>Ga0209208_10000021_pt1 | contig 168801 bp, 121 predicted proteins | sample S1TSphfallax_3_FD_187694 | JGI IMG/M metagenome (GOLD analysis project Ga0209208, IMG submission 187694) | Host-associated microbial communities from peat moss isolated from Minnesota, USA - S1T2_Fd - Sphagnum fallax MG (SPAdes) (version 2) | ecosystem: Host-associated > Plants > Peat moss >... | reverse complement strand
AAGCCTGGCCGAAGGCCACCGCGCAGCGGCGCGAAGCGGGCTTTACGAAGATCGTCCGGCTTGCCACGCTCAAACAAACCAGGGCGCTTGACACCAAACACAGTATCTTTTTCTTCAGAAAAAGAAGACTCCTCCTTCTCTTCTCACAAGGTAGTCTCGTGCCAAACATCGCCAAGCTCGAAACCTTCTCCACCCCGTTCGTCGCCTTCGTAAAGCTCACAACCGACGAGGGCGGCGTCGGCTGGGGCCAGACCTCCACCTACAATGCGGACATCACCAGCACGATTTTCCACCGTCAGATCGCACCATGGGCCCTGGGCCATGACGCGCTCGATATCGGGGGCGTTATCCGCATGATCGAGGCGCGGGAGCACAAATACCCCGGCAGCTACCGCTGCCGGGCCCTGGCCGGCCTGGAGACCGCTATGTGGGATTATCGGGGGCGCGTGGAAGAAAAGCCTGTGGTGGAACTGATCGGCGGTAAGGTTGGAAAACTTCGCGCTTACGCTTCCTCGATGAAGCGCGACATTACGCCGGAAGATGAGGCCGCGCGGCTGGTGGCCTTGCGCGACCAGTTCGGCTTCGACGCCTTCAAGTGGCGTGTGGCCGCCGAATGCGGCGAAGATGCGGATGAGTGGCCGGGGCGCACAGAGGCGATCATCCCCACCGTCTCGCGTGCCCTGGGTGAGGGTGTGGCCAAGCTGGTTGATGCCAATAGCGGCTTCTCACCCGGCCGGGCCATTCAGGTCGGCCACATCCTGCAGGCAGAGGGGATCTCCCATTTCGAGGAACCCTGCCCCTATTGGCAATTCGATCAGACACGCGCCGTGACGCAGGCGCTCGATCTTGACGTGACCGGCGGCGAACAGGACTGGGACCTCGCCCACTGGCAGCGGATGATCGAGGGCAGGGTGGTCGATATCGTGCAGCCGGACGTGATGTATATGGGCGGCCTGAGCCGCACGCTGACGGTGGCGGAGATGGCGGCCCGCGCGGGCATGCCCTGCACCCCGCACAGCGCCAATCTCTCGCTGGTCACCATCTGCACCATGCATCTGCTTGGCGCCATTGCGAACGCAGGCCAATATCTCGAACTTTCCATCGAGGGGGAGGATTACTATCCCTGGCAGGCTGGTCTGTTCGAAGGAGATCCGTTCAAGGTCGATGCCGGATGTGTCACCATCCCTTCGGGGCCCGGCTGGGGAGTCGAGATCTCGCGGCATTGGCTTGCGGCCGCGGATTACGCGGTGAGCGAGGGTGAGGCATGAGGCGTCGCATGAAATCGGCAACCGTGTGGCGCACAAAGAAGGGTCTTCTTTCTTGAAAGAAAGAAGCAAAGAACTTTTGCTCATGTCGCGGGCGGTCGCGGCAAAGCGCGCATGGATGTGAGGAATGGCGGGATGAGGGTCAGTCGCTGGCGGTGGTGGGTGCTGGGGCTGGTCAGCATAACCATCGCGGGGAACTACTATGTCTATGATTCGATCGCCCCGGTCGCGGACCTTCTGCGAAGCCAGGCTCACCTGACACAGTCCCAGATTGGCATGCTCAACGCCGTGTTCAGCCTGCCGAATATTCCCCTATCGATCGTCGGCGGCGTCCTGATCGACCGGTTTGGGGCGGCGCGCACCGCGTTCCTCATGTCATCCTTCTGCTTCGCCGGCGCCGTCCTGACTGCGATCGGCCATCCGTATGGCGTGATGGTGACAGGCCGGTTGCTGTTCGGGATCGGAGAGGAGACACTGTTCATCGCATTGCTTGCTGGCCTCGCCCACTGGTTTTCCGCCGCGGGCATGGCGCTGGCCATGTCACTCTACTTCAGCCTGGCGCGCGTAGGCTCCTATCTGGCGGATACGTCGCCAAGCTGGGCACGGGCCGCCTATGAAGGTGGCTGGCGTCCGCCTTTGTGGATGGCGGCGGGCCTCAGCCTCGCCAGCCTGACCGCGGCCGGCGTGTATCTCATCATCGACCGCAAACGCATTTTGTGGCTGGCGACACCGCCGAACGAAGCCCGCCTCCCCACGTTGAGGGAGCTGACGCATTTCGATGTGTCATTTTGGTACATTCTTGCGCTCAACGTTCTGTTTGCCACGGTGTTCTTCCCGTTCCGCTCAACCTTCGCGATCGAGTTCTTTCAGGATGCCCATGGCCTATCCCTCTCCCAGGCGGGTATGATCAATAGCTGGGTCTTCTTTACAGCCATCTTCGCAACCCCGGTGTTCGGTTTCATCGCCGACCGCTTCGGTCACCGGACCATGATGCTCACGGTCGGGGCGGGCCTGGTGCCGGTGACCTTTCTGATCCTGGGCACCACGGATTGGAGCCTGTGGATCTCCACAGCGATCATGGGCCTCAGTTTTTCGATGGTGCCCGCGGTAATATGGCCTTCCACCGCCATGCTGGTCGAGCCAAAGCGCTTGGGCGCGGCCTTCGGGCTGATCAATGTGTTGCAGAGCCTCGGCATGACGCTCGGCAATCTGGCGGCCGGCGGCCTGAATGATCGCTACAGCGCCGGCCCGCACAACCCCGGCGGCTACGGCCCGATGCTGCTCATGTTCGGCCTGCTGGGGCTGGCCGGTCTTTTCGCCGTATCTCTCCTCTGGCTTCGCGAATCCGGCCCCAACAGTCACGGGCTTAATCAGCCGCTCGGCGCCCCATCCTGAGTTGGCTTGCCGTCTTCCGCTTGGGGGCCGCCCTGCGGCAAGGCTAAGTTTCCCGCCGGCCCGGCAACAAAGTCCACCTCCTCGCCGAATCGCCGCGCTGGCCCTGAAACAAACCGCGCAACCCATATGCCGAAATGACGATCAGGCCGCTGACGACACCAACCATCAACGGAACCCGCTGGCTAGGGATGAAGCCCATCGCCACCAGGTTCACCGCCATAACGGCGAGCGCGAAATACGTCAGCCAGGGAAATAACCACATCCGCACAACCAGCTTCTCCGGCGCATCACGCTCCAGCCGGCGCCGCAGCCTCAATTGGGAGAAAGCAATCAGCACATACACGAACAGCGCCACCGTTCCATACGAATCGACCAGGAACGCAAACACCGTATCCGGGGAGACATACGACATGGCGATGGCGAGTATGCTCACAACCGTGCCCGCCAACGTGGCCGCCACCGGAACGCCACGCCGGTTCACCCGGCCGAATAACGCCGGCGCGTCGCCGCGCCGGGTCAGCGCCAGCAACATGCGGGAAGACGCATAAAGGCCGGAGTTCAGGGCCGACAGCACCGCCGTCAGGATCACCGCATTCATCAACTGGCCGGCCCCAGGCACACCCATGGCCCGCAGCGCGCTCGCATACGGCGTTGCCACAGCGGCCGAATTCCAGGGCACGATGGCAACTACGAGAAAGATCGAACACACGTAGAACACCAGCACGCGGCTCACGACTGAATTGGTGGCACTGGCGATCGCGCGGGATGGCTCATCAGCCTCGCCCCCGGCAATGGCCACAATCTCCGCGCCGAAATAAAACCCTGTCGCCACCACCGCGCCGGAAAATATCGGCAATATGCCGTTCGGCGCAAAGCCGCCATGCCCGGTGAGATTAGCCAGATGCGGCGTGGCCGTCGGCCACAGGCCAAGGATGAAAATTGCGCCGAGAAACAGGAAAACCGATATCGCCGCAACCTTCACCGAGGCCAGCCAGAATTCGAATTCCCCATAGGCCCGCACGGAAACCAGATTGCTGGCGGTCATCACCACCACCAAAACCAAGGTGAGCAGCCATTGTGGCGCGGCGGGAATCCAAAGGCGCAGTAGATCCGCGCCGGCGATAGCCTCCATGGCCACCACGATCACCCAGAAATACCAATACATCCAGCCGGTGGCGAACCCGGCCAATTCGCCCATCGCCGACCGCGCATAGTCGTAGAACGAACCCGCGGCAGGCAGGGCCGTCGCCATCTCGCCCAGCATGCGCATCACCAACACCACCAGAGCGCCGGTGATCAGAAACGAAATGCATGCGGCCGGGCCGGCGGACTGGATCACAACCCGGCTGCCCACGAACAGGCCGGCGCCGATCACACCGCCTAAAGCGATCATGGTCATGTGGCGGCGGCGAAGAACGTGATGAAGGCCGGGGTCGGTCATAAGTGAACCTTAGAGGAAGAGTCTTCTTTTTTGAAAAAAAGAAGCAAAAAACTTTTGTTCATCTAAGCGCGTGGTGGGGAAGGCACCCGACCCGATAGGCAAAAGTTTTTTGGTTCTTTTTTTCAAAAAAGAACATTCTTACGTCCCTGGCCGCTCGCCTGCCTCTATCCGCCCCGCAATCGCAGCCAGCACCGGCCTGATATCCGCCACCGTGTCGATCACGTAATCCGCACCAGCCGCTCGCAACACGGCCGCGGAGGCGCCCACCACGGCGCGCCGCTCCGCCTCATCCAGCGCGTCATATTCAGCCAGGCTCAGGCCAACGCCATTGCCGGAAGCAGCCAGGCCGATCGTCCAGCAGCCGGCAAGGCGGCCTTCCTCAATGCCCACCGTCGCATCATCCACCTTCACACAGGCCCACGATGGCCACGCATCAAGCTCAACCAGCGCCTTCCACGTCATCAGCGGGGCAGGGCGGCCAGACGGCGTCTCCCCCGCGCACACAACAACACTGGGCGCATAGCCCTGGGCAGCCGCCCGGGGCAGGATACCGGACATCATCTGCCGGGTATATCCCGTGCCGGACCCCACCTTCACACCCAGCTTCCTCAAATCCTCGGCCACCAAAGCCGCCCCTGGGATCAGGTCCGCGCAGCGCGTGGCCGCCGCCTCGATCAGCGGCTCCAACGCTTGATAGATGGCATCGCCATCCTCCTTGTCCGGCGCACTGCCACGCAAGGCTGCCCATACGGCCGCCACATCCGGGTTGCCAAGGATCGCAGCGATATGGTCGCGCTTGGCCATACCCATATCCCGTCGCGCCTGCGCGGCCGTGATGATCACGCCATGTTGCGCGAACGCGTCGATCAGTGCCTGCACCGGCGCCACGCAGCCAAAATCGACCATGGTTCCCGCCCAGTCGAATATCACCGCCTTCACTGGATAGCTCATAAGTGGTCTCCTGTGCCAAACAGATCAGCGATGGTGCGCGCGGCAATGGCAAAGCCCGTGGAAGCGCCGGTGCCGCTCGTCACCATCACCAGCCGCACATCATCGGAAGGCGCATCAATGAAAAAATTGCGGCCCTCGGCAACCGGATAGGTGCCCACCCATCGTTCCGTGACCGGCGGCGGAGCAATCCCCGTCGCTCGGGCAAACTCGTCCAGGATGCAGGCCTCCGCCTCGGCCGGCGCGAAGGGCGGCGGAAGGTCGCCGTAATGATGGCTATCGCCCACCACTAACGAACCATCGGCGCTTTGCACCACGATCAGGTGCACGCCGTTGGCCAGATGGGCCGCCTGCTCCACGGCAAGCCGTTGCCGAAGCGCCTCCGCCTGTGGCAAGGCCGCGTAGCCGGCATAGCGCACCAGGCTGAGATCAGACATCACCGGCGCCGGCAGGGCAAACCCGGGCGAGGCAAGCCGCAGCATGGAAAGCCGGCATTTCCGCGGCTGATAGGCCGCGATCCGGTCAGCGAACAGGCTCACAAAGTCCTCGCCGGGGCATACGATTGCTGTCTCCGCGTGCACGGCCCCGCGCGAGGTTTCAATGCGCGGCGGCGCCACCGCATACACCGCCGTTTCCGTCATGAACGTTACACCATGCGCGCCGGCGAGCCAGGCCGCCAGCTTCGGCAGAGCGGTGCGTGATTCAACGCGAACCTCGTGCGGGCTGACCAGCGCGCCCAGTGCGTCAGGCGCAGCTATCTCGGGATATCGGTCCCGGAATGCAGCCTTGGCCAGGCATGCGCAGCCTTCGCCCATTTCGGTGGCCAGGAACGCCTCCACCACGGCCACCGCTTCGGGCCGGCGCAAGGTGAGGATCAGGCCGTTCTGCTCCAGCACTATGCCCGCCTGCGGCGCGATCTCGGCCCACACATCGCGGGTCGCGCGCGCGAGGCGCCAACTCTCCCCGCGTTCCTGTCCGGTGACGGTGATGAACCCGAAATTGCGGATCGAGGCGCCATTGGCCCGAGTGTCCCGCTCGATCACCACCACGCTCTTGCCGAGCTTGGCAGCCGCGTAGGCATGGGCCAGGCCGATAATGCCGGCGCCTATGACGGCTACATCATAAGACTGCATCATGCGCTCTCCCCGAACCTACCATATGTTTGCAACACGCGTAGCTGAACGAGTAAAATTGTCTTGGTTCTCTTTTCAAGAAAGAACATCTTTTTTCTCATCCCTATACTTGGTGAGCGCATCCCCCAAAGCCTCCCGCAACGGCTCCAGCCAAGCCTCGAACTTCCTCCACTGCTCAAGACCATCGCGGAAAATCGGCTGCCTCACCTGCTCGGAACTCGGCGTACGAACGCTTCGCGTGTTCTTGTGAAAATCGACGCACGAGGCTTCAAATGGTAGATCGCAATAGCTGAGGACTCGCCGAACGCTTGCCTCCAGATCTTCCACCACATCTTCGTGCTGCACCCGCAGCACACGCCCGGGCAGCACCGCATCCCAATGCCGCATGAGCTCGAGGTAGGTACGATAATAGCGCGCGATATCCTGTATGCTGTAAGTGAATTCCTGGCCCTGCGCAAAAAGCTGTTTGAGGTTGGAAAAGCAGCAGGACATGGGATCGCGCCGCGCATCGATGATCCGCGCGCGGGGCAGCATCAGGTGGATCAGGCCGACATGCCGGAAATTGTTCGGCATCTTGTCAATAAAGAACGCTTTGCCGGTACGATAAACACGCGTATCCGCCATGTAGCGTTCGCCGAGGCGCCGGAAATCCTCGGCCGTCATGTCCCGCAGCGCGCCCGGATAGCGCGGATTGTCCAGGTCCGGATCGCGGCCGGCAATCTCGATCACGATCCTCTGGATGTCCGATAATTCCTGCGTTCCCTCCACCTGCGAATGGGACGCAAGGATCTGTTCCAGCAGAGTAGATCCCGCGCGCGGCAGGCCCAGGATGAAAATGGGATCAGGGCTGTGATCGCCCCATCCGGCCCGCTGCGCAAAGAAATCGGCCGTGCATATCTCGATCTGCCGGGCGGTATTGGTCTCGATGATCTCCGGCCGATACCGGCTTTCGGCGCGTTTGAGGGCGTTGCCGCGCTCATAATGGCGCCAGGCCTCCTCGATCTCGCCGCGATCCTCCAACGCCTTGCCTAGCGCGAAACACAAATGAATGCGATCCGCGGCACCCGTCGATGGCGCCGCCTCCTGCGCGCGCATGCGCGCGATCTCGTCCTCGCTGAACCGGTACAGTTTCAGGTTGGCCAGGCTCCAATAGGCATCGCCAAAATCGGGCCGCGCGGCCGTGGCCGCTCGATACGCCTCGATCGCCTCCGGCACCTGGCCCACGGTCTTCAGCGCATGGGCAATCCACAGGCGAAATTCGGGATCCTCCGGCCGGTCCGCAATCATCTCGCGGTAGAGCGCTATGGCCGCCTCATGATCCCCAAGCCCCACCAGCGCGGTTGCCGCCAGCGAACGGTAATCCGAATTGTTCGGCTCCACGCTCAGCAAACGCCGCGCCTGCTCCAGCGCCTGGGCGTGCTTGTGCCGCTGGATCAGCGTGTGCGTGTAGTCATGCCGTGCCGCGTGATACTCCGGCTGAAGCACCAGCACAGCCGCGAGCAGGGTTTCCGCGTCATCCAGCACGTCGCGGGCGACCGCGATCTTGGCCAGCACGCGCATCGCCTCCGGATGGTCGCCGTGGCGCAGCAAAAACCCGCGGATGGTCTGCTCGGCCGCCGCCATCTCGCCATCCGAAAACAGCGAAATCGCCGTCGCCACCTCCGCCGGCAGCGCTTTCAGCGTCGCGGCCTGCGCGGCCGCCGCCGAGGCCCCTTCAGTGTCGCCGATCAGGCGATACAGCCCCGCCAGCATGTTCCAACTGGTCATCAACGCAGGGTTGATCTGCACCGCCCGCAACAACGATGCGATGGCAAGCGGCGCGTCCTTTCGCACCACATGGCACAGGCCGCGCTCCTGATGCAGTTGGCTGAACCCCGGCTTGCACGCCTCCAGCCGGTCCAGCGTCGCCAGCGCCTCCGGTATGCGCATCAGGTGGCGCTGGCTGATGGCTGCAATCAGCAGCAGATCGCGATTTTGCGGCCACGACCGGAGAAGCGCCAGCGCCTGCGGCAAAGCCTCGGCATGGCGGCTTTCCTGCTGCAGGCTGCGTAGGCGCAGAACGTCGCGTTCAAGGGGCGATTGCGTGAGGGGGTGCATGGGGGAAGGAAGAAAGCACTTCTTTTTTGAAAAAAAGAAGCAAAAAACTCTTACCTATCGCCCCCATTACCATCGCGGCAGGCCGACCACGCGCCGTAATGGGAGCCAAGAGGCAAAAGTTTTTTGGTTCTTTTTTTCAAAAAAGAACATTCTTCCTTTCCTTAAAACGCCGCGCTGACCTTTATCCCGATCACCCGCGGCCGCACCGGGATCTCCGCCTTGATGAACTCGGTGGAGGTTGTGTAGGTGCTGGCGCGGGAGTTGCCCAGATTGGTGCCGAACAGGGTGGCCGTGTATTTCTTGTATTCCAAGCCGACCGATGCGTCGTAGGTTTCATAGGCAGGCATCAGATAGCGCAGCAGCGTAGTACCCGGAATGATCACACCGTCGCCGGAGGTGTAGTTCGCTGGCTCGTTGTACTGATTGCCGATATAATTGACATCGGCCTGAACGAACAAGTTGTATTTGTCGAACTCCGTCCAATCGTAGCGGCCACGTAGGGTGCCCTCGAAGCGGGGCGAGAAGGCCGGTGTGGAGCCCAGCGTGCCGAACGGATTGACGAACGCCTTGCCTTTCACCTCCACGATGCAGCTTCCCAAATCCGGCGATCCCGGAACGTTGTCGGTCAGGCAAGGGGAGGAGGTCTGGCTGTTGTCGTTTTCGGAGAACGACCCCGACAGTGTCAGCCCATCAACCGGCCGGGCGGCAATCTGGCCTTCAAGGCCGAGAACCTTGTAGTTGGGACCATTGAGAAGGAAGCTCGTGTTGCCAAGACCGCCTGCGGGATCAAAGAACAGGAACTGGGTGTTGTCCCACTGCATGTAGTATCCGGAGAAGTCCAGCGTCAGGCGGTTTTGCAGCACGGTCGTCTTCAGGCCGATCTCGTTGTTGATCAGGCTATCGGGCGCATAACCGTTTGGCTTGTTGAACTGGTCATTCGCCTTGTCCGCGAATTCAGGCGCCACAAGGCCTTGCGCGCGATTGAACCCGCCCGGCCGGAAGCCTTCCGAATAGGTGTAGTAGGCGATGGTGCGCGGGTCGATGTGCCAGGTCAGGTTGAAGCGGTTCTTGAACCCGTGATACACTTTCTTGTCGTGGTGCTCGTTGATGTTCTTGTCATCAGCGATGCAGGTGCCGTCGGGCACGTCGGCGCAGGCCGTGTCGGTACCATATTGTGAGCCGACCTCGAATTCGGAGTATTGGAAATACCGCGTGCCTGCCGTGATCGTGAGCACATTCGGAATGATATCGTAATCCACCGACCCGAAGAAAGCAATCTGGTCGTAGCCACGCTGAACATCTTCGCCAAAGGCTGTGTTGTTGCCGCGTGGCCCAGGATCGTTGGCCGTGGAGTTGGGTGCGGTGGCCACGTCGCCCACGCAGGTTGGCCCGCCCGCAAGTGCCGCGGCAAGATTGGCGGGGCTGCAATCGGGCAGGGTCTTATAATTGAAGTTCATGTCGTCATAGATGCGGAACTGCTCCTGGAACACGCCGCCGATGGCGCGCAGGCGCCAGTCATCGGGCGTGCTCACCCGGATCTCGTTGCTCAGATGCGTGTTGCGCACCGTATCCTGCCAGTAGCCGTTCGGCGAATAGCAGTAGGGCTTGCCCTTCCAGCCGGTCGATCCGCCGACGCATTGGTAATACATGCCGCCGGAGGTGCGGGAATAGTTGATGTAGTCCACCTGCTGCGAGATGTTACGCACCAGGTAGGAACCGGTATAGACCGCCTTGAGGTCATCGCCGAGTTTGCCGTTCACCGTCCAGGCCGTGTTCTCATATCTGTCATTGTCGTAGGAGGGATTGAACTGCGTCGTCTGCAGCGGCGCCAGGGTCTGCCCATTCGAGCCGATCGGGTATTCGTCGGGCGAGCCTTTGGCCTCCATGTTCTGGAAGCTCTGAACGATCAGCACATCCCAGTCTTCATCGATCTTGCCCAGGATGGATCCACGAAAGCCGGTAAAGGTGGTGGGGTTGAAGTCCTTCTTGGCGATGGCATAGTTGTTGATCGGCCCGGAATTCGGCGGCGAGCATAGTCCGGCAGATCCCGCGGGCTTCCCATTCGGGCACAGCCCGGCCCCGTTCGGCGTGATGCCGAAATACCCATTGCCCGAGTCATAATTCTGCCGGGCAAACTCGCTGGGTACGTTGTCGATATAGCCGCCCTCATAGTCATCATACCCGACCAGGCGCACAGCCAGCTTGTCCGGCACGATCGGCAGGTTCGCCATGGCGCTGCCGCTCTCGATCCCTGCGCCATGATCCTGAAACCCATACTCGCCCTCCACCTTGCCTTCATAGACATCGAGCTTGGGCTTGTTGGTGATGTAGCGCAGCGCGCCAGCCTCGGCGCCGCCGCCGAACAGCGTGCCCTGCGGGCCTTCCAGCACTTCCACGCGGTTCATATCCGCGAAATACACATCCGCGTTGCGTCCTGGAAACTGCATCGACTGGTCATCGAGATAAACGGCCACGTTCGGAAAATTGCCGATCGTCGCGCTGGACTGGTTGCCCTGCGACCCGGCGCTCAAGCCGCGCATAAAAATGTTGCCCTGGCCGGGGCCGTTATTATTGAACGTCACGTTTGGGGTGTATTTCAACAGGTCATCAAACGTCTGTACGTTCAACTTCTCCAGCGTGGCGCCGGTAAAGGCCTGGATGGTCATCGGCACTTTCTGCACGGTTTCGCTGCGGCGCTGCGCGGTCACAACAACCTGTTCAAGCCCGCCGGTGCTCGTGCTGGAAGCCGGGGGTGTGGTTGTGGTGCCGGAACCGGCCGGCACGGTGGTCGCGTCAGCGGCAAAGGCGGCGCCACCCGATCCACTCAGGACCGCGGCCACGGCGCAGGACAGCATATAGTTTCGTCTCACGAATTTAACCCCCACTCGAACGCCATGCAGGCCCTGCCGCGCACCCAGCCGATGTTTTGTATGCGGGCGGAGGCGCTGACGCCACGTCTAGCGTCCACCGCTTGTGCACGCAATGTCATGGCGCGCGTGGAGCTATACAAACGATATCAAAGCCCTAGCGGGATATGGTCGCCGGTGGCAACGACAGTGAGCACTGCCCCCGTTGGCAAACCCCCGCAACTTATTGCTGGCGGGCAGAGGCAGGATTCGAAATAGGCCGGGTTGAAATGCGCCAGGGGGTATTTCGTAACCCCGCGTAAGGGTTTGAATTTGTAATGATCTTATCATAATTCTCCACATGGCGTCACAGCTCGCGTCTCGCGGCGCACCGGCGCACCTGCCGCAGCCTCATCACATGCCGTGCCCACCAGCGCGCGGGAAATTGTCACAATTGTTTCACGGTTCTCGCGCCAGGCTGTGGCAACAGCGCGGCTCAGTACGTCGAGGTCTCGTCAGATCATAGCGTGAAGGGAAGGGGCCACGCCATGCCGTGCCATAGGTCCGCGTGAACGGGCGCTTCCAGCGCGCCCTGGCGCACAGCAATCCGGCGATATTCACCGCTGTCGCAGGGCTTGCCGGCTTTTCCACCTATTTTGCCATGTACGCCTTTCGTAAGCCGTTCACCGCCGCCACCTTCGCCCATGTGCCGGGCTGGAATTTTGCGCTGGATTACAAGATCGCCCTGATCGTTTCGCAAGTTGCGGGCTATGCGCTCTCCAAATTCATCGGCGTGAAGGTCATTTCGGAAATCCATCCGTGCCACCGCGCGCCCGCCATCATCGCCCTGATCGGCATCTCCTGGCTGGCATTGGTTGCCTTCGCCCTCATTCCCGCCCCCTGGAACGTCATCACCCTGTTCGTCAATGGCCTGCCGCTGGGCATGATCTGGGGCCTGGTCTTCGGCTTCATGGAAGGCCGGCGCACCTCCGAAGTGCTCGCCTCGATGCTCTGCGCCAGCTTCATCCTCTCCTCCGGCGTGGTGAAGTCCGTCGGTGCCTGGCTGATCGGTGCCTGGCACATCACCGCCTTCTGGATGCCGGCGGCCACGGGGGCGCTGTTCATGCCCCTGCTGCTCGTCTCGGTCTGGGTGCTGGCTCGCCTGCCGCCCCCGAATGCCCGGGACGAGGCCGAACGCGTCCGCCGCATGCCAATGACAGGTGCTGACCGGAGCGCCTTCCTTAAGGCCTATGCCCCCGGCCTGGTTGCCATCGTTTTCGCCTATATTCTCCTCACCGCCTTCCGCGACTTTCGCGACAATTTCGCCGCCGAGATTTGGGCCGCGTTGGGCTATGGCGGCGAGGCAGCCATTTTCTCCGAAAGTGAACTCCCGGTAGCCATCATCGCCCTGGTGGGCATGGCCGCCGTCATCGTGGTACGGGATAATCGCCGGGCGCTCATGGTCATCCACCTCATGGTGGCGAGTGGTTTCGCCCTGCTCGGCCTCGCCACACTTGCCTTCCAGGCACATCTCATCTCGCCGCTCGCCTGGATGGTCCTCGGCGGCTCGGGGCTTTACGTGGCCTACAACCCTGTTAACGCCATCCTGTTCGATCGCCTGGTAGCGGTCAGCGGGCGCGCCGCCAATGCCGGTTTCCTCATCTACGTGGCCGATTCACTGGGCTACATGGGCAGCGTGGCATTGCTGCTATGGCGCAATTTCGGCCAGGCATCGATGGACTGGCTCCGGTTCTTCACCCTGGGCGCCTACGTCACCGCTATCGCCGGCTGCATTGCCACGCTGTGCGCCGGCATCTACTTTTATGCCCGAAGCAAGGCTGAGGTCGCGCTGACGTAAGAAAGGATGTTCTTTTTTGAAAAAAAGAACCAAAAAACTTTTACTCTTTCAGTCGCGCGGTGGCCGAACGCGTCGGGCCGAACAGTCAAAAGTTTTTTGCTTCTTTTTTTCAAAAAAGAAGACTCTCCCTTCCTTTTGAGTGCCCCATGTCCCCCATCCACCTCCTAGACGGCGGCGCCGCTCTGCAACTCACCCTCGCCGGCGCGCCACACCGCTTCCACGCCATCTGGCTGCGTGACAACGCGCAGGACGCGCACACCCGCGGCTCCGGCCATGGCCAGCGCCTGATCACCCTTCTGGACATACCGCCCGAAACCCGTATCGCCGAGGCCGCCTGGGCCGAAGGAAGCCTGTGCCTCCGCTTTGAGCCTGAAGGCAAGCGCGTCACCTTCGATCCCGCCTGGCTGCTCGCCCGCGCCTATGACGCGCCTGCCCCACAAACGCCGGGCTGGACAGCCGAGACAATCACCCGATGGGACGCGAGCCTCTCCACTCAGTTGCCGGTGGAGGATTACCACGCGGTCGCTCAGAATAAGGCCGCCCGCCGGCGCTGGCTGCGTGCCATCGCCCGCTATGGTTTCGCGCGACTCGCCGGCGTGCCCACACAAGATGGCGCGCCCGCTGAAGTCGCCCGTCTGTTCGGCTTTGTGCGGGAGACCAATTACGGCCGCGTTTTCGACGTGCGCGCGGAGGTGAACCCCAACAATCTTGCCTACACCAATCTCGGCCTTCAGGCCCACACGGACGATCCCTATCGCGACCAGGCGCCGGCGATGCAAATGCTCGCCTGCCTTGCCAACACGGTGGAGGGCGGCGACTCCCTCCTGATCGATGGTTTTATGGTGGCGGAGCGGCTGCGCCAGCAATCGCCAGATGGCTTTGCCTTGCTCGCCCGCTATTGCGCCCGGTTCGAATATACCGGCTCAGAGGGCGTGCGGCTGCGCGCCAAGCGGCCGATCATCGAACTCGGGCCCGATGGCGAGCTGATCGCCATCCGCTTCAACAACCGTGCGGCAGCTCCTTTCACGGACGTGCCCTATGAGCACATGGCCGCCTATTACGCCGCCTACCGCCAGATGGCCGAACTGATCGAGGATCCTTCCCTGGCCATCACGTTCAAGCTGGCGCCCGGCGAACTGTTCATCGTCGATAACCAGCGTGTGCTGCACGGCCGCCTACCCATCACCAGCAGCGGGCAACGCTGGCTGCAAGGCTGCTACGCCGACCGCGACAGTCTGCTCTCCACCCTTGCGGCGCTGGAGGAGGAAGCGGCATGACCACCACCGAAGCGAACCGGGGCCACATCATCGACCTGATTGCCGATATTTTCGAGCGCCGCGGCGCTGACTCCTATGCCGGCGAGGCGCTGACCGTGGCCGAGCACATGCTGCAAACCGCCGCCCTTGCCCAGGCGGAAGGCGCCCCCGAAACCCTGGTCGCCGCGGCCCTGCTGCACGATATTGGCCATTTCACCAGCGAATTCGGCGAGTACACGCCGAACGACACGCAAGACAAGCACCACGATGAGTCCGGCGCGCAGGTGCTTGAGGGCTTTTTCCCACCGGCCGTCACCGAGTGCGTCCGCCTGCACGTGGCCGCCAAGCGCTATCTCTGCGCCACCGACCCAGCCTACCAAGACACCCTCTCTGCCGCATCGAGTCATAGCCTGCTGCTCCAGGGTGGCCCCATGAGTGCCGCGGAGATCGCCGCTTTCCGCCTGCTGCCATTTCACGAGGAGGCCGTACGTTTGCGACGGTGGGACGACAGCGGAAAAGTCACGGGCATTGAAACCAAGACATTCGCGGCCTTCAGGCCGCTTCTGCACCGGGTGCTGGATCAGCCATAGGCTCGCGCGCCTATGGCGATGATGCGAAGGCCGGTCCCTTGGCAGTCGGTCATCCTCAGCCTAAAGTAGCAAGGCCATGAATTTATAATAAAAGATGACCCGTTACGATGAGACACGCGATAGTTTTGCGCCTGACCCGGGCGGCGCTGGCCGCGCTGCCGCTTTGCCTGGGTGGCTGCGGATCGGACACTATCGACGTGACAAGGATGAGCCGGCTCTCGACCGGGGCCGCCAACCAGCGGTTCACCATCCTGCTGACCGACCAGGAGCAGAACGACCCGCAATACCGGCGCTATGCGGTGGCGCTTTGCAGGCAGATACAGGCGCACGGCTTTGTACCGGTGGATGATCCCACCGATGCCCGTTACGCCGTGGTGCTGAATCTGGTCGAGCCCCAATTGCCCGAGGATTTCGTGCCCTCCGGCACCTCGGCCAGTGACCTCGATGCGCCTGGCCTGTCCGCGCCGGGCCATTCGCATGGCCAAGGCGGCGGGCCACCCCCGGCCGACGCGCCTGGCGGTGCGGGAATCCGCCACACCGCAGCGGATTCTGGCGAGGGCCGCGTGCAGATATCCATGTACGATCTTACAAAACCGCAGCAGCCGGATGAAAAAGTGCTCGGCGTGGAGGTCTCTGCACCCGTCAAAACCGGGCATGAACCGGCATTTCTGCCGATGATCGCGGCGGCCTTCAAGGATTTTCCCGGCAAGGATAAGGAGACCTACAGCGTGCCGTTACCGAAGAGGAAGGATAACAAGGATAAGTAGGGAAAGCCTTCTTTTTTGAAAAAAAGAAGTAAGAAACTTGTGTTGGGCAGTCGCGGACTGTCTGGAAGCGTCCGCCGTTCAAACGTTACGCATCGCAAGCTTGATGGCCCTCTGTAGCGCCACATCGGTAAACGGCTTCAACAGCAGCGGTGCGTTCTGCACCCCTTCCACCTGCGCACCGCTCATGAACACGTGCGGCACTGGCCCCTGGCGTTGTATCTCCGCCACCGCCGCCACCCCGCTGTCGGATCCGAGGCACGCATCAACCAGCATGCAGTCCGGCTTCAGGCGCAATGCTGCCTCCACCGTTTCGCGTCTCGATCGGGCAATCCCGCATACGCGAAAGCCCATATTCGCCAGCAGTTCCGCGAGCAGCAATCCGATCATCGCATCGTCTTCCGCCACGAGCACGTCTAGCATCTCGGATGTCCCATGTGCCCTAGGCAGAATCTCGTGTGTCGAGTCCTCGTGGCTCAACACGGTCCGCACCTGGATGCGTAAACGCCTAGCAAGCGCAGAGTACGTGCGGAATGCGTAGCTTCGGAATATACGCATTCCCTCGTTTTGCCTCCGTGCACCCCCGTACTGCCGCAGTGCGCCGCGGCGCAGCAGTGGCATCCGGGCGATTAACCGTGCTAGTGTTATGACTAGCCTTCGGCGCGATGGCCGATCATATCGGTAGGTCGATGCCATGATGAAGAAAGCTCCATCCATTCCAATGGCTTCGTCGCTTGCCCCGGCGCCTGCGGCCGGTATGCTCCCCGCGCGCGGGCCGCCAGAAGGCGCCGAAGCGATTGCTGTCGTCGGGATTGGTGCCTCCGCCGGCGGACTCGAAGCGTGCACCACCTTGTTCGGCAGCCTGCCCGCCGACACCGGCATGGCGTTCGTCCTGGTGCAGCACCTGGACCCCACGCATGACAGTATGTTGGTGGATCTGCTTTCCACCAATTGCTCTTTCACCGTGCTGCAAGCCACCGATGGCATGGCCCTGAAAGCCAACCACCTCTACATTATTCCGCCCGCCGCATATCTCTCCGTCACGCGCGGCACGCTTCACCTTACCCGCGTGCCGGTGCGCCAGGGCGCCAGGCTGCCATTCGATTTCCTGCTCCAGTCGCTGGCGGATGCTTATGGCAGGCGCGCCATTTGCGTGGTGCTGTCGGGCACCGGCGCCGATGGTACGCTGGGCCTGAATGTGATCAAGGCGCAAGGCGGCCTTGTGGTGGTGCAGGCACCGCAGGATGCCGGCTACGACGGCATGCCGCTCAGCGCCATTGCAACGGGCCGGGTGGATCTGGTTCTCCCAGCCAGCGAAATTGGCGCGGCTTTGCTCAGCCATGCGCGCGGCCTGGGCCCCGACCTTGAACCGGCTGTCGCCGCCGAAACGCCGCCGCCCGCGAACCGGCTTGCGGAAATCATCGAACTGCTGCGCAAGAAAACCCCGCATGATTTCACGCTCTACAAGCCTGGCACACTGCAGCGGCGCGTGGAACGCCGCATGGCAATGGTCAACATACAAGCGGATCGGATGGATAGATACCTGCACCTTCTGCAACAGGATGCCGCGGAGGTGGACCTGCTGGCCCAGGATCTGCTGATCAATGTGACCGGCTTCTTCCGCGATACCGCTGTGTTCGATCTGCTCGGCGAAAAAATCATCCCCGAATTGATCCGCACGCGAAAGCTGGATCGCCCTCTGCGCATCTGGATCGCCGGCTGTAGCACCGGCGAGGAAAGCTATTCGCTGGCAATCCTGTGCCTCGAACAGATTGCGCTCTCTTCGAGCGAGATCAAGCTGCAGGTTTTCGCCTCCGACATCGATGCGGATGCCGTGGCGACAGCCCGCGACGGGTTCTACCCAATTGCCGCGCTGGCCAATGTTTCCCAGGCGCGGCTGGCGCGGTTCTTCATGCGCGAGCAAAACGGCTATCGCGTCTCCCAGGATCTGCGCTCAAGCGTGGTTTTCACCGTGCAGGATGTGCTGGCCGATCCGCCATTCTCCCGGCTGGATCTTGTATCCTGCCGCAATCTGATGATCTATCTGCAGCCGGAAGCGCAGGCCAAGGTTATATCCGCCTTCCATTTCGCGCTGCGTGAGGATGGCATACTTGTGCTGGGCAGCGCCGAAACCGTAGGCAGCGCGGCGAACCATTTCGAAGTAATATCAAAGTCGCAGCGTATTTACCGTCACGTCGGGCGCAGCAGGCCGGGCGAGCATGATTTTCACCAGTTCGGCGGCGACCTAGTGCGTCCTCGCGCCGCGGTGGGCCAACAGGCGGGCCAGCCGCGCCAGGCCGATCTCGCCGATATCAGCCGCCGTTTGGTTCTGGAATGTTTTGCACCGGCGGCCGTGCTGATCAACCAGAAGCATCACTGCCTGTTCTCGCTTGGCCCCACCGACAGGTATTTCCGCCTCTCGCCCGGCCACGCCAGCCTCGACGTGCTGGCCATGGCACGCCCCGGCCTGCGCACCAAGCTGAGCCTGGGGATCCAGAAGGCCAATTCGGAGAAGTCGCGCATCGTGGTGCCCGGCGTGCGGCTGGTGGATGACAAGGGCGATGCCTTCGATCTGGATATCCAGCCAGTTTATAACGGCGGGGAAAGCTTTCTGCTGATCTGCTTCGTGCCTGCCCCGCGTGCCGCGGCCACGCGTGCCGGCGGCCGGGCCGCCGACGCCAGCGCGCCGCGCATCGCGGAGCTGGAGCAGGAACTGGAGGCGATGGCCACCGAGCTGAAGGGCGCGATCCGCGACCTGGATGCCTCCACCGAAGAGCAGAAGGCGATCAACGAGGAAGCTCTCTCGGTCAACGAGGAATATCAGTCCACCAATGAGGAACTGCTCACCTCCAAGGAAGAACTGCAATCCCTCAACGAGGAACTCACGGCCCTGAACAGCCAGTTGCAGGAGACACTCGAGCGGCAGCGCAAGACCGCCAACGATTTGCAGAATGTTCTCAACAGCACCGATATCGCCACGATTTTCCTCGATAGCGAGTTGCGTATCCGCTTCTTCACCCCCGCCACCGCATCAATCTTCAGTGTTATTGCAAACGATATCGGCCGGCCGTTGGCCGATCTGAACGCGCTGGTGCCCGATGTGCATTTTGTCGAGGATGCGCACGAGGTCCTCAAAAGCCTCACCCCTAGGGAGCGCGAACTTGCTGCACCCGGCGCCGCCTGGTTCATCCGCCGTATTATGCCCTACCGCACGGATAAGGACGGGGTTGAAGGCGTTGTTATGACCTTCACCAATATTACCGATCGCAAACACGCCGCACGCGTGCTGGAAGCCGCGCAGGAAAGTTCCGATATGGCAAACGCGGCAAAATCCCGCTTCCTGGCTGCCGCCAGCCACGATCTGCGCCAGCCATTGCAAACGCTGACGCTGCTGCAAGCCCTGATGGCGAAGGACACCGCCGGCGAGCGGCAGCAGAAGCTGGTTTCACGCCTGGGCGAAACCGTGGAAGCGATGTCCGGCATGCTCAATACGCTGCTGGACATAAACCAGATTGATGCCGGAATTATCCGCCCTGAATTTTCCACCTTTTGCATCAATGATCTGTTCGATCGGTTGGGTGACGAGCTCACCGTTCAGGCGGAAGCGCAGCATTTGCACTTTCACGTGGTGCCGTGCAGCCTGTTCATCCGCAGCGACAAGCGACTGCTCGAGCAGATGATCCGCAACCTGATTTCCAACGCCTTCAAATATACCCACAAGGGCAGGGTGCTGCTGGGATGCCGCCGCACGGAAACCAAGCTGATCATTGAGGTGCACGATACCGGAATCGGTATTCCCGCCGCGGAGATCAAGGTGATTTTCGAGGAATATCACCAGTTGGATAATCCCGCGCGAGAACGCAGCCGCGGCCTCGGCCTCGGCCTGCCGATCGTGCAGCGGCTGGGGGATCTGCTCGGCCATGCGGTCACGGTCCGCTCACTTCCAGGCCGTGGGTCCGTGTTTGGCATCGAAATCGCACGCGCCCCCGATGCAGAGGTGGCGCCACCCGTGGTTTCAACGCCAGCTGAGGAGCAGAACATGCACCCGGCCGCTCAGTGCAGTGCCACGATTCTGCTGGTGGAGGACGACCCCGACATCGCCGAGCTTCTCGCGCTGTTCCTGCGCAGCCAGGGCCATCGCGTAACCGCGGAAAAAGATGGCCCCGATGCACTGGCCCACATCAAGCGCGCCGCTCTGCAGCCCGATCTGATACTCACGGACTACAACCTGCCGAACCGCCTCAATGGGCTGGAGGTCGCCCTGGCGATCCGGCGGATGCTGCGCCGGGAGTTGCCGGCGATCATCCTGACGGGCGATATCTCAACGCAGACCTTGCGCAGCGTTGCGGGCCAGAATTGCCTGCATCTCGGAAAGCCGGTGAAGCTGGCTGCCCTCTCTCAGGCGATCCAGGAACTGGTTCCCCCCGCGCCATGGCTGCCGGGCACCCCGGACCGCCGCGCTGCCGCCGCTGTGGCGAGCGTGCCAATCTTCATCGTTGATGATGAAAGCAGCGTTCGCGAAGCGCTCTTGTCCGCGATCCGCGCCGACGGCCGCACCGCCAGCGCCTTTGCCGATGCCGAGGCCTTTCTGCAGGACTATCAGCCCGGCCAGGACGGTTGCCTGGTGCTGGATGCCTCGCTGCCCGGCATGGATGGCCTGGCCCTGTTGCGGCATGTCCGGCAGGCTGGCGACGCGTTGCCCTGCGTGATGATCACCGGCAATAGCGATGTGTCCATGGCGGTGCAGGCCATGAAGGCCGGTGCCACCGACTTTATCGAGAAGCCCGTCGGCTATGCCGAGCTGCTCAGCGCCATCGACAGATCCATCGAGATGACGCGCGACTCAGCCAAACGTGCTGCCTGGCGAGACAGTGCCGCCAGCCACATCGCCGACCTGACCCCGCGCCAGCGCCAGATTCTCACCATGGTTCTCGCCGGCCACCCAAGCAAGAATATCGCCGCCGATCTCGCCATCAGCCAGCGTACCGTGGAAAACCACCGCGCCTCCATCATGAAGCGAACCGGCACCCATTCCCTCCCGGCCCTCGCGCGCCTGGCGGTGACCGCTGAACTCAAGGAAAAGTAACACGCCGCCACACCCCACACCCAAATGAGCAAGAGTTTCTTGCTTCTTTTTTCAAAAAAGAAGAATATTTCTTAGCTTTTTTGCCGCGAGAAAAATGGGTCTTCTTTTTCTGAAAAAAAAGAAGCAAGAAGACTTTTTTCGTTCAGGCCCGTGGGCAGCGATGCAGAGGTACGCCTTGAAGATTGGGTTTATTGGGTTGGGTAATGTCGGCGGCAAGCTGGCAGGCAGCCTGATCCGCAACAAACATGACGTGACGGTGTTGGATCTCGACAGCAGCCGGGTCGCGACCTACGTCGCCCGCGGCGCCCGTGCCGCCACAACACCGCTGGAATTGGGGCAGGGGGTCGATCTCATCATCACCTGCCTGCCATCTCCCGCCGCCAGTGCCGCCGTGCTGGAAGGCGAGAACGGCTTCCTGCCTGCCCTCGGCCCCGGCAAAATCTGGCTGGAAATGAGCACCACCGACCACGCAGAGATCATCCGCCTCGGCGCCCTGGTGGAAGAAACCGGCGCGATGGTGATGGATTGCCCTGTCTCCGGCGGCTGCCACCGGGCAGATACCGGCAACATTTCTATCTTCGCGGGCGGCCGACGTGAAGCCTTCGATGCTGTGTTCCCGGTGCTGAAATCCCTCGGCCGCCGCATCCTGCACACCGGCGCCCTCGGCTCTGCCTCCGAAATCAAGGTCGTCACCAACTATCTCTGCACCGTGCACCTGGCCGCGCTCGCCGAAGCCCTCACCGTGTGCAAGGTCGCAGGCTTCGACATGAACACCGCCTACGAGGCAATCCGCATCTCCTCGGGCAACTCCTTCGTGCACGAAACCGAATCCCAGGTGATCCTCAACGGCAGCCGCGACATCAGCTTCACCATGGACTTGGTGATCAAGGATGTCGGCCTGTTTGACCAACTCGCTCGCGACCTGCACGTGCCCCTGGAAATCTCGCCCCTGGTGCTCTCCATTTTCCAGGACGGCCAGGCCAAATACGGCCCCCGCGAACACTCCCCGAACATCATCCGCCGCCTGGAGGAACCCTGTGGCGTGAAAGTCCTGGGCACCGGCTTCCCCCCCGAAATGATTGACGACGAACCCGAAGAACCCGGCTACGAGGTCATCCCTAACCGCTAACGTCCTAGCCCGCATGCGATGCGGATCCGCCCCTTCACCGCGGCGCCACCTATTTCGCGCGCACGATCAGCGGATGATCCACCAGCGTCACAATAATCTGCGATGCCGCAGTCGCGGTCTGCACCGGGTTGATCCCTTTCGTTGGATCGTAGACCCAAACCGTGCTGTAGGTCTTGCCCAGGCTGATGGTGACGGTGGCGCTACTCGGCTGCAATTGCGTGCCGCTGCCCTCGTTCCATAGCATCGGCTCTGCCCAGATCACGAAATCGCCGCTAGTGCCATCGCGCCGCCCCAGCGCCAGGCTGTTGCCGGTAGCCGGCAGCCCGGCCGGCTCGAAGGCCGGTACCTTCAGGCTTCGTGTGCCGGCATCGGCCATGATGGCCTCCAGATTATGCAGGCTGATCGCCAGCGGCTTCGGGTTGCCGAGATAATCGAACAACCCGTAGGAGTCATCGCCCTGCCGCGAACCCGGTGCATACGCATCCAGCAAATCGTACCAGTAAGTGCGCGTCACGCCATAGAACGCGGCATCGAAAAACAGATCCAGCCCATACATGCACTGCACATATTGGCTGACGGCGCCAGTCGTGCCGCCCCCGCTGCTATAGCCTGTTTCCGTGTACACCTCCGGTGCCGTATTGCCGGGAATGCTGTTCACCGGATTGATGGCGGCATTCGGCGCCGATCCATTGGGCGGATAGGGATGTTGATTGTCGAAATCCGCATATCCCTTCACCGCACCCACATTCGGATGATCCGGCAGCGAGCACGAATCCGCCCCCAGATAGGCGTTGGCGCCCGTCAGCATCACAACCTTCACGCCCTTCCAGGCCGGGTTCGTATGCACTTCCTTGTACAGGGCCTTCTGCAATTCCAGCGCGTCATCCAGTTCCTCCGCGCAGGTGGCATCCGGCGCGCCGTTCCAGGTGACCGGCTGATTGTTGATCTCGTTCGGCCCTTCCAGCGCCACCACGCTGCCGGGTGTGGCCGCTTCCACCTGCTGCATCAGATCGAGCTGCCCGGTGAGCGCCGTGCTGGTGACCGCCCCGCCTGCGAACGTCAGAAAATTGAACTTCACCCCGGCCTGCGCCAGCGTCAGATACGTCGAAAGTGGTGCGGAGCCATTATATTGCCCGGATATCGGATCGTAGCCGTCACTGATACCATCACGTACCGCGGTGATCCCGAGATATTGCAGGCTCTGTATCACCTGCGGCACATTGGCGTATTCGCCATCGGTATACGCCATATGCGTGACCACGCCGATGGTTTGCAGAAACGCGTTGGACGATGTTGGCGGACTGGCAATCGCTACGGTCGGCGCCAGCATCGCGGTTACCAGCAGCATCCGGCGCAGCATCCGAACATCTCCTAAAGTTTGATCATATCTTCACCGGAACGAGCTTTTTAATCAAGCTGCCATCATACCGCAGCAATTCCTGTGCGCACGCTGCCCGCGTAAGCCGCGACAGCCAGTTAAAAGTCTTTTGCTTCTTTTCTTCAGAAAAGAAGACCTTCCTTTCTCTGTCTTCACACCACCGGCACCTGCGCCATCTCCAAATGCAGCCCATCCCCCTCATACGGATGCGCCAGCGCCACCGCCTCGTTCAACTCCACCCCCAATCCCGGCGCATCCGGCGGGATCACATACCCATCCTCCCACCTGATCGGCGTCATCAGAATCTCCGCATGAAACCCGCCCCACCTCTCGATCCCTTCCAAAATCAAGAAATTCGGGCTGCACGCCGCCAACTGAATATTCGCCGCCCCCACAACCGGCCCGCAATACAAATGCGGCGCAATCTGCACATGATGCACTTCCGCCATCCCCGCGATCTTCTTGCCCTCCAGCAAACCCCCAACCCGTCCCAGGTTCATCTGTAGGATCGCGGCCGCTCCCGCCGCCAGCACCCGCGCGAAATCATACTTCGTGGCCAGCCTTTCCCCCGCCGCCACCGGGATGGATGTCGCCCGCGCCACCTTGCCCATCTCCTCCGGTGCATCGGGTGGCACTGGCTCCTCCAGCCATAACGGGTCATATTTCTCCAGCCGGCGCGCGAGCCGTATGGCGGAAGCGGCCGTCATCTGACCATGCGTACCAAACAGCAGATCAGCCCGGTCCCCCACCGCCTCCCGTAGAAGCCGTGCAAACCGCTCGCTCAGCGCCAGCGACGCCAGCGACAATTGCCGCCCATCGAAGGCCGAATACGGCCCCACCGGATCAAACTTTACCGCCGTAAAACCCTGGCGCACATAATCCGCAGCATATTCGGCCGCCAACTCCGGGTCCTGATACACATCCGTCCGGTCCCCCGGCCGCGGGTATATATACGTATAGCTCCGCAGCCGCTCATGCACCCGCCCGCCCAGCAGCCGGTGTATCGGCTGCCCCGCCGCCTTGCCCACGATATCCCAGCACGCCATCTCCAGCGCGCTCAGCACCCCGATCAGGGTCAAATCCGGATGCTGCGTGAAGCCCGATGAATACACGCGCCGCCACAGCGCTTCGATATCGTGCGGATCACGTCCGCGCACGTAACGATAAAACACGTCCTCGATCATCCGCGCCACCAGATGCGGCGAGAACGGTACGCAATAAGCCTCACCTAAGCCGCTTATGCCGTCATCCGTAACAAGTTTTACGAATACAAAGTAACGGCCGCCGAAATGCGGCGGGGGGTTTCCGACGACAAAAGTCGCAATGCCCTGAAGGATCAAGAAGAAGAATCTTCTTTTTTGAAAAAAAGAAGCAAAAAACTTTTGCCTATGGCACCCGACACCGTGGACCAACGCGCGCCTGAATGAGTAAAAGTTTTTTGGTTCTTTTTTTCAAAAAAGAACACTTGCTTACACATACCCGATAGCCGCCTTCTGATCCGCAATCACCGTCTTGCACGCCGCCCAATAATGCCACGCTGCCCAAAACCCCGTCGGCGCCAGGATCAGCAACGCCAGCCGCAACGATGCCGCATCAGGGCCCGCGGGCCCGGCCGCCATATCGCTGATCAGCGCCACGCCCTGCGGCGCCACGATCAGGTTGAAAACATTCGGCACGAACAGCGAAACGGCAATGAACGTCGCGCGCATCTTCGTCGGCGCCAGGTTCTGCACCAGCGCCATCGTCGGCCCGATATAAAAATAGATCGCCGGGATGAAGATCCAGAACATTACCCGCGCCACCGCCAGCGAATGTGTCTCATACGCAAAAAACGATGGGATGGTCGCCAGCCCTACGCCGCCGCCGAGCAGCCATAGCACCCGCCGCGGATCAATAAACTTGCGCTTTGCCAGCACCCAGGCCGTGGCAACCGATGCCAGCGAGCCGCCGATCAGATGGATCGGCCCCACCACCGCGCCGGCCTCACCCACGCTGAGATGATATGTCCGCTGCAGAAACGTCGGCGTAAACCACATCAACCCCCATCCCCACAGCGCCGCCACGCCGCCGGCCATCACCACATGCACCGCCGCCTTGTGCTGCCAAAGAAACGTCATGGATTGCACAAAACTGGGCTTCCCCGGGGCCTGCGCCGCATCCAGCCGCCCACGCAGCGGCTCGCGAATGGTTCCAAGCACCACCAGGCCCAGGATCAGCCCAGGAATACCCAGGCCCAGGAACGCGGCGCGCCAGCCATACGCATTGGCCACCCACCCGGCCATATCCGCCCCCATATAGGCGCCCAGCGGCGCCCCCAGGGCAAAGATCGCCATGGCCATGGGCCGGCGCCCGGCCGGAAAATAATCCGCGATGATGGAATTGGCCGGCGGCGTTCCCCCCGCTTCGCCAACCCCCACGCCCACCCGCGCCAGCAGAAACTGGCCGTAATTGCGCGAAAGTCCGCACAGCGCGCTCATGCCGGACCACGCGATCAGCGCGCAGGAGAGGATATTCCGCCGGTTCGTATTATCCGCCAGCCAGGCGATGGGGATTCCCAGCGTCACATAAAACAGCGCCAGCGGTGGCCCGGTGAGAAACGCCACGCCGCTGTCGCTCAGATGCAGATCCAGCCGCATCGGCTCCATCACCGTTGTCACCACATAGCGGTCCGCGATGTTGATCGCGTATCCCAGGCACATGATCCCTAGCACATACCATCGTAAGGCAATCGAGGTGGCTTTGGTCTGGACCAGACTATCCGCGGTGATCTCAGTTGCGTCTCGTCCCCAACCCATATGCCCTCATGCGTGCCGATCGCTGCCTCGCCAATCCTTACTACCGCACGCCATTACGCCCACGGTCAAGCGCCCCGCCTCTGACCGCCTGGATGTTCGAGGATATGGAGAGGGCACGTACGGTGTGCGCTGGCTTCCTGGCGTGCGTGCCGCTCGGGCGCCTGGGCGAGCCGGCGGACCTGGCCGGGCCTTTGCTGTTTCTCGTGTCGGCGGCGTCGTCGTTTTATACGGGCTATACGCTGGATGCGGATGGGGGCTATACGGCAGAGTAGGAAGAAAGGCCTTCTTTTTTGAAAAAAAGAAGCAAAAAACTTTCGCCTGTTCAGGCGCGTGGTCGCCCACTGTGTCGGGTCCAATAGGTAAAAGTTTTTTGCTTCTTTTTTTGAAAAAAGAAGGCCTTACTTACCTTCTTTTCGAATGCGCCACCAACTCCTCTGTAGCGGGGCACGCGGCCCCGCGTTCGCACGCCCGGCCCCGTCGCGCGGAGGGTCACCGGTGTTTGTCAGCGCCAGTCCGCAAGATATTCTTCAGCGCCTCGCGCCGACTCAATGCGCTAAGGCGATGCGCGTTCTCACGCACAAAGCGCTGCACTTCGCCAGGATCTGTCCAGGCATATTCACGCAACGCCCAGCCGATGCCCTTGCGGAGAAAAAACGCCTTCGATTCCATGGAGGGTTCAATACAGGCATAGAGCAGATCCAGATCAGTCGCCCGCCTGGCCTTGTTCTGAACAATGATCGCGGAGCGCCGCTTCCACATATTATCATCCGTGCTCCATGTCCGCATCAGGTCTTTGACAGGGCCGGGATCGTTGCAAAGCACTTCCCACAGGCGCTGCGTGGCGATCGCATCCACGTAGTCCCACCAGGCGCCTGAAACGATCATTTCCTCGTACATGCTGAGTGCGGAAAAACGCTGGAACCCCCGCGCCGCGCGCAGACCGGTCAGTTCAATGGCGGCGTAGCGCTCCTCCCGGAACTGCGCATGGTGCCAGAGCGCCAGAACATCGTCCTGCCAGGCGGAGGCAGTGTGGTATTCGAGATCGGCGAACAGCGCCTTGCACATTCTCCGCAGCGGAACGGTGGAGACACCCAGATACGGCATCTCCGACTTCATATACGCCTGCATCGGCCCCGCCTTGGCCGGATCGGCCAGTGCTATCAAACCAGAGCGGACTGACCGGCCGAGGGGCGTCATCGATCGCGAAAATCTGTGAAAATCGAGAAGCTGCGCTATTACCCTCAATATTCACCACGCCGGGCATATTCACGTCAATGCTCGACAGCGTTGCCCGACAGCAACAGTCGCAACTCAACCTGATCCATGAGAGAGCGAAAGTGGTTTTCGGTTTCGGTGCCTGGCGGCCGTGATGGCGTCTCTCCCGGTGGTGAAAACATTCTTGCTGTGCTTCGACACCGCAGTGCTGGACCTCACGCCCGAGCTTGCCGATCCGGTTGAGGTGTTGTTCGGCGTGCAACTCGGCGGCGGCACGGATATCAACCAGGCCATCGCCGATTGCGAACACCTGGTTGCGCGGCCGGCGAGGCCTCGCCGGCCGTCTCGCGGATCTCGGCGCGCCGGTATTTGCCTGCACGCCCGACCAGTTTCCGGCCATGATGGCCGCCGCGCGGGAGGACATCAAGATCATCCGGCAGGACCCGGCTTGCTGACGGCGGAGTGGCCGGCATCTGCAAAAGGACAATGCGCATGGGGGAGGAGCAGGCCGATACGCTCGTCATCGCGGCCAGCTGGGCACTTCGGCACGCGAGCATTTGGGCCGCGCCGTCCGGCCCCATCTGGTGGTCGAGCTTGATGGGCTATTATTTGGGCTTTACAAACGCGGGCTGAAAAACGACGGGCGGGCGAGCCGGCGTGACCGACTTGCCGAAATTGGTGCCGAGCCGGTTGCGCGTCGCGTCTTCGTTGAATTGGCCGGTCTGGTTGGCTGGTGGCTGCCCGCCAATGGTAATGCCCACCGGTGAGGCCGATGTCTGCGCCTCCCTCGCCGCCGCTGCCAGGCTTTGGTTGATGCAGGCATAGCTCTGCGCGGTTCCGACCTGAACATCCACGCAGGTATCCCGGCTTGACTGGGCATGGACAGCTCCGGCGAACGCCATCGCCAGGCACGGCACAACACGCCATATCATGTCGCCAGCTCCTCCAACGCCCTCACGGGGCCATGCGCGAGATCTGAATGGTATTGATTTCCACGGGGGTGTTCGCCAGCAATCCGGAAACGTAGGCCGCCGCCGCCTGCGCCGCCTTTTGCTGGCGCAATGCAAGCACGAGCTCTTCGCGAATGGCGGAGAGTGGAGCGGGGCCTGCCGGCCGCGTCGCAATCAGCTGGATCAGATGGCAGCCGCCGTCAACGCAAACGGTATCCGCCAGGCTGCCTTCCGGCAGACCGATAATGGCCCCCTTTATGGCAGGCAGAAGTTGTGTCTCCGCCACCCACCCAAGGTCCGTGAACTGCGCACCCGGCAAGGACTTCGCTGCTGACTCCAGGGCAAGCCCGCGGCGTTGAATGTGCGCGCGCGCCTGTTGCAATAGCCTTCGTCCGTCTTCGGTGGCGGCGCTTGGCAGGAAGATCTGGACCAGATGGTAGCCGCGTGGTTGCATGAAGCGCGACAGGTTGGCATCGTAGGCGGCGCGAACCTCGGCATCGCTGGGAAAATCGGCCGGGAGCGGCGCGTGGCCGGCGATAAAGCTTTGCGCAAGCACCTGGTCGTGCGTGCGCTGTAACAGGGCCGCGACGCCCGGCCGCCGATCCCATTTTTCCGCCTGTGCCAGCCGCAATATGCTGCGTTGCAGCAGAGCATCGCGGAGAAATGCCTTCAGCGCTGCTTGATCGGTGGCAAGGCGATGCCGCGTTGATTGATCGGTGGCGCCGATCAGGGCATGCGCCTGGCTGACGGTAATCTGTTCGTTGCCGCGCCTGGCAATCACCGGATCGTCGGTGGTGGCCATCAGAAGCCCCAGGCACGGCACTATGCAAAGGGCGCGGCTGAGGCGAGGACGCCAATAAACCCTGCCTACCGCGGACGGGGGGGCGGTCTCGCCCGGTTGTGCAAAGCCGCGCATCACGGGGGGGCCACAAATTCCTGGTCGTGTATCTTGTCGTCGTATTGCTGCACAATGTTCTCCAGCTTCACCTTCGCCAAGCCCAGCACCGGCTCGTAGCTTCGTATCAGAAGAGACCGGAAGGTCTGGCTTTGGTAGAGATGGAGAACGTCCTCCGAAACGCCGATTAGCTTAACGTTGGCCGCCTTGCAGGCATCGAATGAGGATTTTAGGGTTTTCAGTCTTGCCTCGGCCTTGCGGTTGAGGTCCTCCTTCGCCTGGTCGGCCATAGTGGTTTTTTGCAGGTTTACCTGCAATGTCATGTTGGTCTGTTGCAAGGCTGAGCTTGCCTGCTGGGCTGCGCGCAGTTGCGCCTTCAGCGCCGCGAGATCGGAAGGCGTGATCGCGGGCACCGCTGCGAGCTTCGCATTTGCCGCGTCGAGCTGCGCCTGTAGCGCAGCCTTGTCGGATTGGGCCTTCCGCAAATCCGCCTGCGCCTGTGCGGCCTGATCCTGTGCGGCGCGCATTTCCGCCACCGATTGCCGCAGGGCGTCACGCATGCGGTCCTGCGGGCTTTCCTGTGCCAGCGCGCCCCGCGGCAAAAAGGCGAGGGCCACCATCAGGATCAGGCAGGGCTGGAAAGTGGAAAACCGCATCATGCGTTCCTCAAAGCACGTTAGCCCGGCGCCCGCGCCGTGATGTCAACGAAGAACTGCTTGGCAACGATGGCGGCGGGCGGGGCGTCACCGGTCGAGATTTGCCGCAGGATGCGGGTCACCTCGGCCTCGATCTCACGGTCGCCATCGAAAGCGCCAATCGTGGCGCGGGCAACATGGCCATTCGCATCCAGCAGCAGGGACACGGTCATCCGGTACCGGGCGAAGCGAAGCTTGTCGTCCCGGCGCAGGGCATCCTGTATCTGCGTCTTCACGATGCTGGCGTAATAAGCATCGTTGTCGCCGCCGCCGGGCCCATCGCCGTTGCCGCAGCCGGTGCCGATGCAGTCGCCGCCGCCCCCGTTGCCCGCGCCGAGATTGCTGGGGCCATTGCCGGCGATTGATGTTTCCACACGGTTGGGCGGCGCGGGCGCCTTAGGTGAGGGCGTGCTCGCTTGCTTTGCGGGCGTCGGTTCACGCACGCGCGTTGCCTGCTCCTCCTTCTTGGGCTGCGGTGGCTGAATTTTGGGCGGCGGTGGCGGCGGTGGCGGTAGCTGAACCTGGGTGATATGCGGCTCGTTATGCGGCCGGGTGGCCGGCGTGTGGGAGCCGCGCATGACGACAAAGCCCATCGCGCCGGCGCCGAGCACAAGAAGCGCGCCCACGGCCGGCACGGCATAGCGCTGCACTTGTGTCTTGCGGTCGAGCTGCGTGAATGCGTCATCGTCAAGCACGACTCAGGCTCCCGGCGTGCGCTGGGCGGCCAGACCAAGGGAGGTGATGCCGACGCGGCCGCACACGTCCAGCACGTTCATGATTTTCTCGTATTGGGCTTGCCGATCCCCCTTGATCACAATGGGCAGATCCGGCGTGATCGCCTTGGCGTCCCGCAGCTTGGCTTCCAATTCCGCCAGACTGACAGGAATTGCATCGATGAAGATCTGGCCGGCGCTGTTGATGGAAATGACCTTTGTCTTCGGCACCGCCAGCGAGACCACCGAGCTGCCGGAGGGCAGATCCACCTTCATGCCCTGAACCGAGGCGGTGGTCATGATGATGAAGATCACGAGCAAGACGTAGGCGAGATCCAGCATCGGTGTGATGTTTATATCGTCGTACGGCTTATCTTCAGATACCTGCATGGCGCGGACCCCCTACTCGCCGGGCTGTTTCTTGCCGCGGGAAAGGTCGCCTTCCGCGATGCGCGTGACGATTTCGTCAACGAATACGGCCATTTCGCCGACAACACCCTTGATGCGTGTTTGAAAGTAATTGTAGCCGAACAGGGCAGGGATGGCGACGAACATGCCGGTTGCTGTGGCGAGCAGGGCTGCCGAGATGCCGGGGGCGATGGCGTTCACGTTCACGTCGCCTGCGGCGGCGATCGCTGCAAATGTGATCATCACGCCGATCACTGTGCCGAGCAGGCCAACAAACGGGCCGCCCGAGATTGCGATGGTAAGCAGGACCATGGCGCTGTTCAGTTTGGCTGTCTCGCGCACCATCTGCGCATCCATGGATGAGCGGATCGCGGCAATCGATTGTGGCGCGATGCTTCCATCCGGCAAGGTTCGGCCCCCGTCCAGCCGGTCGTTCACCTCCCTTATCCCGGTTTCATAAACACGGTAGAGGCAGGAGGATCCCACTGCCTGCGCGCGGTCCTGCGGTATGGCATGCAGGATGGCGCCACCACGCGTGTTGAGTTGCCTCAGCAGCAGTAGGAACTTCTTGTTCTGGGCAGCGACGCGGCCGACGTAAAGAGCCTTGGAGAGCATCACCATCCAGGAAATGATCATCATGACAATCAGCACGCCGATCACCACCCAGGCATCGGCCGTGACGGATTTCAAAATAATGCCGATATAGCCGGAACCAAAACTGCCCGTCTGCTCGGGGTTTTCGAACACAAGCAGATTCGCTTGGGTGCCCTGATCGTGCTCCGCGATCATGATCTGCCCGGCGGGGCGTACCGCCTTGCTGATTTGCAGTTCATCCAGCTCGCCCGCGAAACCCGCAACGGTTCCGGCGCCACCGGAGGCGCCGCCCAGCGTGGCGCCGCCGGCGATGGCCGGCAGCGCGCCGGCCGCCTCGCCTGCCTTCGCACCGTCCACGTAAAGCGTGATCTTCGCCGCATCCGCGGTAACGGTCAGCAAGTGCCAGGTATCGGCCACCAGCGGGGCCGCGGCCGCCACTTTCACGGTGCCGGACGCCGAAACCACGCTGACCGATGGAATGCCTGCTTCAAGATCAACTTGCAGGTCGTTGGTGCCCGCCGCATCGCGCTGGTCATAAACGATGGCGGACTGGTTTGGCGGCGTCGGCTTCAGCCAGACCTGCCACGTGTAGGGCTGCGCCGCGGCCAGGTTGAGCGTGGGGTTCGGGGCAAGTTTGATGGGGTTTGTACCGTCGAGCACCGAGCCAAAGCCGATGATCGCATTCAGGTCGCGCTTGCCTTGCGTCAGAGCGTTGTTATTGAAACTCGTGCTATCCTTGGCAAGGCCATTCTCCTCGGCAAAATGCCAGATCAGCAACTGGTCGCTATCGTAAGTACCATGGGGATCGGAGGCATCGTTGGCCTTGTCGTTACCCCAGTACATATAAAGGCTTGTCGTGGCACCGGGGGCGAGACCGGGCACGTCTACCCAGATCAGGGCGACTTCATCAACCAGGCCATCAAACTTTTCGATGTGATAGTGCAGCGGCGTGCGGTCGTCGCCCGCGACGAAGCGGATGTCGCCGCCATCCTGCCTGGCTGTGTCAAACTTGAAATTATTGGCCAGCAGCCGTACCAGGATTTGGGTACGGCCGATGGGCTCGCCCACATTCGCACCTTTTGGCCCGGCATCCGCGTCAATCTTGATACGGTACTTCCAGTCGCCGTTCCACCAGGCGGCATGCGCCACGCCCCCAGCCATGATCTGGATCATGGCAAGCAAGCCAAGCGCGGCCAAAACGCGGCGCGGGGCGAGCAGGCGGCGCATCAGGCCAGGCGGCATTGAGCTAGAACTCCCCATAGACACGAAACAGCACACGGTTCGAGCCGGGCCTTGTGTCTGGGCCGCGGTTGAGTATCTGTGCATCTTGCAGCACCCCGTTCATGTAGCCCCACAGATTCACCCGGCCGCCAATGCCCGCTGATTGCAGAACGTAGCTGGAATGAGTGTCCGGCAAGGGATCATTCAGATTCACCACACCGGCATCATAGAAGGCATGAAAGCGCAAGCTATGCAGCGGCGCACCCAGATATTTTCCGACCGAGGGGCTGCGCAGCTCGGTTTGCACGGAAGCGCCCATGTCGCCGAGCGTTTCGGCTTCCAGATAGCCGCGAACCGAGTCAACACCGCCAACCGCAAATTGCTCGCTGGAAACAAGCGCATCGTTTGTCAGTTGCCCGCTGATAGAACCCCAGCCTTGGGCGCCATACGGCAATTCCTGCGTGCGCGAGAGCGAAGCACGGGCAATGGAGAAGCCGGGGGTTGCGTCATACGCCTTGTTTTCGAAGGCCGGGAGCGCGCTGCCAAGCGCAGGCAGGCCAAATTCTAGGCTGGCCGAGAGCTCGGTGGTTGCGTTTTTTCCAGCCCAATTGGCGTTGTAGCTGGCGCTGAGGGGATAGTAGGTGACCGGCGCCTTGGTTACCGCCGGCGGATGCAGGAACGTGTCCAGTTCATAGTATTTCTTGTAGTCCCATCCGATGGATATAGAGTGGCTGAAGCTGCTCGTGCTGCCCAGCGGGATCAGCAAGCGGAAGCCGGCGATCGTGCCGCGGCCCGCCACATCGGTAGTGCCAAGGGCCGTCACGTTGCTGTTGGAATGCAGATAGCTGAACAGCACCGACAGCCGGCTTTCGGGAATATGGAACAGATAGGAGGCGGATGTAACCTCCGCATCGCGCACATCCTCCGGCGCCACCTGGTAGCTGATGCTGCCGGTGTCGCCACGCTGGAAGAAATTGCCGTAGCTGAGTGAGGCCGATAGCCGCAGCTTTGTTGTGTCCGCGTTGTACCGGTTGTTGATTTCCACCGAGCCGTGCAAGGGAAATGCATCGGTCACGTCCAGATCCACATCCACCGTGTCCGGCCTGCGGCCAGGGCGAAGGGCCGGCTGCACTGTCCGGTCGGCATCGGTGTTGAGCAGGATCAGATCGCGGTTCACGGAATTCATGTTCGGCACGGCACCCGGGGCCAGCGAAGCTGCGCCGCGGCGCACGTCGCCTGGGAGAAAATATCGGGCGCCGACCACCCGCAACCGCTCAACAGGTCGCTCGATCACCTGAAGCGTCACCACGCCGCCACTCGCACTGATGCTCTGGCGCGGAATGGTCACCGATACAGTGACAAAACCGGTTTTCTGATACAACGCTTGCAGCGACGCTCGCGCGTGTTCCACATCCTGGGCTGTCTTGTCCGGCCCCAGAAAGGGATATACCGCCTCCTCTACCTGATCCCTCGGCAGCACTGCGCTGCCCTCAACACGAATTTCATAAAGATCGAATTGCACCTTGGCAGGGTCAGCGGCTGCCGTCACAGGCGCACAGAATAACGTGAAACAGAGGATTACGCAGGTCAGCAACCCGGGCATGATGCAGGGTTGCGGGGAAACCGGCCTGGAAAGAAAGAATGTTCTTTTTTGAAAAAAAGAACCAAAAAACTCTTGCTCGTGGGGGCGCGTTGCCGGCGCGGTTCGTGGTCGCCAGCAATTGCGCGCGCGATGTGTCTGTCTACGATGTTGACGAGTGTACATTCGGTGACACGCCCGCACTGCTCGGCTGGGAAATCATCTACCCTTGGCTGAAAACGTCGGGATCGATAGAAAGCCCCAATTTCTCTTCCCAGGCCGGTTGTAGCAAACCTGCTCTGCACGCAGCAAGGTCACCGCGGGCCGGTTGCCCTTCAAAAGCGTCGCGACAGTAGGTATCATAAAACTGCAACAAATCGCACCCGATACGGGTTGAGCCCCGCACACGTGCCCCCCGTAAGGTGGATCAAGGTCACCAACTTCTCTCAACTCATCGCGGTTGCGCAAACGCAACGCGCACCGGTATCAGAAGCTCGAGAGCAGATCGAGTTGCAGCACCTGGTTTCCGTCCGGCGGACCCGACACAACCTCTGCGCTGAAATAGCGCAGCGACACATACGTGTCCTTGGCTACACCCAGGCTGCCTGAAATGAGATAGCCTTTCGCGTTCGTGCCGCCCAAATGGAAGTCGGCATCGTTGATCGAGTCCAGTGTCGCGTCGGTTTCAAGATACTTGTAGCCGAGGGCGACGTTCCAATCCCACCGCCTGTGGATTTCGGGATGCCCGAATGTGGCCTTCAGCAGATAGGCTGTATCGCCACCCTGATAGACGCCATTGCTGCCAAAGTTGTTCTGTGGGCCGGGAAACGCGGCAGGCCCATGGGCCAGGATCGCGGCGCGATCAAAACCCAAATTCTTCAGGTATTCCGCCTCCAACGTCAGATCAAAAGGATCATAGGTGCGTATCTCGACGCTGGGATGAACCTCCAGCACCTCGAACTTCGACGCAAGGCCAAAATATTCCGGTTGCTGGGCCAGGCCGGAGGAATTGAGCGTCTGGCCCGCGGTAACAATGTTACGGATCGCGAAAACGGTATTGCCAAACTGCTGATAGGGGAAGCGCGTGTCATCTGTGTTGCAGGTAAAGACATCGCCGGGCTGTTCCACGCAGGGGCGTGATACTGCCCCCTGGACGCCGTTGAAATCAAAGAAGCCCACCCCGAGCTTGGCCGTAAGATCCGGTTTCAGCCGCCACGTCGCACCACCCTGAACGGCCAGCAGGTAGGCGTTTGCGCTCGCGTATTTCGTATCAGAGTCAGTCGAGAAATCAAAGGCGGTGTTCAGGATCGGGAACACGCCGCCGTTCAGGAATACGCCCAGCGCATCGGTCAATTGCGGCGCATAGGTTCCGCTGAGCCCATCAAAGCCGAGGTCGTTGTAGAAAATCAGGTCGGTGGTGAAGAACGGATTTGGTTCCCGCCCGGCATAGAATGTCAGATCATGGAGCGGCTGGTAGGTGAAATAGGCGCGGTCGACATAGGCCTGGTATTTGCTGAAATCGCCCGGGCTGCCAAGCGTCTGGTTTGGCGTCACCGGTCCCTGATCGGCACCTGTTCCAAACCTTACATCCACCTTCCATCCATCGTCGATCATCCCCTCCACGCCAATCCGCGCGCGAACCCGCTCGCGGTCCCGATCCTGCGTCGTGTTCAGGAAGGCAGGCGCTGCCACGTTGCCCGCTGCGTAATTGTCGAAATCAAACGCCGACCCGGTATTGATCGATGCAAAGTTCACGAACTGATTGTAATTTCCGCTGTCAAACGAATCGCGTTCATAGCGCACGCGCATATCGCCATACAGCTTGAACCGCTTCGTCCATTCAGGCAGCGCATTGGGCTCCGCCCAGCCTTCCTGCTCCGTCTCTGTCAGCACTTGCGCGCGTACATCGTCGGCGATCTGTTTCCTGATGAATTGCGGCACGTAGGTTACGCGTATTTCGCCGGTCTTGGGTGATCCGGGCACCGCTTGCCCCTGCGGCCGCGGCACTGGTTTCGGTGCGGCTTCGGTTTCCCGGAAAAGTTCGTGGGCCTGCTTGGCCGAAACGATCTTCTTCTCTACCAGAAGTTGCAGCAAACGTGCGATCTTGGCATCGGAGTCAGCGTCGGCTCGCGCGGGGAGTGGCGCGCTCAGGCTGCACGCCGCCAGCACGGCGCCGGCCCATCTTGCGGGGCGCAGATGGATTTTCTGCCTTGCGCGCTTCATATCAGTTTCGTCCGGAATTTGCGGAAAGCCGACCGGGACCACCACACATAGGCACGGCCTCAACCCGACTCGGCTTCGGATACAAAGGCTTCACACCTACCCCCCGAACCTGGAAATCCTGTCCTTCTTCTATAGCATTGAATGCGCGTCCAGCGACGCCAGCATGTTACGAATACGTGAAGAAATACGGTGTATGGGCCTCTCAGCTTGCCGATCCGGACCGGTGCCCCAACGGTCTGTCGCGCACTCGCCGCAAGCGTGCTCAAAAGAGAAAAAGTTTTTTGGTTCTTTTTTTCAAAAAAGAACACTCTTCCTTCAACGGTCATGGAAGGCCAGGGCTGGCCGGTCGTATAGCGGTACTTGGCGGGGGCATTGTTCCGAACGCAGTCTGAGAAACCAATCGAAGTGTTCGTCCGCTTCGTCGTAATACTCAGCCGTGAACAAAAGCACGGCCAATTTCTCGATAGAGGAGGCCGAGGGTGGACTTATGCTGATGGCTCGGCGGAGGTATTCGATAGCTTCCGTGGTCTTTCCGGCCTTTTGAGCGATATCGCTGGCGCGATGCAGCAGGCCGGCTTCGTTCGGGCAGAGTTGCACGGCGCGTGATACTTCCTCTAGGCTGCCGGGCAAATCGTGCATGCGCGCAAGAGTATGGATCAGCTTTTCCCACGCGCAGGCATCGTCGGGCACCAGGTCGAGGCGCTTGCGCAGCGCGCTCGCCGCCATCGGCAAATTATCAAGATTGAGATATGCTGTCGCCAGGAGCGTATATGACTGTGCATCGGCACAGTCTTGATCCAGCAGCTGCTCCAGCGCCCCGACGGGCCAGAGGAAATCTCCGCGTTCGATCGCGGCCTTGGCGAGACGGTTGGTAAGGTCAGTTCGCTCCCTGATCTCCATGCGTGATCCGTGGCACTCGAGCAAAGTCATGCCCCAGCCCAGATGTCGATGGACCAGTTCACACCCGACAAAATAGGCACGCGAGGAACCCATCTTGCGCCGTTCCCGTGCGAGTGAGCGTATCGCCACTTCCGATCCGGACCGGCACACATTGATCAGCCGCGCCAAGGCCGCGGTTTCGGCGAAGCAGCGATCCAGAAAGTGGCGCCGGTACGGCATTGCAATCTCGGTCAGTTTCACCTGTTGCGCGATGTGGGCGGTGTGCGTGAAATCGACCTTGATCGTGTTATCGTAGAACACGTAGATCCGGCCATGGCCGGAATCCGCGCCGATGCGCATGTCCTGGTCGACGCAGCTCAGATCGACCTTCAGGTTCAGCAGCGTTTCCCGCAGGTCCTCCTGCAGATGATCAGGACAATCCGCGGGCTGTACGCTGTACTGGGGAGAAAGCGCGATTGACGTATCGGATCCGAGCAGACTGGCATATTTGACCGTTGCATAGCCGCCCATCGAGTAGCCGATGCAAACGCGTTCGCGGAACCGGTTCAGGATCGGCCGGACGGCGCCTGCTGCCGCGCGCATGTCGGCGCCCGGATACCAGTTTGCGCGGGTGGCGACGAAGCCAAGGGTGGAAACTTTGTTACGCTCGGCCAGGTTGGCGCCAAAAAACCGCCACCCGTTTGCCGGCATGGTTGCCTGCGCGAAAGTTATCAGCAGGAAGTCTGAGTCTTGCTCTGCGTAAATCGTCTGGATTTCCCGGGTCTCGAACACCACCTTTCGCGCCATTTTAGGGTAACCTTTAAGTACCAAGTCTTATGCATACCATGAGGGTGAAAGGCCTTACCCACTGCTTCGTCACGGGAAGGCCGTCGGCGGTCACGCGGCGAGACCGAAACAAGCTTTCGATTAGCACAGCGATCTGGCTTGATATGTGGCGGAAGTCTGAAGTTATTATTACACAAACGTTTCACTCAGGGTGGGTTGGTCAGCCTCGGCCATTTTTTCAGGCGGGGGAGACGAGAAAAGAAGGGTGATCGTGGTCAGCGTTTCAAAAGCGTCCGGCCTCGCGGGGTGGGGCCTGGGCGCCGCTTGCTGTGCTGCCTGGATCGGTGAAGCAGAGATGTTCTTTTTTGAAAAAAAGAACCAAAAAACTTTCAGACATGGCGTACGTTGCCGGCGACGCTGCGACCGCCAGTCAAAGGTCTTCTTTGTTTCAGAAAACAAGACCTTCCTACCTGCGCCGGCGCTTGCGCTGATCCTGGTCGTCGGCATCTCCGCCGCCGACCGTCACTTCGACATCGATCACCGATACAAGCTGCGTCGGCGGGGGCTTGCCGGCATCTTGCGTGGCCTGGGCGCCAGCGCCCGCGGCCGCCGACGAGGCCGCCTGTGCGGCAGTGCTGGGCGCCGCCACCGTGGGAACGCCCGTGGTCTTGCCGCCCACCTGGATGTTGTTCGCGTTCAGCAGCGTCAGCGCGGCCAGGTTTGCATTGCCGGAAGCACGGATACCGGCCTCGCCGGCATCGATAGTGCCCACGGGCGCGATCAGGTTGATATCGCCGGCGGGAACCTCCGGGATCGGCGAGATGGTGCCGATGCCCGCGCCGGTGGAGGGCACGGTGGGTGAGAGGGTGATGTTGCCGTAATTGTCGTAGCTGATGCCGATCGGCGCGGTCAGCAGGGTGCTCTTGCTGCCGCGGCCCGCGTTGATCTCACCGTCCGAAGACATCCAAATCAGAATATTGCCGCCGAAGGTGGTCAGCACGCGGCTCTGGCCGAGTGTGACGCTGCCATAGGAATACATATTGATATCCCCCGTGCCGGCCGTAGTGATACCGGAGGTGGCGCCTGGGATAACCCCGTAATTGCCCAGCGAGGTTTGCCCGAATGGCACCACCGTGGTGATGTTGCCGCCAAACAGGGTGCGAATGCTCCCATTGTCCTCTGCCTGGCCGGCGAGAGGGTTTGGCTCACTTTGCCCTGTCGTGGGATTTTCTATGCTGGCGGGTTGCAGTGGTCCGCCGCTGAACAAGGTCAGGCTGCCGCCATCGGCGGCGGATTTGCCGGTAAGGTCGGTTGCGGGGAACAGGGCCTTGATGGCGTCGTTTCCCTCCAGGTAGCTGTGATAGAAGCGGCTGGAGGGATTGGTGTAATCCAGTCCGCTCTGGTTCAGTTCCGCGAAATACACGGTCAGGAGAAATTCGGTTTGCTGGTCGGCGGGCAGGGCCAGGAACGTGGCCAGCGCATCGGCTGCCGTGCCGGTGTAGCCGACCCGTTGTTGCAGCCAGGCAACAAGCTGCGTCTGGTATGTGCGTTCCACCTTGCCGGGCTGATCCTGCAACGGCGTGTTCGGATCGGCCAGGTTCGCTGCGTTGAGATAAAGATCGGCAAAGCCGGTCAAGTTCGGTCCGCCGGCGCCGACACCCGCGAGAACGGTGATCGCCGCACCGTCATCCCGTGTGGCCACGGTGAGCGCCTGGCCGATCTCGCCAACGCTGGTCAGGGTGCCCAGGTAACCCTGGTACACATTGCGGCCGGCCTGCACCTCCAGTTCCCCCGGCCCGGCGATCTGCTCGGTCGTGGTGATCACGTCCCGCCCGGCCTCTATGGCGGAGATATCAGTGGCGTTGTTGTTGAGAACGGCGGCATCTAGGTTCACAATGTCCTGGCCGGCCCGCACGTCCAGCGCCTTTGCGGAATAGCCGTAGATACTGGCAAGCTGGCCGGTTTGTCCGTTGATCTGGCCAACATACAGGCCAAGCACGTCACCCGACACCGCATAGAACACCGATGGCGTCAGGTCGCCTTGGTGTTCAACCCCGGTATCGGAGTCATTTTGGCCGGGCTCCTGGACAAAATAGCTTTCCGGCGTGTTGCCGGGGTTGGCGGGCGTGGGGATGTTGCCGGAAGCTGTGCTGGCGCCGGAGATATCGATGTCGGTCTGATAGCCGGTCACGCCGCTTTGGTTCACCACCGTATCGATAATCGAGCTCCCGGCCAGCACTTGCAGTTGGCCCGCGGGCGAGGGCGCAAGTTCCAGGCCTGGATTGGTGCTGCTGGTGTCCGAATCGAATTCCACATTGCCGCTGAAGGCGGTCAGGTAAAGATTGGGCGGGTAGAGAAATCCCCCGCTGGCACTCGCAGCCACGCCCGTCGCCTCGTTGGGTGAGGCGGTAGCGGCCGTCGATACCGGAACGATGTCGCCACCGAGGGCATTGATGGTAACCGTCGTGTTCGGCTGCCAGAGCGAGAAGGCGGAGATCGGCAAGCCATTCCCGTCGGCCTGCTCCTCCTGGTCGGCGAGCGTCGGGTTGCCCACGCCCGCCAGAACCGCGCTGCCGCGCACATCGAGTGTCGCGGACGCATCGCCGAGCGCCACAACCAGGCCGCCATAGGCATCAAACGTCTCAGAGACAAAGGGATTGTCCGCGCGCGGGTCGATCCCGTTTGAGGGGATCATATAGGTCTGCACCACCGTGCCGATGGATTGCGCAACCACCGTGATTCTGCCGCGCAGATCCGCGACCGTGCCGTCGAAATCATCGCTGTCGCCGCCGGGGTTCGCCGGGTTGATGGCGCCCAAAGCCGATATCGTCAACGTGCCGCCGCCGGTCAGTTCGGTGGTCCCGGTCGAGGCGTCGTAGCGCCCGGTGCTGGCGACCGTGGCGTTCACCCCTGTGGTGGCATTGTCCGTAAGGCTGGTCGTGGTACTGCCGATCGTGCCGCCCGCTTGCACGGTGACGTTGCCGCCGCCAAGCGTGCCGAAGCCGGTGAACCCGGTCATGTAGACGATGCCAGGTGCACCCACGACGAGCGAGGGGGCCGCGACGAAGGTGCCGTAACTGATCCACCAGGCGCTGGGAGCGCTCTTGCTGCCCTGCCACCAGAGCCAGTCTGACGTGGCATTGCTTTCCAGCGATACGTTGCCCGCCCCCGCCCCAGGGGGCGTGAAGAACCCCGCTTGCGGCTGGTAGGTGTCGCCGATGATGTCGCCCTGGGCGGAAACCAGCAGGTTGCCGCCGCCGGTCGGGTAGTTGGCCTTGTACGCCGCCACGGCGCTGTTGTAGGTGGCACCGTCCGGGCCCGTCAGATTGCCGGCGGCTCCCAGTACCGTGCCGCCGGCCTTGGGCAAGCCGCGGTCATAGGCCGCGCTCACGTCAGCCGATTGCGAGCCCGCCGTATACACGCCGTAGAGTGAGGCCTCGGTGATGCTGCCGCCGCTGATCAGGTTCAGATAGCCGGTGCCGGTGCGCAGCACGCTGAAATCGACATCGGAGCCCACTTTGGTGGCGCTTTGCTGCGCGTAATGCGGGTCGCTCAGCACCAGGCTGCCCGGGGTGGTGCCGGGCGCTGCGCCCGCCTGCAGCGTGGTTTGCGGCAGCACAGCCTGGCTGTCCGCCGCGGCCAGGTTGGCGCCGGAGACCAGCGACATCGACCATGAAAGATCGCCGGCTGGCAGCAGCGGCGCCACGCCCCAAAGCTGCCCCTGCACGATGGCGCCATTCGCATCCTTCACGTCCAACGGCCGTGTGTCGAAGGTGCTCGCGCCATCGGCGAACTGGATCGATGCGCCTTGTGGGATCACGTCTCCGGCGGCCAGCGCCAAGGTGCCTTCCAGGGTAACGCTGGTGCCGGAGAATATGGCGAAATTCGTGCCGGCCGGTACTGCAAGCCCGCTGGATCCGGCCGGCCCGCCGATCCTCACCGTCACCGGCAGCACGGTGCCGGCGGCGAGCGCCGTTCCGGCCTGAAGCACCGTGCCGGCCGGTACCGTCATGCCGGGGGTAAAAATCTGGCCGTCAGCGCGCGTGATCGTGCCGTTGAGCACAAAGGGGGAGGAGATCGTAACCGGATTGCTGAGAACGGCGGCGGAGGGCACCGCCTGCCCCGCCGTCAGGCTTGCGCCGTTGCGCACAATAACCGGATAGGTGAGCGTATAATCGGCGATGGGATAGGTGGTGGCGTGGCCCTGGCCGCCGGCGCCAGCCAGGCTCACCGCCACGGGTAAAACGATCGGCTGCACGGTATCGGCGGTGCCGGATCGCAACACCCAGCCATCATCATCGGGCGTGGCCGGCGGGGCCGCAAACCCGTCGGTGATGCTGCCGAAAACATGCAGGTTGCCGCTGGCGCGAATCCAAAGAACACCCGGCTCGCCCGATCCCGGTGTCGCGGTCAGCTGGGTGTCCGGATTGACGCTGGCGTAGCGATAACGCGCGAGGTTCAGGTCGCCCGAAACCGTCAGATCGCCCCCGGCAATCTGAGGGCTGCTCTCGATCTGCACGCCCGGACGCAGATGGAACGCATCGGCGTAGGCGGACAGGCCGGCCAGTTGGCCATTGACCAGCCCGTCCGCCAGGGCATTGGCGATGAAGGCGCGGCTGTCGGCGTTGAAGGCAGCCAGCGATGCCTGCGTGATGGTGCCGCCGGCAAGCGAGTGGGGGCTGCTCTGCGGGGTATAGGTCCAGAAGGCGTTCACCGCGATGGTGGCCGCGCCGCTGATGGCGATCGATCCCGCCGCCGAGATCTGCGCGCCGCCACCGGTGGCGGAGATGCGCGGCACATTGACCTCCAGATCGCCCCGCGCCACGCCGTCTGGCGATGTGAGATCGATCGTGGCGCCCGGATCGATGGTGAGGGTGCCGGCGGACACGGTGAGGTTCACCTGCGCGGTATTTTCCGCGGCGATGGCCGCACCCGTGCTGTCGGTCTGCAAAACAGTGCCGTGGGCATCGAGCACGGCGCTGGAGGTGAGCATCACCCCGTCTGTCGCCGATAGACTGATGGTTCCAGGGGCAGCGCCGCTGGCATTGAGCGTGCCATCGACAGTGAGGCTGCCCTGATCGACTGAAAGCGAGATGGTCCGGGCCTGCAATTCGCTGCCCACGGTGATGTTGCCAGGGCCGGTTTGCTCGAAGCTGCGGGCATAGAACACCCCGCCTGAATCCAGCATCTGGTTGAGCGCCGTCAGCCCGGCGATGGTACCGGCGCGTATATCGATGCTGCCGGCGTTGAAGCCGGACTCGGCCGATCCTTCGATGCTGCCGGCCAGCGAAACGGTGCCGCTGGCGGCGGTAAGGTCAATGGCGCCGGCATTGGCGCCTGTGGCGGCGATGTTGATGCTGGATCCGGCGGCCTGCGTGATGTTGCCGGTGGCGCTCTGGGCGGTGAGGGTGCCGGCAAAACTATCCTGGGTGATGTCGAAGAAGCCAACGGCGCGGCCGCCAAGATCGATGCTGGCGCTCGCGGCCAGCGCGATGTTGCCCGCAGCGCTGAAATCGAGCGCGCCGCCCGGCAGCACGATGCTGGTCTCATCGGAGATGCTGGAGCCGGTGATCTCCAGGCTGCCGCCCAGGCCGTTCGGCACGGCGGAAGCCGTGCCGGAGGCGGTGGCCGGGGCAAGGGTCACCGGCCCGCCCGCGATGATCGCAAGGCTCGCGCCGGGCGAGGTGGTCAGCAGCGGTGTTGTGATCGTGAGCGTGCCGCCGGTGTAGCTGTAGCCCGATCCTGGCACATAGGCGCCCTGCGATTGATAGACGGCGAGCGAGGTGCTGGTATTGGCGCTGACGACCTCGGCCGCCGAGAGATTGACCGTCGAGAACCCGGTGATCAGCCGTGCCAGCGTGGTCTGGTCCTGCGGTTCGGATTGCGCCGGGGTGCCGAGCACGATCTGCTTCGCCTGGATGCTCAGCGTGCCGGCGCCGCTGCCTGGGCCATTTGCGATCACCGGCCCCGGCGCGGCGGTGCTGCCGTTCCAGGTGAAGGTTCCGACGCTTATGCTCGCGTCCTGCCCGGCGCTCGCATAGCCGTAAATCGCCGGCGTGCTGACGACGAGCGAAAGGGCGGGCGCGTTGAAGGTGACGGCGCCGAACAGGTTCAGCGAGTCGATGGCCGTCAGGTCGATCGAGGTGGCCCCCGGCGCGCCGGTTGCAGGGTTGCCGGCCAGAAGGCTGGCCAGCACCGTGGGCGTGATCGCATAGCCGGCGGGCGCGGCAGCGCCTTCTGGCGCCGCACCGATCGTGATCTCCGGCGCGGTCACCGCGAAGCTGGCGGCGGCAATCTCGGTGTTGCTGGCGATGTTCAAACTGCCGCCGGCGCCGATCGCCACCAAACCGTCCGAGCTGAGCTGCGCCGGCGCGCTCAGGCCGGCCGTGCCGGCGCCGCCGACGCGGACATTGCCGCTGCCCCCGGCGCCGGTGGCCGGAATGAAATCATAGGTTCCATTGGCGACGGCAACGACGGCCGACCCTGGCGAGTCGGTCAGGGCGTTGTCCAGGGCCTGCGATCCACCGACGAACACCACCCCGGTCGATGAGTCCGGCAGGCTGACGTTGCGGCCCAGGGTGGAAATGTCCGACCCCGCCGCAAGGCTGATGGATCCGCTGGCGAACAGCCACACGGCGCCCGCGTCCAGCGTCGCCCGCGGCAGAATCTCCAGGTCGCCGGCGGAGGCGGATGCGTATTCGATTTCCGGGTTTGGGCCGTTGGCGGAGGTGATGAATTGCTTGAAGTCACCGCCGATCAGCAGCAGCGGCGCCTGCAGCGCTTTAATGCTCGCCGCTTGCACCGAAATGGCACCCTGCGGGGCTTTTTCGCCGGCGCCCAGAATGGCCAGCGTATCCTCGCCGTTGGAAACCTCGATCGCGACAGTGGCGTCATAGCCCGATGCCGCCGCCTGCAAATTGGCCGTACCGCTGAAACTCAGGGCTGGGGCCGCTGCGGCGGCGCTGTCGGTCTGCGGGCCGGGGGTGCTGAAGTCGAATTCGATCAACCCAGCGTCCTGCGGCAGATAGGGCCGTGGCGTGTCGAACACCGCCGCGCGATTGACGGCGTAGGTTGCGAAGTCCTCCTGATCGTACTGGGAATAGCGCAGCACGCTGGCGCCCGGCGTCACCACGATCTCGGTCGGCAGCGCGCTGTGGACAGCGGTGTTGATGAAACCGATCGTGCCCGTGGTTTCGTAGGAAAGTCCGTCCTGCGTGGAGGCCTGGGGCACCGTGGATGTGGTGGTGCCTTGCGCGATCTGCACCCGATAGGCGCCTGGCAACAGAGCGTAGTAGGAGGGCAGCAACGTATAGGCGCCGGGTTTGAGGCCAGGCACGCCCGCGCCGATGGTGATCTGCTCGCCGGCCTGCGGCACGCTGCCCGGATAATCCGATTGCGCGTCAAGCATGGTACCCGGTGCGTAGGAAAAGCCGGCACTTGGCAAGATGGCGTAAATACCCGCGCCGGCCGCGGTGTTCGTCGATGCCACGGATTGCGTGGCGGAACGCGATGCCGAATTGAACGAAATGATGGTGCTGTACAGAACGTCCGTCGAGCCGCCGCTGCCGGAAATAAAACCCTGGCTCACCCAGGCACCGTTGGAACCGAGAACTTCGCCACCGCCGCCGCCCAACGTGCCGCCGCCGCTCACATTCAGCGTGGAACCGGCCGAGCTTCCAACGAAGGCCGCATCGAACACGATGCTCTGGTTGTGCAGGGTGCTGTCCAGCACCCCGTAGGAAGCGGGATTGAGGGCTGTCAGCGTCGTTCCGCCATAAATGTAGTTGACGCCATCGGTGGTGCCGCCGAACGGAATGGTGAGACCCTCGGCACTCACCGAGGTATCGCTCCCCTTCAGCAGGTTCACCTGTGTTGCCGAAAATACAATACCGCCGAGCGGCGCGGTAATGGTGCCGGCCTGATCGATCGTCGCGGCCTTCAGGGTGAGCGATCCGAAGGCCGATAGCGGCGTCGCCGCGTGGGCGTTGGCCGGCTGGCCTATATCGAGAATGCTGCCGCTGTACATCGTGCCCTGATAGGATTGGCCCGCCAGCAATGTTCCCGCGACCCCGGTTTGCGGATACAGCTCGGCGGCGGAAATCGACAGATTGCCGGCGGTCTGCAGCTCCGCGCCCTGATCCGTCAATCCGATCGCGTTTGAGCCGGAAACCGAATTCGTGGCTGAACTGCTGGCCGCCAGCACGACGGCGCCGGAGGAGACCAGATCGACCGCGTTGAAGCCCGCCGCGTCGATCGTTTCCGCAACCGAGGTTCCGGACGGCAGGTCGGCATCGGTCACCACGGCATGCACGCCAAAACCCAGGGTATTTTCTATGTCGATCTGATCGGCTGCGACGCTCAGCGTGGCGTGCGTGCAGTCCGCGGCGCCGGAAATGCAGGGCTGATATTTTGCCGATGCCGCGAGCGGCGCGACGGTCTGGTTGAGAAGCGGCGTGATGCCGTAGTTGCTGTTGGGCCCTACGCCCGCCGCCGGCGGTGCGCCTGCCAGCAACACGAACGGTGCGGAGACCGTCACGCTGCCGTGCAAGGACGTATCGGTGATCGAATAGGCGACCAGCTCGATGCTTTGCGCCGCCGAAAGCTCCACATCGCCGGCGAAGGTGATCTGGTCGCGCGAGAACATATCTATGCTGGTGAATCCGCCCGCCTGGATCTGCGCCTGGCTGATGGCTGCGCGGCCGGCCACGTCTGGCGTGCTGAGAAACGTCTTGCTGCCGGGCGCAAGATCGGCCGGCAGCGAAGTTGCCGCCGTCTGCTGGCTGACGACGATCTCGTGCGGGTCTATCGTCCATGCCGGATCGGCGGTGGCAGGCGAGTATTGCGGCGTGTCCAGCTCTATCTGAAGCACGCCGCCCTCGGCCGCCGGGCCGCCGGCCTGGGCCGAAAAACTGCCGTCGAGATAGATGCCCTCCCCGGAGACGAAAGTGATCGTGCCGCCCTTCGTCGCGTCCCGGACAACCTGCGTCAGCGCGGATTGCGATCCACCGATGGACGATACGGTCGAGGTGACCGCGATGGCCGCGCTTGTGCCGGCGGCCTCCAGCACGGCGCCGGGCCGCACGAACACGAAGGCGGCACTCGCATTGCCGTAGCTGCCGTCACCAAAATCGGCGAAGTCGCCGTTGCTGCCCAGGATGATCGAGCCGCCGGCGGGGACAGCGCCATAGGGATTGCCCTGGGCGTCGAGCGCGGTTTCCGCCACCGCCGAGGCGTCCAGCACCGCATTGGACCCAACCCAGACCGACAAGCCCGCCACATCGCCGGCGGTGAGATAGCCGCTGCCAAGCCGCGTGAGATTGAGCAGGGCAATCGTGCCCGCATGTGCGGTGATGGTTCCCTCCACCGTCACCTGCCCGAGCGAGGACAGGGTGACGCTCTGACCCTGGTCAACCGTGATCGATGCCCCCGCCTGCACGGTGACCGGGGCACCAAGCTCGGTTGTGACAAAGGATGCAGCAGAGGGCGCCAACTCCCCGTTACCCTGCGGGTTGCCCACGCTGCCGGAGGTAAGCGTGATGCTCGCCCCAACCCGCTGCGTCACGGTGCGGTTGGACGGATTGAAGCTATAGGCCGGGGGCAGGTAAAGCTGCAATCCACCCTGGCCCGTCCCGGTTGGCATCGACGGCGTCTGCGAACCTTCAACCAGAACCGGCACCTGGGCCACGATCTGGGTGCCTGCTTCCACGGTAATGCCCGCGTTGGGAGAGGCCGGGGTGGGCACCGCGTAGCCATCGATGACGTAGTCGGTAAAGCCGCGCGTGAACAGGCTTGGCGCCAGCGCGATCTCCCGGCTGGCAGTCGGGATGCTCGCCTGCGCAATCACCACCGACGGCACCGTGATCGCAAGTGTGCCGCTGCCGGTGACGCCATAGGATGCGATCGCGGCATCCAATTGCACCTCACCTCGCGAGTCGATGGTGATGGCGGCGTTCGGATCATCCGCGGTGATCGAAACGCTGCCGCCGGCGCCACCGGAAAAACCCTTCGGCGTCAGAACCGCGCCCGCCGAGGTGTCGATGGCGCTTCCGGCCTGAAGCGATACGGCGGCGTAGGATTCGATGCTGACCGTACCGCCGTTCTGGTAGGCGGCCAGTGCGGCCGTGCCGGGATCAAGCGCGGTGTTGGTGAATATGCCGGCAGCGCTCAGCGTGACACCCGAGCCGACCGAAACGATGTCCTGGACGGCGCTGGCGGGGACGGAACTGGCGACGGGCAGGCCGGACGTTGCCGAATCGAGGGTTTGCAGCGTGATTGCGCCGGCGGGCGCGGATATCGATGCCGTCACGTCGATCTTCGGTGCTGTCAGGGTGATCTGCCCGCCGGGTGCCAGCACGATCGGCGCCTCTACCGCAATGGACGCCATCGGGCCACGGCGTTGCGAATCCTCCGCGACGCTGATCGATACGCCACCCAGCCCGGTGAGCTGGGAACTGGCGAAGACCGCCGTGTCGGCCAGCGACTCCGCAAGTGCTGAGGTGCTCGTCAATGCCATCGCCGCGCCGGCGCTGCCGGCGGCGTCGATCGTCACGGTGGTGGTAAAATTCTCAATCACGGACTGGTTGGGTGCGAAATTACCCAGCGCAAGCGTGCCGGCGAGCGGCGCCGCTTCCTGGGCCACCGTAAAGCCATCGGCGGTGCTGAAGGGTTGCGCCTGCGTCTGAGTCAGGCCCTGGTACACGCCGCCATTGATTGTCCCGGCGAACACGGCGGTCGGCGTGCTCAGCACCAGGGTCCCGGCGTCACGCCCAATGGTGTAGCCGGTCTCGTCAATCACCGCCGGTGTCAGCAGCGGATTGACGAAAGCCTGGCTGACGTGCCAGCGCGGCTGATCAACGGTGAAGCCGTCGTAAAGCCCGATATATTGCAGGTCGTTCGGCGCGGTATCGACGTTATAGATGGCGCCGGTGGTGGAGACGACATAGCTCTGACGCATCGCGCCGCCGGTGAACGTCTCGCTGCCACCGGCGATGTTGAAGGTCGAGCCCTGCTGCGCGATGACCTGCGCCGCATAGAGCATGATCTGGCCGGCAACGGTTGCCCATTCGTCTTCCGTATGGCCGACATCGGCAATCGCACCGCTCACCTCCAGCAATCCGCCCGAGGTATAGTCGCGCACCGACGAATCAGCGGCGCTGGCGGCAACCACCGTCACGTCCCGCGCATCGACATAGGCAATGGTACTGTTCAGCGCGCCGCTGGGGCTGTTGTTCAACGGCGAATCGCGCAGGTTAAATGGTTCCACGCTGATGGCGAGCAGGTTTTCGGCGATCGGCATGGTGACGCCGGTGAGGCCCGACACATCCAGCGCGGCGCCGGTCGCTGCGAATATCCGCCCCGTGGCATCAACCGCTATCTGCCCGCCCGGCGCCAGGGCCAGCGAATTGCCGGCAAACGTCACGGTGCCGCCGGTGGTGATCTCGATGCGTGACAGGCCGGGGCGGTCGGGCAAAGTCGCCTCATCGTTGAGAAGCGAACTATTGCCGGTGGAATTCTCATAGGCAGTACCGGCGGAATCGGCGGCCGTCTGCGCGGAATTGAGCGCTGTCGCGGCGCTGGAATCGGGCAGGATTTCGGTGACACTGCCAGGCTCCAACGTGATCTGGCCTGCCGTGTTCGTGATCAGGCTGCCTTTGCTGGAGACGACAAGGTTGTTGAGCAGATGTATGGTGCCGCGCTGATTGACTGAGGTCGTGGACAGCAGAACGCCCGCCTGCTGCACGATCTGCCCGTCCAGCGTGATGTCGCCTTCGGTTGCTTCGATGATGCCGGCATTGCTCACCGTGCCCGGCCCGGTGGTAGCGATCTGGCTGCCCAGCACCGTGATATCTGCGGCGGAATTCGAGGCACCGGTCGCCTCGGTCACGCTGTAGCCGGGCAGCAGCGTAAAATTGCGTCCCGCGGCCAGGATCGTCTGCCCGCCCGGCGTGCTGATCATGCCATCGTTGCTCGCCACGGCGCCGAGCAGGATCACGCTGCCGCCGCCGGTGGTCGCCGAGGGCGCAGGCGAGGTGGCAATGTCTGCCCCAGCCGCCACGCTCACCGGGCCGGGGCCGGCAATGAAGCTCGGCGTCGAGGAGCCGGTGCTGTAGATGCCGTTGTTCAGGTACTGCGTGTTCGATATTTCTGCGGCACCAGCAATCAGCGAGTGCAGGCTGACCTGCGCGCCCGGTTCGAACAGCACGCCGTTCTGGTTCAGCACCAGCACCTGCCCCTGTGCCTTGATGGCGCCAAAAATCTCGGTGGGCGACTCGTCGGGATCCTCGATTCGGTTAAGCACGCTCCAGGTGGGGGCGGCGGCCCCCCCGGCGCTCTGGTTGAAATCGACCACCGTGTGGCTGCCGACATTGAAACTTTGCCAGGTCAGCACCGCCTGTGGCTTGGCCTGGGTGATGGTGACGGTGGTGATGCCGCCAGATGTCGTTTCGGTGATCGGCTGGGTGGCTGAGAGACCCTGCCAGGCATTGGCGTTGCCCGCGGTCGCGTAGCCCTGGGCCGGTTGCAGGCCGCCTATCACCAGCCCATCCGGTACCGCGGACGCGGACGCGCTACCCGGCGCGGCGGCAAGCGCCTGAGAAAGGCTCAACAGCTTGGCCGCTGCCTGCTGAAAATTGGCGACCCCGGCGGACGCCGCGGCGGCCGAACCAGTGCCCGGCAGCGCCGCCGCGGCGGCACGCATGCTCAGCGCCTGCGACAGCGACCGGGGTGGCGCCGCATCGCCCCGATACGGCGCCAGCAGCGCGAGCACACTGACGCCAGCCAACAGCGACGCCTGGCGGGTCGGCTTGCTCCACATGCTATGGCTCCCCGTCAATCATCTCGCATCCAGAATAGACAAAAGTTTTTTGCTGCTTTTTTCTCAAGAAAGAAGTGTTTTCCGTCTTTGAAGCGAAGCAAGAATGTTCTTTTTTGAAAAAAAGAACCAAAAAACTTTTGCTCTTAAGGTATTCGGCCCACACGGCAAAATGAGTGAGGTGGGGCATCAGGCGGCCTGCTGCCGGGCGGTGCGCAGGCCCGTCAGGGCGGCTTGCAGGTGGCCCGCGAAGCGATCGGCGTCCATCAGCGGGCTCGCCTGGATGCGGGCACGCAGCCCTGCCCGCAGGGCAGCCAAACGTGGCACGTCCGCCACCAGCGCCACGGCGGCCGCGACATAGGCGTCGTCGGTCGCCGCAATCAATTCCGGCAGCCCGGCCGCATGCAGGTGGGAGGCGCTATGCCGGCCCGCGAAAGTGGCACCCACCCGCGTTACCACAGGGACGCCCATCCACAGCGCCTCCAGCGTCGTCACGCCACCGGAATAGGGGTGGGTATCCAGCGCCACATCGATGTGGGCGTAGCCAGCCAGCAGATGTGCCTGCGGACCGCCCTCCTCAAATATCAGCAGCGACGCCGGCAGGCCTGCCTCGGCCGCCATGGCGCTGACGACCTTACGGGTTTCGCCCTCGCCATAACAGCCGTAGCGCAGCACGAAGCGTGCCTGGGGAACCGCCCGGGCGATGCGCGCCCACAGGCCCAGCACGCCCGGATTGAGTTTCGGCGCGCGCTGGAAACACCCAAAGCGGATATGCTCGCCGGTCAGCATCGGCAGGCCGTTCACCTCAGGGGCACAACTCGGCGGCTCGAAACATACATAGCAGTCAGGCAGGCGCACGATACGCTCCGCGTAGGCGCCCTCCTCTCCCACCGGCACCTCGCGTTCGTCGGCGATCAGCGCGTCCATCGCGCCAATCCCCGTGGTGCCCGCATAGCCTGCCCAGGTCACCTGGATGGGGGCTGCCCGGCGGGCGAACACGGCCAGGCGCTGGCGCGCCGTCATGCCGCTCAGATCGAACAGGATTTCGATCCGTTCCGATCGGATCAGCGCGTGCAGCGCGTCGTCCTGCATGTCATCAACCCGATGAAAGGCGGTGCTGGCGCCGCGGAAGCGCGCGGTGAAATCGTCATCTTCCGCCTGGTTGGCGAAACAGACGATCCTGGTGCCACGCCGCGCCAGGGCTTCGAAGGCGCGCAGCGTGAGAACGCCCACGGCATGCCGGCGCAGATCGCCGGAGACCACGCCGATCACCGGTGCGGCGCCGGAAGCTGCGAGCGGTGGCGGCGGCGCGGTGTTCGCCGCAATGCCGCCGGCAGGGCGGAAATACCGCCGATGCGCCTCAAGCAAGGCGCCCGGCGTGATGCCCGAAAGGTGCTGCAACGCGAACAGCAGGTTGGTCTGCGCATTCTCGTGGCCCGGGTTCAGGCGCAATGTCAATTTCAGCGCCTCGATCGCGGCTTCCACCCGGCCTTGCGCCAGCATGGCCCAGGCGCGCGCCGCATGCACATCGGGATCGGCATTATCTCTTACCGCCGGTTCAAGGATGGCCAGCGCCCGGTCAGACTCGCCGCTGCGCGACAGCGCCATGCCGAGGCAGAGCCGCGCCTGATGCAAATTGGCGTCGATGGCCAAAGCCGCTTCCAGCTTCGCGATAGCCTCCTGCGCCCTGCCAGCCTTCAGCAGCGTCACCCCGAGGTCGGCATACGCTCGCGCACGCACTGGCGCCTGCCCGGCCGCCAGCGTCACCGCGTTGTGGAACGAGGCAACCGCGGCATCAAAACGATCCAGCCGTGCCAGGCTCAAACCGAGCAGGCGGTGCAGTTCCGGATCAGCCTGGCTGGCCCGCACCGCGCGGCGGAACACCGATGCAGCACCGCGCCAATCCTGCGCTTCAAGATGGCGGCGGCCCTGCCAGTATAAAGCCGGCACATCATCATCAATACGCTGAGGGATTTTTCTCGCCATGCTGTCTCCGGCAAAACCACGCATTTGTACTTTTGCTGCGAGAACGAACCAGTCCCGGCGCGGGCGAATGTTTCATACTCCCAGACAGTGATGCGCGTGAAGCCGCTGCCGGAAATATTCCGTACCCACATCAGTTTTCATCATCTTGTCACATCCGTGTCGGGACGGAACGACTTGGCCGGTGCTAAGCCCTCGCCCGAAGCCGGAATGACAGGCCCAGGGTGGGACACGACTGGATGATGCCTGCGACCGTCTTTTCAGTTGCGCAACGAATAGGCACCCATGCCTCACACCATTTTTCCTAAGAGGAACCATCAGCCATGTCATTGAAAAAGACCCTGATCGGAGCATCTGCTCTGGTGGCCATCGCGGTGGTCTCGCCGCACGCCCAGGCAGCAACGCCATCCACCACATTATATGGCGGCGGCGGCACGCTGGCCGCGAAACTTTACCGCGACATCTTCAACTGCTACTCCGCGAGCGCCTATGGCGTTTATTCCACCTCCGGTGGCAATGTCAGCACGCTTGCCAGCTATCCCTCCACGCTGAACGCCGCCTGCCTTACCAGTGGTTCGTCCGGCAGCGTCGGCAGCCCGACCAACAGCAAGATCGCACTGCCTTATGAGCCGGTCGGCAGCGGCGCAGGCCAAAACGCTATCGTATATGGCAGCCCCACCTCCTTCGGCGTCCCGGCCACGACAAATCCGGTCGCCTTCATTAACGACAGCGCCACGGTGGCTGCCGCCAGCACGCCGTACCCCGAGGTGGAATTCATCAGCAGCGACGCGTATCTGAGCACCAGCCAGCTCACCTCCGCCGCGGCAATCGACACCCCGGCCTCCGCATCCGCCTCCAACCCCGTCTTCGTGGTTCCCACCCTGGCCACGCCGATCACCCTGCCGATCGGCCAGGTCAAGAACAAGGGATTGCTGATCAGCGACGTTTGCAAAATCTTCAGCGGCCAGGAAGTCGTTCCCGGCAACCCGAAATCCACGCAGGCGATTTACGTGCGCCAGGATGGCAGCGGCACATCGTTCATCTTCAGTGACTTTCTTGCCAGCAACTGCTCCGCCTACACGCCAAACTTCACATCCGCTAACGGCTTTCCAAGCAACACCCCGAACTGGACGGCCGCTGCATCCGGCAGCACCATCGCCATCATCACCGCGGTCAGCGGCAGCGGCGGCATCGCCAACGCGGTGGCCGGCGCCAGTTATTCGATCGGCTATGTCAGCCCGGACTACGTGCAGCCGGTTGTGGCCAGCAGCAGCGCCTACCCCGCCCTGGTCGGCCTGACCGCCGCGAAGGAAGTGTCCCCGACGGTCGCCGAAGTGCAAACCCACGTGACGGCGATCATCTCGAACAGCACCTATCCCAAAACCTACACCAACAATATCGGCGCCACGATCAACAACCTTCTTGCCTCCAGCACCTACGCGGCCGACGGCTACCCGATCGTGGGCTTCACGTTCCTGTATACCTACAGCTGTTATTCCAGCAGCCTTCATGGTGGCCTGATCGGTACCAAGGCCAAGGGCGCCGAACTGAAAACCGTGCTGACCTCGCTGATCCCGCCGGTTGGCGTTCAGCCGTCGGCCCTGCAAACCGACACGCAGAATATCCTGACCAAATCAGGCTTCTCGCCCTTGCTTTATGGCACCAACACGACCATTGCGTCACTGCTCTATGGCGCTGGCGGTCCGTTCTACACGACCACCAAAACCACGGGCGCAGGCGGCTCCGCCGGTATCGGCGGCGTCACCGCAGATTGCCCCGCCTCGCTACCAAACTAAGCATCTTGCGGGCGCAAGGGCGGGCGGGGCAACCCCGCCCGGGCGCGCTGCACGCATATCGGTGCCCGCATCGCGCCTCGGCGATGCGGGCCCAACGCTCGCCGGTTCGCGTATCTGGCACCTGCATCGCCAAAGCGCGATGCAGGCACCACTCAGCCACGGATAGGCGAGCATCGGCTAACCTTTTTCAGGCGAGAGCACCTTTCTTTTTTCGGACAAGATAAGGAGAAAGGCTCGTTTTCCCACGGAGGATCCTTGCTCTCTCAAGCCGCCAAACGCGCTGAACGACTGCTCAACCAGAAGCGCGTCCGTGAAGCCTGCATGGCCTTCGACAAGGTGGTGGCGCAGGAACCTGCAAACGGCCAGGTGCATCGGCTGTATGGTTTGGCGCTACGCGATGCCGGAAACCTTGAGGCCGCTTTGGAGCATTTCAAGACCGCGGTGGTCCTGACGCGTGATCCGGTCAGCATGGGCGACCTGGCCGATACCCTGATGCGCGCTGGCAATTTCGATGATGCCGAGATGTGCCTGGAGGCCCTTTTCGCCCTTGATCCTGAAAACCCTGTCACATGGCGCCGTCTGGCTGCCGTGTCGGCCGCACGCAACGATGACCATGCCGCCGCCGCGCAGCTTCGCGAATCGCTCGCGCGGGCACCGGAAGATGCGCACACACTCACCCTGTTCGGGCTGATCGGCCTTCGCCTGCGCTATGTGGAGGCGGCACGCGCCGCCTTGCTGAAGGCACGCAGGTTCGTTGGCAACGAAGCCTATCCGTTGTCAACTCTGGCCGATGCCATGGGGCTGGCGGAGATGTATGAAGACGCCCTGCCGCTTTACGACAAGGCCTTGGCGCTTGAGCCCAAATCGGTGGCTGTGCTGTGCAACAAGGCCGGCGTGCTGCTGTCGATGGGCCTGCGGCAGGAGGCGCTCAACACCTTGCGCCGTGCGGAAGCCATCGCGCCGGACGCGCTGCCGGTGGTGCAGATGATGGTCGCCGTCTGGCGCAACCTGGGCGATTTGCAGAAGGCCGGGCAGTATAGCGCGCGCGCCCTGGAGATGGACCCCAGCCATCGTACGGCGCGCGCCAACGCCGCCACCCTGATGATGGAACAAGGACGCTTTGAGGATGGGCTACAGGCCATCCGCGCCTTGCTGCGTGATCACCCCGGCGATGCGGAAATCGAACGTTTCGAAGCGCTCACGCTGCTGCTGACCGGCCGCCTGCGGGAAGGTTTTGCCAAGAACGAGTCGCGCCTGCGCCTGGGATTGCGCGGGCGCGACCTGGATGCGGGTGCCAAGGTTCTGGCGCCGCGCTGGGAAGGGCAGGGGCTTGAGGGTAAAAAGATCCTGCTCACCGCCGAGGAGGGGTTTGGCGACACCATCCATTTCGTCCGCTACGCCAGCCTGCTTGTGGCGCGCGGTGCGGAGGTAGGTGTGCGCGTGCAACCGGCGCTGGTGCGGCTGGCAAAATACATGCACGACGTGCGGCATGTGCATCGCGAAGGCGATGAGCCGGCCGGCTACGATTACGAAATCGCCATGCTGTCATTGCCCCACGTGTTGCGAACCGAGCTCGGCAGCATTCCCGGACATACCCCCTATCTGAGTGTGCCGTCCGCCGCGGCGGAGCTGTGGCAAAGCCGGCTGGAGCCATCCGCGAGGCTGCGCGTGGGGCTGGTTTGGGCCGGCAATCCCAAGCACCGTAACGACCACAACCGGTCTATCCCATGGGACTTGTTCAGCAAGCTGACCGATGTGCCCGGCGTCGCGTTCTACAGCTTGCAGCTCGGCCCGGCGCGGGCGGATCTGCTGCGTGATCCACGCGGGGTGCAGGATCTCGCGCCGTATATTGCGGATTACTTCGATACCGCCGGCGCTGTCTGCGCGCTTGATCTGATCATCAGCGTTGATACGTCGGTTGCTCATCTGGCCGGTGCGCTGGGCAAGACGGTGTGGACCTTGCTGCCACTCTCACCGGATTGGCGATGGCTGCTGGGCCGCGCCGACACACCCTGGTATCCCAGCATGCGCCTATTCCGCCAACCCGAGCTACACGGCTGGCCGCGTGTTATCAGCAACGTGGCCGAGGCGCTGGCCCACGCACGGCAAGCTTTGCCTGAGCCATCCACGACTGTCTGCTAGGCAAGTGGTGACAAACCACCTCTCGCATTGAGCATCAGCTGTCCGGCTTATCCGCGCCGTCGCTCCAGTCGAGCACGCGATAATACGCGTTGCCGCTATCTGGCCCAGACGTGATCCGCACCGTCGCGCGGCGCACGAACACCGCCCCCTGTGACTCCGTGCGCGCAACAATCCCCACCACCATCGGTCGTGCTGGATCGAAGTCTGCCTCGCTGACCTTATGCTCGCGCTTGTTGAGATCCAGCGTGGCGGTGACCACCGGATCGGCGACGCGGCGCAGCGGGCCCTGGTCCATGGCTAGGATCAGATGCGGCACCGCGAGGTCGTATAGCTGCCTGGTCATGCCTGGCACGATCAGCAATCCATCCAGCCTCTGGAATGGCTGGTTCGGGGCCCCCCATATCGCCCCCGGCGCAGGGCCGGGCGCGACCGTGTTTTCCGGCAACTGACCGCCGCGCCAGGCATAGATCGCGGTGCCAAGTGAATTGGCCGTTTGCCGGTCGGACCCCAGCACCACGAACAGTGATGTCAGCACGTCCGCCGACATGAAGTTCACGTCGAGCTTGCCGCGATCGTCGATGATGTGAACCGAAACAGTGTAAGGCCCTTCTTGCAGAACGTAGTCGGGCTGGTCAGGCGTCCAGACGTCGTTCGGGCCGGGCAGGAGATGCCATATCGCCTCCTGCACGGCCGCATCCGCGGCGGCCTGCAATTGCGCCTGCCCGCGCAAAGACAGGGCAATGCGTGCCTCTCCATGCCCTGCCATGGTAACCTGGGTCGCGAGCAACGACAGCAGGGACATGCTCCACAGCACCAGGAGCAACGCGAAACCCCGCTCATTCGGCCTGATCGGCGTCGCATCACGGCAGAATACGATGAGAGGCATCACAGCGTCCTAGCTGGCACCATTGCCTGCCACCCTTCCCGCGGTGAACCTGCCGGCCGGGTATGCCCCCGGAGTGATGCAAACCCTTACACCAGCACTGTGGCGGGTGGCGGGCCACGCCCGACGATGATGAGCACTATGTCTACGCCATAGCCCTATAATTTGGACTTTTATAGGCCGATCGCCGCTGGCTACGACGAGAGTAAGCGTCTCCGGAGGCCAGCGGCATAACGTGCCACGTTTTCCTTTAGCGTTTTCGCCTCATTGCTGAGGTCAGCCGGCAGCAACCCCGCGGAGGACGCCGCAAACATTGCCGCGGCGGACGCGCCGAGCGGTCCTGACCCGTCGTCGAACGCTTGTGGATCTGTGGCACCACGGTTGAAGCGGTGGAGGTGAAATCGCCTAAACTCTTGTTCCGCGCTCAGCCGCTCCTGCCAGTCATCGAACAGCTCGACATATTCAGGGCCAGCCCGCGATCGGGCGGACGCCATGCGTAAAGCTGTCTTGTCTGTCTGGCTCATCATCATATCGAGAATACGGACGGCACCAGCACACCACGCCATTATTGCGTTGGATAGGGATGCATACTCCGATCGCAGCAGGATTCTCCGCTTGACCAAGTCTGAGAGTGCACGACCACCTCGATACCCACCTGTGGCAGCGAAGACGGGAAGAAGGATCGCAGGCCACCCTCCGAGCCCAAGCGCCAACGCGGCCCCTCCGATCGCGTGGCCCGCAGTAGCCCCAATAAGACGGCCCGCGGCATCCACAGAAAGATTGCCAGGTAGTGCTCGCCAATCCGTGTTGCCCCGCCAAAGCTCATAAGCGTTCCGGGCTACCGAGATCGCAGGGACGATATCCCCAAGATGCAGGTCAAGCATATCGGCCGCAGAATCTAGGCTATGCTTGGTTGTTAATCTAACCGCATCGCGCGTAATTCCGTGAACGGGCATGATATAGTCATTTCCAGAGAAATGGGATGCCAGTTCCTCGTTGACTGCTACTCGGGGAATACCTGGATACCGCGACAGATGTTCGGTCACGAGGTGTGGCGACAAACCACACTTAGCTTGCACCGGTTCGCCGTTCACCAGAAAGTCCCAGCCGGGGTTCGTGGTAGTCGTCGGGAATTCCACAACAGCGCCCGATTGTCGAAGTGACATCGCCGCCATGCGCTCAAATACGTAGCCTTGTAGCCGGCTCAGATCACCTTCAAAAACTGGACTCGGTGAATCAATGACAGTGTGCGACCAAGTTGCCAGCTTGTAGATATCAGTAGTGTTTGGCTTGACAAATTGGAATGCCTCAAGTGCCGACGGGTCAATGCTAACGCGATCATAAATGAGATCGCCGAGTGTCATAGCCCCAAACGTGAACTCGTCTTTCTCGGCGAAGTGTGCGGCTAATCGCTGCCTACTCGTGGTTGGATTAGCAGGGCGACGTAAGATTTCTCCGATATCCTCCATGCTCCCGTCTCATCTCTCCTTGGGAAGAGCGGGGAATGTGCGCTCGATCTGTGCTCGACCACGAGCGTCCGCGCGCGCTCGGGCGGATGCGGCCGCTTCCAACAGCTTTGCGATCACCGCGGGGCGAACCTGTTGAATATTGGTAGCAGTGGTCGCAATGACCGAAGTGGCGACCATGACCGGGACTAGTCGATCTCGCATCTGCTGCGTCGCTCGCCTGACAGCGAAGTGCCCGCCAAAGAGCGCAACACCGCCGACGATGATCGGATTGGAGACAAAGGCCAGCGCGGAAGTCGCAAAAGTATAGACGCCAAAAGGCAGAGTCAGCCCAATAATACCGGCGGCCGCAGCGATAAACGATGTGACACTGGTGTAGGCCGCAAAGCCAGCAAGTCCTACCGTTCCGACCATCGCACCTCCAACAGCAGCGATTGAGCCGGTGCGCATGAGCGCTTCGCCGGAAAGGTTTGCGAGTCCGGCTTCCGTCCGGATACGCTCTCGAACTTCCTCTGGAAGCGTGGCAAGCCGTCGCGCAATATCCTCGGCAATGCGCTCTCTCTCCGCGATCGGCTTGCGCGTGAAACTTTCGTCAAGCTGTTCGAACATTCGACGCACTACGAAGCGCGAGAGGTCCAACACAGTCCCGCCACGGAATGGCTCTGGCCCGTTCTTTGCCTTCCTTGGACCTTCCAGCCGCGACAACAAATCGACGGCGCGAGCTTCGGCTCGTAGACATAGATCGACGAGTTCTGCTTCTGTTGGCTGTGCTTCAAAGCGAAGATCAAAGTGCGATAGGATTCTGCTGAGCTTCGCAGCGCGCCAATCATTTGGCTCGATTGGCAGCATCAGATCGTCATCGCGAGCGTGCCGTATCGGATCGGTGGGCGCTGCGTTTGCACCCTTCGTCACGCGTCTTTGGACCTCGCCAAAGACGGTCGCGTGGTCAAATGTCCACACGTGCGCCCTTGCTGCATCAGCGTCTTCAGCGATGATCCCTTCCAAGAGGACGCTCTTTACCATTGCTGCCTATTCAAAAAAGACGAATGAGCAAGGCGCGCTCGAATTGAAAAAAAGCGGCAAAGCACCTGCACATTTGGTCACGGCTGTCGGACCATCGGCTTGCCCGAAAGCCGCTCATATTCTTCCACAGCGACGACTATCACCGCGCCGGGGCCATGCTTATCGATCATCACCGGGCTTGCGCGCGTTATGTCAATCATCAGCCCGAATTGGTTCTTCGCCTCGTGCGGAGACATGGTTCTCATGGTCAAATTCCGTCGTGATCCATCGCACTATTAAGGGCAGAATGGCTCATCTTGCCAAGCTGTTTCGGTTGCGGCCGGGAGGGGAGTGGCGTGCGGATTTCGGGGGCGGCGAGGACGGTTCTGCGACGGCAAGGGAAAAGCTTGGCCAGCCCGGCCGCGTATCTGGTTGGGACAATTGAGAGTTTCGGCGAGTCGCGACATTGAGGCTGCCAGCAATTCCGCCGAAACATCAATGACATCAACGATCCGAGCGCCATCCGCACCCCGCCGGCCATTCTCCTCGACAAAGTTGCTTCATTCTGATAACTCTACGTCGTGACTGAGCCACGCGACCCTACCCTTGATGTGCTCCTCGACCTCGACGGCCAGGTGCTCGTCGTGGACCCGGAGGGCGGCCATTGGGTCCGGTTCGTGGTGACACGGGTGCCGGTGTCGCTAGAGAAGCCGCACGGGCTGGATTACTCGCTGACGCTGCACGGCCCGGATGGCGAGCGGCTGGTCGGCTTCGACAACGCCCATCCGGTAGCGAAGCAGAAGCGCGGCGAGCCGCAGGATCATCGCCACCGGCTGCGGACGATCAAGGCTTACGACTACCGGGACGCGGCGACGCTGCTCGGCGATTTCTGGACGACGGTGGACGCGGTGTTGCGCGAGAGAGGAGTGATCCCATGACGACCCTGAAAGTGGGCATCGCCAGCTATGAGGACATGAAGGCCCGCACCATGGCCGTGGCGCGGGGCGAGCACCGCATCGCGCCCGACGAGCCGAAGGTTTGGTTCACGTCGACCGAGTCCTTCGCCAAGGTTCTGTCAGCCGGCAACCGCGACCTGTTGCGCGTGATCGTGGAGCAGGCCCCCAGCTCGCTCGACGAACTGGCCCGGATCACCGGCAAGGCGAAGTCCAACCTGTCGCGCACGCTGCGCACGATGGCGGGCTATGGCCTCGTCCGCCTGGAACGCGGCGAGCGCGGGCGGATCACGCCGAAGGTGGCGCATGACCGGGTGGAGCTGGACCTTCCGCTCACGGTCGCACGCAAGGCGGGTTGAGCCGTGACCGCTGGGCGGCGAGCAGGCCGGACCGTCGTCAGCCCGTCAAGGCTGGCGCGTGCCGCGCCACCGCTGCGCGGCTGCGGCCTTGACCGCCTGCCGCCGCCCCGGCAGGTGGCCCGCAAGCGATCATGGTTCAAAGCGAGCGGAACCGCTCCCTTTGCGACGGGCGCGCGCGTGCCGTGGCGTAGAGATCGGCCGTTCCGCCCGGACGGGCTTTGCGCGATCCTGCCGCAATGTCCCGGCACCGCTCCCCTTTGCGCGACCGCGCCGCGTTCGGCGAATTGCCGCCCGACCTCTATGTCGTGCCCAGCCCCTGGCCGCGCCTTGGCCGCCCCGTCAAATGCGACGTCGAGACATGGCGCGTGGTGGACGACTGGCCCGCGCGGGTGCCGGTCACGGATGCCGAGGTGGACGTGTTCGAAGCGTGGTTCGGCGACCTTTTCGACGAACTGTTCGGGCCATTGCGATGACGTGAGGAGATTGCCAGCATGACCGTGCCGTTGCGCGCCGCCCTCTATCTGCGCGTCTCAACGGCGCGGCAGGCGGAGCACGATGTCTCAATCCCGGATCAGAAGCGGCAGGGGGAGGCGTATTGCCAATTGCGCGGCTATCAGCTCGCCGAGACGTACGTCGAACCCGGCGCGTCCGCCACCAATGACCGCCGCCCCGAATTCCAACGCATGATCGAGGCAGGCACGAGCAAGCCCGCGCCGTTCGATGTGGTTATCGTCCATTCCTTCAGCCGGTTCTTCCGCGACCATTTCGAACTGGAATTCTACGTTCGCAAGCTGGCGAAGAACGGCGTCAAGCTGGTCTCAATCACCCAGGAAATGGGCGACGATCCCATGCACGTCATGATGCGGCAGATCATGGCGCTGTTCGACGAATACCAGTCGAAGGAAAACGCCAAGCATGTGCTGCGCGCCTTGAAGGAGAACGCCCGCCAGGGCTTCTGGAACGGCTCCCTGCCTCCGATCGGCTACCGCGTCGTCGCGGCCGAGCAACGCGGCGCGAAGGTCAAGAAGAAGCTGGAAATCGATCCGCTGCACGCTGACACGGTGCGGCTGATCTACCGGCTTGCCCTGGAAGGCGATGGCACGTCCGGGCCTATGGGCGTGAAGAACATCACCGCGCACCTCAACCGGCAGCGAATCTTCACCCGCGACGGCGGGCGATGGGGCACCGGGCAGGTTCACCCCATCCTGACCCGCGCGACCTATATCGGCCGCCATGAGTTCAACAAGCGCGCGAAATCCAAGGAACTGAAGCCGGTCAGCGAGGTGATCGCCGTCGCCGTGCCGCCGCTGATCGACCAGACCACCTTCGACGCCGTGCAGGCGCACCTGCGCGCCCGCAACCCCAAGATCACACCCGCCCGCGTCGTCAGCGGCCCCACTCTCCTTACCGGCATCTGCTTTTGCGCCGACTGCGGCGGCGCGATGACGCTCCGCACCGGCAAGGGCGGGCGCTATCGCTACTATACCTGTTCCATCAAGGCACGGCAGGGCGAGACGGGATGCAAGGGCCGTTCGATCCCGATGGAGAAGCTCGACAAACTCGTCGCCAGCCACATCGAGGACCGCTTGCTACAACCCGAGCGGCTCGAAGAGGTGCTGGCCTCGGTGCTCGACCGACGCCAGGAGCGCACCGAACGCCGCCGCGAGCACATTGCCGAACTGAACAAGCGCGCGGCCGAGACCGATCTGCGGCTCAAGCGCCTCTACGACGCCATCGAAAACGGCGTCGCTGATCTGAACGACCCGGCCTTGAAGGAGCGCATCGCCGGACTGAAAGCCACCCGCGACCAGGCCCAAGCCGACGCCGACCGCGCCCATGCGATGGCGGAAAGCGTGGGGCAGCAGGCGATCACCCCCGCCATGGTCCAGAAGTTCGCCCGGACGGCCCGCGAGCGCATCCGGATCGACGGCGGCGGCTACCGCCGCGAACACCTCCGCGCCCTGGCTCAGCGGGTGGAGGTGGCCGAAAAGGAAGTGCGGATCATGGGGTCGAAGGGCGATCTGCTCCGAACGCTTGCCGCCGCTTCGGGCGTAAAATCGGTTACGCCCGGCGTTCGCAGTTCTGTTCTGAACTGGCGGAGAGGGTGGGATTCGAACCCACGGTACCCGCGAAGGCACAACGGTTTTCGAGACCGCCCCGATCGGCCACTCTGGCACCTCTCCAAACGCAGTGGCGGCGCGCCTTATAGCCGCCGGCCGGTGCCGCGCGCAACCCGCCCGACCCCGCTGGTTGACACACCAGGCCCGCCCGCAGTATCAGGCCCGACCGCGCCAGGGTAACCCGGCGTGTCCTGTCCTGTACGGTTGCCGTGCATGGCGGGTGGGGCGCGCAGACGCCTTAACCATAAGAATTGGCCCCATCATAGCGGCCACACAGGAGTTGGACTGATGTTTGCTGTGATCCGCACAGGCGGAAAGCAGTATCGCGTAACACCCAACGCGGTACTGAAAGTCGAAAAGCTGGAGGCCGAGCCAGGCTCCACCTTCACATTCACCGATGTCCTGGCCGTGGGGTCAGAGGCCGGCGTCACCATCGGCACCCCTATCGTCGCCGGCGCCAGCGTCACCGCCACGGTCATCGCGCAGGACCGGCTCGATAAGGTGATCATCTTCAAGAAGCGCCGCCGGCAGAACAGCCGCCGCAAAAACGGCCATCGCCAGCATGTCACTGTGCTGCGCGTCGCCGACATCATTGCCGCCTGAAGCGATAGGAGCATCCGATGGCACACAAAAAAGCAGGCGGCTCGTCGCGCAACGGCCGCGATACCGAGGGCAGGCGCCTTGGCGTGAAGAAATACGGCGGCGAGGCTGTCGTGCCGGGCAACATCATCATCCGGCAGCGCGGCACGCGCTGGAAGCCGGGCACCAATGTGGGCCTGGGCAAGGATCACACGATCTTCGCGGTCGTTGAGGGACACGTGAAGTTCCAGACGCGGGCGGATGATCGGGTTTATGTGTCGGTTGAAAAACTGCCCCAGGCCGCCGAGTAAAGTCGTCAGTCGTCAGTCGTCAGTCGTCAGTCGCCAGTCATCAGTCGTCAGACCTGACGACTGGCATCTGACGACTGACGACTGACGACTGACGACTGACGACTGATATGAAATTCCTCGACCAAGCCAAAATCTACGTCCGCTCCGGCGATGGCGGCGACGGCGTCATCGCCTTCCGCCGTGAGCGATTCATCGAGTTCGGCGGGCCGGACGGCGGCACCGGCGGCCGCGGCGGCGACATCGTGTTCGAAGCCGTCCCCAACCTGAACACCCTGATCGACTTCCGCTACACGCAGCATTTCCGCGCCAAAAAAGGCGGCAACGGCGCCGGATCGGACCGCACGGGTGCCGCCGCCGACGACGTGCGCATCAAGGTCCCCATCGGCACCCAGATCCTCGCCGAGGACCAGGAGACCCTGCTCGCCGACCTCGATGCCCCCGGCAAAACCGTGGTGTTGTGCCGCGGCGGCGATGGCGGCCACGGCAACGCCCATTTCAAAACCAGCACCAACCGCGCCCCCCGCCGCGCCGATAAAGGCTGGCCCGGCGAGGAACGCTGGGTCTGGCTGCGCCTGAAGCTGATCGCCGATGCCGGCCTGGTAGGCCTGCCCAACGCCGGCAAATCCACCTTCCTCGCCGCTTCTTCCGCCGCCCGCCCCAAGATCGCCGACTACCCCTTCACCACCCTTCACCCGCAGCTCGGTGTCATCCGCCTCTCCAACACCGAGGAATTCGTCCTCGCCGACATCCCCGGCCTCATCGAGGGCGCGCATGAGGGCGCGGGCCTGGGCGACCGTTTCCTCGGCCACGTGGAACGCTGCGCGGTGCTGCTGCACATGATCGATGGCGCCGCCGGCAACGTGGTCGATGCCTGGCGCACCGTCCGCGGAGAACTCTCCGCCTACGGTGCCGGCCTGGAGGAAAAGCCCGAGTTGATCGTGCTGAACAAGCTGGATGCCATGTCCCCCCGCGAAGCCAGCGCCCGCCGCACAGCCCTTGCCCGCGCCTCCGGCCAGGAGGTTCACATGATGTCCGGCGCCACCGGCCTCGGCGTCCCTGAAATGCTGAGGGCATTGCAGAACCGCATCACCGCCGATCGCCTATCGCGCACCCAATAAGTAAAAGTTTTTTGCTTCTTTTTTTCAAAAAAGAAGAGTCTTTCTTCTGTTCTTTTTTGAAAAAAAGAACCAAAAAACTTTTACCCATTTAGGCCTTGTCTGGATAATTCATGCTTCGGTCTGTGGCGGCGGCGCGGTTGCTGGTGATCAAGCTCGGCAGCGCGCTGGTGGTGGAGGGCGGCACCCCCCGCGCCGCGTGGCTCGCCGGCGTGGCCGCGGATATCGCGGCGGCCCGGGTGCGGGGCACGCAGGTGATCGTGGTCTCCTCCGGCGCCATCGCGCTTGCGCGCCAGGCGCTGGGCCTCACCCAGCCCCGCCTGCGGCTGGAGGAAAAGCAGGCCGCCGCCGCCGTCGGCCAGATCCGCCTCGCCCAGGCCTGGACGGAGGCGCTGGCAGGGCAGGGGCTCATCGCCGCCCAACTGCTTCTCACCCTCAGCGACACCGAAGATCGCCGCCGCTACCTCAACGCCCGCGACACCCTGCGCACGCTTCTCGCGCTCGGCTGCATCCCCGTCATCAACGAGAACGATTCCGTCGCCACCGCCGAAATTCGTTTCGGCGACAATGATCGCCTCGCCGCCCGCGTCGCCGAGATGGTGCAGGCCGATCAACTGATCCTGTTTTCGGATATCGATGGGCTCTACACCGCCGATCCCAAGCGGGATCCCGCCGCCGCCCACATCCCGGAGGTGGCCGCCCTCACACCCGAGATCGAATCCATGGGCGGCGATCCGCCCCCCGGCTTTTCCTCCGGCGGCATGCGCACCAAGCTGATGGCCGCCCGCATTGCCACCCAGGCCGGCACCGCCATGGCCATCGCGCTCGGCCATCGGGACCGCCCGCTCTCCGCCCTGGTGGAAGGTGCCCGCTGCACCTGGTTTCTGCCGGCGGCCGAAGCCCGGTCCGCCCGGAAGAACTGGATTGCCGGCAGTCTTCTCGCCGCCGGCGCCTACACGGTGGATGCCGGCGCCGCCCGCGCGCTCGCCGCCGGCGGCTCGCTTCTCCCCGCCGGCGTCCGCGCTGTCTCCGGTACCTTCCAGCAAGGCGATGCCGTTTTGGTGCTGGGCCCATCCGGCGAGCGCCTGGCCCAAGGCCTTACCGCCTACGATGCCCCCGACGCCGCCCGCCTCGCCGGCCATCGCTCCGAAGAAATCGAATCTCTCCTCGGCTGGCGCGGCCGCGACGAGCTGATCCACCGAGATGATCTGGTGCTTTTCTAGCGCATCATTCGACCAAAAGGGGCTACAAGTCGGATAAAGATGCCCGCCAAAACAAGAAGCTGGCGAATTTTCCCGCCGTCTGTCCAAAGTCGGACAGGTCGGAAAATGGCCTAGTCCTTACGGGTTACAGATGTGGAGGTGTCGGGGGTCAGAACCACAAGCATATCGCCATCGTAGCGATTCGCCGTGCCCGTCGCGCTATCCACTGCCCAGCCTGTACCGCCCCAAAGCAGCGCACTGACCACGCTGGCCGCGGCTACGTCAGCCTTATTGGTTCTGGATGTCGGCTGATATCCGTCCTTCTCGCACACAACCACCAGGTCGACAGGCGATAGCCGTATATCCACCGCTGCCGGTGTAGAACTCACGTTGCCGATCACCACACCGCTGCGAAACACGCGGCAGGCGGCTCCCTCTGGTGCGGTGCTGATCAGGATGTGCTGGGTTTTCTCGCCCACCACGGACGCGCAGCCCGCCAGCGCCAACGTGGCTGCCGCAGCGGCGGCCACGTTGCTTGGCAAACGCCTCAAATCGTAACGCCCGCGGCCAATTGCTTAGCCGCCTGTCGCACCGCGTCGCTCATTCCTGACTCCGACGATAATGGGTGCGACGCCGACTCGCCGTCCGCTTCAAACGCTTCAACGACCGTATTGCTCCCCGGCTGGATGATCTTGACAGCAAGATTTACCCGGTTTCGCCCCGCGAGTGCACCTACGAGAATGCGCTCACCGACCGTAACCTTTACATATTTGACGATGTCGATATTCATCACCAGGTCAGTTGGTTCGTTCGCAACCACCACCTTGGAGAACCGTCCATCGGAGAGGAGCTGGCCAAGTACTGCCGACCGAACGTCGGCCAATACTTCATCGGACCCGTCCGCGGTTGGTGTGACAACGATTCGGACAGACGGGGAGGCAGGAAGATTTGTCGGCTTTGTAGCCGATTGAACCGTGAAATTCCCGCCAGCGCTACAGGCCGCAAGCAGTGACACAGCAAATGCGCCAGCAAACCGGCGAACGGAAAGCGGAAAAGCGAGCATTCGAGAAACCTTTAAAGAGGATCGATACCTACGCGTATAATGCGCTCAACCGGTACGATAAAATACAAAAATGATCCTACGAAAGGTGCCCATGTTCATATGCTGCTGAAATAAATGCAGAAGCCGGCCGTGAGCGTGCCGCCTAAGCGCGCCCTTCAAAACCTGGCATGGCGAGTCAGATGGCGTTCGTTTTTGCGCACCGGAGCGGAGCGGCCGTTTGGGGGCCGTGCGCACCGGAGCGCAAAAGAAACCGGAGCGCAAAAGGCGGGCGCCAGATGGCCGCCATGGCAGATTTTGAAAGGCGCTCTAACCAGTGCCGGCTTGGAATCGCGTGTGACAGTCACCGGCGTTCGGCAGTGGGGTACAATGCCAAGCGTGCATTGCACCCCCCGTGTCGTTACGCCTGTTCGCGACGGCGGAGCATGGCGAGGGCCAGCAGGGCACTGCCAAGGATGGGCAGTGAAGCGGGCTCAGGCACAGTTGAGCTAGTGCTCGACGAGTTGAATGTGATGCCAGAAAGCCCTGCGTTTGTATAAGCCCCACCCGCGGAGAAATTGTTGACCGCGTCGGTGCCACTTTCGTTCAGCTCAATTTGGACATTATCACTGTCAAGTATATCGAGAAGTGCTGAGGTAACAGCACCCGACGCAGACACTGTGAACGAATTGTCATAATCGTACTCAGGCGGCAAAAAGTTAAAGTTGAGTTCCGATGACGTCAATGTGCCGCTCGGCGCGGTGTAGATGTAAAGGCCTGTTGCCGCGACGCCGGTTCCGGCGGCAGCGAAAACCAACTCGCCTGTCACCTCACCAGTCGAGGCACCACCATCGGAGTATATGGCGTTAAACGAGAAACTGACGTCGATTGGGGCGGCTTTTGCGGCCCCTCCCAGCATCAGGAACAAAGCGGCGGCGGCTATGAGTTTGTTCAAGTGCGGGGCCCTTCCTGCGGTTCTGTCATTGGGATCATTATCGAGCCGATGAGACAGGATCGATACGCAAAATTTACAGGGCACACATTTTCTCGTCAACAAAACAAGACAGACCAAAATGATTTTTTCCGGCTGCTGCCTCCGTCAGCGATAGGCGGCATTGAGATTCGGTATTGGATCCTGGGCCAGAGTGAATCATGGCGCAGCTCCCAAACGCATTGCACGCCCCGCGTGTGTAGGGGGCGACATATTTGTCAAACACGTGTGGAACGCCGTGAGTGCACGTTGCAAAAGCTGCAATGGCGGGCGGTTTGGTGTGTTCTGATTGTCGGGCGACGCCTAACCGCGACGCATTCGATGCCGGCACCAAAGAAACACTGTACCACGAAGGCACCGAGACACGAAGAAGGTCACGAAGAAAAACCTCCATGCATCTTCGTCGTGGCCTCCTTCGTGCCTCGGTGCCTTCGTGAAAAAGGCTCTCGGGCCGATTGTCCAGTTCCGCTCCGAGAACCGGGCCTCTCTGAAAGGTCTTATGTCTTATGCAGCGCCGCCCGAAAATGCGCATACTCCCGCACCCGGTTGGCATATTTCCGCCACGCCGATGTTCCCTTATACCGCGCAAATGCCGGCACCTTCTGCACAAAACTCCGCCCCAGCGCCTTCGGTGAAGCCTCCACCGCGGCCTGAACGCTCTCAAACCACGCCGCCGGCAGCGCCGCCGTCGCACCCACATGCGGCGGGGCAGGCACCCGGCCCGCACGAATAGCCCGCCGCAGCACCCGTAACGGCACGCCCAGCCGTCGCGCAGCTTCGGGAAAACCAAGTGTCGCCGTATCGCTCATCACAAAATCATCCTACGTGTTCACCACCTCTCTCACCACCACACCGCAGCGATGGCAAGCCCATACGAACCCCCGTAGCCCGCATGAAATGCGGGATTCCCCGGCGACTCAAGCAAAAGCAAGGTCTTCTTTTTTGAAAAAAAGAAGCAAAAAACGTTTACGCGGCTGTCGCGGACTCGCCGGCCAAAAACGCCGCAAACGCGGCTGCATACTCCGGATGCCAGCGCGACAACGCCGGGCGGCCCTCGATCACATCGCCGGCCGCCCAGGCAATCCGGCGCTCATCGCGCGCCCGCGTCGTCTCATGGTCCAAGCACCACAGATAAAAATCGCCCCTCTCCACGCCGGCCAGCATCACATCCACCACCTGATCCGCATCCCAGGCGCCCGCAGGCTTCTCCGCCTTGCCGGTCATCCCGGTATAGGTAAACCCGGGCACCAGCAGATGCGCGCTCACCCGCGCGCCCGCCACCTGCCGCAACTCATGCGCCAGCAATTCCGTAAACGCCTTAACCCCCGCCTTGGAAACATTATACGCGCTGTTCCCCGGCGGCAGCGTAATCCCCTGCTTGGATCCCGTATTCACCACCACCGCCGGCCCATCCTGCGCCAGCATCGCCGGCACAAACGCCTGCACACCATGCATCACACCCGCCAGATTAATCCCCAGCAGTGCCTCCCACGCTTCCCCATTCTCCCAGGGCTTGCCAGGATTATTCCCCACCGCCGCATTGTTCAGCAGCACATGCACGCCGCCAAACGCCGCAACCGCCGCCGCCTGCAACCCACGCACCTCATCCGCGCGCGCCACATCCACAACCTCCGTGCGCACGCGCGCCCCATCCAGCCCCGCCGCCGCCCGCGCTAGCGTCTCCCCATCGCGATCCGCCATCACCACATTCATGCCAAGCCCGGCCAGCCTGCGCGCCGCCGCCAGGCCAATGCCGCTCGCCGCACCCGTCACCACCGCGGTCCGACCAGGCTGAAACGCCGGATGCACCATCAGGAAACCTCACCAAAAAACAACGCTTTTTCTCAACAAACCAAAACCCTCAGCCGCCGTCACGCGCCCACTTCCGCTCAAACGCCCACACATCCTCAAACCCGATCAACCCGCAAAACGTGCGGAAATCGAACATCGGAATATCCGCCGCCTGGCTCACCCCCTCCACCTTCAGCCGCGTCAGGGCCTGCTCCATCGCCGCCGCCGCCACCAGGCTCGTCATCGAGGGATAAATCGCAAACGCATACCCTATCTCCGCCAGCACCGAAGCCGGCAGCACCGGCGTCAACCCGCCATCCGCCATATTGGCCATCATCGGCGCGTCGATGCGCGCACACGCCGCCCGCATCTCCTCCTCGCTCGTCAGCGCCTCCACAAAAATCACATCCGCCCCGGCCGACCGATACGCCTCCGCCCGCCGCAACGCCCCATCCATCCCCTCGCTCTGCCGCGCATCCGTGCGCGCTATGATCAGCGTATTGCGCGGATCAACCCGCGCCTCACAGGCAACCTTGATCTTCTCCACCATGTCCGCCATCGGCACCAGCCGCTTGAACGGCGTGTGCCCGCATTTCTTGGGGAACTCCTGATCCTCGATCTGGATCCCGCTCACCCCGGCCGCCTCATAGCCGCGCACCGTGTGGTGCACGTTCAGCAGCCCGCCATACCCCGTATCGGCATCCGCAATCACCGCGGCGCGGCTGGTGCGCACCAGCGTCGCCATCCGGTCCAGCATCTGCGTGTAGCTGGCAATGCCGGCATCCGGCAGCCCATAGGCGGAAGCCGTCAGCCAATAGCCGGTGCCGTACACCACATCGAAGCCCACCCGGTCCGCAATCACCGCCGTGATCATGTCCTGGATACCGGGCACGACAAAAAACTCTTTCGCGTCAAGCTTCTCGCGCAGGCGTGTCGTGCTCAAATGGGCGGTCTTTCATGTTTGCCGAGCACAAAGCCCATCAGGCCGGCCAAGGCAAGGGGCCTGGGCCACTGGCGCCGCACAACAATCTGGGGCACCTCACCCGAATAACAAACACGGGAGACACAAAATGAACACGCCGCTGAACCGCCGCTGGACCCTCCAGGCCCGCCCCGTCGGCCTGCCCAAGCGCAGTGATTTCGGCTGGGCCACTCTGCCCGTGCCGGAACCCGAAGATGGCCAGGTCCTCGTCCGCACCCACTACATCTCGCTGGATCCCGCCATGCGCGGCTGGATGAACGATGCCCGCAGCTACGTCCCCCCCATCAAGCTGAACGACGTCATGCGTGCCGGCGCCGTGGGCGAAGTCGTTGCCTCCCGCTCCCCCGCGCTGAAGGAGGGCGAGTGCGTCGTCGGCATGCTCGGCATGCAGGATTACGCCGTGGCCGATGCCAAATCCCTCACCAAGGTCGATCCCAGCCTCGCCCCGCTGCCCCTCTATCTCAGCGCCCTCGGCATGCCGGGCATGACCGCCTATTTCGGCCTGCTCGATGTCGGCGCCCCTCAGCCGGGCCAGACCGTGGTGGTCTCCGCCGCCTCCGGCGCCGTCGGCGCGCTGGTCGGCCAGATCGCCCGCATCAAAGGCTGCCGCACTGTCGGCATCGCCGGCGGGCCGGAAAAATGCGCCTACGTGAAGGATGAGCTCGGCTTCGATGCCGTCATCGACTACAAGAACGAAGATGTCGGCGCCGGCCTCACCGCCGCCTGTCCCAACGGCATCGACGTCTATTTCGACAATGTCGGTGGCGAGATCCTCGATGCCGCGCTCGCCCGCCTCGCCCGCCACGCCCGCGTGGTCATTTGCGGCGCCATCTCCCAATACAACGCCACCGGCGCCTGGGTCGGCCCGAAAAACTACCTCTCCCTCCTCGTCCAGCACGCCCGCATGGAAGGTTTCGTGGTGTTCGACTACGCCACCCGCTACCCCGAAGGCGCCGCCGCCATGGCCGGCTGGCTGCACGAGGGCAAACTCAAATCCAAGGAAGACATCGTCGACGGCCTGGAAACCTTCCCTGAAACATTGCTAAAACTCTTCAACGGCGAAAACTTCGGCAAACTCATCATCAAATCCATCTGACCCCCTCTCGATACAGCGCCGTTCCCGCACCTGCGGCATCTCTTCGTAGGGTCAGCTTCAGTCCACCACGCCGACGCCCGACCGGCGTGGTGGTTGAAGCCTACACGACGCCCAGGCAGGGGAAGGTGAGGGGCAGGTGCCGCGCAGAAAACCCACCCCCCCGGAGCCGCCCTGCCATGGACCCAATGGCCCGCCTTCTCCACCTCGCCGCCGCCGCCCGCCTGCCCGGCATCGAGCAAGGCACCTCCTACGGCACCCCCTCCCTCAAACTCCGCGGCAAATTTCTCGCCCGCCTGAAGGATGCGGAAACCCTCGTCATCCGCTGTCCCCTGGAAGAAAAGGAACTTCTCCTGGCCGCCGAACCCCAATTCTACTTTCAGACCGACCACTATATCGGCTGGCCCGCCATCCTCATCCGCCTCCCCGCCATCGACGACGCCCGCCTCACCGCCCGCCTCGAATCCGCCTGGCGCCTCCACGCTTCCAAAAAAGCCATCGACGCCCGCCATGCCCCGTCATCCGGCTTAAGTGGTGGCGACGGAGAGACAATGGCAAAGGCCGAGGGCATGAACGCGCCCTACAGCTTTTTCGAGCACGATGGCGCCTATTTCCGGCGCAAGAACGGTGGCAATTATAGGTCCGTGGATGATATCCTGCGTGGCGGCAAGTGGCACCCCTACAAAGGCTCCGACCCGCTGAAGCCCGCGCTCTATGGCGACGAGGTAGGCGATCCGACCGCCAATGGCGGGAGCGATCGGGAGCGCGCCACCTGAGCTTGAAGACCCTGCGGGATTGGCCCGCGGCGCCACCCTTGAAAACTACCGTGACAGCAGGGCGTAGGGTGCAATGCGCTTTGGCATTGCACCAACTCCCCAGGTGCTGCTTGCCAAAAATCAAACTTCTCTACGCGGTGCATGGTCCGGTCCCACACCCGCCACCCCCTCCCTTAACGCCTCCACATACGCCCCCAACGTCATATCCAGCCGCTCATGCATAAACCTCTGGAAAGGACCTAAATCCTCCGCCAGCGAGCCACGCTCCAGCGCATCGAGATATACCCTCCTATCCTCCGGCCGCACCGCAACCGGCACATATCCGCCCCGGATCAGCAACAAATTCATCAGCAGCCGCGCCGTCCGCCCATTGCCATCGCTGAACGGATGAATCGCCGTCAACCGGAAATGCGCATCGAACGCCGCCGCCGGCGTCGGCACCATTTGCGCCAGCCAAACCCCAAAGGCACCCATCAACTCCGGCACCTTCACCGGATTGGGAAACACCACCGGCGATCCCGCAATCCGCCGCCGGTGCGGACTGTACAACCCCGCAATCCCCGGCTCGCTCCGCGCGACAACCCTGCGGTGCAACTCCCGCACCACATCCTCATCAACCGGCACCACACCCGCGGCCACGTCCCGCATCCACAAGACGGCATCATAATGGTCTACCGCCTCAAGATGATCCTTGAGCGATTTCCCCCCCACGGTGATGCCATGCTCGATCACCTCCGCGGTCTCCCGCAACGTCAGCGTATTCCCCTCTATGGCATTTGAGGTGAACGTCAGCTCCACATCATAGTATTTCTGCAAATGCCGCAGCGCCGCCGCCGAAACCGGCCGCAGCGCATCCAGCTCCATCTTCTTCGCGCCAATAGAGGCCAACAGATCGTCCATCGCCCTGCCCCTCAATTCTCCCGCGAAGGAAGACTGTTCTTTTTTGAAAAAAAGAACCAAAAAACTTTTACCTATGGCGCACGCTGCCGGTGAGCCCCGCACCAACAGTCAAAAGTTTTTTGCTTCTTTTTTCAAAAAAGAAGACTCCTTACTTCCTCAACTGCCCCACATCCCGCACCGCCCCCCGCGACGCCGACGTCGTCATCGCCGCATAGGCCTGCAACGCCGGCGAAACCTTCCGCGTCCGCGGCTCAGGCTGCCACGCCCCCACCCCCCGCGCCGTCATCGCCGCCCGACGCTCCGCCAGCACCGCATCGCTCACATCCACCCGGATACTGCGCGCCCCAATATCGATCTCGATCAGATCGCCCTCCTCCACCAGCCCGATCGCCCCGCCCTCCGCCGCCTCCGGCGACACATGCCCGATCGACAATCCCGATGAGCCACCCGAAAACCGCCCATCCGTCACCAGCGCGCACAGCTTCCCCAGGCCCTTGGATTTCAAATAACTCGTCGGATACAGCATCTCTTGCATCCCCGGCCCGCCCTTCGGCCCCTCATACCGGATCAGCACCACATCCCCCGGCACCACCTTCCCACCCAGAATCCCCGAAACCGCCGCATCCTGGCTCTCGAATATCCGCGCCGGCCCGGCAAAACGCAGGATGGAGGCATCCACCCCCGCCGTCTTCACGATGCACCCATCCTCGGCGATGTTCCCATACAGCACCGCCAGCCCGCCATCGCGGCTGAAGGCATGCTCCGCGCTGCGGATCACCCCGTCCTTCTCATCGATATCAAGGGTCGCGAAGCGCCGCTCCTGGCTGAACGCCACCTGCGTCGGCACCCCGCCCGGCGCCGCACGATAAAACTTTCGCGCCCCTTCGCCCGCCTCGCGCCGCACATCCCAGCGCTCCAGGGCCGCGGCCAGGCTTTCGGCGTGCACCATCGGCACATCCGTGTGCAGCAGCCCCGCCCGCTCCAGCTCGCCGAGGATGCGCATGATCCCCCCGGCCCGGTGCACATCCTCCATGTGCACATCCGGCACACTCGGCGCCACCTTGCACAGCACCGGCACGCGGCGGGAAAGCCGGTCGATATCCGCCATGGTGAAATCCACCTCCGCCTCATGCGCCGCCGCCAGCAAATGCAGCACCGTGTTGGTCGATCCCCCCATCGCGATATCCAGCGACATCGCATTCTCGAACGCCTGGCGGCTGGCGACATTGCGCGGCAGCACGCTCTCATCCCCATGCTCGTAATACCGCTGGGCCAGGTCCACGATCAGATGTCCCGCCTCCTGGAACAGCCCGCGCCGGTCCGCATGCGTCGCCAGCACCGACCCGTTGCCCGGCAGCGCCAGCCCCAGCGCCTCCGCCAGGCAGTTCATCGAATTCGCCGTGAACATCCCCGAGCACGACCCGCAGGTGGGGCAGGCGGAGCGCTCCACCACCTCCACCTCCGCATCCGTCAGCGTGCTATCGGCCGCCGCCACCATCGCATCGATCAGATCCACCGCCCGCGCCTTGCCGCCGACGACAACCTTTCCCGCCTCCATCGGCCCGCCGGAGACGAACACGGCGGGGATATTGATCCGCAGCGCCGCCATCAACATGCCGGGCGTGATCTTGTCGCAATTGGAGATGCACACCATCGCATCGGCGCAATGGGCATTCACCATGTATTCCACGCTATCGGCGATCAGCTCGCGCGATGGCAGGCTATACAGCATGCCATCGTGCCCCATGGCGATGCCGTCATCCACCGCAATGGTGTTGAACTCCTTCGCCACCCCGCCTGCCGCCTCGATCTCCCGCGCCACCAATTGGCCCAGATCTTTCAGATGCACATGTCCCGGCACGAATTGCGTGAAGGAATTCACCACCGCGATGATCGGCTTGCCGAAATCCCCATCCTTCATGCCGGTGGCGCGCCACAGCCCGCGCGCGCCGGCCATGTTGCGGCCATGGGTGGTGGTGCGGGAGCGAAAAGTGGGCATGAGGCGATGTTCCCTGCTGGCGGCGATCCAACAGCCTTCATCCCTCCGCCGCGCCGCCGGAGCAAGCGCGGCTATGGCGGATCAGGCGTGTTGAAAACGTTTTCGGCAGCGGGCGTTAACTTCTGGCCCGAGAGACTTAATTTGCTCTCCATGCCGGCGAGTCTTCCGGCGCCGTGAAAGCGGAGTGGATACAAAAGTATGCAAGACGACGTTGATCTTCTGGCTAAGGAGCTGCCTTCCCCGCCGGGCGGCATGACCCTGGGACTGCTGCCGGACCCCGATGCCCTTGCCAGGGCCGATTACGCCTCCCGCCACTGGGTCAGCGACAACCCTGGCCCTCTGCGCCCCGGCACCGAGGCGCACAAGCAGGCCTGCGCCCAGATGTTCCGCGAGACTTTCAACCCCTATAAACCCACGATCATCGACTGGCCGACGCTCGGCGATATCGAACGCGACCGGCTTGTCACCCTGCCGATCTGGGACATCGCCGTCCATACGGAGGGCCACGCGCGCATCCGCATGCTCTCCTACGCCTACAGCGTCACCGATCCCGATTGGCGCAGCGCCATCGAGTTGAACGGCTGGGAGGAGGGGCGCCACAAGACCGTGCTCTCCAACCTGGTCGCCGCCTATGGCATAGATCTGGGGCCGGAGCCCGCCTATCCCACCCCGCGCTATACCGAATGGGCCTACCTCGTCACCGGCTTCAGCGAATGCATCGACAGTTTCTTCGCCTTCGGCCTGTTCGCCATGGCGAAGCGATCCGGCTTCTTTCCGCCGGAACTGGTGGAAACCTTCGAGCCGGTGATGCAGGAGGAATGTCGCCACATCCTGCTCTTCGCCAACTGGATCGCCGCCCAGCGCGCCACCATGCCCTGGTGGCAGCGCATCGTGTTCGAACTGCGGGTGGCCGCCGTGTGGGTATTCCTGGGTTGGGAACGTATCGGCATGGCCCGCGGCATGGAAGGCGGCCGCCCGCAGGACCATAATTTCACCGTCAAAGGCGCCAAGGCGGTGGGCGACGGCGACGTGTCGCTGCGCCAGGTGATGGAGCTGTGCCTGGAGGAGAATGACCGCCGGTTTGCGGGTTATGACAGGCGGCTGAGGCGGCCGACGACGATGCCTTGGCTAACGCGGATGGCGTTGAGGGTAATAAAAAAGTAAGGCCTTCTTTTTTGAAAAAAAGAAGCAAAAAACTTTTAACTGTTGGCGCCCACCTCGCCGGCAGCGCGCGCAAAAGGACAAAAGTTTTTTGGTTCTTTTTTTCAAAAAAGAACTCTTCCTTCCTTCGTTGACATATCAACCTATTCATGATGTGTTCCCCGAAAACCCCCCGGGAGTGCACCATGTCCGCCAAATCCGCCCGCACCCGTGTCGGCATCGTCGGCGCTGGCCCGTCGGGTTTGATGCTCTCCCATCTGCTGCATCTCGCCGGCATCGACAGCGTGGTCATCGAGCAGCGCAGCCGCGCCTATATCGAGAACCGGATCCGCGCCGGCGTGCTGGAGCACGATGTGGCGGAGCTTCTGCGCAGCACCGGCCTGGGTGCCCGCCTGAATGCCTTGGGTCTGCCGCACGAAGGCACGCAACTCCTGTTTGCCGGCCAGCCGCACCGGATTGATTTCGCTGCCCTCACCGGCAAGCACGTGACCGTTTACGGCCAGCACGAGGTGGTGCGCGATCTGGTGGCTGCCCGTCTGGAAGCCGGGGGCGAGCTGGTCTTCGATGCCGAGGATGTCGCGGTGGAGGGATTGCAGACCGGATCGCCGGCGATCACCTACACGTCCGCCGGCGTGGCGCATCGCTTGGACTGTGACGTCATCGCCGGCTGCGATGGGTTCCACGGCATCTGCCGCCCCGCCATGCCCGCCGGCCACCTGAAGATCTTCGATCGTATCTACCCCTTCGGCTGGCTCGGCATCCTGGCCGATGCCGCCCCCTCGGCCGAGGAACTGATCTACGCGAACCACGAAAACGGCTTCGCGTTACTCTCGATGCGCTCACCCACCGTCAGCCGCATGTATCTGCAATGCGCGCCGGACGAGGATCTGGCGCTGTGGTCCGATGACCGGATCTGGAGCGAATTGGAGGTGCGCCTGGCCCACGAGGGCTTCGCGCTGCACACCGGCAAAATCACCCAAAAGAGCGTGACGCCGATGCGCAGTTTCGTCGCCGAGCCGATGCAATGCGGCCGCCTGTTCCTGGTGGGCGATGCCGCCCACATCGTGCCGCCCACGGGGGCGAAGGGCATGAACAGCGCGATCGGCGATGTGGTTGTGCTGAGCCGTGCGCTGGAGCGTTTCTTCGCCGGCCGCGGGTCGGAGGGCCTGGAGGACTATTCGAAGATATGTCTGCGCCGCATCTGGAAAACGCAGCGTTTCTCCTGGTGGATGACCACCATGCTGCACCGCATGGACCATGGCGACTTCGACCGCCGCGTTCAGCTCGCGGAGCTCGACTACGTCACCGGCTCCCTCGCCGGCAGCACCACGCTCGCCGAAAACTACGTTGGCCTTCCCCTACAATAAGAAAAAGCAAGAAAGTCTTCTTTTCTGAAGAAAAGAAGCAAAAGACTTTTAACTGTGCTGTCGCGGACTCGCCGGCTGCGTACGCCATGGGGAAAAGTTTTTTGGTTCTTTTTTTCAAAAAAGAACATCTTCCTTCCCTTGCCTGACCTCGCCCAAACCTGGGCCGCCCACATGCGCGAAGGCGAAACCCAAGCCGCCTGGCGCATCAGCGACGCCGTACTCGCCCGTCGCGCCGGCCCGCCCGATGACCCATCTGTGCCCTACCACAACCGCTTCGTCTGGGATGGCACGCCGCCCAATGGCTTGCCCGTTCTCGTCCGCTGCTACCACGGCCTCGGCGACGTGCTGCAATTCCTCCGCTTTCTGCCCGCGCTGCGCGCCCGCGCCGCCTCCCTCACGCTAGAGGTCCAGCCCGCGCTCCTGCCGCTGCTGGCGGGCACCCAGGTGATCGACCGGCTCCACGCCTTCGATCCCGCCCATCCCCTGCCGCGCGGCCCCTGCGACATGGAGATCATGGAGCTTGCCCACGTGCTGCGCGCAAACACCGCGGACATCTCCGCCCCGGTGCCCTATCTCGCCTGCCCGGAACACGCACCCTTCCACATTCCCCCCGGTTCGGTGGCTCTCGCCTGGCAGGCGGGAGGGTGGGATCCCGCCCGCTCCATCCCTCTGCCGCTTCTGCTCGCCGCGGTGCATGCCCCAGGCCGCGCGCTGATCAGCCTTCAGCGCGGCGCCGGGGCAGGGGAGGCGACGCACCCCGCGTTTCTCAACCAAGCCGACAATAATCTCCACATGGCGCGCACCGCCGCACTCATCTGCGCCGCCGCCTGCGTGGTCACTGTAGACACGATGGTCGCCCACCTCGCCGGGGCACTCGGCCGCCCGGCCTACCTCCTGCTCAAGCACACCCCCGACTGGCGCTGGCCTCTCCGCGGCCCCTCAACGCCCTGGTACCCCAGCCTGACCCTTCTTCACCAGGCATCCCCCGGCGACTGGCGCGCGCCGGTGGCTGGGCTCGCCAGCCTCCTTCGTATTGCCTGATCCGCCCCAGGGTTGGGCCGATTCGCAGCGCATCGCCGCGCGCTAAACGACATCCGCAAAATGAACGACCCAAGGCATTACCGCCTCTTCGGCTGCCACAGCTCGATCTTCGTGCCATGCCGGCCGTCAACATTGCCATCCAGGAACGACAGGCCACGTGATCCCGCACCCGGTCTGCGATGGATAAGGCAAATGCACGCCAGACTTGCTGCCCTCAGCGACGAGACCGCGGTCAGCGCGCTTCTGCGCGCCGCCTACACCGACCTCATGGCCAAGGATTACGACCCGGAGGTATTGGCCGCCGCTCTCCCCCGCATGGTGCGCGCCAACCCCAGCCTTCTCGCCTCGGGCACATTCTACGTGGTGGAAAGCCCCGCCTCTTCCGTCATCGCCTGTGGCGGCTGGACGCATGCCGCCCCAGCCACGGCCACGCAAACCGCCAACCTCGCCCACCTGCGCCACTTCGCCACACATCCCAGCTTCACCCGCCAGGGCATCGGCCGCCTCATCTATCATCGCTGCCTCCAGGCCGCGAAATCTTCAGGTATCACCAGGTTCCAGGCCTATTCGAGCCTGAACGCCGTTTCGTTTTATGCCGGCGTGGGCCTTGCGTTCATCCGCACCTTCGATCTTCCCCTTGGGGATAGCGTCAAGTTGCCGGCGGCACTGATGGAGGGCGAAGTTTAGGCTGTGTTGCAGAAGGTGCCACGCCCGGACCAAAAGACCCACGCCACTCGACATCTGACACAGCCAGCATTATAATATCGGTTATAACATTCCAGCCCCTTCAGGCATCCATGGTCAAGCTCAAAGTCACCACCGTCGGCAACTCCCTCGGCGTCGTCCTCCCCAAGGAGGTGCTCGCGCGTCTCAATATCGAAAAAGGCGACACGCTCATCCTGACCGACGCGCCTGACGGCTACCGGATCACGCCCTATGCCCCCGATTTCGAACGGCAGCTGAAACGCGCCGAGCAGATCATGCACGATGATCGCGAAATCCTGCGCGCCCTGGCCAAATGACGCCCTGGCGCTGGATAGGCGCCGAACTCATCCACACGCTGCACGACCGCCAGATATCCGAACATGGCGGCCTTCCCGGCGTGCGCGATGGCGGCGCCATAGCCTCGGCTCTGGCGCGGCCGCAAAACCTCGCCGCCTACGGATCACCCGATGCCGCCGACCTCGCCGCCGCCTACGCCTTCGGCCTCGCCCGCAACCACGGTTTTTGCGATGGCAACAAGCGCATCGCCTGGATCATCGCGCGCCTCTTCCTGGCCGATAATGGCGCCAGCCTCGTCTTCACCGCTCCCGAAGCCATCGCCACCATGCTCCTCATCGCCAGCGGCGACCTCCCCGAACCCGCCGCCGCCGCGTGGTTCCGCACCCGGATCCAGGTTATAAACGCTCCCGATTGAACCGACGCAGCGCCACTATCGTCATATTGTAACGACTGCGCGCCATCCTGATCCGGCCTCAAGCCATCTGGCCCATCTACTCCGCCATGTGATTCAGCATCACCACCCGGCTCTCCCCCACGCCCACCGCCACAACACTCACCGATGCCGGCGCCACCTCAAACCGCCCCAGATTGTCCAGGTTCATCTTCAGCACCCCAGCCACAATCGCCTTCACCACATCGGCATGCGTCACCAGAACCACATCCCCATCCGGCCAAACCTCCGCCGCCCGCGCCATCGCCGCCATCGCTCGCTGTTGCACCGCCGCCATGCCCTCACCACCAGGGCAACACACGGCGCTGCGATGCGCATTCCAGCGGTGCCACCGCGGATCTTCCGCCAGTACATCGAATGCAAGCCCCGTCCAATCCCCGCAATCGATCTCATCCAGATCTGGATCGACCCGCGGCGCCACATCGCAAACAGCCGCAATGGCATCCGCCGTCTGCCGCGCCCGCAATTGCGGGCTGGTCAGGATTGCCCGCATCCCCACGCCCGAAAACCGCCGCCCCACCCGGGCGGCTTCCCGTTCGCCCGCCGCATTCAACCCCCAGCCGGGGCTGCGGCCGGCCAAAATGCGGTCCACTGCATCCGTGTGGGCGTGGCGGACGATGTGCACGCGGGTGGGCATTAGAGAAAGCAAGATGTTCTTTTTTGAAAAAAAGAACCAAAAAACTTTTGCTCTTTGGCGTACGCCGCCGGCGAGTCCGCGACAGCACAAGCAAACGTTTTTTGCTTCTTTTTTTCACAAAAGAAGACCTTCCTTCCTCTCATCTACCGCTCCGCCGCGCCGGTGATAAACGCCTCCGTCCTCTCCCGCGCCTCCGCATCCGTAAACTGCTCCGGCGGGCTCTTCATGAAATAGCTCGATGGCCCCGTCAGCGCCCCTGCAATCCCGCGATCCAGCGCCAGCTTAACGCAGCGCACCGCATCGATCACCACACCCGCCGAGTTCGGCGAATCCCACACCTCCAGCTTCACCTCGCAATTCAGCGGAACACCGCCAAACGTCGTCCCCTCGATGCGGATATGGCACCATTTGCGATCCTCCAGCCACGGCACATAATCGCTCGGCCCCACATGCGTATCGCGCGCTGGCAACACATCGCCCAACTGGCTCGTCACCGCCCGCGTCTTGGATATCTTCTTCGTCTCCAGCCTCTCCCTCTCAAGCATGTTCATAAAATCGGTATTGCCGCCGAAATTCAGCTGATACGTGCGGTCCACACGCACCCCACGCTCACGAAACAAATTGGCCAGCACCCGGTGCACGATCGTCGCGCCCACCTGGCTCTTGATATCATCCCCCAGCACCGGCAACCCTGCCGCCGCAAATCGCGCTGCCCACCCCGGATCGGAGGCAATGAACGCCGGAATGCAGTTGACCAGGCCACACCCTGCCGCGATCGCCTGTTCGGCATAAAATCGCGTCGCTTCCTCCGATCCCACCGGCAGATACGAAACCACAATCTCCGCCCCCGCCCGCCGCAACGCCGCCGCCACATCCACCGCTGGCGCCGGATCTTCCTCCACCACCCCGCGGACATAACGCCCCAGCCCATCCAGCGTCGGCCCCCGCTGCACGATCACCCCGGTGCGCGGCACCTCCGCAAACACAAGCGTGTTATTCGGCGCCGCCAGGATCGCCGCGGCCACGTCCCGCCCCACCTTGCCCGCCGCGATATCGAACGCGGCCACCACTTCGATATCGCCCACGTGGTAGCCGCCCAGTTCCACGTTCATCAGCCCTGGCACCCGCGCCCCGGCTGCGCACCCGGCATAGAACGCCACGCCCTGCACCAGCGAGGATGCGCAGTTTCCCACCCCCACCAGCGCCACCCTCACTTTCGCCAAGCCGTTGCCCCATGCTGAATCACCAGCCCCCGCAACGGCCTACCCAGCTAAGAAGTTGCTCACGCAAGGTTCCGGCAGCGTACGCAAAGAAGCGAAAGTTTTTTGCTTCTTTTTTTCAAAAAAGAAGAGTCTTTCTTATGCCCCTCCGCGAAAGCTTGAAAGAAAGACGCAAATAACTCTTACTTATTGGGCACGCGACCGGAGCGACAGGCTTCGCTGCAATAGAGAACCTGGTCCCAGCAGGTTTTCCACTTCTTGCGCCAGGTAAAGGGGCGGCGGCAGCGCACGCAAACCTTGGTGGGCAGGTCGGCCTTCTTGCGCATCAGGCCGTGCGGGTGCGCAGGATCCCATCCTCACCGCGCGCCTCAATCAGGGTGCCTTGCGCCCGCATGTAATTCACATGTGCCAGCGTCTCCCCAAAGGCGAACCCGGTCTGGTGTGCATCCATTTGCCGCTTGAACAGCACCGGCACCAGTTCGGCCGCGCTGCGTGGCTCCGCCTTGCAGGCCTCCTCGATCAGCGCGCAGCGTGTCGCGTGATGCGCCTGCAACTCCGCCAGCCGGGTGTGCAGGCCATAGAACGGCAGGTGATGGCCCGGCAGCACCAGCGTGCCGCCCGGCACGGTTTCGCCAATTTCCCCCAAGGAGGCCAGGTAATCGCCCAGAGGATTGGCTTCCGGTTCCATCGCATACACGCTGATATTGGGTGATATCCGTGTAAGCACCTGATCGAACGAAAAGAACAGTGCATCGGCCGCGCAATGCAGCATCACCTGCTCCGGCGCATGGCCCCCGCCGGTCAGCACCGTGAAATCACGCCCGCCGATCCGAAGCCCGCCCCCCGCGCGCAGCCGGTAATACTGCGTGGGCAGGCCCGTCATCATGCTCAGATAGCCATGTCCATCGCTGGAGACGACGCCGCTGGCATCTACCGGCAGGCCGCGCTCGGTATAGAAGTCCGTGTTGGCGGCAAAATTCCTGTTTTCGAGCGTTTTCGTCATCAGGAACTCGGTCCGCGCCACATGCAGCGGGCAATCGAAGCGGCGCGTCAGCCATCCCACCAGCCCCATATGGTCGGGGTGGTAGTGGGAGCATACCACGCGTGTAATCCGCTGTCCCTGCAAGGGCCCGGCGAACACGTTCTCCCAAACCTGCCGGGTGGCATCATCGCCCAGGCCGGTATCCAGCACCGCCCAGCCGCCGTCGTCCTCCACCAAATACACGTTCACGTGGTTCAGCAGAAAGGGCAGGGCCAGGCGCAGCCAGAAAATGCCTGGCGCCACCGCCACCAATGTGCCGGGTTCGGGCGCTTGCGCGTAAGGAAAGGCGATCGCATCGCCTGGTGCGGCCAAGGTTACCATGCATCGGTTCTAAGGATCGCCGCGCCGCAGCACAACACACCCGGCATTGACGCTTGAAGCGCCCGCCCGCCATAGCCCCCACCCAACAGCCGAAAGTTTTTTGCTTCTTTTTTTCAAAAAAGAAGACCTTTCTTCCTTCTGGAGCTGTCATGCGCTTTCTTCTCGCCGTCTGTGCCCTACTCCTCGCACCTTGCGTCGCCCAAGCCGCCAAGCCCGCTGCGCAATTGTCGGCCCTCGTTGCCGCCTACTACGATGGTTTGTGGAAGGCCTCACCCGTCACCGCCACGCAAGCCGGCCTGCATGGGTGGGACAGCCAGCTCGATGATGTCTCCGCCGCCGCCCATGCGCGGGAGGCGGCGCGCCTGAAATCCATCGTCATCGCGTTGCAGGCGCTCAACGGTGTGGCGCTCAGCCTGCATGATCGTGACGATCGTGATGTCTTGGCAGCCCATATCGACGGCAGCCTGCTGGAGGAGATCACGGTTCAGCAATGGCGGCACAACCCCGCCACCTACGTGGATCTGCTCACCACCGCGATCTATTCCCTGATCGAGCGTGATTTCGCCCCCGTGCCGGCGCGCATGGCCAGCGTGATCGCGCGTGAGGCGCTGGTGCCGGGCATGCTGGCGGAGGCGAAAAAGAATCTGACCGATATGCCGCCGGTATTCATCGATATCGCGCTGGAGAATCTCGATGGCGCCGTCGGCTTTCTCACCAACGATGTGCCGGTTGCTTTCACGGCCGTGAAGGATCCCTCCCTGCACGCCAGGCTCGCCCAATCCACCAAGGCCGCGCTCGCGGCCTGCGCCGATTACCGCGCGTTCCTCATCGCCCAGAAGCCGGCCGCCCATGGCAGTTTCGTGCTGGGCCGCGCGGCCATGCAGCGTTTGCTGGCCAGCGACATGGTGACTGTCCCCGTCGAGCGTGTTCTTGCCGCCGGCCGTGCGCAACTGGCCAAGGACCATGCCGCGTTCCTCGCCACCGAAAAGCTGATCGATCCCAAGGATCCCGCCGGCGCCTTGAAAATGATCGAGGCCGACCACCCTGACGCCGCGCATCTTATCCCCACCGCGCGGGCCGCTTTGCCCTCTTTGCGCGCCTTCATCGAGGCGCATCACATCGTGGATCTCCCCTCGCCGATGATGCCCACGGTGGGGGAAACCCCGCCTTTCGCCCGCGCCCTGATTTTTGGCGAGCTCGATCCGCCCGGCCCTTTGGAGACGCACGCGACGCAGGCCTATTTCTTCATCACCCCGCCTGACCCGAAATCCAGTGCGGCCGCGCAATCCACCTTTCTGGAATACTGGAACAAGCCGGTTCTGCAGAACCTCGCCGTGCACGAGGCTCTACCTGGTCACTTCACCCAATATCTCTACCTGCATGCGAACCCGGCCTGGTCCATCGTGCGCAAGATGGCCCAATCCTACACGGCCACAGAGGGTTGGGCGCATTACAGCGAGCAGATGATGCTGGACGAGGGTTTGGGCGCCGGCGACCCCAAGCTGCGCCTCGCCCAGTTGCAGGACGCGCTCTTGCGTGATTGCCGTCTGATTGCCGCCATCGGCATGCACACAAAGGGCATGTCCTTGGCCCAGGCCACCGACATGATGCAAACCCAATGTTTCCAACCCCCCGACGTCGCCCCCAAGGAAGCTCGCCGCGGCACCTCGGACCCCGGCTATTACTCCTACACCCTCGGCAAGCTGGAGATTCTGAAACTGCGCGCGGACGTTCAGGCGGCGGAGGGCAAATCCTTCACCCTGGCGCATTTCCACGACCGTTTCCTGTCCGCCGGCCTGGTGCCGATTGCGGTGATCCGCCGCGAAATTCTGGGCAAGGATGCGCCGGCGCTATGAGCTGATCTGCGTAGACACGCCCGACGATCGCTCTACCCGCGGTGAAAGCGGTGCGCCGCCGCGCCGCTGCTTGCCGTGATCCACCCGATTTGCCAAACTCGTTCCCGTCATGCCGGGGGGGCTGGTGGCATATATTTTAGGGCCGGATCACGGCCCCAGACATTCCGGCACGGTTATGGAATTTCCAGACGGCGACGCCGCACTTCGCGCCTTTTTTGCCCAGACCCGAATCGCTCCGGGGTCACCACTCAAAGTCAGGTGGACCAGTGGAAACCCAATCCCCGCCGAACTCCTCCCATTGCTGAACAAGCACCGCCTGTCGGGGTTTGAACTCGGCTCTTACTGCGCGGAGCTTGATCCGGAATGACTGTTACCTATCGGATCGAGCGCCTTCACACACACGATGTCAGCTACAACCCGCCACCAGGCCGGCCTCATCGCGTGTTCGAGCAGAGCAGCGATGGTTTCCTCGTCACTGGCTATCAAGACGGCTCCGACTGGCTGGTCTCGCCACTTGGGCGGCAAACATATGGCGGCGTGATCGGCGAGCGCCCCGACTGCGGCTGGGCGATTGCCCGCGACCGGCGGGATTACCACCGCATGCACCTCTATATCCTCGATTTCCCGTCGAAATCATCCCGCGAAGTCACCGCTCTACGGCTGACGCGCAACTTCCGCATCCTGGACTACGATGCAAAGCATCTCGTTATCCTCGCCGCGCCGGCGGACGAGCCAGAAAGCACTGCGAGAGAACTCGTGGTCGTCGATATCGCAGCGGCAAACATCGCCGACCGGTTTGTTCTTCCAGGGCTTTCCCATTTTTTCTTCGACCCGGTCGGACGCACCCCACAGGGGTGGATCGTCATCAACGCGTCGCGCATTGGCGAAAATAACGAGCCCTTACGCATCCACGGCATTGCCCGAATCCAGCCGCTGACGCGTGACATTGCGTTCGAAATCTTCTCGCGTGAGAAAACGGGGCTGCCCAGGATCAGCCCATCCGGCCAGTATGTCGTGCGGGCATCCACATCCGTCCCTCTCGTAGCGCCGCGCGCATCCCACGTGCATGAAGCGACCGTCACTGGCGCGGGCGCCGGTCTCTACGAACGGTCGATCGAAATTTGGGCCGGGAACCCACTTTCCCTCATCCGCACCCTTCCGCTTGAATGGGCGAAAACCGGGCAAGCATGGGAATTGCCCGGTCCTGCTTCGGTTCGCTTGGTGTGGCAGCCAGACGAAGCGGCCTTCTGGTGGGTTGAAGGGCGGCGCGCGATTTGCGTCGGCATGGATGGAACAACGTCACCGCCCATCTGCTTCGATAATCGCTTCTACCCATTTACGGCCTTGCCGGGCCGCGCTGCGGAGGTGCTATGGGAGCGCGAGACAAACGTCGAAATGATCCGGCTCGACGGATCGCCGTCCGACGATTTGTCGCCGATCGAGGCACCGGCGCCGACGGTCCTCGTGCCCAGTGCGGCCGACGTGAAGCGTCAGAAAACGGCGCAGGCGGCGTTGAAAAAGCTGGTCAGCGAGAAAAGCGACCTGCGCTTCACGGCCAAAACCACGGATGCGCAAGGCGTTATTGCGGTGATCGACGCCATCACCGCGGCGCTCGATAAAGGGCTGGCCTGGTTCAGCGACGACGAAGGTAAAGTCAAGCTCGCCGTCAAAATCGACGGTGCCAAATATGATGAGGAACGCTTTTTCGCGCATGTCGAAACGCTCGGCATCGAGGCCGTGCCCGCTCTCACCCGCTTACTGACCAAATGCCGTACGGACCCCGATTTTTCCGGTTCCTGGAGCGGAGATCTGGAGGATGCACGGCAGGCGTTTGGCCCGGCCGCAAAAGCCCTCGCCGGTATCGAGCCCGCCGCCTGGGTGGAACTCGCCGCCTACGAGATGTGCATCGACGATTACCACGAATGTTATTTTCGCGACGAAGTCGTTCCCTATTTTCTGAAAACCCACCGCTGGCGCGAGGAAAGCTTCGCGTTCGCGCTGGCGGATATTGTCCAGGTACGAAACAACATGGGCGACAACTTCACCTATGCCTGGCGGCGCAGCGGTCTGGCCGCCGCCGCCGAAGCGGCCTACTCGCCCGCTTCGTTCGCCGCACTGATGCTTCTTATCCGCAATCGTATGCTGAGCGCGGCGGCAGGCACCTTCGCCACATACGCCGCCAAGGCCCCGCCGCCCATCCATGGCTGGATCAATTACGACCGGCTGTTCGACCAGATCAAGGGCAGCATGACCCCGTGGGAATCGCTCGTCTTTCAAGAGCTGAAACAGTCGAGGCCGTAGGGTGGGACGCGCTTTGGCGTCCCACCACCATCAACCCACCGCCATCGGGCAGGGGGCGTGGTCAAATTGCCGGAAGCCAAACCCCGCCCAATGTCCACGGCCCTAAACAATCAAAAGTTTTTTGGTTCTTTTTTTCAAAAAAGAACACTTCCTTCCTTCCTTTCCCCACCCCTGCTATACCCCCACCCCATGGACGACCTCTCCCCACACCCCGCCCTGCTCCCCGCCGGCCTGCGCGATCTCCTCCCCCCCGATGCGCAAACCGAAGCCGCATCGGTGGAAGCCCTGATGGCCATCTTCGCCGGCCACGGCTACGCCCGCGTCAAACCCCCCCTGATGGAGTTCGAGGAAAACCTGCTCGCCGGCGCCGGCGCCGCCACCGCCGACCAAAGCTTTCGCCTGATGGACCCGGATAGCCACCGCATGATGGCCCTGCGCGCCGATATCACCCCCCAAATCGCCCGCATCGCCGCCACCCGCCTCGCCCGCAGCCCACGCCCGCTCCGCCTCTCCTACGCCGGCGAATGCATCCGCACGCGCGGCCAGCGCGAAACCGACCGCCAGGTACCCCAGGCCGGAATCGAACTGATCGGCGCCGACAGCGCCGCCGCCGACGCCGAAGCCATGCTCGTCGCCGCCGAAGCCCTGGCCGCCATCGGCCTCACCCGCCTCAGCCTCGATCTCACCCTCCCCACGCTCGCCCCCGCGCTGCTGGATGAAGCCGGCCTCACCGGCCCAAGCCGCCATGCCCTGGCCCGCGCGCTGGACCGCAAGGATGCCGCCGAAGTCGCCCGCCACGGCGGCACCCTCGCCCCCATGCTCACCAACCTGCTGCTGGCCGCCGGCCCGGCCCCCGCCGCCCTGGCCGCCCTCAGCACCGCCGCCCTGCCGCAAACCGCCCGCCCGCTCGCCGAACGCCTCGCCCAGGTCATCGCCATCCTGCACGCGCAATCCCCCGCGCTGCGCATCACCGTCGACCCGCTGGAATTCCGCGGCTTCCAATACCACACCGGCATCGCCGTCACCGTCTACGCCCCCGGCCGGCACGAGGAACTCGGCCGCGGCGGCCGCTACCTCTCCACCGACTCAGAACCCGCCACCGGCATCACCCTCTTCGCCGACGCCGTGCTCCGCGCCGCCCCGGCCCCCGCGCCCCGCAAAACCATCCTCATCCCGCTGGGCACCGATCCCAGCGTGGCCCGCGCCCTGCGGCCCGAATACGCCACCATCGCCGCCCTGGCCGAAGCCGACCCCCACACCGAAGCCGCCCGCCTGCACTGCACCCATGTCCTCATCAACGGTGCCCCCATGCCCCTTCACCACTAAAACCGTAGCCCGCATGAAATGCGGGGTCTCACGCTAAAACCGTAGCCCGCATGAAATGCGGGGTCGCACGCGAGAAGAAGCAAGAAAGAAAGATGTTCTTTTTTGAAAAAAAGAACCAAAAAACTTTTGGTACTTAAGGCAGGCATATGGCGAACGTAGCTGTTATCGGGGCGCAATGGGGGGATGAGGGCAAGGGCAAGGTCGTCGACTGGCTGGCCAGCCGCGCCGATATCGTCGTCCGCTTCCAGGGCGGCCATAACGCCGGCCACACCCTGGTGGTGGGCAACCAAACCTACAAGCTCTCGCTTCTGCCCAGCGGCCTCGTCCGCGGTAAACTGGGTATCATCGGCAACGGCGTGGTGGTGGACCCCGATGCCCTGCTCGCCGAAATCGCCCGCGTCCAGGCCCAGGGCCTGCGGGTCACCCCCGATACCCTTCGTATCGCGGAAAACGCCATCCTCATCCTCCCCCTGCACGGCGCCATCGACCGCGCGCGGGAAGCCGCCCGCGGTGCCGCCAAAATCGGCACCACCGGCCGCGGCATCGGCCCCGCCTACGAAGACAAAGTCGCCCGCCGCGCCATCCGCGCCTGCGACCTCGCCGAGCCCGAAACCCTCTCCCACAAGCTCGATGAGCTCCTTCTCCACCACAACACCCTGCTGATCGGCCTCGGCGCCGAACCCTTCGAAAAACAGGCGCTGCTCGATAACCTTCTCGCCATCGCCACCAAATTATTGCCCTTCATCGAACCCGTGTGGGAACGCCTCGATCAGGCACGGCGCGACGGCAAACGCATCCTCTTCGAAGGCGCCCAGGCGGTGATGCTGGATGTGGACCACGGCACCTACCCCTTCGTCACCAGCAGCAATACCGTTGCCGCCACCGCCGCCAGCGGCAGCGGGGTAGGGCCCGGCGCCGTCGGCTTCGTGCTGGGCATCGCCAAGGCCTACACCACCCGCGTCGGCTCCGGCCCGTTCCCCACGGAACTGATGGACGATACCGGCCGCCTGCTCGGCGAACGCGGCCACGAATTCGGCACCGTCACCGGCCGCCCCCGCCGCTGCGGCTGGTTCGATGCCGCCATGGTCCGCCAGGCCGTCAAAGTCGGCGGCATCCAGGGCCTGGCCCTGACGAAGCTGGACGTGCTGGACGGTTTCGAAACCCTGCACATCTGCACCGGCTACCAAATCGGCGGCCAAACCTACGCCTACCTGCCCGCCGCCCAAGGCGCCCAAGCCGCCGCCCGCCCCATCTACGAATCCATCGAAGGCTGGCGCGGCAGCACCCGCGGCGCCCGCTCCTGGGCGGACCTGCCCGCCCAAGCCATAAAATACGTCCGCCGCATCGAGGAACTGGTGCAAGCCCCCGTCACCCTCCTCTCCACCAGCCCCGAACGCGACGACACAATCCTCGTCCGCGACCCCTTCCAGGGCTAACCTCAAACCACCCAAGTATGGGCTGCGGCGCGGCCCATCACGCCTCACCCAAAGCTGCCAACGCCGCCTCCAGATCCCCGATCGGCACCTCGAACGCGCTATCCCGGTACATCGGCAACGGCTCGCCCACCACCGGACCACGCACCTCCGCATAGCGCGCGCCCTTGGCCTGCATCAGCGCATAGAAAAACCGGTCCGCGAACCGCGCCGGCGCCACGGCCGTCACATCCACACCCTCTTCGGCAAAAATCAGCCCGGAAAGGCTTGATCCCAGGATCGAGAAAATTTGCCGCGCCTTCATGAAAACCCTGACCTGATCGGTAAAACTCAGCTCCGCAATATCCAGTATCGCGAAATCCCGCGCCCGCAGGCACGCCTTCACCGCATCCGCATTGGTCATCTGCCGCCGGTCGTTGTCGCCGCGTAACAAGGCCACGCGCGGCTGCACCGCCGACGTAACAGCATGCGGCAGCCGCACCGTCTCCTGCATCGTCGCCATCACTTGCGGATGCATCATCCGGTCGGTCCACACGCCCGTCATCGCGAACAGCCGCGAAAACCGGTACGGCTTGCCGCTCAGCGGCAACACCCGCCCCATCGCCACGCCGTACGCCGCCAGCGATTCCCGGATCCGTCTCGCGATCACACCGGATTTTTCAATGTCGATGGCCTCCTGCGGCAGCGCATAAAAATACCGGTTCGGAAAATGCCATTCGCACACGGCAATCTTCGGCAGCAGCTCACCCAGCCAATGGCCCCATGTACGGCAGCCGAAGCGTGCTATCAGCATCACGTCGCCATCCACATCATTCAGCTCCGCCAATGCGCGCCGCGGCGGCAGGGTGCCGCCCGAATCGGCGCGCCAATGGGGCGGGATCTGCTCCTCCACCAGCAAATCGCCCACGGAAAGCAGAAACTGCGCCTGCCCATGCACCATCGCCCCCTCCGGCAGCGCCATGATCCGCACCGCTCCCGGCCGCCCTATGCGTGCCGCATAGGCCCCGCGCACCACGTCGGCCATCTCCTTGTCAGCGTTGGTATATACCTGCACATGCGGCATGCTCATGGCCACGGCGGGATAGATCGGCGCCTCCAGGCGCGCCACCTCGCTCAGACCAACGGGGCGCCAGGGCACATCATGCATGGGCCAACCTTATTGTTTGGCGCCCTGCCAGACAAGCAGCGAGAGCACGCTGATGTGTGAACGAGGTCCAGGAGGCAGAAAACCCCCCTCCTCACGCAAACGCGAGGCCCCGCACCGATAGCCCGCCGCTGGACGCGAGTTTCTCCTCGATCGTCTCGTAGAGCACGATATCCTCGCTGGTCATGTCGCTGATCAGTTGGCGGTCGGCCTTGCTCGCCAGCTCCGGCGTGAACAGCGGCTTGGATACGTTCACGCGTTTGGCAGGTTCGTAGCCGAATTTCGCCGTCCGCCAGCCGGAATACCGCGCCACATCGGTAATCTCGATATCGGTCACAATCATCGCATCCAGCGCGGACTCGGCCGTGCCGCGGCCGAGATTGCCGCAGATCATGTTGGGCTTCGTCACCGCCGGCGTGCGCAGAAGCTGCCCCCCCAGATCCGCCAGATAAGCCGCCGAGGGCTCTGGCACGATGTCGGTCAGCCCCAGCGCCGTCAGCCAGCCCGTGGTATCGCCCCGCGGCTTGCCCTGGAACTGCACCAGCCGCGTCAGGATGAACGATATATAGGAATACAGGATGTCGTGCGGATGCCGGATGGTGGTGAACACCTCGTCCTCAAAGCGGATCAGGTCCTTCTCCTGATACCAGCGCAGCGGCACATGCCCGGAGATGGCGATGGTATCCGAAAGTCCCACCCCGGCGGCGAATTCCTGCAAATGCTCGAACAGCATCGCCTTGTCGGTGGTCTCCGGCAGCGAGAGATGATGATGCAGATACGGATATTGCCGCCGCAGTGTCACCAGCAGGTCCGATCCCGCGCATTTCGGAATATGCACGAAGATCTTGCGCCGCTTTTCCGGAAACGCATTCAGCACGATTTCGCGGATTCGCGTCTGGAATTCGCGGCCGCCCAGGGCGTTCGTCAGGCTGGCCCTCGGATTGAAGTTCGGCCCATCCTCCGCCGCCTTCCCCCGTTCCGGCGGCCGCCCTAGCGTGTTGAAATAGATCTGCCGCCGAGTGACGCCCTCATGCTGCATCCGGTTCAGCAGCGACGGCAGTCCCCGCTGGGGATCATACAGCACGAAGGCCTGCAGCATCTGGCGAACGTTGCGCGGCGCGGGGATCAGCTGGTTCATGCCCGCCTCATGCCACACCCCCACGCCCCTTCCAACGACCCGCCCCCCTCCAGATCACACCCCCCAACCGACAAAAGTTTTTTGGTTCTTTTTTTCAAAAAAGAACATCTTTCTTCCTCGTTCCCCCTCGCATACTGATGTCCCCGTGATCACCGAGATTGTCCGGGAAGACCCTTCCGTCGTTCGTCTGCGCATGAGTGAACGCCTGTGGGCGATCTTCGAGCGCCATCGCCTCTCCTTCGGCGAGCGCAAGCGTGTGGGCCTTCCGGTGGTCGATTTCTACAAATCCGCCCGCATCGAGCAGTATGCCGACTACACCAACGGCGCCGCGCTCTGCACCATCGGTGCCTTCAGCTACCAGATGGCCGGCGGCCTTACCGTCAACATGGGCCGTTACTGTTCGGTCGCCGACCACACGTCCATCATGGGCGAGCGCCATCCTGTGGAGCACGTCACCACCTCCACCTTCCCCTATCGTGCGCCGCGACCATCCTTCCGCTGGGCGCGCGAGGATCTGCTTGATGGCTCCAGCCAGATGATCACGCCGCGTATCCACACGGCCCCCGTGCCGGTGCTGCAGCACGATGTATGGACCGGCAACCACGCGCTGTTGCAGCGTGGCATCACCCTGCACACCGGCTGCGTCGTAGGGGCAGGGTCCGTTGTCACCAAGGATGTGCCGGCCTACGCCATTGTCGGCGGCAATCCCGCGCGCGTCATCCGCATGCGCTTCCCTGATGCGGTGATCGAACGGCTTCTCGCCAGCCGCTGGTGGGAGTGTCATCCAACTGTCGTCTTCGCCTGCGACATCACCGACCCAGCGCGTTTCCTGGACCAGCTCGAAGCCCAGCGTGACACCTTTCCCCCCTTCGCCCCCAAAATCCTCACCTGGGATATCGTGAAGGCCGAATTGGAAACCACCCCGCCGCTCACATAGGCCGCAATGCGCTTTGGCACTGCCCCATTTCAGCCGTAGCGCATCACGCTGCAACGCCAAACCGCCTGCCACCTCACGCTGCTAGAGCATTTTCCGATCGTTTTGACTCAGTAGAGCTGGTCGGAAAATGCTCTAGCTATTTGTTTTGGCGAGCATCTTTATCCGACAGGTGACCCCATGTGGTCGGATGATGCTCTAATAATCCGCTGGCGGCGCAAAATCGGGGATCCCCCTCAGGATCGATGCCACCGTATCCGCGTGGCTCGGCAGCCGCTTCGCCGCCGCCCGCACCGCCTCCGCGTTGGCCGCGCGTTCCGCCCCCGTTCGCATCACCGACTCAACCCCGGCGCGCAGTGTCACAAAGCCGGAATGGGCCTCGTTCAGCCGCGCCAGCATGGCGGCGATATCCTCGCCCTGCTGCATCACCGCATGGCACACGGCATGGCCCAGATCGTGCTGCGCCTTGATCAGGTTGGAAAGCTCGGCCACGCGCCGGGCCGCCAGGCCGGTCTCGCTGCGCAGTTCCGCCAAAGACGCCTGCAACCCATCCACTGAAACAACCGCCGCCGCGGCAAGCGCCTGAAGCTCGGCGGCTATCCCGGCTGCCAACCTGCCCTCCGCCCCGGCCCGCGCCGCCTCCTCGCTGGCCTGCCGCCCCAGGCTGCCGGCCCGCCGCAGCACCTCGGCTACCGCTTCCGTCGCCAGAACCAGAGCAGCCGTCTTGTCATCCAGCCCGGCGATGCTCCGTTGCGTGCCGAACGCGGTTTCCGAAAGCTGCACCGCCAGCGTGGTGGAGCGTTCCGCCTCCGCCGTCGTCGCCCGCACCGCGGCCGCCAGGCCCACCGCCCCGCTCGTCACCGCCGCCATGGCCGACTGCGTGAACGTTACCGAGGCCTGCGCCGCCTCCGCCTCCCCCGCCAGCCGCTCCGCCGTCATGTCGATATCTGCCGCCGCCTGGCCCAGCGCGGCCGCATCCCGCTTCAGCGTCTGCGCCAGAAGCCGCGCCTGGTCGCGCCCCGCCGCCAGCGCCTGATTCACCCCTCGCGCCGCCAACTCCGACCTGGTCCGCCCCGCTTGCAGCCGCCGCGCCCGGATGGCCAGATCCCCTAGCAGGCCCGCCAGCCCGTGATACGCATCTTCCGGCACGTTCAGCACAGCCTGCCGATCCTCGCCCGCAGCCATGCGCGCCTGCACCCGCGCGAACACCTGCGTCACCGCCAGAAGCGGCGCCTCGGCCGTCCGCTCCAGCAGCCACAACCCCGGAACAGCAACCGCCAGCGCGGCCAGGCAGGCCAGCAACGTCACCGTTCGCAGATCCGGATCAACGCTCAGCGCATAGGCGGCAATAACCACGCTGCACGCCGCCACCACCGTCATGAAGCTCACGCACAGATCCACCGCGCGCGACAGCCGCGCCACCGGCGCATCCTCCAGCCGCACGGAGCCGTGGAACGGGCCTGGGATGGGACGGTACATCAGGACTCCTGGCAGAACGGAATACCCGGACAGTGACGCGCATAAGTTGCCCACACGTTACCTGCCCGTACGTTACCCGAAAGCCGCGCTCGCCACCATCGCGGCTCCCGCGCCAAACCGAAGCGCAAACACCGCGTTGCCCTGCGAATGTTCCCCGCACATGATCGGCGCATGCGCAAATACCTGATAACCCTGCCTCTCCTTCTTGCCGGCCACCAGGCCGCCGCCGCCTCACCCGCGGGCACACTCACAGTGGAATATACCGGCTATTCCCACGGCCTGACGGTGCTGAAACTCGCCGGCAGCCTCACCCTCACCCCCGCGTCCTACGCGGCGCACGTCACGTTCCACACCGCCGGCATGGCCGCCTGGGTGCTCCGCAGCGACAATGACAGCCATGCCACCGGCTTTTTTCACGGCGACCAGGTGACCCCCAGTACCTTCGAAGGCACCGGCCACCTGCGCGACACCACGCGCCTTACCCGGATCATCTACGTCAACGGCAACCCTGTCGTGCAAGCCCTCGAACCGCCCCAGGAGAGCGAACGCTCCCCCATCCCCGCCGGCCAGACTCTGCATACCATCGATACCCTCAGCGCCGTCGCCCTGCTGATCCACGCCGTCGCCGAAACCGGCCACTGCGACGGCTCGGTGATGACTTTCGATGGCCGCCGCCTGGCCAGCCAGACCTCCCATACCACCGGCACCGAAATACTGCCGAAATTGGACCGCACCATCTTCGCCGGCCCCGCTTTGCGCTGCGACTTCGTCGGCCAGCAACTCGGCGGCTTCGTCCGCAACGAGGACGCGGGCGAGCTGAAAAAACCCCGCAAAGGCACCGCCTGGCTCGCCAACCTCGTCCCCGGCGCGCCGCCGGTTCCCGTCCGCGTCGCCTTCGACAACAAGATCCTCGGCCAGGTCACCCTCTATCTGACCTCGTACTCCGCCACCGCCGCCATCAGCCAAAAGTAGCCCGCATGAAGTGCGGGGGCATGCGTGGTGGGAAGAAAGATGGTCTTTTTTGAAAAAAAGAACCAAAAAACTTTCGCCTCTTGAGATCCGCTGCCGGCACCGCGCGCGCACCCTTGTCGCCGCTGCGCGAAAGAACCATCACAGCAGTACACCGGAGATCCAACCATGCTGAACCCCGAAGCGCCGCTGAAACTGGCGGACCCAGACCTGCTGCGGCAAGCCAACCTGATCGACGGCGAATGGGTCCAGGCCGACAGCGGACGCAACGTGCCCGTGCGCAACCCCGCCAATGGCGAACTCATCGGTGAAGTCCCCGCCGCCGGCGCCGCCGAAACGCGCCGCGCCATCGCGGCCGCCGCCACCGCCCAAAAAGCCTGGCGCAAACTCACCGCCAAGGAACGCCAAAAACCCCTCCGCCGCCTGTTCGACCTGATGATGGCCAACCAGGAAGACCTCGCCACCATCATGACCGCCGAACAAGGCAAGCCCATCGCCGAAGCTCGCGGCGAAATCGCCTACGCCGCCAGCTTCATCGAATTCTTCGCCGAGGAAGCCAAACGCGTCTACGGCGATACTATCCCCCAACATCTCCCCGGCCGCCGCATCATCGTCCAGAAGGAGCCGATCGGCGTCTTCGCCGCCATCACCCCTTGGAACTTCCCCGCCGCCATGATCACCCGCAAGGCCGGCCCCGGCTGGGCCGCGGGCTGCGCCGGCGTTATCCGCCCCGCCACGCAAACCCCGTTCTCCGCGCTCGCCCTCGGCGTGCTCGCCGAACGCGCCGGCCTGCCCCCCGGCATCTGCAACATCCTCACCGGCCCCGCAACCGACATCGGCGCCGAAATGACCGCCAATCCGGTGGTGCGCAAACTCACCTTCACTGGCAGCACCGCCGTCGGCGCCAAGCTGCTTGCCCAATGCGCGCCCACCATCAAGAAAACCAGCATGGAACTGGGCGGCAACGCCCCCTTCATCGTATTCGACGACGCCGATCTCGACGCCGCCGTGAAAGGCGCCATCGCCAGCAAATACCGCAACACCGGCCAAACCTGCGTCTGCGCCAACCGCCTCCTGATCCAGGACGGCATCTTCGACGCCTTCGCCGCCAAACTGAAAACCGCGGTGGAAGCCCTGCGCGTTGGCAACGGCATGGAACCCGGCATCACCCAGGGCCCGCTGATCAACCACGATGCCGTCGTAAAGGTCGCCGCCCACATCGAGGATGCGCTGCGCCGCGGCGCCCGCATCGTCACCGGCGGCAAGCCCCATGCGCTGGGCGGTAATTTCTGGGAACCCACCATCCTCGCCGACGTGCCGCGCGAAGCCGACATCTTCCGCGATGAAACCTTCGGCCCCGTCGCCCCGCTTTTCCGCTTCCGCACGGAAGAGGAGGCCATCGAAATGGCCAACGACACGGAATTCGGCCTCGCCGCCTATTTCTACTCCCGCGACATAGGCCGCGTCTTCCGCGTCGCCGAAGCGATCGAAGCCGGAATCATCGGCATCAACGAAGGCATCATCTCCACCGAGGTTGCCCCCTTCGGCGGCGTCAAATCCTCCGGCCTCGGCCGCGAAGGCAGCAAATACGGCATCGAAGACTACCTGGAAATAAAATACCTCTGTCTGGGCGGTATCTAAATGAATAAAAGTTCTTTGCTTCTTTCTTTCAAGAAAGAAGGACTTTAGGCGTCAGATGGACTTCGATCTTTTTATAATTGGCGGTGGGTCAGGCGGCGTGCGGTGTGCGCGCATCGCGGCGTCGCATGGCGCGCGCGTGGGCATCGCGGAGGAACGTCACTGGGGCGGCACCTGCGTCAACGTCGGCTGCGTTCCCAAGAAACTGATGGTGCAGGCGGCGGAATACGGGGCGTGGGTGCAGGATAGCCACGGCTTCGGCTGGAACACCCAAGCCGGCACGCATAACTGGGCGGCGCTGATGGCGGCCAAAGACGCCGAAATCAAGCGCCTCAATGGCATCTACGTCAAACTCCTGGAAAACTCGGGCGTCACCTGGTTCTTCGACCGCGCCATTTTCCTCGATGCGAACACCGTTCAGGTCGGCGACCGCCGCATCACCGCCGAAAAATTCGTCATCGCCGTCGGCGGCCAGCCCGCCTGGCCCGAGATCGAGGGCGCCGATTTCGGTATCGTTTCCGATCAGGCCTTCCACCTTCCGGAAATGCCCAAGCGCGTCACTCTCGTCGGCGGCGGCTATATCGGCGTGGAATTCGCCGGCATCTTCCGCGGCCTTGGCGCCGAGGTGGACCTGCTCTATCGCCAGCGCCTCCCGCTGCGTGGTTTCGACCACGAACTCCGCGAAGGTCTGGCCGAAGCCATGCAGGCGCATGGGATAAAACTCCACCCCAGCGTCCTGCTTCACCGCCTCGAAAAACTCCCCGATGGCAGCAAGCGCCTTCACCTGACCGACGGCCGCACCTTCGACAGTGACCTCGTCTTCTTCGCTCTCGGCCGCACCCCCAACACGCAATCGCTCGGCGCCGACGCCGCCGGCGTCAGGCTCGCGCCCAACGGCGCCGTCATCGTGAACCATCAAAACGTCACCAGCCAGCCCAACATCTTCGCTATTGGTGACGTCTCCAACAAGATGAACCTTACCCCGGTTGCCATCGCCGAGGGCCATCACCTCGCCGACCGCCTGTTCGGCCCCTCCATTCGCACCTGGTCGTTCGATGCCATCCCCACCGCCGTCTTCTCCGTCCCCCCCATCGGCACCTGCGGCCTCTCCGAGGAACAGGCAGCGACCCATGGCGCGGTCGACATCTACGTCGCCAAGTTCCTCCCCATGCGCCACACCATCAGCGGCCGCGCCCGCCGCACCTTGATGAAGCTCGTCGTCGACCAGGCCACCCAGCGCGTCGTCGGCGCCCACATGCTGGGCGACGATGCCGGCGAAATGATGCAAGCCATCGGCATCGCCATGACCGCCGGCGCCACCAAATCCGATTTCGACCGCACCATCGGCATCCACCCCACCTCCGCCGAAGAATGGGTCACCCTGCGCACCCGCACCCGCATCACCCCCCACACCCCGCTCGCCGCCTAGTCCGCATCGCTCTGTCGGCGATGCAGGACCGCGCGGTATGGCCGCACGACGCGCTTGCGCGGCAAAATGCCGGCCGCGCAGACACGCGCTTTGTTAAAATAACGCAGCAAAATCGAAAGCCTGCCATGGTCCATGATGGGCGAAATCGGCTCCCCGGCGCGCTGCGGGCTACGCGGCCGCCCCCATTACCTCTAATCAACTCGCCCCCCCACGGCCTGTGTGCCATCTATCCTGCATGCTCACCCGCCGACTCGCGCTCGCCGCCCCCCTCGCGGCCCTCCCGTTCACCGCCAGCGCGCAAGGCGGCTTCCCCGCCTTTGTGGCCTCCGTGCGCGGGCAAGCCCGCCGCGCCGGCATCCGGCCCGAGGTGATCGATGCCGCCTTCGAAGGCGTCGCCCCGAACCCGAAAATCATCGAGCTGGACCACCACCAGCCCGAATTCACCCTCACCTGGGCGCAATATAAAACCCGCGTTCTCCCCCAAACCCGCCTCGCCCAGGGCCGCCAGGCCTACGCCCAGGAATTCACAAGCCTCGCCGCCATCACCCGAACCTACCCCGCCGACCCGCGAATCGTCGTCGGCATCTGGGGCCTCGAATCCGGCTTCGGCGCCCATACCGGCAATTTCCGCATCGTCGAGGCGCTGGCCACGCTCGCCTATGAAGGCCGCCGCGCCGCCTTCTTCCGCACCGAGCTCATCAACGCCCTGCGCATCCTCAACAGCGGCGACATCACCCCCCACGCCATGACCGGCAGCTACGCCGGCGCCATGGGCCAGCCGCAATTCATGCCCAGCTCCTACCTGCGCTACGCCGTGGATGCCGATGGCGATGGCCGTCGCGATATCTGGACCAACCGGGCCGACGTGTTCGGCTCCGTCGCCAACTACCTGGCCCAATGCGGCTGGCGCCAGGGCGAACCCTGGGGCCAGCCCATCCGCGTGCCCGCCGGCTTCGGCCCCGGCAACACCGGCCGCGACCTGTTCAAGCCCCTCTCGGCCTGGCAGGCCGAAGGCGTGCGCCGCATCGACGGCACCCGCTTCTCCCGCGGCGATGTGCGCGGCGCGGTCGTTATGCCCGATGGCGCCGGCGGCGAAGCCTACATGGTCTACGCCAATTTCCACGTCATCCGCCGCTACAATCCATCGGACTACTACGCCCTCGCCGTCGGTCTTCTGGGATACGCCGTGGCGTGAGGCGCGCCGCACTCGCCACCCTGCTGCTGGCAATCGGCCTGTTCGGCTGCAAACCCGCGCCCGCGCCGCTGCCCCCCGAGCCCGTCGCCAGCCCGCACTACCAGCTCGGCGCGCCATACGAAGCCGATGGCCACTGGTACTACCCCACCGAGACCTACTCCCTGGATACCACCGGCATCGCCAGCGTGATGGACGATGAAACCGGCCTCACCGCCGATGGCGAACTGAAGGACCCCCAGGCCCTCACCGCCGCCATGCAAACCATCCAGCTCCCCGCCATCGTCACCGTCACCAACCTGGAAAACGGCCGCCAGATCGAGGTGCGCGTGAACGATCGCGGCCCGGCCTCGCCCGCCCGCATCATCGCCCTCTCATCGCGCGCGGCGCTCTTCCTGCAAATCCCGCCCACCGGAAGCGCCCGCGTGCGCGTGCAGATCGACGACCAGCTCAGCCGCCGCGTCGTCGATCAGCTCGGCGGCGGCCCGCAGCTGCAAATCGCCGCCGCCCCCGCCGGCATCGTCACCGCCGAGGCCCTGCCACCCCCCGGCGGCGGCCCTGCCGGCCCCGCCCGCACCATCGGCGCCCCCCACATCGATGCCTCCGGCCCCCGCGTGCCAGACCGCCTGCCCGAACGTATCCTGCAAACCTACGCCAACCCCGGTCAGCTCTACCTGCTCTGCGGCACCTTCGGCCGCTACAATTACGCGCGCATCATCGCCGCCAAACTTTCCGGACTCGGCGCCCGCGTGATCCAGTCTCCCGATGGTCGCCAAACCAATTACACCGTCCAGGTGGGCCCGCTGCCCACCATCCCCCAAGCCGACCAGGCCCTCGCCGAGGCTCTGCGGGCCGGCGTTATCGATGCACGGATCGTTGTACAGCCATGACTAAAAGTCTTTTTGCTTCTTTTTCTTCAGAAAAAGAAGACTCTTCTTTTTTGAAAAAAAGAAGCAAAAAACTTTTGTCTATTTAAGCACGACCAGGAGGCAACATGGATACCACACGGCGAATACTCCTGCTCACTGGCGCCGCGTCGCTCAGCCTGCGCACAGCGCACGCGCATCCCCGCAAGGCGGTCAAGGAAGTGGCCCCTTCCCATAAGCCCGCCGCCGAGGACGAGGATGCCGGCACCTACACCGCCGCCTCCGGGCCCCCTGCCGAAACACCCCTCGGCCCCATGGATACCTCCGCCCAATGGGCCTTCATCACCGATTTCAACACCGGCGCCGAATTGCTGAACAAATCCGCCGACGCCGAAATGCCGCCATCCTCCATGACCAAGCTGATGACGGCCTACATCGTCTATTCCAAGCTGCAATCCGGCACGCTGCGGCTGGATCAAACCCTGCCCGTCAGTGAACGCGCCTGGCGCACGCAAGGGTCCAAAATGTTCGTCGAACTCGGCGCGCAAATCCAAGTGGAATCGCTCATCCGCGGCATGATCATCCAATCCGGCAACGATGCCTGCATCGTGCTCGCCGAAGGCATCGCCGGCTCGGAAGAACAATTCGTCGACATGATGAACGCCCAGGCCAAAACCCTCGGCCTTACCCATAGCGTCTTCCGCAATTGCACCGGCTGGCCAGATCCCCAACACCACATGTCCGTGCGCGATATCGCCACACTCGCCCGCGCCATCATCAAGGATTTCCCCGAATATTATCATTATGATTCGGAAAAAACCTTCACCTATCACGGCATCGTCCAATACAACCGAAATCCGCTGGTGCAGCGCGGCCTGGCCGATGGCCTGAAAACCGGCCACACGGATGCCGGCGGATTCGGCGTCGTCGGCAGCGCCGAACATAATGGCCGACGCGTCATCATGGTGCTGAACGGCATGCCAAGCGCCAAGGCCCGCGTGGAGGAAAGCATCCGCCTGATGAGCTGGTCCTTTGCCAATTTCGAAAATGTGCAGCTCTTCACAGCCTCCGATATCATCGAAACCGCGCCCGTCTATCTCGGTACCGCCCACACCGTGCCGCTGGTCGCCGGCGAAAACCTCACCCTCACCATGCCCCGCGCCTGGCGCCAGCACGCCCATATCGCCGTCGATTACGATAGCCCCATCCCTGCCCCCATCACCCGCGGCGACGTGCTGGGCAAACTCACCATATCGGGGCAGGGGGTTCCGCAAGCCGAGGTAAAACTCCTCGCCGGCGAGGATGTCGGCCGCCTCGGCATCCCCGGCCGCGCCGTCGCCGTCATGACCCATTTCCTGACAGGCGTATGATCTCCCGCGGGTGGGCGAAGTCCACCTTCGCACGCCGCCGGCACCCCGCGAGGGTGGACTTCGTGTCCCCTAGGCCGCCGCGCGATGCCCAATAAACAGTTCATCGTCTTCGAGGGCGGCGAAGGGGCGGGCAAAACCAGCGCCCTCGCCGCCCTCGCCGCCACGCTGAAGGCCGCGGGCCACGACGTTCTCCTCACCCGCGAACCAGGCGGCACGCCAGAAGGCCTGGCCCTGCGCGCCCTGCTGCTGGCCGCCGATGCCCCGCCCTGGGACAGGCACGCCGAACTCCTGCTCATCACCGCCGCCCGCATCCAGCACGTCAGGCGCGTCATCGAACCCGCGCTCCGCGCCGGCAAAACCGTGCTCTGCGACCGCTTCCTCGCTTCTACCCTCGCCTACCAGGGCGCCGGCCACGGCATCCCCACCGAGCAGATCCTGGATCTGCACCGCCGCTTCGTCGGCAATATCCAGCCCGATCTCACCATTCTGCTCGATCTGGATCCCGCCATCGGCCTGGCCCGCAGCGCCCGCCGCCTGCACAGCGCCAGCCTGGACGAAGGCCGCTTCGAAGCCCTCGACCTCGCCTTCCACCTTCAGGTGCGCAGCGCCTTCCTCGCCATCGCCGCCACCACCCCCACCTTGATCATCGACGCCAGCCAGTCCCAGCCAGAGGTCCAAGCCGCCATCACCGCCCGCGTCCTCGCCTGGCTCACCCCGTAGGATCGGCTGCGCCGAAGACCGTCACGCCACCGATCCTTCTGGAAAAAACTGTTCTTTTTTGAAAAAAAGAACCAAAAAACTTTTGACTATGGCGTACGCCTCGCCGGCAGCGGGCGCGGGGGGACACATGTTTTTCTTAAAAAAGAAGACTTTCTTCCTTCTCTTTCCTCCCCATCGCCGCCACCCGCCCCGCCAGATCCGCGCCCGAGATCGGCTTGCGCAGCAGAGTCGTCAGGCGGTCCGGGATACGCGCCAGCGCCGTCTCCGCCCCCGCTTCCGCATAGCCGGTCAGCAGCAGCGCCGGCACCTCTGGCCGCCGCCGCCGCACCTCCTGGATCAGGGTGAGTCCATTCATCCCCGGCATCGAATAATCCGTCACCAGCACGTCCATCGCCTGCCCGCCATCCACCAGCGCCAGGGCCGCCAGCCCGTCCGAGGCGGTCGTGACCTGGAAGTTCCGGTCCTCCAGCTCGCCGGCCAGCGCCTCGCGCACCATGTTGTCGTCATCCACCATCAGCACGCTCACCGTATGCGTCAGCGGTAGTTCGCTCTGGGCTGCCGGCCTTGGCGGCGTCACGCTGGAAGCCGCCTGCGGGAACCACAGGCTGACACGCGTGCCGGCGCCCGATGTGCTGGCGATGCTGAATCCGCCGCCCGATTGCAGCGCAAACCCGCGCGCCATTGCCAGGCCTAATCCTGTCCCCTTGCCCGGCGCCTTGGTGGTGAAGAACGGCTCGCTCGCCCGCACCAGCGTCGCGGCATCCATGCCGATCCCGGTATCGGCAAGAACCAGGCGCACATAGGCGCCGGCCCGCAAATCCAGCGCCTGCGCCCTCGGTTCCGGCCGCAGGCCGATCTGCGGCGAGGCGTAGGTTTCCGCCCGCGCCGAGAGCACCAGCGTGCCGCCCCCCGGCATCGCGTCGCGGGCATTCACCGAAAGGTTCACCAGCACCGTCTCCAGTTGCGCCTTGTCCGCCAGCAGCGGCGGCAGTTCGGCCGCCGCGTCCACCTGCACCGAAATCCCCGCCCCCAGCGTCGGGGCCAGCATCTCCCGCAGGCTCTCCAGCAGCACGCGCGGCGTGATCGGCACCGCCTTCAGCTCGCCACGCCGCGCGAAAGTCAGCAGCCGCCCGGTAACCGCCGCCCCGCGATCCGCGGCATCCGAGGCCATCCCCGCCAACCGCCGCACCGCATCCGGATTGTCGGAACGGCGCTGGATCAGGCTTAAGCCCCCCGTCACCGCTTGCAGCACATTGTTGAAATCATGCGCGATTCCGCCGGCCAGTTGCCCCAGCGCCTCCATGCGCTGCGCCTGCGCCAGGCGTTCCTGCACCTCGATCCGGCTGGCAATCTCCTGCCGCACCCGTTCTTCCAGCGCCCCATTCAGCGCCGCCATCGCGGCCATGGCAGCCTGCCGCTCCCGCAGGCTCGCCCGCAGCGCCGCCGCCACCTTGTCCACTTCGCGCAGGCCCAGGCTCGCCGGCCCGCCCTCCGCGGTGCCCGAGGCCGCTATCTTCTCCAGCGCGCGCATCGGTCCAAGCACGCGCTGCGCCAGCAGCGCTGCCACCACCAGGCTGCACACCAGGCCCAGCAACCCCGCCTCCGACGTCACCTGCAACGATCGCAACAGCGGCGCCCGCAGCGCTGACTCCGGCACCGTCACCGCCACGCTCCAGCCCGAAGGCCGGCTATGGCTCAGCGCCACCAGCTCCGCCTCGCCGTCCGCGGATTGCCCGCTGAACACCTCGTCCCGGCCGCCCAGCACCGCGCTCAGCAGCACCGGCTCCGCTTGCCGGCCCACAACGCTCCGATCGTCCCGGTTGCGCGCCACGATGCGACCATCGCGGTCGAAAATCGTGGCCACCGCCGCCGGCGCGATATGCTGGTCTGCCAAAACGGAAGCGAAGGCCTGCCAGGGCAGCGCCAGGCTGAGATCATACGCAACGCTGGCCTGCCGCATCACCGGCACTGAAACGGTAATGCTCGCCGTGCGATCATCCGCCCCTGCCGGAAGGTTGGATATCACTGGCTCACCGCCCATGAAATCAAGCGGCCGGGCCTGCGCGGGCGGTGTCTGCGGCATCGTGGCGTCCATCCCCTGCTGCCGGGAATTGACCGCCAGCACCGTCCTGCCCGCTGAATCCACCAGGCTGAGCGTGGCGCCCGGCGGCTGCGTCGCGCGGAACAGCAGCGCCAGTTCTCGGAACCCGTCCACATCGCCGTGCTGAAGCATTGGCGAGAGCGCCAGCACCTGAAGGCTGGCCGTGGTGCCGCGCAATTCCCGCTCCACCTCCGCCGCCAGGTGGCTGGCCGTGTCCAGCGTTCGCCGGGATACGCGCTCGCGGTCGCTCAGATAGCTCGTGTAGCCGGAGGCCGCCACCACCAGCAGCATCGGCACGATTGCCGCCGCCGCCAGCAGCATCAACCTGTCGCGCAGCGAGTCTGTCCCGCGCGGCGCCGAAGCCGTCTTCACAGCCGCGGTCCCGCCCATCGCCGCTGCCATATCCATCGACACAGAAATACCTGCCCCACCGCCTGCCTGCCCGCAATATCCATCTAGGCGGCCGGCCAGTCGAGGCAACGATCGTATCGTTAGATTGCAGACTTGCTCAGGTTGGGCAAAACTGTACCGTTGGATCGCCGCAGCAGCGGCGCAGGGTGGACGGCGTCCACCAACCCGCCATCCACACCGCGCCCGCCAGCCGCCCTCAGCGCCTATCGGGCCACCGCCGCCACGGCATCAGCTTCCCGTGCCGCCGCCCACCGCCGCGCCGCTCCCGGTTTTGCCGCGCAGACCCGCAAGCCCCGCCGGGCTCACCCGCCCCACGCGCTGGCCGAAATGCTCGATCGTGTAGTTGGCCACCGCGGCCAGCTCGGTATCCGTGTAGCCGCGGGCGAAGCCGGGCATGGCGAAGCTACCCTGGTTGGTGGTTACCGCCCCCCCGGTCATCAGGATCAGCGCTAGGTTGGTGCCGCCCGGATCCATCGCGGTCTGGTCGCCGGCGAGCGCCGCGAGCGGCGTCTCCGTGCCGGTGCCGTCCGTGCGGTGGCAACTGGCGCAGGCGCCTTCGTAGATGCGCGCGCCCAGCTCATCCTCCGCCACATGCATCGGCGGCGGCAGGGGCGTGGTATGCACGGCGGGTATCGTTTTCAGATATGCGGCGAGCGCCTGCGCATCATCCCCCGTCAGATACCGCAGCGAATAGGAAACCGCCTCCGCCATCGGGCCGCTCGCCGGCCCGTGCCCGTCCGCATGGCCGTTGGAAAGATAGGTGGCGATTTCCGCCTGCGACCAGCCGCCGATCCCCGATGCCGCATCGCTGGTGATGTTGTATGCCATCCAGCCTTGCTGCACCGCGCCCGCATAGGCTTGCCCGTGTTTGGGACCTTGCAGGAAATTGCGTGGTGTATGGCATTGCTGGCAGTGGCCGAGCGCCTCGGCCAGATACGCGCCGCGGTTCCACGCCGCATCATGCGTGCTGTCGGTGGTGAAGCGGTGGTTGGGGTTGTACAGCCAGTTCCAGAACACCATCAGCCAGCGGATATTGAACGGAAACCGCATCGTATCGGCTGGCGGCTCGGCCGAGGATGCCGGCAGGGTCATCACATACGCCTTGATGGCCAGCGCGTCATCGCGCGTCATCAGCGTATAATTCGTATACGGCATGGCCGGATAAAGATGTTTCCCGCCGCGCGCGACGCCGCGTTGCAGCGCGGCCACCCATTCGTCATCGGTATAGCCGCCCACGCCATGTTTCGCATCCGGCGTGATGTTGGTGGCATAAATCGTTCCAAAGGGCGTCGCAAACGCGCGTCCCCCCGAAAGCGTCCCGTCCGCGCCCATATGGCATGCCGCGCAATCCGCCATCCGCGCCAGATACTTCCCATCCGCCGCCACAGCCGACCCGCCGAAAAGGACCACGCACATAATAGGCAAAAGTTTTTTGCTTCTTTTTTTCAAAAAAGAAGGCCCCGCGCAGCGGCCTAAAGAAAGACTCTTCTTTCTTGAAAGAAAGAAGCAAAGAACTTTTACCTGTTCGCTCATGCGGATTGCAGCGCGCCGTTGCCGAAGGGCAGGCGGCGGAGCCTTTTCCCCGTGGCGGCGTAGATGGCATTGGCCAGCGCGGCGGCGGAGGCGGCTGTGCCGGTCTCGCCGATGCCGCCGGGGTCCTCGTGGCTGTCGATCTGGTGCACCTCGATGCGCGGCGCCTGATCGATGCGCAGCATCCGGTAATTGTTGAAATTGCTCTGCTGCACACGGCCGTTTTCATGGGTGATGTCGCTGTACAGCGCCATGCTCAGCCCGAAGATCAGCCCGCCCTCGATCTGCGCGGTGATCGTATCGGGGTTCACCCGCTGGCCGCAATCGATCGCCACCGTGGCGCGCCGCAGCCGGATTTCGCCGCGCGGCGTCACCTCAACCTCCAGCACATGCGCCAGGAACGAGGAAAACGCATATTGCACCGAAACGCCGCGCCCCACGCCCGCCGGCAGTTTTTCGCCCCAGCCGGATTTCTCCGCCGCCAGGTTCAGCACCGCCAGCGCGCGCGGATTCTTCTGCAGCAGCGCCCGCCTGTACTCAATCGGATCCTTTCCCGCCGCGGCCGCGCATTCATCCATGAACCCTTCCACCACGAACACGTTGTGCGTGGGCCCCACGCCGCGCCACCAGGCGGTTGTCACCCCCGGCGACTCATGGCGCACATACTCCACCTTCATCGCCGGCAGATCGTAGGGAGTCTGCGCCGCGCCCTCCACCGCATCGGGATCCAACTGCCCCTGCATCCCCGCCGGCAGCCAGCGCGCCATCACCGATGATCCGCCCGTACGGTGCGTCCACCCCACGATGCGCCCATCCGCATCCAGCCCCGCCGCCATGCGGTCGTAATAATACGGCCGGAACAAATCGTGGGTGATATCCTCCTCCCGCGTCCAGATCAGCTTCACGGGGTAGGGCAGGGTGCGGGCGATGGCGGCTGCCTGCTCGATGCTATCCACATCCAGGCGGCGGCCGAAGGCCCCGCCCATCATGTGGTTGTGCACCACCACCTGCTCCGGCTTCAGGCCCGCTTCCTTGGCCACCGCATCCTGCGCGCGCACCGGCACTTGCGTGCCCACCCACAGATCCGCCCCATCCGGCCGGATATGCAGCGTGGTGTTGATCGGCTCCATCGGCGCGTGGGAGAGGAAAGGCAGCTCGTACACCGCCTCCAGCTTCGTCGCCGCGCCGGCGATCTTGCCCGGCGCATCGCCGCTATCGCGCGCCACCGCGCCCGGATGCTGCGTCGCCGCCGCCAGGGCCGCCACCAGGCCGGCGCTGTTCACATGGGCGTTCGGCCCCTCATCCCAGCGCGGATTGGCCGCCTGCAAACCCTGCTTCGCCGCCCAGAAATGCTCGCCGATCACGGCCACGGCGTTATCCAGCCGCACCACATCGCGCACGCCGGGCACCGCGCGCGCCGCCGCCTCGTCGATACCCGCGAGCCGGCCGCCCAGCACCGGGCAGGCGGCAACCGTGCCGATCTTCATGCCTGGGATCTGCACATCGATGCCGAACACAGCAGTGCCGTTCACCTTGGATGGCGTATCCAGCCGCTTTTGCGCCGTGCCCATCAGTGTCCATGCGGATGCCGGCTTCAGCGCCACCTTCCCCGGCACGGGCAGCACACCCGCCGCATCGGCCAGTTGGGCATAGGGCGCGCTGCGGCCGCTGGCATCGTGATGCACCACCCCGGCCGCGGCCCGGCAGCTTGCCGGGTCCACCTGCCACTGATTGGCCGCCGCCTGCACCAGCATGATGCGCGCCCGCGCCCCCGCCTCCCGCAGCCGCGTCCAGTCGCCGATGATGGAGGTGGATCCGCCCGTCGCCTGCTCGCCCAGCAGCGGGCTCGCATACAGCTTGGTATCGGGCGGCGCCGGCATCAGCGATACCTGGTCCAGCCCCACCTCCAGCTCCTCGGCGATCAGCATCGCCGCACTGGTCCAGATCCCCTGGCCGCATTCCGTGTCCGGCATGATCAGCATCACCGGCCCCGTGGCACCGATGCGGATAAAGGCCGTCGGTGGCGGCCCAGCCATATCCGCAGCCCCCGCCCGCGCCCGGCGCGGCAGCAGACCCGGCCAGGTGAAGCCCAATACCAGCCCGCCGGCGCCAAGCCCGGCCAACCGCAACAGGTCACGGCGATGCACGGTCATTGCCTCAGGCCCCCGCCGCTTCGTGAATGGCCGCGCGAATGCGCACATAGGTGCCGCAGCGGCAGATATTGCCCGCCATCGCCGCATCGATCTCGGCATCCGTTGGTTTGGGCGTCTGCACCAGCAAGGCGGTGGCTGACATGATCTGGCCGGACTGGCAATATCCGCATTGCACCACCTCGCGATCCAGCCACGCCTTCTGCACCTTCGCCCCCGTGGGCAGGGCACCGATCGCCTCGATCGTGGTGATCGCCGCATCGCCCACCCCGCCGGCGGGCAACACGCAGGACCGCACCGCCTGGCCATCGAGATGAATCGTGCACGCGCCGCATTGCGCGATGCCGCACCCGAATTTAGTTCCGGTCAGGCCCAGTATGTCACGCAATACCCACAGCACGGGCATGTCGGGTTGGATGTCGACGTCATACGAACGGCCATTGATCTTCAAAATCATCAACCGGGCCTTTCATCGAGAAGAAAGAATCTTCTTTTTTGAAAAAAAGAAGCAAAAAACTTTTGCACTTTAGCGGGCGCCGGAAGGCCAGAGGACGACTCGTAAGGTTTGCAGCAGAATCAACAGATCGAAAAGGATCGAGAAGTTCTTGACGTAATACAGATCGTAACTCAGCTTGGATCGCGCATCGTCCATCGAGGCGCCGTAGGGATAGTTGATCTGGGCCCAGCCGGTCAGCCCTGCCTTCACCATATGCCGTTCATGGTAAAGTGGCAATTCCTCGGCCAGCTTGCTGATGAACCCCGGGCGCTCCGGCCGCGGGCCGACCAGCGACATGTCGCCGCGCAGCACGTTGAACAATTGCGGCATCTCATCGATGCGCGTCTGGCGCAGAAACCGGCCCACGCGCGTAATGCGCGGATCGCGCGCCTGCGCCCACACGGCGCCAAATTTCTCGGCATCGATACGCATCGTGCGCAGCTTGTAGATGCGGAACAGCGACCCGTTCCGCGTCACCCGCTCCTGGCTGTACACGATCGGGCCGCCATCATCCAGCTTGATGGCAATGGTGGCACCGATCAGGAACGGCGAGAACAGCACCAGCAGCACCAAGCTCACCACCACGTCCAGCGCGCGTTTCAGGGCGTTGTCCAGCGTGCCGAAATAGAATCCGTTGGAGTAGAGCAGCCAGCCCACCTCAACCCTTCTGATGTCCACGCGGCGTATCTCATGCTCCAGGAAAGTGAGATATTGCTCGACCGGAAAACCATCCTTCTTGCAGGCGAGCAGCGTGTCCAGCGGCATGCCGCGCCGCTCGTCCGGCGCCACCACGATCTCGTCCGGCTTGAACCGGCGCGCGATGGCCAGCACGTCCTTGCTCACCACGATGGCAATGCCGTCGCCAACCGCCGAGGTCAGGCGCGGATCAATAGGCCCAAAGGACTCATCCTGCACGAATTGCATCTGGTAGTGCGGATGGCTGCCCTCGTTGCGCAACATGCACAGCAGGTCCCAGGCGCGCACGCCCGCGCCCACCACCAGCAGGCGGCGATGGAAACTGCCGCGGCGCTTCAACCAGGAAAAAATCAGCCGCGCCACCAGCCCTGAAAAACAAAACCCGATCACCGCGCCGGAAAACAGCCGCACCCGATTGACCGGCGAGCCGATCCACGGGCTGAGCAGCACCAGCAGAACGGCGGTGCCCACGGCCCCCATGCTCACCGCCAGCGGCACCCGCCCCATAGAGTTATGGGTCTGGATGATCGCCTCACGCCGGTAAAGGCCCAGCGCATAGAACGTAACCAGGTTGGCGGCAGGATACAGCACCATCGCCGCGCCATCCGGGCTCACACGGAAGCATTCGTTTCCCCAGCAACCGAAATGCAGCAGCATGGGCCACACCAGCAGCACGATCAGCACATCCAGACCGAACAGCGCCTTGCCCGTCGTCATGCTGTGCAAGCCGCCCCAACCCGTCTCAGTTGCACCAGACGCCATACCCAAAACCCGCCGCAAGCGTTGTTGCGATACGGTGGAGCTGCCAGCGTGTTTGGCGGCTGTGTGTGACCTTGTAACACGGCAGCGTCATGCGGCTCCATAAAAGCGCGGTCAACCCCATACACCTGGACCACGGCGAAAAGTTTTTTGATTTTTTCTTGTCAACACAACTCCCCGGCCGCGGCCGGCCAGTAGCCATGCCCTCTCGCCTCTCTATAACCCCAGCGCCTGCGTAAGAAAGCGGTTCTTTTTTGAAAAAAAGAACCAAAAAACTTTTACTTATGGTACGCGCCTTGCCGGCAGCGTAGGCCAAGTGGCAAAAGTTTTTTGCTTCTTTTTTTCAAAAAAGAAGACTTCTTCCTTCACTCCGCCACCGCCTCCACCCCATGCACAATCCGCCGCCTTACCCCCCGCGCACGCCGCTCCAGCGCCAGATACACCACTGGCGTGGTGAACAGCGTCAGCGCCTGGCTCACCACCAGACCACCCACGATAGCGATGCCCAAAGGCCGGCGCAGTTCCGATCCGGTGCCCAGCGCGAGCGCCAGCGGCAGCGAGCCGCATAAAGCCGTCAGCGTGGTCATGATGATCGGGCGGAAACGTTCGATGCAGGCTTCGCGAATGGCCTCCATCGGCGTCATGCCGCGTTCGCGCTGCGCGTCCAGCGCGAAATCCACCAGCATGATCGCATTCTTCTTCACGATGCCCATCAGCAGCACGATGCCGATGATGCTCAGCACACCCAGTTGAGTGCCGGTGACCAGAATGCCCAGCAGCGCGCCCAGGCCCGCCGAAGGCAGGGTTGACATGATCGTGAGTGGGTGCAGCAGGCTTTCATACAGCACGCCCAGAACGATGTAGATGGAGAGCAGTGCCGCCGCGATCAGCGCCGGTTCCGTGGCCAGCGATTGCAGGAACAGCTTGGCGTTGCCGCCGAACTGCAATTTCACTGATGGCGGCGGGCCCATCTCATCGAACACACGCTGCACGGTGGACGTGGCGGTGCCCAAAGCCATGCCTGCCTTGATGTTGAAATCCACTTCGCCATCCACGCGCTGGCCGTAATGCGTCACGTTCAGCGCCGCGGTGCCGTAGGTGAGGTGGGTCAGCGCCTGTAGCGGCACCGGCAGCCCGGTATTGGCTTCCACGTAGATATGGTCAAGAAAATGCGGATCGCGTTGTAGCCAGGGCGCGGTCTCCAGGATAACGCCGTATTGGTTGCGTGGCGCATAGATCAGCGAAATCTGCCGCTGCGCCAGCGCATCCGCCAGCGCCGTATCCACGGCAGCGGCGGATACCTGAAGGCGGGAGGCCGCTTCGCGGTCGATCGTGAGCGTGGCCTCCGGCTGGGCGGTATCCTGGTCGGAGGTCACGTCCAGGAAGCCGGGCTCATGCTGGAGCCGGGTTTCCAGCTTGGCTTCCCACAGCGCCACCTGCTGCACATTGTCGCCCAGCAGATCCACGCTGTATTCGCCGCCGGCGCCCTTGTTGTTGCCGCCGCCAAAATCGCCCGGCGCGAACAGCACAGTTTGCAGCCCGGCCACTTTTTCCAGCTGCGGCCGCAGCCGCTCGATCACACCCGTGGCCTTGGTGCCGCGTTCGGCGCGCGGTTTGAGGGAGACGAGAAGCGTGCCCTGATTGGCCTGGTCGAACCCGGTGCTGACACCCACGATGGAGCCGACCGCCGCCACCGCCGGATCCTTCAGCAGAATATCCACCACCTGCTGCTGCAGTCGCACCATCTCCGCGTAGCTAGCGGAAGAGGCGCCGATCGTGGTGCCGCGCAGCAGCCCGGTATCCTGCTCGGCGACGAAATTCTTCGGCACCGCGCCATACAGGAAGAAGGTCAACACCACCGTCAGCAGCGTGAGGCCCAGCATCAGCTTGCGGTGTTGCAAGGCCCAGTCCAGCCATACCACGTAATGCGCCACCACCCGGTGCAGGAATGCCTCCACTGCCCGGTCCACGCGCCAAAGCCACGGGCCGGGCGGGGAATCCTTCATCCGCGCGCACACCATGGGCGTGACCGAGAGCGATACCGCGGCGGAGAGCAGGATTGCGATCGTCAGTGTCCAGGCGAATTCATGCAGGATCCGCCCAAGCAGGCCGCCCATGAACAGCAGCGGGATGAAAACCGCCACCAGCGAGAGGGTGATGGAGATCACGGTAAACCCGATCTGGCGAGAGCCGAGCAATGCGGCCTCCAGCCGGTTCATGCCCTGCTCGCGCAAACGCTCGATATTCTCGATCATCACGATGGCATCATCGACGACAAAACCCACCGAGATGGTGATCGCCATCAGCGAATAGTTGTTCAGGGAAAATCCCAGCGCCCACATGCCCGCCGCGGTGCCGGCCAGCGACAGCGGCACCGTGACGGCGGCGGCAATGGTTGCGGCCATCCGCCGCAAGAAGATCATAACGGTGATCAAAACCAGGCCGCCGGTCAGCAGCAAAGTGAGCTTCACATCGTCGGTGCTGACGCGGATGGTCTGGGTGCGGTCATCGAGGATGGTGATGTGGATATCGGGTGAAATCCAGTGCGCCGCCTGCGGCAGCAAGGCCCGTATCCGGTCTACCGTATCGATGATGTTGGCGCCGGGGATCTTGTAAATGCGCAGCAGGATCGCTGGCGTGTGGCCGTTCCAGGCGGCCAGCCGCACATTGCTGACCCCATCCACCACGCGCGCCACATCCGAAAGCCGCAGCACCGCGCCGTTATGCGCCTTCAGCACCACGCGGCCATAGGCAGCCGCGCGGTCGATCTGGCCGTTGATCGCGATCTCCTCGGACCGCTTTGGCCCTTGAAAACTGCCGGTAGGCTCCAGAACATTGGCGTTGACGATGGCCTGGCGAACATCGTCGGCGGTCAGGCCCGCCGCCCGCAGCGCGCCGGGATCGAGCTGCACGCGGATGGCGGGGGTCTGCCCGCCATCGATCTGCACGCGGCTCACCCCTTCCACCTGCGTGATGCGCTGCTGCAAAACCGTGTCGGCGGCTTCATAGACCTGGCCGACGGAGAGGGAGTTGGAGGTGAGCGCGATCGTCATGATCGCCTGGTCGGCGGGGTTGAATTTCTTGTAGGTGGGCCGTGTGGGCAGGCCTGAGGGCAAATCGGGTTGCGCTGCGTTGATGGCGGATTGAACCTCGCGCGCCGCATCATCGGTGCTGCGGTCGAGATCGAACAGCGTGATGACGTTGGCGTTGCCGGTGGAGCTGGTGGAAATCATGTCGCTCACGCCACCGATTTCGCCGATCCGCCGCTCCAGGGGTGCCACGATGGAATTGGCCATGGTGGCGGGATCGGCGCCCGGCCGCCCGGCGAACACCACGATCGCCGGCACATCCACATTGGGCAGGGCCGCGACAGGGAGGAACGGGTAGGTGGCGATGCCCGCCGCCATCAGCCCCAGCGAGAGCAGGATGGTGGCCACCGGGCGCATGATGAAGATGCCGGAGACGTTCATGCGCGCGCACCGGTGGGGTGTGGGGCTATTTCACGCTTGGGTGCCGTATCGATCCCGGAAACATCCAGTAGAAATTCAACCACGAAGACACGAAGAACACGAAGATAAACACGAAGGAAATGAAAATAGGATTTTATGTGTTTGGATTCCTGCCTGAATTTGGCTTGTGAATATTTATTGTCATTCATGACGAACTGCGGCGCGAGGTTTTTCGTAGGGTGGGCTTCAGCCCACCGCACAGGTGAATAGGACCGGTGTGTTGCCAAACGCACCAACCTCTTCGTGATAAACTTCGTGTTCTTCGTGCCTTCGTGGTTCAACTTTCTTGCTTCGGCCAACACAAAATCAGCGATTGCCCCAGCGGAACACCCGAACACGCGCATCATACCCGCGCCGGTTCAAAAACATCCGCGGCGGGCGCGCGCGCCCAACGGCGGCGCAAACGCTCAAAACCCACGTAGATGGCGGGCGTCGTATATAAGGTCAGCACCTGGCTGAGCAGCAAGCCGCCAACGATCGCCACGCCCAAAGGCCGCCGCAGCTCCGAGCCGGTGCCGTGGTCCAGCACCAGGGGCAGCGCGCCCAGCAGGGCCGCGGCCGTTGTCATCATGATCGGGCGGAAGCGGAGAACGCAGGCTTCCACGGCTGCGGCTTCCGGTGAAAGCCCGCGGGTGCGCTGGGCCTCGATCGCGAAATCGACCACCAGGATGCCGTTCTTCTTCACGATGCCCATCAGCAGCACGATGCCCACCAGCGCGACGATCGACAGGTCATAGCCGAACAGCATCAGCGCCAGCAGCGCGCCGATCCCCGCCGAGGGCAGCGTGGAGAGGATGGTGACCGGGTGGATGAAACTCTCATAGAGCACGCCCAGCACGATATAGATCACCGCCACCGCCGCCAGGATCAGCCACGGCTCGGCGGCCAGCGAGCGCTGGAATTCGGCTGCGTCCCCGGAATAGGCGCCGATGATCGTCGCCGGCAGGCCGATCGCCTGCTCCGCCGCGGCCACATCGGCCACCGCGTCGCCCAGCGAGGCGCCCGCCCGCACATCGAAGCTGATGGTGACGGAGGGGAATTGCGCCTGGTGCGTGATCACCAGCGGCGCGGTGCGGCGTACCACGTGCGCCACCGCCATCAGCGGCACCTGGGCGACCGTATTGGTGGTGGCAACCGTGGTGCTTGCCGTCTGCGCCGAGCCGTTGGCGCCGAAGCTGGCCACCGTCCCGGGCACGCGCAACTGCTCCAGTCTGCCGGGATCGGCGATCCAGGAGGGCAAAGCCTGCATCACCACGCGATACTGGTTGCTCTGCTCGTAGATGGTGCTGACCTGGCGCTGGCCGAAGGCATCGTAGAGCACATCCTCGATCGCCTGCATGGTCACGCCGAGGCGCGTGGCGCGGTCGCGGTCCACCACGATCTCGGTGGCGAATCCGTTCTCCTGCTGGTCGCTGGTCACATGCGCCAGATCGGGGCTGGCGCGCAGACGGTCGATCAGCAGCGGCGTCCAGTGCGCGAGCTCCGCCTGATCGGTATCGGTGAGGGTATACTGGTACTGGGTGCGGCTGACGCGGGCGCCGATCTGGATATCCTGCACGGGCTGAAAGAAGACGGAAAAGCCGGCAATGCCCTCCAGGCCATGTTGCAGCCGGGCGATCACCACCGGCATCGCGTCGCGCTGCGTGCGGGGTTTCAGCGTGATGGAGAGGCGGCCGACATTGGGCGTGGGGTTGATGTTGCCGGCGCCGACGAGGGAGGCGACGTTGGCGACCGCCGGATCGGCCTGCACGATGGCGGCAGCGCGCAGCTGCAAGGCGGACATGGCGGGGATGGAGATGTTCTGCGCGCCCTCGGTGGTGGCGACGATCGCGCCGGTATCCTGCTGCGGCAGGAATCCTTTCGGGGCAGCGATATAGAGGGCGACCGTACCACCAAGCGTGAGAAGGGCGATGAGTAGCACCGTGTTGCGGTGGCGGAGCGAGACGACCAGGCTGCGCCGGTAGCGCTCCAGCAGGGCGCCGAAGAAGCGGTCGCTGCGCGATTCGTGGCCGGGCTTGATGGGTTTGAGCAGCCTGCCGCACATCATCGGCGTGAGGGTGAGGGAGACCACGGCGGAGACGGCGACGGCGACCGAGAGGGTGACGGAAAATTCCTTGAACAGCCGCCCCACCACGCCGCCCATGAACAGCAGCGGGATGAACACGGCGATGAGCGAGACGGTGAGGGAGACGATGGTGAAGCCGATCTGGCCGGCGCCGCGGAAGGCGGCTTCCAGCGGGCGGACGCCATCCTCGATATAGCGGACCACGTTCTCGATCATGACGATCGCGTCGTCCACCACGAAACCGGAGGCCACCGTCAGCGCCATGAGGGAGAGGTTGTCCAGGCCATAGCCGAGCCAGGACATGACGCCGAAGGTGCCGATCAGGCTGAGCGGCAGGGCGACGGCGGGGATGAGCGTGGCCCTGGCGGAGCGCAGGAAGAGGTAGATCACGGCGACGACCAGGACCATGGCAAGGATCAGCGTGCGTTGCACGTCGGCGACCGAGGCGCGGATGGTCTGGGTGCGGTCGGCGGCGATTTCCATATGGATGCCGGGGGGCAGGGCTTTGGTGAGGTCGGGCAGTTCCGCGCGCACCGCATCGACGGTTGCCACGATATTGGCGCCGGGCTGCCGCTGCACATCCAGCATCACGGCGGGGTGGCCATTGTACCAGGCATCCACGCGGTCGTTTTCCACGCCGCGGACGACGGTGCCGACATCGCTGAGGCGGACGGCGCTGCCGGCGCGCCAGGCGATGATGAGGGTGCGGTAGGAGTCTGGCGTGGTGAGCTGATCGTTGGTGCCCACCGTATAGGCGAGGTGGGGGCCATTAAAACTGCCTTTGGCGCCGCTGACATTGGCGTTGCTGATGGCGGTGCGGACATCCTCCATCGACAGGCCGTAGGCGGCCAGGCGCGCGGGATCCAGCTCCACGCGGATGGCGGGTTTGAGCCCGCCCTGGACGATGACGCGGCCGACGCCGTCGATCTGGCTGAGTTTGGGTTGCAGCAGGGTATCGGCGGCGTCGGCCACCTGGTCGACGGGGAGGGTATCGCTGGTGACGGCGAGGCTGACGATGGGGGCGTCGGCCGGGTTCACGCGGTTGTAGCTTGGCGGGTAGGGCAGGCTTTGGGGCAGGATGCCTTGGGCGGCGTTGATGGCGGCCTGCACATCCTGGGCGGCGCCATCCATGCTGCGGGTGAGATCGAATTGCAGGGTGATTTCGGACGAGCCGACGGAGGAGGCGCTTTGCATGGTGGTGATGCCGTTGATCTGGCCGAGCTGGCGTTCCAGCGGGGCCGTGACCAGGGTTGCCATGGTATCGGGGCCGGCACCTGGATAGGAGGTGCTGACGACGATGGTGGGGAAGTCCACCTGCGGCAGGGCGGAGACGGGCAGCGCCATATAGCCCAGCGCGCCGATCAGGAGTACGGCCACGGAGAGCAGGCAGGTGGCGATGGGCCTGGCGATGAACGGCGCGGAGATTGACATGGGGTTTACGCTAGTCGCTTAGGGCGCGCCCCAAAAGGGTAAAAGTTTTTTGCTTCTTTTTTTCAAAAAAGAAGAGTCTTGGGATGGTCGTTGCGGGGCCGGACGCTGACTTGTATTCCATGGCACTGTAACGGATGGGTTTGCCTTGGGTAAGAAAGGGATTGAACCACGAAGACACGAAGAACACGAAGTTATGCACGAAGAGGTTATGGACCCGGAGGGGATCGCCAGTATTGTTGTAGAGTCTTGGGATGGTCGTTGCGGGGCCGGGCGCTGACTTGTATTCTATGGCACCGTAACGGATGAGTTTGCCTTGGGTAAGAAAGAGATTCAACCACGAAGACACGAAGAACACGAAGTTATGCACGAAGAGGTTATGGACCCGGAGGGGATCGCCAGTATTGTTGTAGAGTCTTGGGATGGTCGTTGCGGGACCGGGCGCTGACTTGTATTCCATGGCACCGTAACGGATGGGTTTGCCTCGGGTAAGAAAGAGATTCAACCACGAAGACACGAAGAACACGAAGTTATGCACGAAGAGGTTATGGACCCGGAGAGGATCGCCAGTATTGTTGTAGACTCTGGTTTAAGGGTCCATCGGGTGTTGGGGCCGGGGTTACTTGAATCTGCGTATGAGCATTGTCTTGCGCATGAGTTGCAGGTGCGTGGCTTGTTGGTGGAGCGGCAGGTGGTGATGCCGATTAATTATGATGGCGCGAAACTCGATGCTGGTTATCGGATTGATCTCATGGTTGGACGCAATGTTATTGTAGAGGTTAAGGCGGCTGAGGCTCTCATCCCCTTACACCAAGCACAGCTCCTTACCTACCTCAAGCTGTCCGGGTGCAGGATTGGCTTTTTGATGAATTTTCATGCGATCCTGTTCAAGCAGGGATTGAGGCGCGTCGTGTTGTGAGTTTGATTTTCCTTCGTGCTTAACTTCGTGTTCTTCGTGTCTTCGTGGTTGAATCTCTTGCCACGGCAAGGTCGGAACCCGATGCTGGGCACCAGATTTGTTGCCTGAATCATCAAGGAGACCATAGTTGGACTACATCAATCTCGGCAAGACGGGCCTGAAGGTTTCGCGGATTTGCCTTGGGTGCATGACGTATGGGGAGCCCGATCGGGGCACGCACGCGTGGACGTTGCCGGAGGCGGAGAGCAGGCCGTTCATTGCGAAGGCACTGGAGTTGGGGATCAATTTCTTCGACACGGCGAATGTGTATTCGGCCGGGTCCAGCGAGGAGATCGTGGGGCGGGCGCTGCGGGAGATGACGCAGCGCGATGCGGTGGTGGTGGCCACCAAGGTGCATGGGCCGATGCACAAGGATCCCAATGGGCGCGGCCTGTCGCGCAAGGCGATCTTCGCCGAGATCGACGCCAGCCTGAAGCGCCTGGGGATGGAGTATGTGGATCTGTATCAGATCCATCGCTTCGATGCCGAAACGCCGATCGAGGAGACTCTCGAAGCGCTGCATGACGTGGTGAAGGCGGGAAAGGCGCGATATATCGGCGCATCCTCGATGCATGCATGGCAGTTCTGCCGCGCGCTTTACGTGTCGAAGCTGAATGGCTGGACGCGGTTCGTGAGCATGCAGAACCACATCAACCTGCTGTACCGGGAGGAGGAGCGGGAAATGCTGGATCTGTGCGTGGAGGAGGGCATCGGCGTGATCCCGTGGAGCCCGCTGGCGCGCGGTAAGCTGACCCGGACGTGGACGGACGGGGTGCCCACGAAGCGGGCGGAGACCGACCAGTTCGGCAAGAGCCTGTATGTCGGCGCCGAGGCGAGCGACCGGGCGATCGTGGGCGAAGTGGCGAAACTGGCGCAAGCGCGGGGCGTGCCGATGGCGCAGATCGGCATGGCGTGGCTGCTGGCCAAGAAGGGGATCACCGCGCCGATCATCGGGGCCAGCAAAATGGGGCATCTGGAGGATGCGGTGGCGGCGCTGAGCCTGAAACTGAGCGATGAGGAGGTGGCGGCGCTGGAGGCGCCGTATGTGCCGCGGGCGGTGGCGGGGTTCGAGATCCGGCGGGCCGCCAATTCGTAATGTGGCGCGGGGTGAGTGCCGGTTTAGGGTAAGCGGCATGACCGAGGGGCGCCGCCGATGAACCACCACAAGCGCACGCTGGCCGGGCAGATCCTGCACCCGGAAACCTTGATGATGGGTTTCGGGTACGACCCGGCTCTGTCGGAAGGTTCGGTGAAGGTGCCGATCTTCCAGACATCGACGTTCGTTTTCCGCTCCGCCCAGCATGGCAAGGAGTTTTTCGAGCTGGTGGCGGGACTGCGTGACCCACGGGAGAACGAGACGCCGGGGCTGATCTATTCCCGCTTCAACAACCCGGACCTGGAGATCCTGGAGGATCGGCTGACGGTGTGGGACGGGGCGGAGGCGGCGCTGGTGTTCGCCAGCGGGATGGCGGCGATCGCGACCACCCTGCTGAGCTTGGCCAGGCCCGGCGACGTGGTGTTCTTCAACGCGCCGATCTATGGCGGCACCGAGACGCTGCTGATGAAGGTGCTGCCGCGCTTCGGCATCCAGGGCTTTGAATTCGCGGCAAACCTGCCGGACGAGGAGGTGACGGCGCGGCTGGAGGAGGCGCGCGCGGCCGTGGGGCCGGGCGGGCGGATCGCGGCGTTCATGATCGAGACGCCGGCGAACCCGACCAATGATCTGGTGGATATCGCGCATTGCGCGGCGCTGGCTGCAAGCCTTGCCGACCAGCCCGGCGGGCGGCCGCCGGTGATCGTGGACAATACGTTTCTGGGTCCGCTGTGGCAGTCACCCTTGGTGCATGGCGCGGATATGGTGATCTATTCGCTGACGAAATACGTGGGCGGCCATAGCGATGTGGTGGCGGGCGCGGTGCTGGGCAGCCGGGCGGCGTTGAAGCCCATCCGTTCAATGCGCAGCGCGCTGGGCACGATGAGCGATCCGCATACTGGCTGGCTGCTGATGCGCAGCCTGGAGACTCTGGAGTTGCGGATGACGCGGGCCGGGGAGAACGCGCGCCGGGTGGCGGCGTTTCTGCGCGGGCATCCGGCGATCGAGCGCGTGGGGTTTCTGGGTGATCTGGTGCCGGGGTCGCGCGATGCGGAGCTGTATGGGCGGCAATGCGGCGGACCGGGATCGACGATCAGCGTGTATGTGAAGGGGGGCGAGCGGGAGGCGTTCGCGTTCCTGGACAGGCTGACGCTGATCAAGTTGGCGGTGAGTTTGGGAGGGACGGAAAGTTTGGCATCGCATCCGGCGGCGATGACGCATATCGCGGTGCCGGTGGAACGCAAGTTGCGGTTCGGGCTGCTGGATAATCTGGTGCGGATTTCGGTGGGGGTGGAACATCCGGATGATCTGATTGCGGATTTGCGGAATGCGCTCAGTTAGGAAGGCAGTAAGAATGTTCTTTTTTGAAAAAAAGAACCAAAAAACTTTTGACTTTTGGTGTGCGCTGCCGGGGAGGTGCGTGCCAAGAGTTAAACGTTTTTTGCTTCTTTTTTTCAAAAAAGAAGGCCTTTCTTTTTCTTTGGTCGTGATTGGTGTTGCTTCGCTGACCCAACCGACGCGGGCGGCGAGCGTATTTGCGTGTTCGGTGGGGAAAAAAGCCGTTTCGGTGACGCAGGAGGGCGGGCGGTTCACGTATGTTTTCGGGGCGGCGGGGAAGGCGGATATTTCGATTGTGGGCAGTGCGGCACAGAAGAATCTGTTTTATCGGGAAGACCGGTTCGCGGGGATGGAACATCAACTGCGGTTTACGAACGGCGAGTACAGCTACATCGTGTACAACATGGAAGGGAATGGCCAAATGGGGGCGGCGGCGATTTCGGGGTTGACCGTGATGAAGGGCATGACAGTGATCGCGGACATGCCGTGCAAGCGGTATGCGGAGTTTGGCGTGGGGTTTGATTACACTAGTTTGCCGGCGGATACGGCGGCGTATTCGGCGATGTAGCCTGCCCCGTTCCGGTGATGTGGATGTGTGCTGTTAGTCCGGGGCTGGCGGCGGGCTGGCGGCGGGCGGGATGGGGTGGTGGGCAGGCGAGGCGGCGGGAAGGTGGGTGGGGTCGGGACTTGGCAGGGGTCTGCGGGTTTCGAAGGTGGAGGAGGCGGGTTCGGGGGCGGGGTCGCTGACCGGCTCGGGTGCTTCGGTGGCCGGTTCGGGTGCTTGGGTGGCCGGTTCGGTGGGTTCGGTGGCCGGTTCGGCCGGTTCGGCCGGTTCGGGGAGGGCGAAGGGTTCGAGGGCGGCGAGCATGGCCTCGATGCGGGGGTGGGAGATGTAGGGGGTATCGAGGAGGGTGAGGGTTTCGTGGGGGTCGGGGCCGAGGAGGTTGCCGATGCCGTCTCGGGTTTGCTCGAGGCTGGAGAGGAGGTCTTCGGGGAGTGTGTGGCGGTCCCGGACGAAGAGGAGATGGGCTTCGGTGAGGCCGCCGAAGGGGGTGCGGGTATATTCGAGGTATTTCGCGCGTTTTTTTCTCTCGCGGTCGGGGTCGGTGAACGGGATTTCGCCTAGGTGCCGGGAGAGGTCCATCAGGTGGCGGCTGAGGATTTCGCCGAGCAGGGCATCGAGATCGATGAAGTGGCGGCGGAGCGTTCCGGCGCCGATTCGCAAGGCCAGTGCGAGGGCTGCGAAAGAGATGTCGTGCCGGCCGTGACGGGCCAGCAGGGCCTGGGAGGTTTTGACGATGTGCTCGCGCAGGGCGCTCTCTCGCGCGGTGCGGTAGCGGGGGGTGAAGTCGTCGAGGTTGTCGGCCTCGGCGCGGAGGAGGCGGGGATTTGCTGGCATGGGCGGCAAGTTAGTATGGATGACTAACAATGTCAATAGGATTTTTTGCATTGATGTGCGACTGCCGAGGGGTGCTGACGGCGACAGCCGCTTCGCTCTTCCGGCCTGCCTGGCGTGTGACACGGGTGCGCGTTGCTTGGACGGGTGGGTCCCGCGTTACATGCGGGCTACGGGTGTCGCGGACGCCGCGGTGGGGTGTGCGAAGAGATAAGAGTTTCTTGGTTCTTGTTTTCAAAAAAGAACATTCACTCTTTTCTTAAGCGGCATCGAATTGGAGGGCGGCGAGGCGGGCGTAGAGGCCGGGTTGGCGGAGGAGGGCCTCATGGGTGCCGGCGGCGATGAGGCGGCCGGAGTCGATGACGAGGATGCGGTCGGCGCGGCGGATGGTGGCGAGGCGATGGGCTACGACGAGGGTGGTGCGGTCGTGGCCCAGCACGGTGAGGGCGTGCTGGACGGCGTGTTCGCTTTCGGCATCCAGCGCGCTGGTGGCTTCATCGAGCAGCAGGATGGGGGCGCGGCGGAGGATGGCGCGGGCGATGGCGACGCGCTGGCGCTGGCCGCCGGACAGGCGCACGCCTTTTTCGCCGAGGAAGGTGTTCAGCCCATCGGGGAGGGTGAAGAGGAAATCGGCGGCGGCGGCTTCGGCGGCCGCGCGGATGTCGGCATCCGTGGCATCGGGGCGGCCGTAGCGAATGTTTTCCCAGGCGTTGGCGGAGAAGATCACCGGATCCTGGGGGACGACGGCGATGCGGGCACGCAGCGCGGTGGGGTCGGCGTCGCGAAGGTCCACGCCATCGATGCGGATGTGGCCGCTGTTCACGTCGTGGAAGCGTTGCAGGAGCTGGAGGATGGTGCTTTTGCCGGCGCCGGAGGGGCCGACGAGGGCGATGGTTTCGCCGGGGGCGATGGTGAAGGTGAGTTCGTCCAGCGCTGGGGTTTCGGGGCGGGAGGGGTAGCGGAAGGTGACGTTTTCGAAGGCCACCGCGCCGGCGCGCGGGGTTTGCGGGAAGGTCTGTGGGTAGGCGGGGGCGGCGATGGCGGGGCGGGTGGCGAGGAGTTCGGCCAGGCGGTCCGCCGCGCCGGCGGCGCGCTGCATTTCGCCCCAGAGTTCGCTGAGCGTGCCGGCGGCGCCGGCGAGCAGGACGGCGTAGAAGACGAAGGCGGCGAGGTCACCGCTGCTCATCCGGCCGGCGACGACATCGCGGCCGCCGACCCAGAGGCTGAAGGTGATGGCGCCGAAGCCGAGCAGGATGACGACCAGGATGAGCAGGGCGCGGGTGCGGATGCGGCGGACGGCGGCGGAAACGCTGCGTTCCACGCGATCGGCGAAGAGCGTGCGGTCGATCGGTTCGTGGGTGAAGGCTTGCACGGTGGGCAGGGCGGCGATGGTTTCCTCGGCATAGGCGCCCAGATCGCCGATACGGTCTTGCGAGATGCGGGAGAGGGCTTTTTCGCGGCGGCCAAAGACGATGGCGGGGATGAGCACGAGCGGGACGACGAGGACGACGATGCCGGCGAGTTTGGGGCTGGTGGCGATGAGCAGGGCGAGGGCGCCGATGGCCATCAGCAGATTGCGCAGCCACATGGAGATGGCGGAGCCGACGAGGGTTTGCAGCACGGAGACATCGGCTGTCATGCGGGAGAGGATGTCGCCGGTGCGGGCGGTTTCGAAGTAGCCGGGCGAGAGGGTGATGACGTGGTTGAAGAGGGCCTGGCGGAGGTCGGCCCCGACGCGTTCGCCCAGCCAGGAGATGAGGGCGAAGCGGGCGCTGGTGGCGAGCGAGAGGGCGGCGACGACGGCGAACATGGCCAGGGCGGCGATATTGAGGGCGTGGGGGCTGTGGCTGGCGAAGCCTGTGTCGATGAGGTGTCGGAGGCCTTGGCCGATGCCGAGGAGGAGGCCGGAGGCGAGCAGCAGGGCGGTGGTGGCGCCGGCGAGTTGGGGGAGATAGGGACGCAGGTAAGGGAGGAGGAGTTTGAGGGAGGCGGGGTTTGGACGGAATGTCATGGTTGTGCAGGTGGGGTGCGGGGCCGTGAAACGCAGCGTTTCCGCGGGCGAACGGATAAAAGTTTTTTGCTTCTTTTTTTCAAAAAAGAAGAGTCTTTCTTGAGTTTACTGGCGGGCGTGGTTTTCGATGGGCAAGGGCCAGAAAAAGAGTGAACCACGAAGGCGCCAAGGCACGAAGGAGGTCACGAAGAGCGGAGTTGCCGAGCGTCTTGGCGAAACCATGAATTTCTGCGTGGAACCTTGCAGGATTGGAGCAAGCGGCTGATGTGGTTTGCTCTCTTTCTTGCTGTCTTCGTGTCTTCGTGCCGTCGTGGTTATCTTTCTCTCGTCGGTGGCCGGGTTCGGCACGTGTGAGGTTCAGGCGGCTTGTTGTTGGGGGCGGCGGGAGAAGGTCATGGTGCCGTCGTTGAGTTTGCCGAAGCGCAGGGCGAGCATGTCCAGCGCGTAGTTCTGGTGGACGCGCCAGGGGGCGGTGGTGCCTTGGCGCGGGAGATGATCAATCGCGCGCTGGACGTAGCCGCTGGTGAAATCGAGGAAAGGGGCTTCGGCGACGGCGGGATCGGATTTAGGCGTGCAGATGTGGTAGCCGCGTGCGGACATGTGGTTGAGCAGGCGGCAGACATAGGCGCTGGTGAGATCGGCTTTGAGGGTCCAGGAGGCGTTGGTGTAGCCGAAGCAGGTGGCGAGGTTGGGCACGTCGCCGAACATCATGCCTTTATAGGCCATGCGTTTTGACAGATCGATGCGCGCGCCGTCGATGCTGATTTCCATGAAGCTGAGAAGCTGCATTTTCAGGCCGGTGGCGGTGACAATGATGTCGGCTTGCAGATCGGCGCCGGAATGCAGGCGCAGGCCGGTTTGGGTGAAACGCTCGATCGTGTCGGTCACCACGCTGGCGTGGCCGGCGCGCATGGCGCGGAAGAGATCGGAATCCGGCACCAGGCAGAGGCGCTGATCCCAGGGGTTGTAGCGCGGGGTGAAGTGGGTGGCGATGTCGTAATCCGGGCCGAGTTCGCCGCGCACGAGCGCGATCAACTGGCGCTTCACCGCGGCGGGTTTGCGGCGGGCCATGCGGTAGAACAGCAACTGCCAGCCGACATTGCGCCAACGGGTGATGGCGTAGGCGAGGCGCGCGGGCAGGTGGCGGCGCAGGCGGTTGGCGAATTCATCTTCCGAGGGGCGGGAGGCGATGTAGGTGGGCGAACGCTGCAACATCGTGACGTGCGCGGCGGTTTCGGCCAAAGCGGGCACGAGCGTGACGGCGGTGGCGCCGCTGCCGATAACGACGATGCGCTTGCCCTTCGTATCGAGATCGGCGGGCCAGTGCTGGGGGTGGATGATCTGGCCGCGGAAATCCTCGCGGCCTGCGAAATCGGGCGTGTAGCCGGCGGCGTAATCGTAATAGCCGCAGCAGGCGAACAGGAAATTGCAGGTGAATTGGCGGATTTCCTGGCCGGGGCCGGTTTCGGCCTGCACGGTCCAGGTGGCGGTCTGGCTGTTCCAGTCGGCGCGTTTGACTTTGTGGTTGAAGCGGATTTTGCCGGTGACGTTGTAGGAGTCGGCGGTTTCGCGGATATAGTTGAGGATGGAGGCGCCATCGGCGATGGCTTTTGCCTGCTTCCAGGGGCGGAAGATGTAGCCGAGGGTGTACATGTCGGAATCGGAACGGATTCCGGGATAACGGAAAAGATCCCAGGTGCCGCCAATGGCGTCGCGGGATTCCAGGATGGCGTAGGTTCGGGCGGGGCTTTGCATTTTCAGGTGGCAGGCGGCGCCGATGCCGGAGAGGCCGGCGCCGATGATCAGGACATCGAAGTGTTCGGTTGGCATGGGCGTTTTCCGGTCGGTTTCTTTGGTAAAATGCAGGGGCGCCAGAATGGTTACCAGGTGGCGGGGAGGGCGGCGAGGCCGCGCAGGGTGATGGTGGGTTTCCAGACGACCTCGTCGGTGTTCTCGATGCGCAGTGTGGGGAGGCGTTCGAAGAGGCGGCGGAAGGCGATCTCGCCCTCGATGCGGGCAAGCTGGGCGCCGAGGCAATAGTGGATGCCGCCGCCGAAACTGATGGGGCGCACATCGGGGCGTATGACGTCCAGCGTGTCGGGGTCGCCATGGAAGGCGGCGGGGTCGTGGTTGGCGGCGCCGAGCAGGGCGATCACCTCCTCGCCGGCGCCGATGCGCTGGCCCATGAAGCCGACAGGCTGAAGGGCGAAGCGGGCGGTGAGCTGCACGGGGCTGTCATAGCGGAGCAGCTCCTCAATGGCATGGGGGATCAGGGCCGGGTCGCGCTTGAGGCGATCGAGCTGGTCCGGGTTGCGGTAGAGGGCGAGGAGGCCGTTGCCGATGAGGTTGGCGGTGGTCTCGTGGCCGGCGCCGAAGAGTAGGCTGATGTTGGAAATGATCTCGTCCTCGTTCAGCGAATCGTCCGCCTCCCGCGCGGCGAGCAGGGCAGTGGTGAGATCGTCGCCAGGGTGTTCGCGGCGGTAGACGAACAGCGCTCGGAAATAGGCATCGGAGCCGCTGAAGGACTCGTTGGCCTCGTCCAGCTCCTCCCGGGTGAGGGCCACGGGATCGAGGATTCGGCCGCGCACCGAGCTCTGCTCTAGGAAGCGGGGGCGATCCTCCTGGGGTACGCCCAGCATGTCGCAGATCACGGTGACGGGAAGCTTGTGGGCGAAATCGGCGACTAGATCCATGCCGCCCTGATCGAACACGGCGTCGATCAGCTCGTCGACGATGGATTCGATGCGCGGGCGCAAGGACTCGATTCGGCGGGCGGTGAAGGCGCGGGCAACCAGGCCGCGCAGGCGCGTGTGGTTGGGCGGATCCTGGAACAGCATCATGCGCGAGAGATTGGCGATCACCGGCTCGGCGGAAAGCTCCGGAGCGAGGGGGGCGTTCGCCGTGCGGCCCATAAGCGGATCGCGCATCAGGGCAGCGCAGCCGGCATGGGTGGAAACAATCCAGTGGCCGCTGGGCGCGCGCCAGATGGGCGCGGCCTCGCGCAGCATGCGATAGGCGGGGTAGGGGTTGGCACGGATCGCGGGATTGTCGAAATCGAAACCGTCCATGGGGTTTGTCCTGGGGCGAGGAATCAATGATGAGAGATGGGAAGGAAGAGATGTTCTTTTTTGAAAAAAAGAACCAAAAAACTTTTACTCCGGCGCCTTCACAACGACCCGACACCCGTCCGCGGTGCGTACCTGAACAGGCAAAAGTTTTTTGGTTCTTTTTTTCAAAAAAGAACACTTCCTTCCTATGAATCCCCGCGCTCTCCTCGTCATCGGCATCGTAGCGCTCTCCATGGCCGCGGGCACCACCGGCCTGCAATCAGTGATGCCCGCGCTGGGGCGCAAGATCGGCGTGGCCGATTGGCAGGTGGCGGGGGCGTTTTCGCTTTCCGCGCTGCTATGGACGCTGGCCTCGCCCATGTGGGGACGGATTTCCGAGCGGCACGGGCGCAAGAGGCTGATGCTGCTGGGGTTGGGGGGCTTCGCGGTTTCCATGCTCGGCTGCGGTGTGGATGTGCTGGCGGGGCTGCACGGGGTGGCGCCGCCGTTGTGGATTTTTGGCGGGTTCGCGGTGCTGCGGGCCATCTACGGGCTGCTGGGATCGGCCGCGGGCGTGGCATCTCAGGCCTATGTTGCGGATCATACGGAAGGGGCGGCGCGCACCGCATCGCTGGCGCAATTGGCGGGGGCGACGGGGCTTGGCACGATCCTGGGGCCGGCGCTGGCGCCGCTGCTGGTGTTTCCGGGAGTGGATCTCTCGGGGCCGATGCTGGGGTTCGGCGTGGCGGCGATCCTGGTGTTTCTGATGGTGCGGGTGGGCGTGGCGGAGCCGGCGCGGCGGATGGGCGCGGCGCTGTCGCGGCCGGTGGTGGCGCCGGGGTTGTGGAAGGACAGGCGGTTCGCATCGCTGCTGGTGTGCGGGCTGCTGCTGACCTCCGCGCAAGCGGTGAATGGGTTCGTGGTGGGCTTTCAGGTGATCGATACGCTGGGCGGCGATCCGGCGCAGGCGCAGCGTTTCATTGTGTATGTGCTGATCGCGGGATCGGCGGTCAGCCTGGTGGCGCAATGGGGGGTGGCGGCCTGGCTACGGCTGCCGGCGGCGTGGCTGCTGCGGCTGGGCCTGGCGGCGGCGTGCGGCGGCAATGTGGTTCTGGTGGCGGCGGGCGGGTATGGCGCGCTGCTGCTGGGCTATGCGCTGGCGTGCTTCGGGTATGCGCTGGCGCGGCCGGGCTTTGCGGCTTCCATGTCACTGGCGGGGTCGGATCATGAGCAAGGATGGGCGGCGGGCGCGGTTTCGGCGGTGAACGGCGCGTGCGTGATCGCAACGCCCATGCTGGGGGTGCTGCTCTACGAGGCGGCACATGCGGCGCCGTTCGCGCTGAATGCGGTGTTACTGTTCGGGCTGTGCGTTTGGAGGCTGCGGCGCGGGTCGGCGCCCTCAGGCGCTGTGGTAAGCCAGGGGCCGCGCCGCAGCTTCTAAGTAGTTTCCGAGTCTCCCGCCGCTTGGGGATCACGTTACAGTGATGACCCCGCTCACCAGTGCTGGGAGGTTCCAGATGCCGAATTACCGACTTTACGATTTGGACTCCGCCGGACACATCCTTTCCGCCGCGGATGCCGTGTGTGCTGATGATTCTGAGGCTTATGCGGTTGCGCGTAGCCGCCTGGGGCCGGGCCAGCGCCGGGAGGTTTGGCGCAGCCGGGAGTTTCTGGGGGTGGTGACCGGGCCACTGGGCGCACAGCACGATAGCAGCGGAAATGTGACCTGGATCACGCGGACACTGCCGCCGCAGGGTGTGCCGTTCAGGCCGGACCACCAGCAGGATGAGCAGGGGGATGCGGCCGAACGGCCCTGAGGCCGATCCGGGGGGCACTTGCGGCACTGCATTGCATCAGCGATCCGGCAGCCCCACGTGCCGGCGGGTATGCGCCGGGGGAAGACCCGGCCTGAGTCGGGAGACGCCATACTATGCCAGATGCCGCACCACATGACTGGTTTCGCCCACGGTTGACGGCATTGATGGCGCAAGCGGAGGCGGCCGGGATCACGCGCGAGATTTCCGTGGCCGTGATCACCGATCTGGTGAACAGTGCGCCGCTGAGCGTTGGTGCACCCGAGGGTGATGAAGACTGGAACAAGGACATTGGCGAGCCGGAGGAGTTCGTGAACGTGAACAATCCGTTGAGCTCGCAGCCCTCGCTCGGCGACGCGGTTCCTAACCCACTGGATCGTGTGGGCGGTCGCAACAACGTTATATGAGTTTTGTCTGTTTAAGCGCGCCTCGCCGGCAGCGCGCGCCAAGAGGCAAAAGTTTTTTGGTTCTTTTTTTCAAAAAAGAACATTTACTTTTTTTAGAACCGTCGGGTCAGCGTAAAGCGGGCCATGAGCGGTTCCAGGGGGTGTTCGTGGATGCCGGCGCGGCCGTCGGGGTAGGTGGCGATTTCGGACTTCAGGCGGTCCACGTACCAGAATTCGGCGGCGGCGGCGTTTGTGTTGAGCAGGTTGTAGAGTCCCAGTGTGAAGGTCCAGGCGCGGGAGATGCGGTATTGCGCATCGAGGTTGAACTGTCCAAAGCCTTTGCCGTTGACCTGGCCAGGCGCTGTGGGGGCGTTGGCGCACGAGGTGGCGACGCCGGGAAAATCGTGCACGGCGGCGGAATTGACGCAAGGGCCCGAGGAGAGCGGGTAGTTGCCGAGATAGCGGAAATCCAGGCCGCCGCGCCAGGGGCCAAGGTTGATCAGATAGAGGGCGGCGGAGCCGGTGTCGGACGGGGCATCGGTGATGTATTCGCCGAGATGGCCGGTGCCGTCGTCAAAGTTCTGGGTGAAGCGGGTGTGGTTGGCGGAGAAGCTGCCGTAGAGTTCGAGGTATTTGGCGATCTGCCAGGTGACGTTGGCTTCCAGCCCGTAGCGGCGGCTGGGCGGGCCGGCGACATCCTGGCCGATATCGGGATCGATGATCGTTTCGGATTGCTGCCACAGATTGTAGAGTGCCAGGGTGAAGGTAACGTCAGGGAATGGCACTGAACGCAGGCCGATTTCCTCGCCGATCTGGCGGGCGAGAAGCGGGGTGCGGGGCAGGCCGAGATCCACGGAGACATCCTGGTTGACGCCGCGCAGATCGGCGCTGTGAAAACCTTCCCCGGCGGAGGCGTAGAGTTCCAGACCGTGCACCGGATCGGTGATCAGGCTGCCCTTTGGTTGCAGCAGGGATTGCGATCTTGTGCCGCCGTTGGTGTAGCCGGCGGTGTGATGAAGTTGCGCGTATTCATCGAAATCGGTGCCGTATTGCGTATCATCGCGCAGGGCCAGCACGGTGCGGATGGCTGGCGTGAGGTGGGTGGTGGCTTGCACATAGAGGGCGCCGGCGAGGAGGTTGACGTGGTCGCGGTTGAAGTAGCTGGCGGGATCACCACTGGCTTGCGCGAACGTGAGCGGACTCTGGCCTTCGCTCGGCAGGCGGCCGACGAGTAGCATGTCATTGCGGATGAGGGTGCCGGCGATAAATTCATTGTTTAAGCCGGCGATTCTGATGGGCAGCGTATAGGTGGCGGCGCCGCCGAGGATGTTGCGGTTTTCGAACTGATCCTCCTGGTCGCCGTGGACGGGATCGACGAGATAATGGGTGAAGTCGTTGATCAAATGAAGCTGGTTGTAAATATAGAAGGTGCTGAAGGTGAGTGTGCCGGGGCCGGCATCCTGGCGGGCTTCGGAGGATAGGCTGAGGCGCACGGCGTGGCCGCCGTCGCTGGGGTCCAGGGTGCCGAAACGGTTGGGTACGATGCTTTCAGTGATGGCACGCAGCGGGATGTCGGTGGTGTTGGTCCAGACCTGGTGGTAGGCCATGAAGGTGATGGTGAAGCCGTTTTCGTTATTGCCCTGGCTGTAGCGCAGGACGCCGTTCTCCTTGCGGGCATCATCGGGTTTGACGAAGGGACCGTCGTAATGCTGGAGCTCGATCGCCCCCAGCACGGTGCCGCTTCCGGCTTGTTGGGCGCCGGCGGCGAGCACGCGCTCGAAGCCGAGCGTGCCGGCGGTCAGCGAGATTTGATCCGCAATATCGTCGCGCAGGCTGACGCGCACCGAGCCGACGGTGCCGAAATCGCCGACATCGGCGTAGTAGGGGCCTTTGGTGTAGGTGAGGCCATCCTCCAGTTCGGGTATGAGGAAATTCAGATCGGTGTAGCCCTGGCCGTGCGCGTGGGTGGTTTGGTTGATCGGCATGTCATCGACATAGGTTTCCAGATCGGTGCCGTGATCCAGATTATAGCCGCGCATGAGATACTGGTTGGCCTTGCCCTCGCCGCTATGCAGCGTGACGATCAGGCCGGGCACGGTTTCCAGCAACTGGCCGGGGCGGTAGGCGGGGGTGAGTTGCAGTTCGGCATCGTCCACCACGCCTTCACTGGCGGTAGAGGCGGTGCCGAGCAGATGACGGCGCTTGGCGGTGACGACGATTTTCTCAACGTCGGGCTTGGCGGGCTGCGCGTGGGCGCCGGCGGCGAGGAGGGAGGCGAGAACGCAGCTCTGCCACAGGGGGTTGGGTTTCATGCGTTAGGAAGGAAGGTCTTCTTTTCTGAAGAAAAGACGGAAAAGACTTTTGTTCGGCTGTCGCGCAGTCGCCGGAAGCGTACGCCAAGGGTTAAAGGTTTTTTGGTTCTTTTTTTTCAAAAAAGAACACTCTTCCTCGCGATATCAAATCACCTGAGGGTCTTGATATCATAATTTCGGCAGAAGGGGGTTTTTGCACTCGCCCCAGGTAAAGTTTTTTCGGGTGGGTGACACGGAACCGAGCGTGCCCATACTTCACGGGGTGTTTAAGCCTGCCATCGAACCGTTGAGGAAGCCCGATCATGCCAAGTGTTTTTCGCCGATCGATCCTGTTCGCCGGGGCGGTTTCGGCTGTCGCGGCCTCCACAGTGCGGGGCGTGGCCGCCGCGGCGCAACCAGCGCATCTGAAGGGCGGGCCGTCCTATCCGTTCACGCTGCCGCCGCTGCCCTATGCCGTGAGCGCGAACGAGCCGTATATCGATGCGCAGACGATGACGCTGCATCACGACAAGCACCATGCCGCCTATGTGGCGCATCTGAACGAGGCGGTGAAAGACCATCCCCAGGTGGCGGCGATGACGCTGGCGGAGATGTTGGGGCGGGTGCAGCAATTGCCGGAGCCGATCCAGGCGGCAGTGCGCAATAACGGCGGCGGGCATGCCTATCATAGCATGTTCTGGACTCTGATGGGCGGCAAAGGCGGTGCGCCGGAGGGCGAGCTGGCGGTGGCGATCAACCGGGATTTCGGCTCGCTGGCCGCGCTTAAGGAGGGGTTCAACAAGGCGGGCGCGAAACAGTTCGGATCGGGCTGGGCGCTGGTGCTGGTGGATGGGCGCGGCAAACTGAGTTTGGCGGCGCGGCCGAACCAGGATTCGCCGCTGATGGACGGGAAAACCACGTTGTTCGGCAATGATGTGTGGGAACACGCGTATTATCTGAAATACCAGAACAAGCGGCCGGATTATCTGGCGGCGTGGTGGAATGTGCTGAATTGGGGGGTGATCGGGCAGCGGTATAAGGATGCGAAGGCGGGGGTGTTGGTGGTTTGAGGAAGAATGTTCTTTTTTGAAAAAAAGAACCAAAAAACTTTTACCCATTTTGACCCGACACGCTGGCAACACGCGTACCGAAGAGGCAAAAGTTTTTTGCGTCTTGTTTTCAAAAAAGAGGTTCTTTCTGCCCTCGTCTGACGAATCCTTGACAGGGCGTCAGGCCGCCAGGCGGCTGATGAGGTGGCGCAGGGCGGAGACTTCGTGCCGGGAGAGCCCGCCAGTGCCGGCCATGGCGACAAGGCCGGTGGCGACCAGGCGGCCCTCCTGCGTCAGCCGCAAAACTCCGTCCACGGTCTCCACCAGGCCACGCTGCTCCAGAGCGGCCAGTGACTCGGCTTCGTCATCGGCTGCCGCTGCGGCCGGAAACACGCCGCCGTAGCGGCCCTGGTGGTAGATCAGCGGCGCGCGGGCAGCCTGCTCGAACGCCTCCACGGCGCCGAGAAAAATGGCGTGGTCGCCGCCCTCGTACTCGAAGGCGGCACGGCAGACGAAGCGCGCCGCGAACCCTTCCAGCAACGGTATCCCGCCTGGACCGGTGGAATAGGATACGCCGGTGAATTTCTGCGTATCCTTGCGCGCGAACTGGTTTGAAAGCTCCTCCTGCCCGGCCGCCAGAACATGCACCGCCCACCATTTTGCCTGGCGGAACGCATCCAGGCTGGTGCTGTCCAGCGCCAGGCTCCACAGCACCATCGGCGGATCGAGCGAGACGGAGTTGAAACTGTTCGCCGTCAGCCCGGCGGGGGCGCCAAACTCGTCGCAGGTGGTGATGATCGTCACGCCGGTGACGAATGCCCCCAGGGCGGCGCGGAACGCGCGCCGATCGAAGGCCGGGGCGGTTGGCTGGGCGATCTCGGTCATGGCGTGCACCTGGTCCGTCGGCAGATAAGTTTCCCCTCCTAGCAAGTGGCCAGCCACCCGGCCAGCGGGCAATGCGCAGCTGCCCAAGACGTGGAGCGTCGCTTGCCGTTGCTTGACACCGTCCGGCGGCCCCGCTCTCTCACACCACACCACCCCCGGAGCCGCCGCCTCATGCCTATTGTCACGTTCATCGCCCACACCGGCACCGAAACCACTGCCACCGCGCCCGCCGGTGTTACGGTGATGCGGGCCGCCGTCATGAACGGGGTGCCTGGGATAGATGCAGATTGCGGCGGCTGCTGCGCCTGCGCCACCTGCCATGTGATTGTCGATCCTGCCTGGTCCGCCCGGCTGCCGCCTGCGGCTGCCGACGAGGCCGAGATGCTGGAGTCCGTCTCTAGCCTTCAGCCCACCTCCCGCCTTTCCTGCCAGATCACGCTTACGGATGCGCTGGATGGCCTTATCGTCACCACCCCCGCGAGCCAAGGCTGAGCTTGCCCTGCAACCCTGCGGCGCCTGCGGTGTCTAGACCAGCATGATCTGCCCGTGGGCCACTGCAAGGCCGTCCGTACGCCTGGCTGTCTGCGCCATGGTCTGCCTGGCGCTGACGATGCCCGTGCTGCGCGCCACGGACGCGCCGGCCCCACCGGCCGCCAGCACCCCGTTGCCCAAGCAAGCTGCCGCGCCGGCGGCTCCTCCGCCCGCCAAGATCGCCAAGGTGGAGGCCAACGGCATTCTCGGCCGCGCGGTGCAGGGGCCGGATGGCCATCAGATCGGCCGGGTGGTTGATGTGCTGGTGGATGGCGGCGGCCACGTGCGGGCCGCGGTGATCGATTTCGGCGGGTTTCTCGGCGTCGGCACACGCCGTGTCGCGGTTGACTGGGCCGACCTGACTTTTCCTGCCTCCGGCAGCGATGCCGACATCAAGCTGGATCTCACCGCGGACCAGATCAAGAACGCCCCCCTCTATACCGACCAGACCAAGGCGGCCGCCGTGGCCGAGCCGCCGGCCAAAACCCTGCCCGGTCCGCAGGCCAAGGCCGGCGACCCAGGCCAAGCGCCAGACGCGCCGAAGAGCAAGTGATCCATGCTAGGATTACGGGAGCGGCAGACGGCACCCGGATCGACTAAGCCGGCACGATCCGGCGGCACCGCGCCGGATGGCCCGCCCGTGGACCGCCGCAGCGAGGCCGGCCTGGACTGGCTGAACTTTTTTACCGCCAACCTGCAAACTGCCTTCGGCCCTTTCGTCTCCGTCTACCTGACCCAGCGCGCCTGGACGCAGAGCGACATCGGGATGGTGCTGAGCGTTGGCTATGCGGCCAGCATGATCAGCCAGGTACCGGCCGGCGCACTGGTGGATGCGACCAGGCAAAAAACGCGCGCCGCCGGCGCCGCCATCCTGGCCATCATCGCCGGCGCCCTGATGCTGGCGTTTTTCCCCACGCTGCTGCCGGTGATGGCGGCGGAAGTCAGCCACGGCTTTGCCAGTTGCATGCTCGGCCCCGCCATCGCGGCCATCAGCCTGGCACTGGCCGGGCGGGCGGCGGGTGCCGCCGGGCTGAGGCTTGGCCGCAACGCGCGGTATGCCTCCATCGGCAACGGCGTTGCCGCCGGCCTGATGGCCGTGGTGGGCAGCACGCTCGGCGCCCGCGCCGTGTTCATTCTCGGCGCCGGCATGGCGGTGCCGGGTCTGTTCGCCCTGCGCCTGATCCGCACCGCCGCCCCGGCCGATGCCCCGCGAACAGCCGCAGCCGGCCCGCCGCAGCCGGCCCGCGAGGGGATTTTCCGCCTGCTCGCCGACCGCCGGCTGCTGTGGTTCGCGCTCTGCTGCGCGGCGTTCACCCTCTCGAATGCCTATATGCTGCCGCTGGCTGCCAGTGAGGCGACGGCCAGCCTGGGCAACGATGCCTCACTGCTGATCGGCGCCTGCATTGTGGGACCGCAGATCATTGTGGCCCTGCTTTCGCCGGCGGCGGGCCGGGTTGCCGAGCAGCGGGGCAGGCGGCCTGTGCTGATCGCCGGCATGGTGGCGCTGCCCGTGCGCGGCCTGGCCCTGGCGCTGATCTCCGGCCATCCGGGGTGGGCCACCTGGGCGCTGATTCCGGTGCAGTTGCTGGATGGCATCAGCGGCGCCGCGTTTGGCGTTCTGGTTCCGCTTGTCACCTCCGACATCACGCGCGGCACGGGGCGATTCAACCTGTGCATGGGGGTGATTGGCCTGGCGATGGGGGCGGCGGCGGCGGCGAGCACGTTTGCCGGCGGAATGGTTGCCGACCAGTCGCCGCCGCTGGCCTTCCTGGTGCTCGCCGGGATTGGCGGGCTGGGCGTGGTGCTGGCGGCGGTGATGCCGGAGACGAGGTAAGGAAGGCCTTCTTTTCTGAAGAAAAGAAGCAAAAGACTTTTAACTATGCTGTCGCGGAACCGGCGGAAACGCACGCCGACGAGCAAAAGCTTCACTTCGCCGGCTGGCCTTCGGCGGATTTTGCCAACCACTCTGCCCGGATATTTTGCGATGTGGTGCCCATGCCATCCGCCCGCCAGCCGGGCGGGCCGAAGACCACAAAAGCTGCTTCGCGGATCGACCGGGCCGACCAAAGGTCACGGGCAATGGCCAGCCATTCGTGGAAGGCGATCTTGATCGGATTGAACGTGTCGATGTTCTTCACCAGGCCGTAGCGCACCTGCTCTTCGTCCGTCTCCTGCGCGAAGGTGCCGAACATGCGGTCCCACACCATCAGCACGCCGGCGTAATTGCGGTCCAGGTAACGGGGGTTGGAGGCGTGATGCACCCGGTGATGCGATGGGGTGTTGAACAGGTATTCGAACCAGGCCGGCATGCGGCGCACCGATTCGGTGTGGATCCAGAACTGGTAGGTCAGGTTGAAGGATTGTTGCAGCAGGATCATGTCCGGCGGAAAGCCCAGCAGGGCCAGGGGTATCCAGGGCGTCCAGGTGCCGGCGACCTCGCCTGTCCATGTCTGGCGCAAGGCCGTGGACAGATTGTAGTTCTGCGAGGAGTGGTGGTTCACATGCGCCGCCCACCACAGCCGGCACTCATGGCTGATGCGATGGAACCAGTAGTAGGTGAAATCATCGAGGAAGAAGATCACCACCCACGCCCATGGCGAGGCCGGCGAAATGGTGAACAGGCGCAGCCTGTAGGCGGCGGTCAGTCCAGCGAAAACGATCCCGGCCATCAGCAGGTTGGTGACGATATTGCCCACGCTCATGCCGAGCGCGGCCAGAGTGTCACGCGCCTCATACCGCGCTTTCACCAGGGCCAGGCGGGACGCGGCGAACTCCAGGGCGATGGAGATCAGATAGAAGGCGAGGATCGCCAACGGCATCGTCTGCTTCCATGTCATGGCGTGGCGCCTCCCATGGCTAATGAGTCGCGAGCAGACCGCGCAGTTCCTGGGCGGCGGCCGGGCCTTTCACGGCTTCGCGCCACATGGCTTCGGCTACCCGCTGGTGAGCCGCTACCGCCTCATCAGCGCCGGTGATCATGGCCACCCCCGCCTGCAAATGCGGGATGGTGTCGGACCGGAACGGGTTGATCGCCAGGGTGGCCCGGTCACGCGCGCGCAGGATCTGGAACTGTCCGGAGGGCTCGGTGCCGGAGAGCATGCCGAATTGCAGGCCCATCGGTTCGGCTTCCATCAGGTTGGCGATGTTCTCCATCTCCGTGCGGGCCACGGCGCGGGCGCGCTGCCGCAGGGTTTCCGATTTGGCCATCCCCTGGCCCACGCCCTGCTGGATGAAGCGCAGGATGGCGCCCCCGGAGAGCATGGCGATGATGCTCGGCCGCCGCATCCGGAACATGCGTTTGCGTTCAGCCAGAATGCCAAGCACCTGCTCGGCGGTCGCGCGCGCCGCGGCACGCTCGGCGCCCGCGTCGGAGGCCGCCTCCGCGAACAGGTCCGCCTGGATCGTATCCAGCTCGTCCGACGAGGTGAGATACGCCAGCGGAAAGCTCACCTGGAGGATCTGATCCGCCGTTTCCTCGACCTGGCGCAGCCGCTCGAAGAAGCCGATCGGACGATTATAATATTCGACTCCGATCCCCAGCAGCGACAATGGCGAGATCTTCAGCATCTCCGCCAGCCTGTTGACCGTATCGAGCTTGATCACCTCGCCTTTTTCATACCGGTACAGGGCGGCGCGGGAGACCCCGAGTCGGGCGGCGATTTCCTCGGCCCGCAGGCCTGATTCCAGTCGGTAGGCCCGCAATTGCTGGCCGATTTCGGTAAAACGCATCACGCTTACTACTCTCCGTGTTCTTATTGACCCATGTTCTTGCCGCCAGGGTTATTTCAGGCGAAACTCCGGTCTACCTGCTTCGTCCCGTGGTTGCCATACTATAGTAGTTTATATCCGGTTTTTGGCCGGTCGTCATCCCGTAAAAGCAACTTTGCGCCTTTTTTTAAACAGTTTCCAGGATTTTGTTTCTCTGCCTCGTTTTTATGTCCGCCTGTGGCGTGACCATCTGGCTTTTGCGGTAACCGAGCGCGTGGGGGGCGCTCATTTTTCCGGAAAATGCCGGCTGGAGGCCGAATGATCGCCGAACGCGTGTTGATGGGTCTGCTGATCGGCGGCATCGCCCTGGGCTGCGGCTTTGTCCTGTATCCTTTTTTTTCCGCCGTTCTGTGGGCGGCGATCCTGGTCTATACGACCTGGCCGGTATTCGCCTGGCTGCGCTACACGCTGAAATTGCCCCGCGCGATGGCTTCCCTGGCGATGGTGGTGCTCTCGGCCTGCGTCATTGTTCTGCCTTTGGCACTGGCCGTGCCTGGCGGCGCCGATGATGTGCAGGCCCTGCGCCATTCACTGGAGGCGTGGCTCGCGGAAACCCCCCCGGCACCGCATTGGCTGATGGACGTGCCGCTGGTTGGCCAGCCGCTGACCGAGACGTGGAACGACTGGGCGGCCGATCTTTCCACCATGACGGCGTTTTTCCGCCCCTATCTGGGCATGTTCGCCGAACGCGGGCTTTCCCTGCTGCTGGGTGTGGCCGGCGGCCTGGTGCAGTTTTTCCTTTCCCTGTTCGTGGCTTTCTTCTTCTGGTACTCGGGCGACCAGTTGGGGCCGCGCCTGCAACTGGTGGTGCATCGGATCGCCGGCCGGTATGGCCCGCATCTGGTGGCGGCCACTACGCGCGCGGTGCGTGGCACTGTGTACGGCATTCTCGGCACTGCCATCATCCAGGGGTTTCTGACCGCCTTCGGGCTGAGCATGGCCGGGGTGCCGCGCGTGGTTCTGCTGGGCACGGTGGCGGCTTTCCTGGCGGTGCTGCCGATTGGGGCCCCGCTGATCTGGATTCCCGCGGGGCTTTGGCTGCTGGCCGAGGCGCACACGGCGCGTGGGGTGTTTTTGCTGATCTACGGAGTTGTGGTGGTATCCGGCTCCGACCATGTGATCCGGCCCTATTTCATTGCCCGCGGCGCGCGGATTCCGTTTCTGCTGACGGTGTTGGGGGTGCTGGGGGGTGTGCTGGCGTTTGGCGCCCTGGGCATTTTCCTCGGCCCCGTGCTGCTGGGGGTGGGCTGGATGCTGGTGCTGGAGTTCACCCGGCCGGAGCCTGTGGAGGCGCCGGAAGTGGCGCCCTCAGCGCCCGATGTGGCGCCGGCGCCAAGCCTGGAAGCAGCGCGGCAAATCCCGGTCATTCCGTAGCTTGCCGGCGTCTTTTCCTGGTTTGCATCATGCTTGCATGACGGCATCTTGCGCTGGAGCCCGCTGCATGAGAGTGGCCGCAGGTGCGTGAACTCCGCGTAAAGCAACTCCCTATGCCGCGTTCGCGGCCGCAGCCGGGCTGGCGGCGCAGTGCCTGGGCCGGGTCGGCGGTGCTGCACCTGACGGTGCTGGCAGTGTTGCTGTTTTTCCAGGAGATGATTCCGCCCCCCAAGCCGGACGAGTTGCCCAGCTTCGCCATCGAGTTCGAGCCGAGCACCACCCAGACCAATGGCGGCCCGAACCCCAGCGTGGCCACGGAGACGCCGAACGGCGTGAAATCGCCGCAGATGCAGCCGACCCCGCCGCCGGCCGCCGCATCTCAGCCGCAGGTGAACCTGATGCCGCCGGAATACACCCAGCCGGAGCAGACTCAAGTTCAGCCGGATACCGAGGCGCTGCCCCCGCCGATGCAGCGGCCGCGCTACGGCACGCAACTGAACCCGAAGGCCGACAAGAATCCCTTCGCCCACCCCATGGAGTTCAGCCTGGCGCCGCGCCAGCCGCGATCCCTCTCCGCCGGCCTGCCCGGTTCGCGCAGCCTGGATCTATCGGCCGGCCCGGTGGTGCGTGGCGGCCGGCTGACCGATGCGGTGGCCCATGTCGTCGGCCCCGGTGGTGCGGCCGACTACATGGAGCTGCTGAGCGAGTTCATCGAGACCCATAAATATTATCCGCCGAGTGCGCTGGCGGATAACGAGGAGGGCACGGCGGCCATTTCCATCACGATCGAGCGCGATGGCACGGTGCGCTCGCTTCGCCTGGTGTCATCCTCCGGCTCGAGGATCCTTGATTCGGCCTGGATGGCGATTTTCCGCGACAACAAGCTGCCTGCGTTTACCGATGACATGCCGTGGCCGCAGCAAACCTTTGAATTGTCGTTGGATTATCAGATTATTTATCACAATGACCCTGGGCAGTTCCGCGACCGGTTCAGGTAAGGCCAGTATGGTGGGGGATCCTAGGGGCGAAGCCCGGGGTCTGGGGCCTTTCGGCCCCAGCGGGGGGTCCAGGGGGGCGGAGCCCCCCTGGTGATTGCCTTCGCCGCCCTCCTCGACCGTCTCACCCTCACCCCCGGCCGTCTCGCCAAGATCGCGCTGCTGCGCCGTTTTTTCGCCACCGAATCCGACCCCGACCGCGGCTGGGCGCTGGCGGCGCTGACCGGCGAGCTCTCCTTCCCCGCTGCCAAGGCCAGCCTGATCCGCGGCGTGGCGGAAGCCCGCACCGATCCCACCCTCTTTGCCCTCTCCTATGATTTCGTCGGCGATCTCGCCGAAACCGTCTCCCTCATCTGGCAGCCCAGCACCGAAACCGCGCCCCCCAGCCTCACCGCGGTCGTCACCGCCCTGCGCACCCGCCCCAAGTCTGAACTGCCCGCCCTGCTCACCGCCTGGCTCGATACTTCCGGCCCCAATGTCCGATACGCGCTGCTCAAACTCATCACCGGCGCGCTGCGGGCCGGCGCCTCCGCGCGCCTGGCCAAGACCACGCTCGCCGAATTCGCCGCCGATCACGGCCAAACCATCGCGCCTGACGATATCGAGGAAGTCTGGCACGGCCTGACCCCGCCCTATGCCCCTCTATTCGATTGGCTGGAGGGCCGCACCCCGCCGCCCGAGGCGGCGGGCGCCCCCGTCTTCCGCCCCCCCATGCTCGCCCACCCGCTGGAACCGCCCGATTTCGCCGCCCTGGACCCCGCCGCCTACAGCGCCGAATGGAAATGGGACGGCATCCGCGTGCAGCTCGTCCGCACCCCCGGCGGCCAGCGCATTTTCTCTCGTGGCGCCGAGGATGTGACCGCCGCCTTCCCCGATCTGCACAACGTCCTCGCCGCCGACGCGGTGCTGGACGGCGAATTGCTGGTGATGCGCGACGGCATCGTCGCCCCCTTCGCCGACCTCCAGCAGCGCCTCAACCGCAAAACCACCACGCCCAAAATGCTGCGCGACTATCCCCTGCACGTGCGCCTCTATGATATCCTGTTCGACGGCGCCGAGGATCTGCGCCCCTTGGCCTTCACCGAACGCCGCGCGCGGCTGGAAGCCTGGCTCGCCCGCCACCCTTCGCCGCGTCTCGATCTCTCCGAACTGATCCCGTTCACCGCGCTGGATGATCTCGCCGCCATCCGCGCGGGCGCGCGGGCCGCCTCCATCGAGGGCCTGATGCTGAAGCGGCGCGACAGCGCCTACGTGCCCGGCCGCCCGAAGGGCCTGTGGTGGAAATGGAAGCGCGACCCGCTGACCATCGACGCCGTGGTGATGTACGCCCAGCGCGGCCACGGCAAACGCAGCAGTTTTTATAGCGACTACACGTTTGGACTATGGCGCGCGGATGGCGAACTCGTGCCCGTGGGCAAGGCCTATTCCGGATTCACCGACGAGGAGCTGATCCGGCTCGATCGCTGGATCCGCAACCACACCATCAAAGCCTACGGCCCGGTGCGCGAGGTGGAACGCGGGCTGGTGCTGGAAGTGGCCTTCGATGCCGCCCAGTTCTCCACCCGCCACAAATCCGGCGTGGCCCTGCGATTCCCCCGTATTGCCCGTTTGCGCTGGGACAAACCGGCCGCGGAGGCCGACCGGCTGGAAACGTTGCTTGCGTTGATAAAGGTGTAAGGAAGGTCTTCTTTTTTGAAAAAAAGAAGCAAAAAACTTTTGACTGTTTGCGTACGACTCGCCGGCAGCGCGCGCGGAGGAGTAAAAGTTTTTTGGTTCTTTTTTTCAAAAAAGAACAGCCTTACTTCGGCGCCAGCCGCCACCGATTGAGCGCCACCAGCGACCAAACCCCTTCCACCAGCCCGAACGGCCACGCCCCCTGCAGGAACCCATAGGCCGACCCGAGCACGCAGGCGCAGGCAAACCCGAAAACATACCACCGCCCCCGGTTTTCCAGCGCGTAGAACACCAGCATCAGCGTCACGGCCACCAGGCCAAAAAGCGTCAGTCCATCCATTGCTCAACCACCGCAGTGCGTAAAACCCTAGCGCCGTCCGCACCCCCACGCCAGCGCGTCGGCGGGGGCGCACGTCCGCACCCCACCAACTCAATGCAACAAGCGTGTTTTCGACCCACGGTTCTGGAGCCTGGCACATGCCGGAATACCGCCGCCATCGCGCGCCGGGTGGGGGAACATGTTTTTTCACCTTGGCGCGGGTCGATTGGCCGCCTTCATCGTTCAGGCGAGCGGTTGCGCCGGGCGATTATCCGGCCGAGTGGGCTTGGGCGGCGGATGACGCCGGCGGGTTTGGCGAGGTTGAAACTGGTGCGGGGCAGGCGCGTCGGCTGCGAGGATGGTGGGGCGCGGAAGAGCACCCCACGCTAAGCTTGCTACGCTTGCTGAGGCAGCAAAGTTGTTTACAAACAAGCGCAAACGTTTCAACTCGGCGAAACCGCGAAGCATGCAATCGGCCATACGGCCGAGACGCGCAGAGCGCCCTCGCTATCAATTGCTTGTTGCTTAATCGTTTCTATGAGATATGCATCGAGCTTTGCAAGTTCTGGCTTCAGAAGCTGCGCGTCTGGAGTTGCTTGTCTTTCAGCTCTGCAGAGTTGTGTAATCAAATCTCCGATTGCCGTGCGCGCAATCCGCAAGGGCGCCGTCTGGCCGGAAATAGCGAATGCCTCCAAACGAAGGTCCCGCTCTTCGCCAAGTCCGCCTGATAGTTCGATACGTTGATAAGCGTAGATCAGGACAAGAGAAGGCCCTGAAAGTTGCCATGTTGCGGCATCCGACCGCGGTATCCTAACAGACGCTATCCGGTCTTCGGCGGATTCGCATATGCGACCACGGATAGCCTCTACAACCCTTGGATCAGCAGTCCCGACACGGGGAACAGGTCGGCCATCAGAGTCCTCAGCTGGCAGACCGTCAGTTTCATCGCACACAACTAGGTCGTCAAAGAACCTGAGGGTGCTAACCTGTACTTCCCGCACGTCAACGCCGTTGCCGCTGGATGTGAACACGGGGCACGTCGCGGGTGGGCCCTTTTCGGCACTACACGCACGCTCAAGGAATGTTCTTAAGTCCTCCCATTCCGCGGCACCTGGATCAACGCTCCGGATCTGGGACTCGTTGTCTGCAAATCTCCGGCTGAACTCGGACCAACGCGAATACCCGGCCCCAACAATTTCAGCGATACGAGAGTCTACCTCGCCGCCGGGAAGCCATGGGAGTGTAGCGGTCATCGCCCCCGATAGCTCTTCCGGCGGCACCAGACTCATAACGCGGCTAAACAGTACCTCAAAATCGCCTGGCGACAGATTGGCCACGATCCGATGCAGTTTTTCCCGTGCAATCCTATAAGCGTCGGCCTCGCGAGTGCCAGCGACAACAATTGTGTTGACCAAAATGGTCTCGCGGGACCCAAATCGATGTACACGGCCGACCCGTTGCTCCAGATCCATGGGGTTCCATGGAATATCTAAGTGGATCAGGCGCCTTGAAACCTGAAGATTTATTCCCTCTCCGCCAGCGCGGGAGGATATAAGAAATTGCCGACCAGCTCTATGACGAAATGATGCTACTTCAACATCCCTTTCTGCATCGGTTTGGCCACCGATAATGATGGCCGGCCGGTTACCAAAAGCCCTCTCGATCTCGTTTGCGACGACCTCAACCGTTTCGACCGGCTGGCAAAACAAAACAACTTTCTCCGGGCCCGCTGAGGTGAGGAGCGCAATCATTTTGTCCCATTTACTGGAGTCTGCTCGGGCCGCCTTCAGCTGGATACCCGTCCGCAACAGCTTGCCTAGCAGATACTCATTGGGGACCCAGCCAGCCTCGTCTTCGTCTTCAATCTCTTCGGCATCTTCATCATCAAAATTGATATTCATTTGCCGCAGGAGACGCTCGTATAACGCCTGGGTCGGCTCTGTTGGCGACCCTCCTCGATAAGGCCGCAGTGCGATCAGGGCTGGAGCGAGATCTGGGTGATCTGCCGGCCACTGGAGGCGGCGAATCGCGAGCCGTGTAAGGAAGCCAAGGCCCGCTGCGACACTCGAGGCTACCCATTGGAGTGCCTGACCTTTCGCCCAGCCGCCTGCGCGACGGCCGGCGTAGCTAGCCGCGCTGTTCTCATACAAGGCGGCCACATCCGCATACCATTCGGCCCAATCTGGGCCGAGACTGACGATGATTGGGGATGAGACATCACGTATCGGGAACAGCGGCCGATCATGCCAGTCAGTCACCATCTCCTTGGTGCGGAATATGACACGACCCGCCGTGTCGGACGGAATTTCTCCAGGGAATTGAAGCAATGAGAGCAGGTTCTCAAACCGCGCCTGATGTCCCTGATGGGGAGTGCCACTGAGCAGAAGCAGCCGTCCCCGGTCTGCACGCTGGGCATCAATAAGCCGGCGCACCAGTCGGTAGCCAGCGTTCGGGCTGCCGCCGCCTTCGGCCCAGTCCGAGAGGTGGTGGCATTCGTCCGCGACGATAATGTCCCACGGCCCCGCTGCCAACAATGCCTCAGCGCTTCCTTCACGGACCGATTTTTGAATGCTAGCGACCACCAGGCGGTCGCGATCAAGCCGCGCGTCACTGCCCATTGCGGTCCATCGTCTCGCATCGAGCCCAAGCTTGGTCAGTTCCGTGATCACGTTTCGGACCAATCGCGCTGGCGCAAGATATAAGGCCCTCTGAGCCTCGCCGCCGCGCAGCAATCTTTGGAGAATGAGCCCTGCCTCCACCGTCTTGCCGAGTCCGACCTCATCGGCGATCAGAACACGGCGTAGGTCGGAGGCGTTGAGAACATGCTCGACTAACGATCGCTGATGAAGCAGGGGCGCAACGTCCAGCACCTCGAGCCGCCGTTGCGGGTCTTCTGCCAAAAGAAACCAGGCCAGGAGCGCAGTCTGAGCTTTGCGCGTCGAAGCCAACCATGATGTGCCAACTCGCTCAATGGCCACCTGCGCGGGTGTTGGTTGTGGTTCGGTTTGACGCGCATCGACAAAGGGTTCGAATATGCCTCTGGTTGTTTGGAGTTCGGTGCTAGTAAATGCCCTGCGAGGAAGCCCGATCAACGTTCGTGTTTTTAGGCCGAACTCCATGCGCTCGGCTGCCACCGAATAGGGCAAGCCCTTATAGATGACAGTCGCTGGTATCATGCTGTCGCTAGCTCTGGGTGAGAATGCGCGTTTGCGGTAAGCCGTAGTTTTTCCAGACTTTCGATCAGCGCAGCACGCTTATTTGGGTCGCCAGCATATTCAACGGGAGCAATTGCATTAGCCGTTCTTTCAATGGGATCCCCCCATTGCGCAAAGACGACTGAAATATCGGCTCGCACTTCGGCAAAGCGTTCGTTCAACAAGCGTCCTGCGACAGTGCCTGCACGCTCCATGCTGTCGGCCGCCAAGTCTGCGCACAAACTTACCATTCGCTGCTTTACGCCTCGTCCGGCGGCTTCTCCCCGATCGACAAAGTCCCTACAGGCGCGTTGAATGACCGGCTTCGTAGCTTCGAGTAGGCGATCACGCACCGCTCGCCTAAGCTCGTCTGCGGCGTCCTGACCTACTTGTCCAAGCTGCTCTGAGAGAGCTGCGGCTGATCTACGCGTAGCCTCGATGCCTTCTGGCGAAACAATGCTCCCCGGCCAGGCCTCTGCCCAGTCGAGTATCTGGTCCACCATCGCATGCGTAATATCGCCAAACTCAGATGTCCGGCGGCGAACTTCGCGCAGCAAGCCGGTCTTGCTGCCCCAAATGGCAGCGACCGGTTCCTGAAAAAGCTGTGCAATGTCGTCCGCGAGGTCGATCTTACGGCTCCCGACAAACGAGCCGCCGCGGACCACCGCAGCTTTCAACGTCGCCCAGGGAGCGGTTGCGAGCTCTGCAAGATATCGAACCACACTTTTTCGAGCATCCGCCTGAGCCCGCGCGACGAGCTTGTCGATGAGGGCGGCAGCCGTGCCATCGAGAAATTCTCTAAACTGGCCCTGTCGATTGGCATACTCTGTTCGGAACGGCTCGAGAAATCGCGTAAGCTCAATTTTCAGCCGCTCCAGCTCCTCCTTCTCTCGTTTGCCTTCAGCCAGATACGCTAGCTCCTGGTCCAGAGCAGCATCAGCAATGTTCTGAATACGAAGGGCGGAGTTGGCGCGCAGGCTCTGCAAAGAAGCACGATTTCGCTGCCCGAGATCGACAAGGCGTTCCCTGAGCGCCGGAATGCCAGTTTCCTCGGGAACAGTGGCAACCGGGGACGGCCTGCGAATGCGGCCAACCAGCCTTGTATAGTCGGTTGCCGACACTGCATGGACAGCCAAGCGTTCGAGTACGTCGGAAGCGGCACGTTCGCGCGCTTGCCGCAGATCAGAATCTTCGGTTTCGATCCCCGTAAGGCGCCCCAACTCTCTGCCGGCCTGATTACGAACGTTCTCTTCGGCTTCGGATGTAATGCGCCGATAGGTCGCACTTACCGTCTCGTCGTCCATATCTGTGTCGGCAATCTCGCTTGCCACGACCTCATCCATGGAAGTACGAACGGCGATCACATCACATGGGTCGGCCTCCGAATCCCCTGCGGCAAGCAGGATACGATCCCACAGCCCGCTTGTGCGGATAAGCTCAATTTCGTCCCGCGAAATTCCGCGCCTAACAACGATGATCACACCGCGAGCACGTTTGCGAACGTACTCCTCAGTCGCTTTCTGATACTCGTCGCCTGCTATGCCAACGCCCGGCAGATCAACAAGCACGACGCCGCCTGCGAGAGCTTGGGAAGGCCAACCCACCTCTATCTCGGCCACCAAAGGCGCAAGAGAACCGGCAGTATGCTTTTGCAGCAGGGCAGCAAATTTTTCACCGGCATCATGCTCGCTTACGCGCCGCGTGGAGTTAGTCCTCGCAAAGTTCAGCGCTTCCGCAATATCGCGTAGCCGTTCCCGATCGCTCTCGTCGATGCTGCCAGTATACTCCAGTCCGAGAGCCGCACGCAGCCTTATTGCCAGGCCGGGTAGGTCGATGGGGCCGGTCGTTGAGCCATTCACCAGGGTCTGGGCCGCACGGAACATGATTTCCATACGCTCGCTTGGCGCCACGTCTGATTTGGTAGCGCCGCTAGGAGCCGCTTCCGCATCATCGCCGGCCATCTCCGGGAGGAGCCATATCTGAGCTTGCTCATCTAGGTCAGCTGCTTTCGCTACGGTCTCGCCGCGGCGGGCCAACTCCGCTTCCACGTTCAGAAGCAAACCTCTGAGCTTTGCTGGGCTTTGATACCGCACGCGAAAGTATTTCTGGTCACTGAAGCGGACTTTCGTCGCGATCGCAGTCATTGGTCCTGTGCCGCCCGCAGGCAGCACCGACTTGCCGTCGGCGACGATGGCGTTGATTAGCGTACTTTTGCCGATCCCCGACTGCCCTAGGAAGCAAAGCACCGTCTCGTCCGAGCGGGCGAGCAGCTTCTCCAGGCGTGCAGCCTCGTTGTCGATCTGTGCCACGACGTGGGGCAACAAGTCCTGGAAGGCAGGACGCACTCGGGTCCACCAGTCCCTGATATCGGTAGATTGCATAACTCCTCCAAACACACTCGTCAAACGTGTATGACTTGTCGACCTCTTGAACTTGCAACAGTTAGTATAGTGACCTGAGCCCCAACATCCCTCCACTCAAAAGTAGAGGCCGCTGTTGCCGCCAGCCCATCCTGCCGGTGTTTCTCGGTTCGGTCGAGCGCCGTTTCTCCGTCCTTTAATCGCTCTATGATTTGCAAGCCCCCTCTCCACTAACCCCGCTTTTTGTTTGGCTTGCCGCTCGCTTTTCGTCCCGGCCCACACAGTCACCGGGCATTGAGCGGGCGTTTGGCCAAGGCTGGCCGAAGGCCACTGCGCAGCGGCGCGCAGCGGCCTTGGGCAAACGTCCGCTCAATGCGACGCTCATTCAGGCCGGAGCAGCCTCTGCCGGATCAAGGTTCTTTCCGCGGTCTGCCACGCAAGGGCAGCCGCAACATGGCGTCCGGTCGGCGGGTGCTGCTGATGTCCCGGGCGCAGCCATCGCATGCTTGCGCGCTGCATCGGAGAAAACGCGGTCGCCGCGCCGCGTCCCGGCAGGGATTTCTAGCCGCCGACGTGGCGGATTCCGTGGTCGGGTCAGGCGGCAGCGGCCTCCGCCACTCTGAGCCCTGCTGGGGGGCCAGCCGCCCAACGCCGAATGAGGCGGCACCTCTTTGGTGTCGCGCTGTCAGGCTCAGGTCATATCATCCACCGTCATTGCCAGCGCGGGCGCCAGCCGCGGGTAGACCGCATCCGAGCCGGGTGCCGCGTGCGGGGGCGTGATAGTCTTTTGATAAACAGATGAAAGACTAAGAAAAAGCTGTTCTTTTTTGAAAAAAAGAACCAAAAAACTTTTACTCATTCAGGCCCGGCTGCAGATCCACCCGACACCTGAACAAACAAAAGTTTTTTGTTTTTTTTTTTCAAAAAAGAAGAACCCCCCTCCCTACGCCGGCAACGCCCCGCTCTTCTTCGCCGCATACGTCGCCAGCAAATCCATCAAATCCGGCGATAGGCAATCATACGTCGCCAGACCAACCTCCTGCAGCTTGGCGCGAATGGCGCCCATCTTCTCCGGATGCACGCCGCTCTCGATCACCGATGATACGAACGCGGCAAATCCCGCCGGCGCCCAGCCAGGCTCCGGGCTCAACTCCACGTGAATGAAATCCAGCCCCTTGAACGCATGCTCGCGCTCAACCGGCCCATACAAATGCACGCCGCACACCTTGCACGCATGCCGCTGGATCAGCGCCGAAGGGTCCACAACGGCCAGCTTGTCGCCATTCTCCAGCACGCGCACCTTGCCCTCCGGCACCACGCCCACCACGGAGAACAGCGCACCTTCCGGCTTCCAGCACTTGGTACAGCCGCAGGCATGGTTGAACAGAACCTGGCTGTCGATCGCCACCTTCACGGGGTTCTCGGTGCAGTGGCACACCAGCGTGCCGCCGGCGAAACCCTCGCCAGCCGGGGTGAGGCCGCCGTCGATGGACGGATGCAAATGAAGCGCTTCAGACATGGATATCCTCCGATCCGCCGCGCCCGTGCCGCACACCCATGCAGGCCCGCGCGGCCAATTCCGGGCGGACCCTGAACCCATGGCCGCCCGTGGTCTATTCGACTCAAGTGGGGGGGTGCGGCGCCGCGCCCGGCGGCGCACGCAGCGGCCCCATATCGCGCGGCGAACGGCCGCGCAGCCGCCAGCGGTCCAGCGTCAGATACACGATCGGCGTGGTATACAGCGTCAGCGCCTGGCTGAAGATCAGCCCGCCGACGATGGAAATCCCTAAAGGCTGGCGCAATTCGCTGCCCTCGCCAAAGCTGAAGCACAGCGGCAGCGCGCCGAGCAACGCCGCGCATGTCGTCATCATGATCGGCCGGAAGCGCATGGCGGCCGCCTGGAAGATCGCATCCCGGCTGGACATTCCCTCCTCGCGCTCGGCGGAGAGAGCGAAATCGATCATGAGAATGGCGTTCTTCTTCACGATGCCGATCAGCAGGATCACGCCGATCAGCGCGATGATGGTGAACTGGATACCGAACAGCATCAGCGCCACCACAGCGCCCACGCCCGCCGAGGGCAGGGTGGAGAGAATGGTGATCGGGTGCACGAAACTTTCATAGAGCAGCCCAAGCACGATGTAGATCGCCACCACCGCGGCCAGTACCAGCACCAGCTCGTTGCTCAGCGATTGTTCGAACACCGCCGCCGTGCCGGCGAACCCGCCCACCAGATCCCCCGGCATATGGATCGCCTGCACAGCGCGCGCGATCGCCGCCTGCGCGTCGCTCAGCGACTTGTTGGCCGGCAGGTTGAAGGAAATGGTGCTGGCCACGAACTGGCTCTGGTGGTTCACCGCCAGCGGCGTGTTGGCCGGGCCAAATTTCACAAAGGCCGAAAGCGGGATCATCGTCTCCGCGCTTGTTGCCACCGCCGCCCCGGTGGAAGCCGTGCTGCTGCCCGTGGTGGCAATGGCAGACTGCGCGGCCGTCCGGACCGCGTTATTAGCCGCCGTGCTGGAGGATGCGCTGCTGCTCGAACCGCTGTTCTCCGCCAACGAGATCACGTGGCTCGCGAGCGCCGTGCCTGCGTTGGACTGCGAATCCTCATAGGATGAAAGCACCGGCTGCGGCGGCCGCGTCGCCGCCACGGTGGGCGTTGGAACCGATGTCGCGGCGCCGTAGGAAACCGAGCCGCCCGCCAGTGCCGATGTCTGCGCGCCGCTCGCCGTGCCGCCGGAGGTGCTGATCCAGATCTGCTTCAACATCGACGGAAGCTGCCAATATTGCGGCGCCACCTCCATCACCACGTGATACTGGTTCAGCGCATTGTAGATGGTCGAAACCGATCGCTGGCCGAACGCATCATACAGGTTGTTGTCGATCTGATACATCGTCAGCCCAAGGCGCGAGGCGGTGTCGCGATCCACAACGAGATTCGTCTCCAGCCCCCCCTGCTGCTGATCCGAACTCAGATCGGTGAAGGTCTTGTCCTTCTCCAGCGCCGCCAGCAGCTTGGGTGACCACTCGTAAACCTCGGCGGTATTGTCGCCCAGGATCGTATATTGATACTGCGCGTTGCTCTGGCGGCCGCCCACGCGGATATCCTGCACCGCCTGCAGATACAGCCGGCCCCCGGGTACTACCGCTAGCTTACGCCGCAGCCGCGCCATCACCACATCCAGCGTGTCGCGCTCGCTCTCGGATTTCAGCGACACATAAATATTGCCGCTATTGGTCTGCGCCGAGGCCCCGCCGCCGCCCGATCCGGTATAGCCCACCACATTCGTCACCGCCGGATCGTGCTGCACGATCGACATCATCTGCGCGAGCTTCTTGCTCATCAACTGGAAGGAAATCTGCTGGTCCGCTTGCAGCGAACCGGTCAGCCGCCCGGTATCCTGCTCGGGGAAGAACCCCTTGGGGATGATCATGATCAGCCAGACATTCAGCCCGATCGTGGCCGCCAGGATCAGCAGCACCACGACACTATGATCGAGTGCCACAGCCAGTGTGCGCGCATAGAACCGCTCCATGCGCTGGAAAAAGCTCGGCCGCGCCGTAATGTCGCGCAGCTTTCCCGGCCGCAGGAACAGCGCGCACATCATCGGCGTGGTGGTCAGCGATATCACCATGGAAATGCCGATCGCCAGCGATAGCGTGACCGCGAATTCCCGAAACAGCCGCCCGATGATCCCGCCCATCAGAAGGATCGGCAGAAACACCGCGATCAGCGATACGGTGATGGAAATCACCGTGAACCCCACATCCCGTGCCCCTACCAGGGCGGCCTGCACGCGGGGCATGCCATCCTCCATATGGCGGGAGATGTTCTCCAGCACCACGATCGCATCGTCCACTACGAAGCCGGTCGCGATCGTCAGCGCCATCAGCGAGAGATTATCCAGCGAATAGCCGAACAGATACATCGCCCCGAACGTGCCGATGATGGAAATCGGCACCGCGATCGCCGGGATCAGCGTCGCCCGCCCGTTGCGCAGGAACACGAATACCACCGCCACAACCAGCAATACCGCGATGATCAGCGTGCGCTCCGTGTCGTTCAACGAGGCGCGTATGGTGGTGGAGCGGTCCGAGGCGAAGGTGATCGTCATGTCGCGCGGCAGTGCGGCCTGCAATTTCGGCACAGCATCGCGAATACCCTCAATGGTGGTCAGGATATTGGCGCCCGGCTGGCGGAAGATGATGCACAGCACCGCCGGTTTGCCGTTGGAAAGCCCCAGATTGCGCAAATCCTGCACGGAATCCTCAACCTCGGCCACATCCTTCAACTGCACCGCATCGCCGTTGCGGTACGCCACCACCAGCGGCTTATACTGGTTCGCCTGGGTGGATTCGTCATTGGTATAGATCTGCCAGCGCTTCCCGCCGATATCGATATTGCCTTTTGGGCTGTTGGCGTTGGAACTGGAGAGCGCGGAGCGGATATCCTCCAGCCCAATCCCGTAATGGAACAGCTTGAGCGGATCCAGCTCCACACGCACCGCCGGCAGCGCCGATCCACTCAGGATCACCTGGCCCACGCCATTGATCTGCGAAAGCTGCTGCCCCAGAACCGAACTCGCCGCATCATACATCTGCCCGCGCGTCAGCGTATCCGATGTCAGCGCCACGATCAGGATCGGCGCATCCGCGGGGTTCACCTCGTGATAGGTGGGCTGGGACAGCAGGTTGGTGGGCAGATCCGCCTGTGCCGCATTGATCGCCGCCTGCACATCGCGTGCCGCGCCATTGATGTCGCGGTCCAGCCCGAACTGCATCGTCACCCGCGCCTGGCCGGTCTGGCTCTGCGACGTCATTTCCGTCACATCCGCGATCTGCCCCAGATGCCGCTCCAGCGGGGCCGCCAGGCTGGTCGCCACCACCTCCGGGCTCGCCCCCGGTAGCTGCGCGGATACGCTGATCGTGGGGAAATCCACCTGGGGCAGGGGGGCCACCGGCAATTCGCGGTAACCAAGCACCCCGGCCAGCGCGATCGCCACCGTCAGCAGCGTGGTGCCCACAGGGCGCGAGATGAACGGGGCGGAGATGTTCATGAACAACCCCGTGGGGTGGACGAAGTCCACCTTTGCAGGTCAAAAAGAAAGAAAGAGTCTTCTTTTTTGAAAAAAAGAAGCAAAAAACTTTTATCCCTTTGCGTATGCTGCCGGCGAGGGGTGCGCCAACGAACAAAAGTTTTTTGGTTCTTCACGTCGCCGCCCGCCGCCCCATCAGCCGAACTCCCACCCGGTCCACCGCCAGATACACAACCGGCGTGGTGAACAGCGTCAGCAACTGGCTCACCAGCAGCCCGCCCACGATCGAAATCCCCAAAGGCTGCCGCAACTCCGATCCCGTGCCGCTGCCCAGCATCAGCGGCAGCGCGCCCAGCAACGCCGCCATCGTCGTCATCAGGATCGGCCGGAACCGCAGCAGGCACGCCTCGTGAATCGACTCGCGCGGGCTCTTGCCCTCCACACGCTCCCGCTCCAGCGCAAAATCGATCATCATGATCGCATTCTTCTTCACGATGCCGATCAGCAGAATGATCCCGATGATCCCGATGATCCCCAGATCGTCGCCCGCAATGCGCAGCGCCAGCAGCGCCCCCACGCCGGCCGCCGGCAGCGTGGAGATGATCGTCAGCGGATGCGCGAAACTCTCGTACAGCACCCCCAGCACGATATACACCGCCACCACGGCGGCCACGATCAGCATCAGCTCGTTGCCCAGTGATTTCTGAAATGCCGAGAGCACGCCCTGATACGCCGTGGTGAACGTCACCGGCAGCCCGATCGCGGCCTCGGCCTTCTCGATGTCGGCAACCGCGCTATCCAGCGAAACACCCGCCGCCAGATTGAAGGAAATGGAGGTGGACGGAAACTGCGCCAGATGCTCCAGCTCCACCGGGCCGCTCGCCTCGGACAGTTTCACCAGCGCCGAGAGCGGCACCTGGCCAGGCCCGGAGGTGGAGGTGGAGGAGGGCAGATAGATCGTGGCCAGCGCATCGCGCACGCTGTGCACATTGGTCAAATCCGCATTCATGATCACGCGGTACTGGTTGGATTGCGTGTACAGCGTGGAAACGATGCGCTGCCCGAACGCATCATACAGCGCATTGTCGATCGTCGATGGCGTAATGCCGAACCGCGCGGCCGTCGGCCGGTCGATCATCATTTTCAACTGCCGGCCGTTCTGCGTCAGATCCGTCGACACATCCTCAAACTCGGGCATTGTCTGCATCTGCCGCACCAGGCGCGGGATCCACGTCGCCAGCAAGGACTGATCGGGGTTTTCCAGAAAGAACAGATAGGTCGCACGCCCCACGGTGCTGTCGATGGTCAGGTCCTGCACTGGCTGCATCGCCAGCGTAATCCCCGGCACATCGGCGATCTCGCCTTTCAGCCGTTCGATCACCGAAGTCACGCTATCTCCGCGCGCGCCCAGGGGTTTCAGCGAGATCAGGAAGCGCCCATTGTTCAGGGTGGTGTTGGTGCCATCCACGCCGATGAATGATTCCAGGTTTTCGACATCGCGGTCCTTCAGGATGGCGTCGGCCAGGGCCTGCTGCGCCTTCGCCATGGCGGAAAAGGAGATATCCTGCGCGCCCGCTGAAATGCCTTCGATCACGCCAGTATCCTGTACCGGGAAAAACCCCTTGGGAATCTCGATATATTGCGCGACCGTGACGACTACGGTGATCGTTGCCACGATCAGCGTCAGCGTCTGGTGGTCCAGCACCCACACCAGCCCGCGGTCGTACTGGCCGATGATCCAATCGAAACCACGTTCCGCCGCCCGGTTGAACCGGCTGCGTCCGCTCTCCGGCGTGTGCCGCAGCATCAGCGCGCACAGCATGGGCACCAGCGTGAGAGAAACCACCGCGGACAGCACGATCGTTGTCGCCAGCGTCACCGCGAATTCATGGAACAGCCGCCCCACCACATCGCCCATGAACAAAAGCGGGATCAGCACCGCGATCAGTGAGACCGTCAGCGAAATGATCGTGAACCCGATCTCGCCCGCCCCGCGCAGCGCCGCCTCCAGCGGCGCCATACCCTGCTCCACGTAGCGCGATATATTCTCGATCATCACGATGGCATCGTCCACCACGAAGCCGGTGGCGATCGTCAGCGACATCAGCGAGAGGTTATCCAGCGAGAAGCCGAACATATACATGCCCGCCAGCGTGCCGACCAGCGACAGCGGCACCGAAAGGCTGGGGATGACCGTCGCCGGCAGGCTGCGCAGGAATACGAAGATCACCAGCACCACCAGCGCCACCGATAGCCCCAGCTCGAACTCCACATCCGCAACCGAGGCTTGTATCGTCGTCGTCTGGTCCGACAGGATTTCGATATCCAGCGCCGCCGGCAAGGATTGCTCAAGCTTGGGCAGCAGTTTCTTGATGGATTGCACCACCGCGATCACGTTGGATCCCGGCTGGCGCTGGATATTCAGGATCACCGCCGGCGTGCGGTTCGCCCACGCCGCCAGCTCGCTATTCTGCGTGCCGTCGATGATGCTGCCCAGATCGGAAAGCCGGATCGCGTCGCCGTTCTTGTAGCCCACGATCAACTGCTTGTACTGATCGGCGCTTTGCAGTTGGTCGTTGTCGTTGATCGTGGTGTCCTGAGCGGGGCCGTCGAAACTGCCTTTCGGCGTGTCGGTATTCTCGTTGCCGATATCGGTGCGGATATCGTCGATGGCGATGCCGTACGCCGCCAGCGCCCGCGGGTTGATCTGGATACGCACCGCCGGCCGTTGCCCGCCGGTGATGGAAACCAGCCCCACCCCGCTCACCTGGCTGAGTTTCTGCGCCATGCGCACATCCACCAGATCCTCCACCTGCGGCAACGGCAGCGTCTTGGATGTGACCGCCAGCGTCAGCACCGGCGTATCGGCCGGGTTCACCTTGGCGTAGACCGGCGGGGCCGGCAGATCCGATGGCAACAGGCTGGTCGCCGCATTGATGGCCGCCTGCACCTCCTGCTCCGCCACATCCAGCGACAGATCCAGGGTGAATTGCAGCGTGATCACCGATGATCCCGATGAACTCTGGGAGCTCATCTGGCTCAATCCCGGCATTTCGCCGAACTGCCGTTCCAGCGGCGCCGTCACCGCCGTGGTCATCACCTCCGGGCTCGCCCCCGGATAGAAGGTGGAAACCTGGATGGTGGGATAATCCACCTCCGGCAGCGCCGAGACCGGCAGGAACCCGTAGGAGACGATGCCGATCAGCAGCAGCGCCACCATCAGCAGCGTGGTGCCGACCGGCCGCAGGATGAACAGGCGTGAGGGGCCCATGATGCCGCCTTACTGGCCGTTGCCCGGCGGGGGCTGCCCGACGGCCTTCTGATGATGCTTCGGCTTCACCTGCGCGTTGGCCGGCACCGGTTGCTGATTGCCCGGCTGCTCGCCGGGCGGGGCGCCCGGGCCGTTATTCGCGTTGGCCGCGCTGTCGCTGGCATCGGCTGTCACGCTCACCTTCGCGCCGTCGCGCAGCCGGTCCACGCCATCCACCACCACCTCGTCCCCCGGTTTCACACCGGATAGGATCTGCACCTGGTCTTCATCGGTCGTGCCGGTCTTCACCACCTGCACGCCCACGGTGCCGTCCGGCTTGATCAGATACACGAAGGATCCCGGCGCGCCGTGCTGCACCGCGGCCACAGGCGCCACGGTCACGTTGGTCAGCGTGTTCACCAGCAGCCGCGCGTTCACGAACTGATTGGGGAACAGCCCGTCATCGGTATTGGGGAAGGTGGCGCGCAGCTTCACGGTGCCGGTGGTGGTATCCACCTCGTTATCCACCGTCTCCAGCGTGCCGGCCGCGATCTGTTTTTCGTTGCCGGGGTCCCATACCGTAACCTGTAGTGTCTCGCCCGCGCGCAGCTTCTGGTAGATGGTTGGGATATCGGTCTCCGGCAGCACGAAGATCACGGAGATGGGTTGCAGTTGCGTCACCACCACCAGGCCGGTGCTGCTGGAGGTTTGCACGTAATTGCCCGGATCGATCAGCCGCAGCCCCACCCGGCCTGTCACCGGCGAGGTGATATGGCAATACGCCAGATCCAGCTTGTCGGTGTCCACGGTGCCCTGATCGGCTGTCACCGTGCCCTGGTCCTGCTTGACCAGGAATTCCTGATCCACCGTCTGTTGCTTGGAGATGCTGTCCTGTCGGTTAAGCGTTTCGTAGCGCGCAAGGTCGGATTTGGCCTGCGCCAGCAATTGCGTGTCGTGCGCCAGCGTGCCCTCGGCGTTTTCCAGGGCCGCCTGATACGGCCGCGGATCAATCTGGGCTAGGAAATCGCCCTTCTGTACGATCTGCCCTTCCTTGAAACCGACCGACATCAGTTCGCCGTTGATCTGCGTCTGCACGGTGATCGTGGCGAGCGGTGTGACGGTGCCAAGACCGGAGAGAACGACCTGAAGGTTTGAGGTCATGATCCGCGCCGCACCGACGCGTTGCGCCTGTTCGCCATGGCCCGGCTTGGCGCCGCCCCCGCCCGGCCAGAACAGCCGCCAGGCCAGCAGCCCGAGGATGATGGCCACCACCAGATATAGAAGCGGGCGTAGCCGGGATTTGCGCCTTGTCTCCGGTTGTACGATGGTAGGCTGAGACACTGGCCTGGTGACTTGCTCGTCGATGGCACACCTCTTTAGCCGCGCTGGCGCGCGAGTTTGCAGCAGGGAATATGTGAGATGCCACCGAGTTTCACGGGTTCGTGCGGTGCAACATTTTGGTGCTTATGCCGTCCATTGGGTATCGGGAGAGAGGCGGAGGCGGGGTGAAGCGTCGGGCACAGCCGCATTCTGGAAGGTTGGAGGCGGAGGTCAATCCGGACACGAAGAAGTGTTCTCCCGCGTTTCAAGCAACACAATGCCCGCCTTTCCACCACGCACGGCCCTGCCCGACAAACGCCGGTCCGATGTCTCCAGCTGGCCCTGTGAGCCACCGCGAGCGCCAGCGCATGCATCTTCCTCGCGAGACATCAAACATCATACATCAAGTACAAAGCGGTAGGCAGCATGTCGTCGCGGCCGACAGGAAGGAACGTTGCGATTGACCACCACGCCTACGCCACAGCCACGCGGGTCCGCCGCCGTTCCCACTGCTCTGCGCCTAGCCCTTCTCTGCCTCACCGCGTGCCGCCTCGCAGCCGGGGCCCGGGTGCCGCTCACTGCCGACGAGGCGTATTACTGGGTCTGGTCCAAGGCCCCCGCCTGGGGCTACCTCGACCACCCGCCGATGGTCGCCTGGTGGATACGCATCGGCACCGGCATCGGCGGCGACCACCCAGTCGCGGTGCGCCTGCTGGGGCCAGTGGCCGCCCTGCTGGGCTCCCTGCTGCTGCTCCGCGCCGCGGAGGATATCGCCCCAGGGCGCCGTGCCGGCCTGCCAGCGGTGCTACTGCTCAACGCCACGCTCGCGCTGAACGCCGGCGCCGTGATCATGACTCCGGATACGCCGCTGCTGTTCTTCTGGACCGCCTCTCTCGCGTGCCTGGGCCGCCTGATCCGCACCGGCAACCGTGCCTGGTGGCTCGCCTTCGGGGTGGCGGCCGGCCTGGCGCTGGACAGCAAATATACCGCCTTCCTGCTCTGCGCGTCGGTGCTGCTGTGGGTGGCTATCGTGCCGGCCGCCCGCCGGCTGGCGCGGGGCTGGCAGTTCTGGGCCGCCGGCGTTGTGGCCGTTGCTCTGTTTGCGCCGGTCCTCGCCTGGAACGCCGCGCATGGCTTCGCCAGTTTCGCCAGGCAGGGCGGCCGCACCGGCGACTGGCACCCGGCCGACGCGCTGCGCTTCTTCGGCGAACTCATCGGCGGCCAGATTGGCCTTGCCACCCCCGGCGTGGCGCTTCTGTTCGGCGCCGGCATCGTGCGGGCCCTGGTGAGGCGGGGCGAGGCCGGCCTGGGTTTGCTCGCCTGCGTCTGCGTACTGCCGGCCACCGTGTTCCTGGAGCACGCGCTGGGCGACCGGGTGCAGGCCAACTGGCCCGTGGTTATCTACCCCGGCGCGGCGCTCGCCGCCGCCATCTGCGCCCGCGCGTGGTGGCGCCCGGCCGCGGCGCTGGGCTTCGCCCTCTCGTTCGCTGTGATCCTGCAGGCCGCCACAGGCCTGCTGAGGCTGCCCCGCGCGCTGGATTTCACGCTGATCCGCATGGCGGGCTGGTCGGATCTCGCAGGGGCGGTATTCGTGGCGGAGAGCCAGGAACACGCCCAGTACGTCGCCGCGGAGAACTACGGCCTGGCCGCCGAACTCGCCTTCCGCCTCCACACCCCGGTTGCTGGCATCGAGCCGCGCTGGGCCTTCTTTAGCCTGCCGCCCGCCACCCTGGCCGGCCAGACCGGCATCCTGGTGCGCAGCACACGCGCCTATGGCGAACCTGATCCACGCCTGTGGTCGGATGTTGTGCCGCTTGGCACCCTCACCCGCCAGCGCCGCGGGGTGGTTGCGGAAACCTACCGCATCTACCGCGTCGTGTGGAAAGCCGCGCCGGGGGCGCCGATCCCCGCGCGTTTGCCCTCGTCTCGCCCGACGCTGCCGGAGTTAGCGCCGGCTTAAGCTGAGCCTGGCATGATCAGGCGCAGACGACGAGAAGGATGTTCCTTTTTGACCAAAAGAACCAAAAAACTTTTAACCTTTTGCGCGCGCTTCCGGCGGGTCCGCGACAGCCGAACAAAAGTCTTTTGCGTCTTTTCTTCAGAAAAGAAGACCTTTCTCGTCATACTGCCGGTCGGTGCGTGATGCCCAGGCGCGACGCCCGGAGCGTTACCATCATCAAGCGGGAGGAGGTGATCGAGGGTGGCCATCACGGTGGCGCCTGGAAGGTGGCCTACGCTGATTTCGTCACCGCGATGATGGCGTTTTTCCTGCTGATGTGGCTGTTGAGCGCCACCACGGAGGTGCAGCGCCGGGGCCTTGCCGATTATTTCAGCCCCAGCGCTTCCGTCAGTGTGCAGCGCTCCGGCACCGGCAAGCCGCTGGGCGGCGAATCCCCGTTCGAGGAGGGCGATGCGATTTCCGACCGCGGCACCGTTGCCGTGATGAACGCCAACGCCCCGCCTGTGGATCAGGACGACGATGGCAGTGACACGGTGGCCACCCGCACCGTGCACGCCGAGGCGATCGGCGGCCCGGCGCAGACGGAGATGCAAGCAGGGCAGGGCGGCCCGGCGGGAAACACCAGCGCCGGCAACCAGGCGGCCGCACGCCGCGCCGCCGAGCAGGCGAGACGGGAGGAGCAGGCCAGTTTCGCCCATGCCGCCGCGGAGATGCAGAAGGCCATCGCGGCCGACCCGGATCTGGCCCCGATCGCGCGACAATTGGCCATCGACCTGACGCCGGAGGGATTGCGCGTGCAGATTCGCGATTCGGATGGGCAGGCCATGTTCGCCACCGGTTCTGCCGAACCCAATGACCGCGCCCGCGCCGTGCTGCGGCGCCTGACGCCGATGTTGCAGGCGCTGCACGAGCCTATTTCCATCGCCGGCTATACCGATGCGACGCCCTATGCCGGGGCGGGTCGCAGCAACTGGGATCTCTCATCCGACCGCGCCAACGCCGCTCGCCGCATTCTGGCCGAGGCGGGCCTGCCTGATTCCCGCATCAAGGATGTGACTGGCCATGGCGACCATGATCCGCTTCTGCCCGCCGATCCCACGGCCGCCGCCAACCGCCGCATCGCCATCCTGATTGTGCGCTCCGCACCACCCCTGACCAGCGCCACGCCGGCGCGGAACTGAGCGCGCCATGCTGACGATCGGCGGCCTGGTGTTTCTGCTGGCCTGCGTGTTCGGCAGTTTTGTCGCCTCCGGCGGGGCTATCGGGCCGCTGGTCGCTTCCATGCCCTTCGAGCTGCTGACCATTCTGGGCGCGGCTATCGGCACCTTCATCATGGCCAATTCCATGACCGGCGTGAAACACACGCTGTCCGGTTTCGGCATGATTATCAAAGGCGAACGCTACAAGAAATCCGATTATGTGGACCTTCTCTCGCTGCTGTTCTATTTCACCAAGCTCGCCAGCCAGCGCGGCGCCATGGCGCTGGAACCGCACATCGAAAAGCCCGAGGAGAGCAACGCTTTCAAGCATTTCCCGAAGATCTTGAAAGATCATCATACGACCGCCTTTGTTTGCGACTATCTGCGCATGGTCGGCATGAACGCGGACGATCCGCACCAGATCGAGGACCTGATGGGCCGCGAGCTGAAAAAGACCCTGCACGAGGAACTGCACGGGTCGCACGCGATCCAGACCATGGCCGATGCGTTGCCCGCGCTGGGCATCGTTGCCGCGGTGCTGGGCGTGATCAAGACCATGGGCCATATCAACGAACCGCCTGCCGTGCTTGGCGAAATGATCGGCGGCGCGCTGGTGGGCACCTTCCTCGGCGTGCTTCTGGCCTACGGCATCGCTGCGCCCTGCGCCGCGCGGATCAAGGGGATTGTGGAAGGCGATGCCCGCTATAGTGACGTGATCCGCGCCGTGCTCGTGGCGCATCTGCATGGCAACGCGCCGCAGGTGAGCGTGGAGACGGGGCGCAAAATGGTGCCAAACGAGTTCATGCCGAGTTTTCAGGAGCTGGAGCAGGCGTTGCAGAAGTTGCAGGTGCCGGCGTGAGGGAGGGAAGAATGTTCTTTTTTGAAAAAAAGAACCAAAAAACTTTTTCCCTGTTGGGTACGCTGCCGGCGATTCCGCGACAGCACAGGTAAAGGTTTTTTGCTTCTTTTTTTCAAAAAAGAAGACCTTCCTTCCCTTCAATCATCGCTTTCGCCTGCCCCAATGCCACCCCAAACCGCGTCGCCGCCGGATCATGCACCTCGTTGCGATCATAGGCCCCGAATTCCTCGATCTTCCGTACCGCCGTATCGCTGGGATAGCCCCGCTTCACCTTCGCCAGGAAATGCGCGCGGGAGCGTGTGAAGTAATGATTCACCCGCGCGCCCGCATAAACCGGCGGCGCGGCGCTGAGGCCCCGTAGTGTTCCGCCCGTTTCCGGCGTGGGCCACCACGCCAGAGCCTGCCCGAGGGCGTTGCAATAGGTGCCGCGCGCGCTGGATTGCAGATCGAAAAAATGCGGATTGACGCAATGTTCCGCAAGCTGCGGCCGGATCACCGATTTGATATGCCGCGCGGGAAAAAAATCCGCATCCGCCCGCCGGCAAAAATTTTCAACCACCAGCCCGGGGGGAAACGCATCATGTCCGCTCGAACCATACATCGCCCAATGCAGCCCGATCGCACTCCAGCCATCGAACCGCGCGAGGAAACTGTTGATCGATTCGGCAGCCTCCAACACGATAAATTCATCGGAGTCAATGAACGCCATCCAGTCGAATTCAGCCTTGTAGGCCTGGCATGCGGCATCGTAGGCTAGCATTTGAGAGCGCGCGCTATGGTCGGGCCAGGGATGATAACGGATATCCGCCAAGCCGATTGCCGATTTGATGATGTCGGCGGTGCCGTCGTCAGACTCATTATCGAGAATGATCTGGGTATCGAACCCCAGCAGGGCGTGAAACGCGATCCATTCCGCGATATCGCGCGCCTCGTTCCGCACGACCAGGCACACGGCAGATTTCATCGGGTTGAAGCATCCTTTCGCGGCGTGCGGGCGTTACCGCGCGACCAGCATAGAAGTGCAGCAGGCACACGTCACCTTGGCTGACCGCATCATCCAGATTTCGCCCATGGGGGGCCTGGGCAACCGCATGATCCAGTATCTGGCGGCGCTGGCCCTGGCCGCGCGCGTGCCGGATGCCAGGCTGATCAAGATTCACCTGCCGGAATGGGGTATCCAGATACCGCCCGAGCCGGAGCAGGGCGCCCGGATCGAGGTCGTGACCAGCGAACGTATCCCGCATGACCGATTGGCCGCGGCGCTGACGGCCGGCGCCATCGATCGCGTGGATATCCGCGCCTACGCGCAGCGCATGGAGAACCTGCTGCCGGCGCGCGCCTACCGCGGCCTGTTCCGGGGGCCGGAGGTGGCGGGCACCGGCCCTCACGAGTTGCTGTGCAACATCCGCCAGGGCGAGATCGTGGACGCACGTCACCCCGATTACGTGCTGGTGCCCATCGATTTCTATGCCGATCTGGTGGCGCAAACCGGCCTGGAACCGGTCTTCATGGGGCAATTGGAGGATAGCCCCTATATGGCGGCGCTGCACCGGCGCTTCCCCCGCGCGCGCACCATCCCCAGCCGCGGTCCGGTCGCGGATTTCGCGCTGATCAGGGCGTCGGTGAACATCGTGCCCGCGGTCAGCACCTTTAGTTGGCTTGCCGCCTGGCTATCGGACGCCGAGCGCATATTCATGCCGGTTCTTGGGCTGTTCCATCCGTTCCAGTCCAAATCCACGTTCCTACTGCCGCTGCCAGAGCCCCGTTACAGTTTCTATCTGTTTCCGTACCATTACGCCGTGAAGGTGGAGAATTTCGCCGCCGCCCAGGCGCCTTTGCTTGGCCAGTGGCGCCTGATGCCGCCGGCGCGCCTGGCCGCCCTGATGGCGCGGTTTGCCAACACCCGCACGCTGGAGCTGCACCTTCCCGCATTCGATGAGTCGTTTTACCTGGCGCGCTACCGCGACGTGGCGGGGAGCGTCGCGTCAGGCGGCATGCCCAGCGGGCGCCACCATTTCGAGCAGTTCGGCTTTAACGAGGGGCGCGAGGCCTTCGCCATGAACCGCGCCTGGTATTGCCAGACCTACCCGATTGCTGCTTTCGAGCTAGGCCAGGGCGACGTGTATGATGTGACGGATCACTATGTGCAGCTTGGCCGCGTTCGGGGATACCGCCGTGGCCCGAATGCCACGCCGGCCGCGTAGCCCGCCTGCGGGGCCTGCCAGGCCGATCCACAGTCAAAATGGGTCGGAAAATGCGCCAGCGCGGCGCGTGCACACGCCAAGCCTGGCGTACTGGACAGCATGGGTAGATTCCGAGGGTTGCAGCGATCCGCAGAACAGAATTCATTTCGGGTCGCATCCTTAACGTTGCTCCGGCCACAAACGTGCCTCTTGCCTGCGCTTCACCGGCTTCCGCCTGCTCGATGCCGTAAATTCAGCCGGGCTTGTCGACGTTGCCAACCAAACTCTTCCATACTTGGAGACCAACGACATGCGCACGCCATCCCCGCTCAGGTCCGCTAGTTTCTCCCGGCGTTCTGCACTTCGCCGGCTGGCATGTACCGCGGGGGGCGCCGCGGTGTTGGCCACCGGGATAGCTCAGCGCCGCGCCGCCGCCGCGGACGACGTGAAGGTCCCGCCCGACTCAGTCTCCTATCAGACCTCACCCAAGGGCGCGGACCAATGCAGCACTTGCGGGTTCTTTGCTGCGCCAGCCGCGTGCTCGGTTGTTGAAGGTACGATCAGCCCGACGGGCTGGTGCCAGCTCTACGACAAGAAATCGCCCTGAGGCGCGGGCGGCGCGGGTCGCCGCCCTTGTGCCTGGCAAGACGTAAAGTAAGACAGAAGATCTTCTTTTCTGAAGAAAAGAAGCAAAAGACTTTTGATCGGCTGTCGCGGAGTTTCCGGCGGCGTACGCCATGGTCAAAAGTTTTTTGGTTCTTTTTTTCAAAAAAGAACACTTCTTCTTCCTCAACACCGCGACGGTGCGGGCGGCCTATTTGACAAACGTCGCCGTGAAATCCAGCACTGATCGCATGAATGTGCCTGGCTGGTCGTCCGGCAGGGTCTGCGCCGGTGCGTTCACCCAGCTTTGGATCACATATTGGTCCGGCACGCCGCCGACATCCTGATAGGCGCGCCCCTCGTACATGATCCCTTGTTCCCAGGTCTCGTCCGTCGCCAGCCCCTGCCGCTCCAGCGAGGGATAATCCGCCGCCCAGTAGATCAGGCTGAAGGGCAGCCCCCGGCGGTGACACGCCTCCTCCATGTGGCGAACGCCGGCCCAGCCCACCGCGCCGCGCGCCGTACGGGTGCGAAACCACATCCAGTCCACATCCAGCCGGAAGAAATCCAGGCCACGCACGCCCATGGCGCGCAGCCTGGCCTGCAGCGCATCGATGAACGGTAGGAGCTCATCGTCCGAGGCACCGGGAAATCCTTCGATGTCGCCGATCTGTATCCAGGGGTAGGTGCGGCGCACCATGGCCACGAACTTCGCCGTCTCCTCCACCGCGTATTGCGGGCTTTCGTGCAGCACCCGCAGCGTCACCCGCAAAGGTTCGTCCATGGCGAAGGCTGAAATCTGCGCCCCGTCGGCAATGAACCGGTCCCAGTTCTTGCGGCCCAGCATGAAGGACCGGTCCGCCGTTTTACCCCACACCTTGATGGCGCCGATCTCCAGCCCGAGCTTCAGGTGCCAGGCCGCAACCTGCGCGAAGTAGCGCCGCAGTTCCGCATCGTTGAACTGTGTCGCCAGCCAATGATCGGCGTAGCCCAGCGTATCGATCCGTGCCCGGGCCTGCACCCATTGATCAGGCTGATCGAACAGGGCGCGAAAACCCGCGCCATCATTGTTCGCCGGCACCATGGCCCATACGGCCGGCCGCGCCCCCGCCGGCCGACCCAGCGCCACCAGGATACCAAGCGCCACCACACCGCAGCGCGCGGCGCACGCGGCGCGTCCGCCAAGTCTCACCATCCTGTATGTCCTTGTAAAACTTGCCGAGGCCCATCTTGCATCACGGCATCGGCCATCGACGTGCGGAGAAACATATGAGTGAGGCGCTCGCCGCGGATTTCCTGACCAGCCGTGCCTGGAAGTTCTACCACAAGGATGGGCCGGTTGCATCGGAGGCCTTCCGCCTTCTGCCAGATGGCCGCATCGGCGGCTACCGGCACCCCAATGAACGGGGCTGGCGCGTGGAGGCGGGCGCGCTGTGTCTGATCAGCGACTCCGGCGAGGTCACCAGCCGACTCGTTGCAGTGCCTCCGGCCTCAGGGCAGGAGGGGCGCGCGGTGTTCGCCGGCCCCTATTTGCCCAATCCGCAGATCATCCTCTGCCTGAGCGAACAGACGCAGCGCGAGGTGCTGCTTCGCGCCACACGTGGCGCGCTGCAGGGCCAGATCCGCAACCAGGGCTGGGAGATCGGCGACCATAGCTATGGCGAGCCGGTGTTCTTCGAGGAGGGTCTGGCCAAGCTGCGGGTCGGCAAATTCACCTCCATTGCCGATGGCGTGGTGATTTCCTTCGGCGACCACCGGATGGATGGTGTCAGTACCTATCCCTTCGTGGCGCTGCGGCACAAATGGCCCTCCGCCCCCCAGGGCGTGCCGGACCACACCACGAAAGGCGACGTGGTGATCGGCAATGACGTGTGGATCGGGGCAGGGGCCTTCATCGGCTCCGGCGTTACGATCGGCGACGGCGCGGTCATCGCCGCCCGGGCCGTTGTGACGCGAAACGTACCGCCTTACGCCGTCGCGGCCGGCCTGCCCGCCCGTATCATCCGCCGCCGTTTTTCCCCGGCGATCATCGCCCGCCTCCTCGCGCTGCGCTGGTGGGACTGGCCGGACGACAAGGTGGACCGTTTCATCCCGCTGATGCTCTCGCCGGACATCGAAGCCTTCCTGGCCGCCGCGGAAGCGGCGTGATGAACCAGGCCACATCCGGGGCTAGCAGCCTGTCGGGTTGGCACGGTTGGCGTTTGCGAGCGGGTGAGTGTGGGCGGGCTACGCGGCCTGCAAGCGATTGATCCGCCTGCAGTTGTAGGCCAGGGCAATCAGGGTCCACTCGGCGG
>Ga0209208_10000020_pt1 | contig 172971 bp, 152 predicted proteins | sample S1TSphfallax_3_FD_187694 | JGI IMG/M metagenome (GOLD analysis project Ga0209208, IMG submission 187694) | Host-associated microbial communities from peat moss isolated from Minnesota, USA - S1T2_Fd - Sphagnum fallax MG (SPAdes) (version 2) | ecosystem: Host-associated > Plants > Peat moss >... | reverse complement strand
CTTGCTACGACGATATCGTCGACCATTGCTGCGATGCCTGGAACAAGCTTACCGATCAGCCATGGCGCATCATGAGCCTCGGACTGCGCGATTGGGCTCATGGGTTCCAGTCATAGAGACTTGGTATAATCGTCAACCAAAATCTCACGAATAGTGCGAGCGTCTCGGTCGAGATACCGATATCGCGCTGAAGCCGCTGCACCTGGCGCGACAGGCGGTCGAGGCGGCGGGTAAAGGCGGCTTCACGCCGATCGGCACCGTCCGGCGACAGGAAGGAGGCGACGGCCGCCTCGACGATCGCCGAGCGCGACAGCTTTTTGCGGTCGGCGAGGTCCGCGATCTGTTGCAGCATCGCCGGCGGGAAATAGACGTTCATCCGGTCGCGCATCACTGGCCCCTCACAGCTGGAGCCCATCGGCCGGGTCGAGCGACGCCTGGCCGGCAAGGCCGCGCATCTGCTGGCGGAGGGCGCGCGCTTGCCGGGCAGTATCATCAGGCTCGTCATCGATGACCGCGAATTCGTCCTGCGCGGGCGCGCGTGCGGCTTCCCGCACGATCGCGACCTGGTCGGGAAGCTCAGGCTCCCGGCGAATCCCGCCGTTCGCGGTGTCCTCGGTTTTCTCGTCTGTCGTGCGCTGTGCGGCCGGTGCTTTGTGGGACGCGAGGGACGACCAAGGGTCCGGCTTTGCCGGCTCGGCGCCAGCGGCGGGCTGCGGCGGTGGCAGCACGCGCTCGGTCATGCGCTTGTCCTCGAAATAGCGGGCCTTCTCTGCCCGGATCGGCGGCGTGCCAGCCAGCATGAAGATCTCGTCGGCTGGCGGGAGCTGCATCACCTCGCCGGGCGTGAGTAAGGGTCGGGCCGTCTCGGAGCGCGAAACCATCAGATGGCCGAGCCAGGGCGACAGCCGATGCCCGGCGTAGTTTTTCATGGCCTTCATTTCGGTCGCCGTGCCGAGCGCGTCGGATACGCGCTTGGCGGTGCGCTCGTCATTGCTGGCGAAGCTGACGCGCACATGGCAATTGTCGAGGATCGAGTTGTTCTGGCCATAGGCCTTCTCGATCTGGTTCAGCGATTGCGCGATCAGGAACGCCTTCAATCCGTAACCGGCCATGAAGGCCAAGGCGCTCTCGAAGAAATCGAGCCGGCCCAGCGCCGGAAATTCGTCCAGCATCAGCAGCAGGCGATGACGTTTGCCTTTCGCGTTCAGATCCTCGGTCAGGCGCCGGCCGATCTGGTTGAGGATCAGCCGGACCAGCGGTTTTGTTCGGCTGATGTCCGATGGGGGCACGACGAGGTAGAGGGTCGCTGGCCTTGCGCCTTCCACGATGTCGCGGATGCGCCAGTCGCAGCGGCGTGTCACGGCTGCCACCACGGGGTCGCGGTAGAGGCCGAGGAACGACATGGCGGTGGACAGCACGCCGGAGCGCTCGTTCTCGCTTTTGTTCAGAAGCTCGCGCGCGGCGCTGGCGACAACGGGATGCACGCCGGCCTCGCCTAGATGTGGCGTGGTCATCATCGCCCGCAGTGTCGTTTCGATCGGACGCTTTGGATCGGACAGGAAATTGGCGACGCCGGCGAGCGTCTTGTCCGGCGCGGCGTAGAGCACATGCAGAATTGTGCCGACCAGCAGCGAGTGGCTGGTCTTCTCCCAATGGTTTCGCTTTTCCAGCGCTCCTTCGGGATCGACCAGCACGTCGGCGATATTCTGAACGTCGCGCACCTCCCACTCGCCGCGGCGCACCTCCAGCAGCGGGTTGTAGGCGGCGCTTTGTGCATTCGTCGGATCGAAGATCAGCACGCGACCGAACCGCGCCCGCCAGCCGGCCGTCAGCGCCCAGTTCTCGCCCTTGATGTCATGGACGATGGCTGATCCCGGCCAGGTCAGCAGCGTCGGGACAACGAGGCCAACGCCCTTGCCGCTGCGGGTCGGCGCAAAACAGAGCACATGCTCCGGCCCGTCATGGCGGAGATACTCGTCCCGCCACCGGCCAAGCAGCACGCCGTCATGACCAAGCAGCCCGGCTTCTCGCACCTCGCGCGTTTCGGCCCAGCGGGCGGAGCCATAGGTCGTTACGCGCTTCGCCTCGCGGGCGCGCCAAACAGAAATGGTGACGGCCACCACGATGGCCGCGATGCCCCCGGCAGCGGCGATGTATGCGCCCTCGACAAAGATGTCGCGCGCATAAGCGTCGTAGGCAAACCACCACCAGAAGAAGGCCGGCGGATGGTAAACCGGCCAGCCGAAAACCTCGAACCACGGGTGACCAAGCCCTGGCTGAAAGCCGAGCTTCCACGCGGTCCATTCCGTCGCCGCCCAGACGAAGGCGAGAACGGTGGCGCTGACGAGGAGCACCTGGCCCCAGAGGATTTTGGTCGCGTTCATGGCGACGAAGGATCAGCCTCGGCATGCGCGGGGCTATCAAGTCAAAAATCTCTCGCAGCGCCTGTGGGGTAGCGCAGGCTACGAATCGGTCGGGTTATTGGCCTGGCAAATATTGGTCCGCGTTCGGTTCCGGTCCACGCAAGTAGGCGATGTTTCCAAAAGAGGCAGGAGATCGCCCATTCGTGTGACGCGGAACAATCAGATGGCCCGTTGAATCCGAACTCCCCTTTGGTGCAGCCGCTCTAAACAACGGCCAGGCGCATTTTGCGATTGAGCGCCTGGAGCGCCGTAACGACATCATTGGCCGTCGGCGTGACGTTCGCTGGAAGTAGTCCGGCGCGGCCACCGAGCAGAAGGCTTTCCTGAGCGGCAGCAATCGGGTCGCCGCCGTGCGGATCTAGGATGGATGGGTCGCTGGCCGCGCGATGGAAGCGGTCCGCGTGTACCTGACGGTAATCCTGGACATGCTTCCCGCGCTCGAGCCAGTCCTCAATGCAGTCCTGGATCGGCTCGGCCGTTTTCGCGCGCAGCTCGCGAAAACGGCGCATGCCAATATCGGCCGTCCGGATATTCGCGTTGATGACGTCTCGACTGGCTAGGCAGTGCCGCCGCACCGCGTTATTCAGGATATCCACCTCGCGGCGGCACAACCAGTTATACCGCAGGCGTCGCGCTAGGTTCTTCGCAACCACGCGCCCCGTGAAGCCCGCTGCGACCGGCGCCAGGACGATCATCCACGATCCCGTAAGCCCAAGGGCCGCAATCGCGGCGGCCTTGCCCGCGATGTGGCCGACATGGCCGGCGATGCCGCTGCTTGCCAGGCTGGCGATCTCAATGATGGACGCGGTATCGCGCTGCCACAGGATGCGCGTCGCCTGCGCGGCGACGTTCACGTAGCAGCAGATTTCGGCGAAGTGATCGAAAGCAACATCCATGTCTCCCGCACCGGGAAGAACGCTGTTCAGGATCGTGGGATCTAAATCCAAAGGGAAAGCCAACGGATTGTTCTCCAGCCCATAGGCCAGATGCGTTGCCGTGTGGGTGAAGAACGTGAGGCGGTCGAGTTTCGTTGGCGGGGGGCCGTCAGGATCATGCACGGCTGCCGGAATCCCGTTCAGGACGAACTGACGCGGATCCGACTCAGTGCCGGCGAGTGCTGCCTCGCAACCTTGGGCCGAGAACAGGTGCGCGATGAGCTGCTGCTGGACGTAGGTGCGAACCGCACCAGTGAAGCCAGTATCTGGATCGAGCCGCACGTCGTTCACGGCATCGAATGCGAGTGACGTCGCGGCCAACCGGGCCTCGCGAAGCATGCTGAACCGCTTGGGCGGACGGCCAACGGCGCCGACCAGTTCCGAAGTCCAATGCAGGTTTCCAACGTCAGCATCGGCAAAGGCCTCGGGCTCTACGCGTGCCCACTGGAAGAGCGCATCGCCGACAGTCGCCACTTCGGTCTGATTGTTCTTGCCGGAGAGCAGGCCCGCCACTCGTCGCTCCGGCCGCTGATCGGGTTTGAGCGGTCGCCGCAGCGCCTCCTTTGCGGGAAGGCGGTCGAGCGCGCCGAGCGCGTCAGGCGGTAACATGACTAGCCAAGCGCGCGGACAGAGCGGGGCTGCCCAGACCCGGGAAGCGGCCGACCAGGGAGGCGGTATGCGGGCCAGCGCCGGTGCCGATCTCGGCGACCAGTTCGTGGATCCGGGCGACGAAGGCGTCGATGCGTGTGGGCTGCTCGTCGGAAGCGGCCAGCGACATCACCGAGGTGGCGACGAAAGTGGGGTAAAGGACGCCGCGGATTTTATGGTTTGCCCTGCTCGTCATCCAGCCGCCACCACCGGCGAGAAGCGGAACCAGGAGCAGTGGGTTGGTCAGCCCGGCCAGGCTCGAGGTGAGCATCACGTAAAAGCCGAAGGAGAGGTGAATACCGACCAACCCAGTCACCGCGGCGACAACCGAGGTGAGTGTCGTGTACGCGGTGAACCCAGCCAGGCCAACAGTCGCCGAAAGCCCGACACCCAGCTTTGCAAAGCGGCCGGTCTGCCTCAGCGTCTCAGCAGTCAGATCCGGCAGCCGGGCGGCCCGGCAGATTCGCTCCTGCTCCTCGGGCGGCAGGTCTCGCAGTGCCGCGGCGATGCGCCCTGCGATCTCCTCCTGCTCGGCTGGCGTCTTGTTCCTGAACTCCTCGTCGAGCTGGTCGAAGGTCTTCGAGATCACGTATCGGACCAGGTCGTCGATACTGGTCCCGGTGAAGCCCTGGCGTTTCCCGCCGAGCAGACGCTTACCAAGCGAACGATCGTCCACCGCCGCCAGGGTCTGGATGGCATGGCGCTCGATTTGGAGACCCAGATCGTGCAGTTTTGCCGCACTCGGGTCCGTGTCGAGCCGCAGCCCGGCGTGCTGGAGCAGGCGGCAGAACTTCGAGACATGGCCGTCGATTGGATTGCCTTGCGACTCGGCTTGTCCACGGTAGTGGTCGCGTATCCACTCCGGCACCAGCTCGGTCATCGTCTTCCTGGCGCGCTGCACCGGCGCCACAACCTTTTCGTTCAGGTAGTCGCTGGCGGCTGTCGCAAGCTTCGTCTTGGCGGCCTGCTCAATCCCGGCGTGCCAGACCGTGCTGCGGTCCCATAGCGTCACTTGGGCGGCGACCGCCTGGTTGGTTTCACAGAGCAGGCCCTGGATGAGGCGGCTTTGGCCGAACATGCTTTGGTCCCAAAAACATGCAGATGACCGGTATTGTATTCAGCGAAAAGAAGCAGCGATAGGTCCGGAGCGCTCGACTCGAGCGATGAACGACCGCTCTGACGCTATTCGCTTAATCACAGCGCTAAGCCACGTTTTCGGCCGAAATTCCAATCGACGCCGCCGCCTGGCGCCATGACACCTGCCACATGCTTGCCAAGCTGCTGCTCAAGAGCAGGCCGCCACGGCACGAGTTGGAAGCCCATGCCGTCGTCGATCATGGCGAACCGGCCGGAGGACAAGGTGACGCGCTGGCGGTAGATGCCGGAGACGTGCTCGCCCTCGGCGGACGGCCGATGCGCGAGGCCTGTTTCCGCCGATAGCTTGGAAGCGGCGCCATCCAGTTCCTGGCGGCGCAGCGTGTTGATGAGATCGCGCGCGAACACGACGCGCTGGCCCTGCCGCTCGGCCATGCCTTGCTGAGCGAGGTGCTCGATCCTGCGGTCCATCGCCTCGCGGACTTCGGCGCCGAAACCGCAGTTGCTGAGCGCTGGGTCTTTCGCGAGAAGCTGGCGGTCGATCCAGGTGGCGCCTGGGGCAGAGATTTGCGCCTCGATCGTCAGGTCGGATCGTGTGGCGAGGGACATCCGTTGCCGTCCATTGGCATCTTCATACGCCCGCGTCTCGACAATGGCGCCGGGCCGCGCGTCGCCGGTCAGTTCGAGATCGGAGAAGCGAAGATGATGGGTGCGCCCATCGACGCCCTCGACGATCGCGTAGGCCGAACCCTTCAATTCATCATCCAGGCCGCGTTGGACGAGTCGGCCCAGCACCGGGTCGGCCGGCGCATCGCCGTGGATCGCGAAGCCGGCGATGTCGGGCTCCCGGTCCGCCCCGCTCATCGCCCTGTGCATCGTTTTGATGATGTCGCCGCGGATGCCGAGGTCGCGGAGCGTCGGCTCGATGCCTGGCTTCAGAGTCCACTGCGCCGGGCCGATCTGCTCGGCGAGGCCTAGCCGCTCGAGTTTTGCGGCACGGCCGAGCATCAGGCGCCGCATCTCAGGGTCGTCCTCGCCGCCTGGCCGCAAGTCGGTGACGCCGCCACCATCATCGGCGATATCGCGCAGCGCGCGGTCGAGGCTGGTCCAGCGTTCGGCCTCAACCTCCTTTTCCAGGGCAGTGCGGATTTCGTGTTCGCTGCGGGGACCGAGTTCGAAGGTGACGCGCTCGGCGGCCCGATCGCGGAAACCTCGGCTGATGTAGTCACGGCTGATGACTAGGTCCTGCCCATCGTCGGCCCGGCCGCGGATCAGGACGTGGACGTGTGGGTTGTCGGTGTTCCAGTGATCGACCGCCACCCAATCGAGCCTGGTGCCGAGGTCGCGTTCGACATCCTGCATCAGCTCGCGGGTGAAGGTGCGCAGGTCCGCCAGCTCTGCCGCATCCTCGGGCGAGATGATGAACCGGAAGTGGTGCCGGTCGTCGGCCGTGCGCTCGGCGAAGGCCTGTTCATCGGCCGCATCCGAAGTGGCGTCGAACATCCGCGCATCGGCGCCGTCGCGGGTCACGCCGTCGCGCTTCAGATACGCCATGTGCTTGGGCAGCGGCGCGGAGCGGAACCGCGTGCCCTGGTGGCGGACGACACGCGCCTTCATCACCACGCGCCGGGCGTTCGAGCGGAGCCGGATCGAGACTGCCGCCCGGCGGCCGCGTCCGAACCGCGAGCGGCTGCGGCCCTGGCTGGAACGGAAGCTGGAGCCGACATGCCCAGCCTTCTTTGCGGCCCGCATCACCTCGCCGACGAAGGTCTGCGGGCGCTTGGCGGCCCGGTTGACATGGCGGATGCGGCCTGGGCGAACCTGGATGTCGTCGTCGCTGGTGCTCATGGCCGTGACGCCGGCTGAAATGGGCACCGACGGCGGTCGAAGCGTTGAAATCCTTGATGAAAATGCCTGGAGCGCCAGCAGGGGGCGGTGATCGAGTGCATAAAATCTCTAATCCAACCAACCACTTGCGCCGCCCGGAGGGCCAGCCTTTTCCCTTGCCGTCCGTTGGTCGTGTTCCTTCCCGCCCCCTGTCTGCCCCCCAAACCTGTCCCAAAGCCCGCCACCCTGCGATGAAGCCCGATCCCTGTCATGGCCGCGGATTCCGGCGGGATGTCTGCACAAACAGGCCCTCCGACTGCGGGGCGAGCGCCGTCAAATCTTGGGCGCCAGTCTCGGTCGCGTGGTGATCGGCGTGCTGCTCGGCGGCCCGCTGATCTGCCGCCGTTTGGTCGTCGGCGCGCACGGTGAACAGCGGCGCCTCGGTCCAGGAACGGGCCGCGATTGCCACCATCGCGGTCTCGTCGATCGCGCCAGTGCCGATCAGCGGCGCGAGCAGCGCGACGTAGGCGTGCGTCTCCGCCGGAAGCGGTTTGCCTGTCGCGAGATGGTCCTCGTAGCGCGCCGGGCCTGCATTGTAGGCCGCCAGAAAGCCGGGCGATCCATAGCGGTCATGCAACTCCCGCAGATATGCGGCACCAGCAAGAATGTTGTCGTGTGGATCGAACGGGTCTGCACCGAGGCCGTAACGGAGCCGCAGAGTGTCCCAGGTCTCCGGTATGATCTGCATCAGGCCCATCGCACCCTTGGGCGACACCGCCCGCGCATCACCACCGCTTTCGGCTTGCATCACGGCTCGTATCCACGAGGCGGGAATGCCGGATCGTTGCGCGGCCTCGGCGACAAAGGCCGCGACGGGATCAGGTGCGACCTGTGCGGCGCTGGTGCTCGCGGGCTCAGCGTGAACGATGCGCCCAGCCAGCAGGGCTACTGCGGCGCCGATGCAGATCGCGCGGCAGAATTTGCGGGCATGGGAGTTGGCAACCGGACGATCAGCGAGATCAAGCATGGCCGGAAAGGAGAAAGAGGAATGCCGGATTGATTGCTGAATTTTGGTGAAGCGCGGGCACGCGGGCGTCATGTTCACTGGGCCTCCTCGATCCAGATTGGATCGGCCCGGCCGACGATCGTCGTGGTGGGCAGCGGGCCGAAATACCGTCCGTCGAGTGATGCGACGGACTGGCGGTTCATCAGAAAAACTTCACCGGTCGCGATCACCCGGCAGCCCTGCCAAACCGGCAACGAACGGCCCAGATGATCCCGGTCGAGCGCTGCGCCGACAGCGATGCCGTCGATGCTGATCGTGTCGCCCGTGCGGCACACGGTCTGCCCTGGCAGTGCTGCGACATGCTTCAGCAGCGGGACGCCTTTGGGCAGGTAGTTGCGCTTATCCAGGAACGTCGCGAGCGGCGCCGGTGTTGTCACCACCAGCAATTCGCCGGTTCGCAACGTGCCGGCCGGATGCACCGCATAGAGGCCGATCGGCACACTGGCGCTGGCGTTCCAGATCAGCCTCGGCACCGGGTGGAACAGCGCCGTAATGCCGGTCACCATTACCGCGCCATAGGTCACCACGACCCAGCCGAAGCGCGTCATGCGTCGATCCAACGGCGCTGGAGCCATGCGCGATGGCGATCTGTGCTGTAAGGTCGCGGCGTTTCGCCAGCAGCGAGGCGGTTGTGGACGTGGCGCCAGTGATCGGGACAGGCGTCGGCTGCGTCGATGCCGATTTGCTCGACGGCATCGATCGCTTGCAGCACGCGCTCGACCTTCGGCCAGCCGGATTGGCGCAGGTAAATCTCGCCGCCGGGGCGCACATACGGCACCGTCGAGAACGCCTCACCCGGCATCACGGCGCGCAGAATATCGATGCGCGACACCACCGTGCCAAAGTCGTTCGCCGCCCATCGGACGTAAGCGAATATGCTGCCCGGCGCGAAGCTCAGGATACGGCGGCGGCGATCGAGAATCTGCTCGGCGACATCACGGCCGAAGCGAATCCACTGCTCGATCCGCTTCTCGAACCATATCAGCTCGACATGGGTGAGCGTGTCGGATGCAGGCGCCGTCATGACGCCGCTCCGCCGTCATCGGGGAACTCGCGATCGAGCAAGGCGCGCAGCATGTCGGCGACGGTCATGCCGCGCCGGAAAGCGGTGACCTTGATGCGGCCGCGCAAAGCGGGCGTGACATCGATGGTCAGCCGCGCGCTGAAATCCTCCTGCCTTCGGCTTGCTGGTGGCGGTTCCGGCGCGCGAACCCAGGAATCCGCATCGCCCGGGCGCGAAGCGAACCCACGCCTCGTAGAACGCTCGCTCATGGCGCGAGCCCCGCAACTTCGCCGGCAAAAGTGGTGATCTCGCGCGCCGCCGGGCTTGCGTCATCCAGCTCGGCGACCAAGCGGCCGGATTGCGCGGCATCGGCGAAGGCCACGCGCTGGCCGATGCGCGCGGCTAGCACCGGCGGCTCATGTTCGGCCAGCGTCTCGGCCGTCTCGCGGGCGATGATGGTGCGGGCGGCGCAGCGGTTCAGCACGAACCGCGCGACTATCTGCGGGCGGAAGATCCGCGCTTCCTCGATCAGCTTCGGCATCTCGCCAGACGCCCATCCATCGAACGGCGAAGGCTGGGCTGGGATCAGCACCAGGTCGGCCGCCAGCAGCGCCGAGCGCAGCAGGCCCGCCACCCTAGGAGGCCCGTCGATGACGACGTGATGGGCGTCGAGGGCCATCTCCGGCGCCTCGCGATACAGGGTATCACGCGCCAGGCCGATGACGCCGAACAGGCGGGGGAATCCGTCCCTGGCGCGCTGCTCGGACCAGTCGAGCGCCGACCTTTGGGGATCAGCATCGATGAGGGTGACCTTCCCTTACCGGCTCCATTCGCCAGCGAGATGCAGGGCGAGGGTCGTTTTGCCGACGCCACCCTTCTGGTTGAGGAGCGCGACGCTCTTGAGGGGTGGCGAGGTCGCAGATACTTGCGCCACGAACGACTTGGTTGAACTATGGCGGAGCCGATACCATTGATGCATTGCCAAATTTACCAGCGGGGAACCCATGCCCGCGTCTCAGCGCAGTGAACAAAGCTGGAGAAGATCGTGTCCGTTGCGCTCGTAAAGAATGAGATCTTGACATTCCTGAAAAGCAGCGAGCCCGGCGTTCTCTGCGTTCGAGGTAAGTGGGGAGTCGGAAAGACATTTGCGTGGTCGGAGCAACTGAAAACGGCGCATGACCGGAAAGAAATAGCGCTGACACGCTATTCTTATGTGTCACTATTCGGTATCAATTCTCTTGACGAGTTGAAGCTATCAATCTTTGAGAACGTCGTCGCACTAAGTGGCAGAAAATTGAGGGCTGACCTGAATACCCTTGATTCTTTTATCACGTCCAATTTTGGCTCCTGGCGAAAACCCATTAGATTATTACAATCAATACCCGGCATTCGATCGATCATAGGCGGAGAGGCTTCTGCTATTATCTCTTTCCTTACGATCCGAGACCAGATAATCTGCTTTGATGACTTGGAACGCCGCGGCCAGAGATTGGATATCAGGGATGTTCTCGGACTCGTGTCTTTGCTTCGGGAACAGCGAGGATGCAAGGTAGTAATCATCCTGAATGATGAGGCTTTATCAGGAGATGAAAAGACCGAATTCCAGACACATCTTGAGAAAGTAGTTGATATTTCCCTCGTTTACGGACCGACAGCATCGGAGTCGGTGAGCATTGCTCTTGATCAGAGTAACGACGTCAGTCAGTATATCGGCGAATGCTGCGGCTCACTTGGAATTGCAAATATCCGCGTGATCAAGAGAATTGAAAGCTTTGTTCGAATGATCGAACCTCTTCTCATTGATTTTGACAAGGATGTTTTCCGCGTAGCTTGCTCATCTCTGGTTCTATTCTGTTGGGCACGCGATCAGCCGGGCGAGGCACCAACTCTGGATTTCTTGACTTCAAGTAAGGCTAGAAGCGTCTTCGGACTTCAAGAGAAAGAAAATCTTTCGGATAAAGAGGCGGCGTGGAGCGCTCTTCTGGCAGCATATGGCTACACGTGGACTGATGACTTCAGTCTCGCGCTCATCGAAGGAGTCTGGGCTGGGTTTTTTGACCCTGTTAAAATTGAGAATGGCGCCAAAGACCTTCACAATAAGCTCGCTTCAGCAAAGGCAGATGGTTCGTTCGAGGATGCGTGGCGCCTGTACCACGACTCCTTTTCGGATAACGCAGACGAGGTTCTCGATGCGATCTATGCCTCATTCATGAATAATTATCGGTACATAGCACCGCTCAACCTCAACGGTACTGTTGCATTGTTCAAAGATTTGGGCCGCAATGAGCAGGCCCTTGAGATGATAAGGTATTACGTCGAAAACAGGGATGAACCACGTTCTTTTTTTGATCTGGAGCGAGACCCCTTCAGTGGTGACATCAACGACATTGACGTTCTCAATGCCTTCGCAAAGCGGTGTGCAGTTCCTGATGAGGCGTTAGATATATCAACGATGCTTCTGAGGCTCAAAGAATCGTGGAACGATGAGATTCTAGCTGAACTTGCCGCAGCAAAGATAGAGGAATATAAAACAGTATTTAAGGAAACGAGCGGGACGGATTTAAGAAGAATGATTGCGGGTGTTCTGCAGTTCGATCGTATCAATAACGCGTCTGCAGTCATGAAAGAAATTTCTCGGCGGGCAAAGGAGGCGCTTAAATTGATTGGTGCGGAATCGCCGATCAACGCTCGTCGCGTGGCCAAGTTCGGAATTGTGCTCGAGGTTCCCACTGAAAAGCCGCCCGCATAGACCAAACGTGGCTGGTAGGACTCGATACCCCGGAAATGTCAGGATTGCGGTCGAGATACTCCCAAGTGAAGCTGGGCGCATCCAGCGATCCAAGTTCCTCTTACGCAGCCGGCGAGGTCCAATCCCCGCGAGCCATGGGCGTCTCCATCCGTCTTGTTGCCGACGATGACGCCGAAATAAATGGACGAGTTGGTGGTTTGCCTACATTCGCAACCGGCAACGCGTGTTGCGGCTTCAGCAAGGAACCGGGTTAATGCGGTGCGCCAGCGCGCAGCAAATGGCGGTAGCCATTCTCGGTCAACCAGCGCGCGCGGGCCAAGTGTGAGGCCCAGATTCTCTTGGCTTGCTCGGGATTGTTCGCCGGATCGAGATGCAGAACGATGCGCGCGACCTCCCGCCAATCCGCGCCTTCCGAATCGGCATCGAGAAGGCGCAGATAGGTGATGAGGTGCTGCTCGTCATAGCCGGTGAGCGCGTTGGTCGTCGGAGCGGCATCCGTTACTGGCGGATCGAGCTTGGGTGGCTGCATGAATCGGCCCTGCGTGGTTAACGGCGCTGAATTTCCCGACAACGATGCTGCGTTCAAGCGCCCGCGAGCGATGATTTCTGCGCGGGCGGGGGTGACGCCACGTTCATCAGCATCACGCCTTTGCCTTGAGCAGAATTCATGAAGACAATGCCGGCTGCCTCGAGCGCGCGCCGAACCTGGTCGTGCGTGCTCTCATGCACCGGGAGGCCGCGTTCGGACTCCAGGCGTTTCAGGGCGGTCAGCGCCACGAGGGCTTTCTCTGCGAGCATGTCCTGCTTCCAGCCCAGCTTCGCCCGCGCGGCCCGAACTTGTCGGCCGGTGATCATCCATGATCACCTCCGACAGACGACCTGCGCGCACCAGAAATACGACTATAATAGTCGCCCAGACCGCATTCAACGCCCGGCGGACGAGGAACGGGCTAACTTTCACGGTCGTCTCTTTGAACCGGAACGGCGAGTCGCAAGAGCCGGCATTGTGTCGCCGAGCCTGTCGTGGGGCGCATGTTTGCGGAAAGGCGGCAATCCGTAAAATCGCGGAGCCGGAAGGCCCCGCCCGGAGGACCGGGCGGGGCGTTGGGGAGGTCCGGCTTAGTCTCCGTTCGGCCGGCGGGCGCGAGACCAGATGAGGGTGAAGCCGTCGCCGTCCTCGTCGTCGAACAGGTTGGCGTAGATCGGCGCGTTGAACGAAGGATCGTCCAGCTTGACCGACAGGTAGTCACGGCCCTCGTTGGAGCGCTTCGACCAGGCGGCCCCGATCTCGGCCCGGCCCACGAAGACCCGATGGCTGGGGGCGTTGTCGTTGGCCCGGTTGGCTTCAGGGACGATGCGGACGTTCTTGGTCTGCACGCTCAGGGTGACGATCTCGCCCTGGAACTCGCTGCCGGACTTTTTGAAGGAACCGATGTTGGCCATGTCACTTCTCCTTGGCTGTTTCGAGCCCGCGACCACCGCGGCCTCGATGGCGATCTGAAGGCCGGAGGCGATCGACGACGCACCAGCTTGCTGGCCGGAGCGCAGCGGAGGATGGCGGTGGTGCTACTTTCTTGGCTTCCGCGAGGAATGGCCGGAGGCCAGGGGAAGAAAGTCGCGCCGCCGCCGTTGCGGCTCAGGCGATCGAGGTGCCAACCGTCCTTCGGCCAGATCAAGCCATTGAGAGGCCGTGTGGCCGCGCGCCGAACAGCCTGCACGGGAGAAGACCTGGCCGGCGTTGGTTGCCGCGCACAAGAGGCCCGGCCTTCCCGGTGGGAAAGAAGAAGCCGTGGCGCGCAGATCGGACAGGCTGCAACCCACCCGAACCAAGGCGCCTGCGAGGCCTCAGTTCATCGATGCTGCCGGCTGGTAGGATTGGGGCCGACTTCTCGAAGCCGCGCGAGGGCCGTGTCACTGCCGAGGCAGGCTGCCGTTCTGGTCACCCGCCGATTTCCCGCCCGATCGCCAACGAGGCTGACGGTCACCCCTGTCTGACAGCACCTGCCAGCCGATGGGTAGCCGGACCTCCAGCAATGCGCCGCCCCGCCTCGGGTGGGATGAACAGCGCCATCCGTGCCCAGGCTGTGCCGCCGACAGCGACCGCCCCAACCACTGCGAAGGCCACGCGCCAAGCTTCGGACGGGATGCCCATCTGGGCGAAACCGAGCGTGCCGTTGTAGCCGGCGATCGCTGCCGGCACCGCATAAAGCAGCCCGATCGCCCCGCGGATCAGCGGTGATCGCACCGTGGCGAATGCGATCTGCCCGACCGTCAAGGTGACGCCTCCGGCGATGATGGCGACGATGATCGCGCCGGCTACGCCGGCGCCGCTGTGATAGGCGGCCAAGCCCGCCGTCAGGCCAGCAACGAACGGGAGCGCGTACACGGCGACTATGAACAGCAGCCAGCAGAAGAAGCCGATGCCGAATACACTGAGAACGAGTCCGATGATGAGCATGGTGGATAACTCCGTGACAAAGAGGCCAAGGGTTGCGCCTTCCACCACCACCACGGCGCGGGATCGAATATAGCCGAAGGTGATGGAGGGCGGCAGCGGAAAATCGATGGTGAATTCCCGCCGCCGCCGGATGTGATCGACGCCCTTTCAGGGTTGAAAGGGATCGAATTCGTGGATGATCGTGGCGGGGTCGCCGTCATATTCGGCCGACGGCATGACGCCATATTCGCCGTTCCCGGCGTGAAAGACAGTGATGCAGACCATCAGCGTGGTGGCGAGGTTCCAGCCACGGGCGTGAGCGATCGATAGGGCTTGCGACATCGTTCCGGCTCCTGTCTCGGAGGCGGGGACCATCCCCGCGCAACAGGCGCCCGATGTGTCCGGCTCAGGGCCGCAATCACCGCGCAGGCGAAGCCGGAGAGGCCGCACGCGCGCGTAGCGGACCCCACACGGGTGATGGCGTCAGGCCCGGGGCCGGACCAAGGGTCAGCGCTACTGGGAGCGAATTGCGCTGCCGGTGTCGTACGGCGACGGATTGACATGCACGAGCGCGGGATGACACCATTCGAGTGTGACGGGCGAAGGTCATGTGGACCGGCTGCAGGCACTCAATCGAAGGATAGCTGCGCAAATGACTCAGAATAGTTTGGTTAAGCCAAGTCAACTTAGCCAAATACCGGCTGTGGTTAATTTTGAGGTTCCAGACTATAGTTTCGAGGGTCAGCATCGCTGGAATGAGACCCTGCTAATGGCAGGTAAATACACAGGCTCTTCGATTCAGACTTTTGACAGCAAGGGCAAGCCAAACGACTCGCGCAGCGATAACAACGACTAGATTACCGGGTTAGGTCGGGGCACCTGCTAGTGATAGCGGGTGCACCTCATTTTTGCTGATAGAGAATAGCATTCCACAGGCGCGTGCTGAAGAAATAACGTGGACGAGAGTTTTTTAATTGTAACCAACTCGGCCGACGGAACAAGTGACTGCTTAGTGCGCTTGCTTGCTCAAGAAAATCGTATGTTCCTGCGATGGAATATAGATCTTTGGCAGCACTACGAAATAACAGTCACTAATCATACTCACTCCGTGTCTGATCCGACCGGACGAACAATCGATCTAGCAGATCGCAACACAATATTGCTCTGGCGCAAGCCATTCGTTGATCAAATGAATTTTGATGGCCTCCCCATTGACTTGGACGATCAAGCATTTGCGCGTGAGCAAATGCGCTGGTGGTTATATGCGCTGGCTTCAAAATTTACAAACGAGGGGCGGACGCGTTTGGTGGAACCCTATGCTGATCTGCGCCTGCCCAAACTTTATCAACTAGATGTTGCTGGAAAATACTTTGAAACGCCAAGGTATCAATTCAGTATTTGCGGCAAGCCGCTTGGACTCGGGCCGAGTACGATAGCAAAGCCTCTGGGCAATCCAAGCGTAGGGAGTGACCGGATTTTTTATACCCGACTTATTAGCGCTGAGGAACTCTTCCGCCCATATCCCTGGTTTGTACAAGGGGCAATCGTTGGAGGTATAGACATGACATGCTTATATATCCACGGAGCATGTCATTTCTTCGAATGTGAGTTTATCCGCGACCATACGGCAGTAGATTGGCGTACCGAAATCAATACACCCGAACAATCTCCGTGGCGGCTGTCAACCTGCAACGACATTCCAATTTGGTCGGAGCTAGTTAGATCATATATGAAGCGTGTCGGTCTACTTTTTGGCCGTCTAGATTTTATCTATCAAGGTGGAGTGCTTTACTTTCTAGAAGTAAATAGCAACGGGCAGTTCGGCTGGCTGGAAGATTGGCCGAAACTTAGCCTTCACGCCGAATTCTTGAAAGCACTACTCGATCCAAGCACGGAAATTCGACGTTCAATCTTGTAAATTAACTCGTTTCTTTGTGCTAGGTATCCGTCTTTAGTTTTACCGTTGGGCGGGATCGACGCCAATGATGCTCAGGCGCCGCCCTCCCCAAATTTCCAGACCGGAATGCCGATCTTCTTGGCTTTGTCAGCGAAGTTGTCCTGGATGCCCGTGCCGGGGAACACCATGACACCAATCGGCAGTACCTCCAGCATTGCGTCGTTGCGCTTGAACGGTGCCGCCTTGGCGTGCCTGGCCCAGTCCGGCTTGAAGGCGATCTGCGGTACTTTGCGGTGATCGGCCCATTTGGCGGCGATGCGTTCGGCGCCCTTTGGTGATCCACCGTGCAGCAGTACCATGTCGGGATGCTTAGCGTGAACCCGGTCGAGCTTGTCCCAGATCAGGCGGTGGTCGTTGAAGTCGAGGCCGCCGGTGACGGCGATCTTCGGGCCAGCCGGAACCAGTACTTCGGTCTCGGCCCGGCGCTTGGCGGCGAGGAAGTCGCGGCTGTCGATCATCGCTGAGGTCAGCGTGCGGTGGTTCACCATCGATCCTGCGCGCGGCCGCCAGGCGGAGTGCGTGTGGCGCTCGAACTGGTCGGCGGCCTGGTCGCGGAAGAATTCCATGCTGTCGCGGCGTTCGATCAGCGTCTGCCCTTCCGATGTCAGGCGCTCCAGTTCGACCGAGCGGATTTCGGAGCCATCCTGTTCCCGCTGGCTGCGCTTCTGCGCCTGCTCATTGTCGTCGAGTTCGCGTTCGATCCGGCCGATGGCGCGGTGGAAGATGTTGACCGTCGACCAAAGCAGGTCTTCGAGGTCGGGTTCGAGGCGGGTGTCACCCAGTGCCACCGCCAGGGCGTCGAAGATGTCGGCCACCGCGCCGGCGACGATCTGTGCGTCGGGCATCGGCCTCGGGTCGGGTTCGTCCTGGAACGGGCGGTAGCCGTAGAGCTGGAGTTCGGTAAGGACGTGATCGGTCGGGGATGAGGTGTGCGGCGGCTCGAAGCTGGTGTCGTCGTATTCGGTCGTCATGGGATGCTGCCCTTCGTCGGATCGACCGCGCCCATCGCGGCCTTCATGGCGACGAAGGCGGCGGGCGGACCGGACCTGCACCCGCAGCGAAGCGGAGGGCCGAAGCGCAGCGGAGGATGGCGGGTGCCGGCTATTTTGCTTCGCGATGCAAAGGCGGCGCCTTTTGGGCCGCCGGCGGAAAATAGCCGGCCATCCGCCATTGCTTGTCCGGGCCGCTTGCTGCCCGATCGCCCTCTCAGAAGGCCGTGGGCGCGGTCCTCTCCGACGATTGGCGGGAGCTACCCCGCGACCGAATGCGAGAGGACGCCAGCGCCGCCGCACACCCGGCCGCCGTGCCGGAGGACTCCGAGGCCATGAAGCGCACGACATCGTCCGGGGCGATCTGCACCCGGATGGCTGCCCGCAGAGCATTGATGCCGGCGGCGCGGAGATCTTCGTTGAAGTCGCCCAGGCGGGGCGACAGCGTGATCGCCTCGATCCCGGCTTCGCGGCTGCGATCGATCAGGTTTGCCACTGCGCCGTCACCTGCCGGATCGTTGTCTCGGGCGATGTAGAGGCGGCGCAGCGTCCGGGGGAACAGGATGGCGGCCAAATGCGCGGCCGAGAGTGCGGCCACCATCGGCATGGTGGGCATGACGCATCGGAGCGACAGCATGGTCTCGATGCCCTCGCCAGCCGCCATGACATCGTGCGCCACACCGAACCGGACGGCATTGCCCAGGAGGTGGCCCATCGCTCGCCTCGGCGTGTCGATCGGCGCCTTGTCCTGCCCCGACGGGTCGAGCCAAGTGCGGTGCGCGCCCATGATCGTGCCGTTGAGGTCCGTAACGGCGGCGATCATCGCCGGCCAGGTCTCGGTCGGCGAGTCCGGATCGGGCCGGTAGTAGCAGCGTGGATGGAAACGCAGGTTGGCGGTTTCGTGCAAAGCCGTAATGCCGCGTCGGCGTAAATACGTTTCCACGATTGTGCCCGAAATCGGCTGGGACATTGCGAAGAGCCGCCTTGCCGAGTCTGGCGATCCTGCCGGCGCTGAAGATGACGGCCGAACATGGTCTGGCGCCGGGTCGGGTCGTGGCAGGCTGAGGAACCGCCGTGCCTCATCGGCGACATCGGAGAATTCGACGAGGCCGGAGCTTTCGCGGATGATGTCGAGCAGATCGCCATGTTCGCCGGTTGCCGCGTCGGTCCATTTGCCAGGGGCACCCTTGCCTGCTTCCGGCCCGTGTAACCGGACGAAGAGAGACCGCCCTGGCGTGTTGTGGACATCGCCGACCAGCCAGTAGCGGCCTTCTCGCCGGCCGTTGGAGAGGTAGTGGCGGCACACCGCCTCGGCATCGCGCGCGAGACGGTGCGCCAGATCGGCGGCTTGATGGCCCATGGCTACGCCGCCGCCCGGTCGGCGATGCGCTCCAGCGGATAGCGCTCCAGCACTTTGGCTAGAATGGCCGGGCCGCTGATGTCGGTCGGCACGAACATGCGCAGCTTCCAGGAGATGATCTCATGGAACAGGCCATAGGCGCGGAGCCGATCCCGCATCTGGTCGGTGAAGCCGGTCAGCTCGATGCGGTTGGCGCCCATGACGCGGACGCGGCGAAGCTGAAGTCCCTCCGACAGATCGATGATCGTTTTTCCGTCCATCAGCGCGGTGAAGGCGTTGTCGGCGGATAGAGTCGGCGTCTCGGAGTCGAGCGCGGTCGCGACCCATGCGGGTGAGACGCGGCGGCCGATGATTCGCTCGCCGGCGTCGGTCTGGAGCCGATAGACCCGCGAGGATTCATGCGGCAGGCGCTTCCAGATCGGCAGCAGCAATCCGGCAACGATGTGGATCTCGCTGTCCGTGAATTCCGGCACTTGGGCGAGTTCTGCCTCCCAGGCGCGGGCAAAAATTTCGCGGTCGGCCTCGCGCCATTGGGTTTGCGGCATCATCGCCAGCGGCAAGGCTGGATGTTCCATCGGCCGGATCAGCCGGACACGCCGTTCGACCTCGCCATCGTCGAGCATCACGCTGGGCGCCGGAACCTGCACGGCTGCGCGGCCCGATTGCGCGTTGACCAGCAGCACGGCGCGCTTGTCGGAAAGCCGATCCAGCGCCTGGTCCAGCGTAATCGGGCGATTACGCTCGCGCTGCGTGATCGTCAGCAGCCGCGTTTCCGCGGATGTGCCGGGGTGGGTGTAGATCGTCCGCCGGCCGGTGACGATGAAGCTCTCGGCGGTCAGGGTTTCCAGCCCGATATCATAAGTGCCGCTTGCCATCGCACCCTCGATGCGGGCCGTGAGCAATTGCTCGAAGGCGATGAACAGGATGTTCTGCAGATCGATGGTCAGCGCCAGCAGCCGGTTGAGGAACGTCGTGATCGGCGGCAGCTCGTCTCGGATGCCGTTGGCGTCGATGAGTTTCAGCCCGGTCGTATCCTCGAAGATTTGCAGCGTGCAGCCTTCGACTTTACCCGCGACCAGTAGCGAATAAAGCTGGCGCAGTGCGTCCCGCGCGTAGGCACTTTCCAGATTATCCTCGGGCCGGAACAGGCCCTGGCCGCCGGTCTGGCGCTGGCCCTTCGTAATGGCGCCCAGCGTATCCAGCCGCCGGGCGATAGTGCTGAGAAAGCGCTTCTCGGCCTTCACATTGGTGGCGATCGGCCGGAACAGCGGCGGCTGCGCTTGGTTGGTGCGGTTGGTCCGCCCCAACCCCTGGATGGCGGCGTCCGCCTTCCATCCGGCCTCCAGCAGGTAATGCACGCGGAGTCGCCGGTTCTTGGCCGAGAGTTCGGCGTGGTAGCTCCGGCCGGTCCCCCCGGCATCCGAGAACACGAGGATGCGCTTGGCGTCATCCATGAACGCCTGCGTCTCGCCGAGGTTGGCGGAGGCGGCGCGGTTTTCGACAGCCAGCCGGTCGATTCCGTCGGAACCGGTCTTGCGGATGATGCGCCGCGATCGACCCGTTACCTCGGCCACCATGTCGGTGCCGAAGCGCTGCACGATCTGGTCGAGTGCGCCATGCACGGGCGGCAGCGATGCCAGCTTTTCTATCAGGCGATCCCGCCGAGCGACGGCGTCGCGGCTCTGGACAGGCTGGCCGTCGCGATAAACCGGCCGCGAGCAGAGATTGCCCTCGCTGTCGGTGAACGGCTCGAAAAGCTGCGTCGGGAACGAGTGCGCTAAGTAGTCGAGAACGTACTCGCGCGGCGTAATATCAACCTGGACATCGCCCCATTCGTCGGTCGGTATTTCGGCAAGCCGGCGCTCCATCAGCGCCTCGCCGGTCGAGACAATCTGGATGACAGCGGCATGGCCAGCGGCCAGATCGCGATCGACGGCTTCGATCAGCGACGGCGTCTTCATCGCGATGATCAGGTGATTGAAGAAACGCTGCTTGGCGCTTTCGAAGGCGGAACGGGCGGCGGATTTTGCCTGGGCGTTCAGCGTGCCGGTATCGCCGGTGACGTTGGTCGCCTTCAGCGCCGCGTCGAGATTGTTGTGAATGATGCCGAAAGCACCGGCATAGGAATCGTAAATACGGATTTGCTCATCGGTGAGCTGGTGCTCGACCAGATCATATTCGACACCCTCGTAGCTGAGCGACCGTGCCGCATAGAGGCCGAGCGCGCGCAGGTCGCGTGCCAGCACCTCCATGGCCGCGACGCCGCCGGCCTCGATCGCCTCGACGAACTCGGCGCGCGTGGCGAACGGGAAATCCTCGCCGCCCCAGAGTCCAAGCCGCTGGGCGTAGGCGAGGTTGTGGACCGTGGTAGCGCCGGTCGCGGACACATAGACGATGCGCGCGTTCGGCAGCGCGTGTTGCAGGCGCAAGCCGGCACGGCCCTGCTGCGAGGCGGCATGGTCGCCGCGCTCGCTTTTATTGCCAGCGGCGTTCTGCATGGCATGGCTCTCGTCGAAGATGATGACGCCGTCGAAATCGGCGCCCGACCAATCGACGATCTGCCGCACGCGCGAAACCTTCGCGTCGCGCCCATCGGTGCGCAGGGTGGCGTAGGTCGTAAATAGGATGCCCTGATCGAGCCGGATGGGCGTGCCCTGGCGGAACCGCGACAGCGGCGTCACCAGCAGCCGTTCCTGGCCGAGCGCGGACCAGTCGCGCTGGGCGTCCTCGATGAGCTTGTCGGATTTGGACACCCAGACAGCGCGCCTGCGGCCCTTCAGCCAGTTGTCGAGGAGGATGCCCGCAACCTGGCGGCCCTTGCCGGCGCCGGTGCCATCGCCGAGAAACCAGCCGCGGCGGAAACGAACGGCATTCTCCGCGTCGTCAGGCGCCGCCGAGACGATGTCGAAGGTCTCATCGACCTTCCACGATCCAGCGAGGTGATCGGAATGGGCTTCGCCGGTATAGATGACGCTCTCGAGCTGGGCGTCCGAGAGCAATCCGCCCGCAATGACCGCGGGCGGCAGATGTGGCCGATAGGCGGGCTTCGGGGGTGCAACCGACGCCATCGCCACGGACTGTACCAGCTTGGTGGGATGGGCCAGAGAGTCGGAAATACGGATCGTCTGCAATCCGTATTCTTCATAAAGCGCCTCGGTGATGCGCGCGCCTTCGATCGGCTGCCAATCCAAGGTCTCGTAGGCTAGTTCGATGGACTCGGCCGCGACTGCAACGGCCAGAGGGGATGATGGGCGGACGGTGGTGCCGCGCAACGTCCGAGGTATTACGTAATGGGACACAGCGGGAGCCACATCGGCGCCAGCGATCGGCTTCCGCGCCGGGACATCGCGCAGCACCCAGTCCAGCAACGTGGAGGCGTCAGGTGCCATCCCCGGCGACGCCGGGAATTTACTTGTATCTTCGGCGGGCAGCTTGTCGATCACGGTCAGGCGCGTGTCGATGGTCGTGCCGTGCTTGGCATAGACCGCACCGTCGATCGCGGCGGAGAACACTACGCGGCCTCGCTCCTGAAGCTGAACAAACGCATCCGTCCAGGCCGGATTGTCCGGCGCGAAATTGGCGCCGGTGATGGCGACCAGGCGGCCACCATCGGCGAGGCGTGCGAGGGCTGAGCTGACATGGCGGAGCGTGGTGCCGGCCATACGGCGATCGACATGCGCCATCGCCGAGAAGGGCGGGTTCATCAGCACCACGCTGGGGGTGACGTTGGCGCCGAGATGGTCATCGATCTGCGCCGCGTCGAACCGGGTGACGGGGATGCCTGGAAAGAGGCGCGCCAGCAGACCGGCACGGGTCTCCGCCAGCTCGTTGAGCACGAGCGCGCCGCCTGCCAGTTCGGCGAGGATGGCAAGCAAGCCCGTCCCGGCCGATGGCTCCAGCACCAGGTCTGCCGGCGCGATCGCGGCGGCGATGCTGGCCGCGAGACCGAGCGTGATCGGCGTCGAGAATTGTTGGAGCGCCTGGCTCTCCTCGGAGCGGCGCGTATGCGTCGGGAGAAGCCCCGCGATCTTGGCCAGCATCGGCAGCATGGCGGCGGGTGACGCGGCCTTGGCGCACATAGCCGGGCCGAATTTGCGCAGGAACAGAACCGTCGCCGCCTCGCAGGAATCGTAGGCGGTCTTCCAGTCCCATGTGCCTTCCGTATCGGAACCGCCGATGGCGCACTCCATTGCGGCGCGCAGCATGGCCGCATCGATGCGGCGGCCGCCTTCGAGATCCAGGAGAAGTAGGCGCGCGGCCTCGGCGATGGCCGCGGCGGGGCCAGGATTGGTCGGAGCGGCGGCGATCGGCGTCGCCGCCAGCGCGGTGCTGGCGATACTTGGCATTTGGGAACCTCGGGAGAGCGGAACGGATCGAACCGAGGGCGCTCTCTTCACCCCAATCGGCTCAAACCCGTCCCGGCCGCCCTCTGCCTCTGATAGGCGCCGGTATGCCGGATGGCGTTACGCGCCCGTACAGCGATCCGCTGCGGTCAGGCCTCGCCACCACGCGATCCGCTGGTCGCGCGTGGCGTTGGCGAGCCACAGCAGCAAATCACCATGACAGGGGAGCGGCGCGCAGAAGCAGACGAGATCGCAGCCCCGCAACTCGTCGAGCGCCCGCAGCAGATGATGCTGGTCGCCCAACCAGCTTTCGCGTTTCGCGATGACGGTGGCGCGGTCGCCATCCGCGCCGATGCGGAACGGATTTCCCCATTTGCTGCCGCGGCCGATATAGACCGCTCCAGCCGGCACGCCGGTTTTATGCTTGTTGAGAACCCTGCACATCGCTCGTCATCTCCTGATCCGCCCGTCGCGGCAGACTGGCGACCGGGCGCGGCAAGGTTTCGTGGGTCACGCATCGCCAGCCGGGCGATGCGGGAACGGCTCGCCCGTTGACCCGCGAAACGCCGTGCCCAGACAGGTCCAGCCGCGACAGGGGATCAGGCTGGCGATTGGGGTGGCAGGGTCTCGGGCGGCGGGAGATAGGCGTCATAGGGGTTCCCGTCGGCGAGATGCCCAAATGGCGTGAACACGTAATCGGCGCCGTCTCGGCCGACCGCGCAAATGACGTATCGCGTCTCCCCGGTTTTGGCGTCCGCGCATTCCATGAGCGCGAGGTTTTTGTCTTCCGCGGCCCGCAACAGCGTCTGGAAATTCTCGCGTGCATGATCGGGGATGCTCATCGTGCGCCCCCCTTCCTGCGGGCGGGCGTCAGTGTCCGCGCCAGCCAGCCGTTCGTATCGGTCCAGGCGACTGTCGTACGCTTCGCAAGGTCGAGGACATGCGCGCCACCCCCGAAGGCGTCGATCCGCGGGCGCGAGCAGGTATTTGCCCATTGGAAACCCCAACGCCCGGTGAGCGCGAACGCCTCGGCGCAGCGCAGCACAAAATCGATCGCCTGCTGCGGATCGCCGGTCGCGTCGTCATGAATCCAGAGTTTCGTGGCGCCAAGCTCTGGCTGGACTGACAGAAGAAAACCCTCAGAGGGCACCTCCTCGCGGGCAGCGTCCTCCATGAAGGCTTGGTAGAGGTTGAGCGCGCGAGCGGCGTTGTCCACGCTGCCAACGTCGAGCAGGCACGAGAAGTGGGTGTAGAAATCAGCCATTGCGGGGCTCCTGAATCGACGAAGCCCGGCGCAATGGCCGGGCTTCATAGGGGATTGGGTAGACAGAAAAATCAGACGGTCGCGGCAAACGGATCGACGTCGCGATGGATCGGCTGGGCGCGGCCCATCCAGGGTTCGGGACGGATGCAGCGCACCCAATCCACGAAGCTCGGGATGAAGCCGAGGTCCTCGCGGACATGCTGCTCGCCGATCAGCCGCACCGGCACGACGCGGCCGGTCGAGATGGTGATCGTCGTTCCGAAAAATCGCTCGGCCATGAAGATGCCTTCGGCGTGATGGCGCAGCGCGCGGTGGCGGAAATCCGCTGTGATGGCCTTCGACTCGTCGAACCACTGGTGAATCGGCAGATAGTCTTCAGCCGCCCCGCCCCATTTCTTCACCGAGGAAAGCGCATGGTGATTGCAATGTCCCATCGTCGCCTCCTCAAAAGACATGTTGAGAATAATCGGATTCCATACGCCGCTCGTTGTAGTCGAGCGTGATGGTCCGGTCGGCGACGTCGAACGTGAAGTCACCGTAGGCGCCATCGCTGTTCTCCCAGCCGTCATGGGTTTGGCCGAGGAAGCTGTAGACCAGCGCCTCGATGGCATCATGGATCGACAGGCTCTGCCGATCGATGTCGTTGCTGCCCCACACTGGGCGCGCGATCTCAATCGCGCCGTGCGGCAAGGTGACTATCTCATCACCGGCTTTGGCTTCGATATTCTCGATCTGGCCGCTATCGCCGTATCCGTCGAAGATGACGACGACGATGGTGATGCTCGCGGCAGCGAGCGCGTCGAACAGGGCGGTTTTGTTCGCCGGCAGCAAGTCGTCGGCACGGCTTAGGTGTTCGCGCTCTCGCCGATCCCAGGCCGCGAAATCGAGCGCTGGGACGGGGGTAGTTTCGCAATGGGTCATTTCAGGTCTCCACAGGCGCGCGATGGCCGGACCATTGGATGGAATTGGATCGGGAAACGGGTGCAGGGCGGCCGAAGCCGCCCCGCTGATGCGCGCTATTCCGCCGCAATGGCGTGCGGCGCAGGCTCCTCGGAATCGGCGGTGCCAGCATCGTCCTCATCACCGGCAAGGAAGTCCGGCAGGACCTCGGCTTCACCGGCCGGTTCGCCAAGCACCGCCGGCTCGGCCCCGGCGAGACGCAGCGGCTCCGGCAGCCAGCCGGTGCCGTCCAGCAGCCGTTCGGCCTCCTTGGCCATCTCGGTCTTCTTCAAGTGGTCGATGAGCTGCGCGGAGTGCTCACCCTTCGCCTCCCGCACGGCTTCCAGGATGCGGGCCTTCGGCACGCGACCGAGATAATTATCGACGGTCGGCGTCCAGCCGGCGCCGGCCATGTCGAGACCGACGGCGCGGGCGAGCTGATCGCCATGGGTGAGAGCATCCGGCCGACGGTTCCACGGCTCCTTGACCGCGTTGACAGTGAGCGAGGCGCAGTGGGCGAACAGCGCCGATTGGCTGTCGCTGTCGAACGCCGTCAGCGTATCCCAAAGATCGGCCGGGGTTTCAGGCAACAGCTTGGCCCAATGCGCGTGGCGGGCGTCGATCGCCTTTGCGGAAGCGGTCTCGGCCAGGCCGGGCGCCTGAGCGGAGAAGCCGGATTGCTTCGCCGTGATTTCCAGGCAAGTGCTGGCGGCGTAGCGATAGAAGGCATTTAGGCAGAGGGCGTGCAGCACCGCCTGGAACGCCACCTGCGGATCGTTGGCCACGCCGTCGCGCAGCGCCAGGGTGCGATGGGCGGTTAATTCGGTCACCAGGCGGTCGGACAGCGGCCGGATGGTGTCGTCTTCTTCTGGCGCCTCGGGTTCGGACGCAGAAGGTGCGCCGCCGATAGTGATGACCGCGCGCTGGACCGGGATCTCCGTGCTGGTCGGCTCCGGCGTGTCGTCGGCCTCGGTCGGAACCGGTTCGACGGGCGCCTCATCCTCTGGTCGGACGAAGCCGCGCTCGACACGCAAGGCGCCGTCGCTATCGATGCTGACGAAGATGCCGGCGCGGGCGATGTCGGCCGGATCGAACCGGATCGGCCGATTTTCGAACGCCGCCATGGCGGTCTCGATCTCGCCGAGGCGTTGATCGACCGCCTCCGGCAAGTCGTCGGCGCCGGCGTGCTCGGCCTCCAGGGTCTCGTATTCGTTGCGCAGCGCCTCGAAGCTGGCAGCCTCGTCTTCGGTCAGTTCGGCGGTCTCGCCCACCAAGCGCCGCAGACCGGCGCTGTGGCCGTAGGGGAAGTCGGTCGCGACCGCGATCCACTTCCAGCCTTCATTACGTAAGGCCTCTGCTTCAGCCTGGAGCTTCTCGGTCACCAGCCGATCGAGCAGCGCCGGGTCCTGGAGCCAGCCGCCGTCATCGTGCTGGAACAGATCACGCATCACCACGCCACCCGCCGTCTCGTAAGCCTCGATGCCGATGAAAAGCGCGCGCCGGTCGGCAGCGCGGACCGCACCCTCGGTGAGCTGGCGGCGGATCAAGTAGGGCTCCTTGTTGTAGCTCCGCGAAACTGAATCCCAGACCTGCTCCTGCCGGGTGTGGTCGGCGGTGACGGTGAACGCCATCAATTGCTCAAGCGTCATGCCGTCCTCGGCATAGGTGTCGAGCAGCTTGGGCGATACCGCGGCGAGGCGCAGGCGCTGCTTCACCACGGTCGCGTTCACGAAAAACCGTGCGGCGATCTCTTCGTCGCCCAAGCCCTTCTCACGCAATGCCTGGAAGGCGCGGAACTGATCGAGCGGGTGGAGCGCTACGCGCTGGACGTTCTCGGCCAGCGAATCTTCCTCGGGGATCCCGCCGTCCCGCACCACGCATGGCACCGGCGCGGTCTTGGCCAGGCGCTTCTGCTTGACCAGCAATTCCAGCGCACGGAAGCGGCGGCCGCCGGCCGGCACCTCGAACATGCCGGTCTCGTTGCCGTCCGCGTCAACGACGGCGCGGACGCTGAGGCCTTGCAAGAGCGTGCGCCGGGCAATGTCCTCGGCCAGCTCCTCGATCGAGACGCCGGCCTTCACGCGCCGGACGTTCGCCTGGCTCAGTACTAACTTGTTGAAGGGGATATCGCGGGAGGCGCTGAGGGTGATCTTCTGAATGGTCGTCGCCATGTCGGTTTCTCCGCGACGGGCGGTCGAAAGCCTCTCTCTCGACCCGACCTCGTCACGAAACCGGCGCAGCCCTTTCACTCTCGGAGGACCGCAGACCCGGAAAGCCGGAAAAGCGGGAGCACGGATATCCGGCTCTGCGGTTCGGCTGAAACCCGGCAGGCGGAAAGCACCATCATGCTGCCGCCCTCTCGTCGTCGGCTGAAATTGCCGCATTTGCCTCAGGGGTTTCGGACTGGAACCCCAGTATGTAATCCGCCGCCTTCGACGCGGCGCTGGCGGCGCGCACGATGGCGCGGTTGTCTTCCCGCAGCACGTCGAGCCACGAACCGATATAGTCGGCATGGCGCACCGTTGGCGTAATGTTTAGGGAAACGCATAAATAGGCCGCTGAAATTTCTGCGATTAGCTCCTCGAACGCGTATTTCTTCGACCCGAATGAACCGGTTAGATCTCGGTTGAGGCGAGAGGTGTGGCCGCTGGCATGAGAAATTTCGTGCAGGGCTGTCCGGTGCCAGTTGATCGGTTCGAAATAGGCCTGCGGGGGCGGCACTTGCACGAAATCATGCCGCGGATCGTAGAATGCCCGCTCGCCGCCGATCCGGAAATCCACGCCGGTTGCGCGGATCAGCGCCTCGGCCTGCGGCAGGACCAGATCGGTCTCGACCGGCGGCGCCATTGCCACCATCTCGTCCGGCAGGCTCTCGCATTGCGCGGTGTTGAAGACGGTGAAGCGCTTCAGGAACGGGATGGCTTGCGCCTCCTCACCCGTCTCCGCCGCGCGCCGGCGTTCGTCATCCGGGGTGAACCGGTCGGCATAGACGACGGTTGTGCCGCGCTCGCCCTTGCGGACATTGCCGCCAAGGCTGAGAGCCTGGCGGAAGGTAAGCCAACCCTGGCTCGGGAAACCATGAGAGATCACCGCGCCCCAGAGGATCAGCACATTGATCCCCGAGTAGCCGCGCCCGGTCGTAGCGTTGGTCGGCATGGCGAGCGGCGCCTTGGCCGCGGCCGTCCCCCAGGGCTGGATCCAGGGCAGCCGCCCGGCTTCCAGCTCGGCGAGGATCTTGCCGGTGATTTCGTCATACAGGCTCGTCCGGTCTGCGCTCGGCCGGCCACGTTGATCAAGTTTCGACATCGCGGGTCTCCGCGACGGGCACCGGAAGCCTCTCTCCCAGCCTTCAACCCGTCACGGCAAACCCGGCCTGTCTCTGACTCTCGGGGGCGTTGCGGGGGACTCCCCTCAGAAGGGGGCGGACGAGACGCCGACCGGCTCGTCCGCAGGGGAAGACTTTCCCCTCCCAGGTAACTTGTGATAAAACCTCTGCTATAGTTTAAGAGTGCAGAGGAGTTGTCACCGTCGATGCCGTCAACAAGCGCCCAACGGACGCGCGCTCTCGATCTCCTGAAAGCCCGGGGAATGCTCCGGCTTAAGGATTTCGTGGCCGAAGGCATCGGACCGGAGACGCTGGCGCGTCTTGTCCGGGAAGACGCGGTCGCGCGCCCGGCGCGGGGGCTCTATCAGCTCCCCGATGCGCAGGTCGAGGCCGCCCATACGCTTGCCGAAGCCGCGGCCCTGGTTCCCAAGGGCATCGTCTGCCTGACATCGGCGCTTCAATACCACGAGCTGACGCTCCAGATGCCGGCCGCTGTGTGGATGGCGATCGAGCGAACCGCGTGGCGGCCAAAGATGGACTATCCGCGCGTCCGGTTCGTGCGCTTCACCGGGGATTCTCTGAGGGACGGCGTCGTGCGCCATCGCATCGAGGGGGTTGAGGTCCCCATCACAGACCCGGCGAGGACAATCGTCGACTGCTTCCGCTATCGCGCTAAAGTCGGCCTCGACGTGGCGATGGAAGGGCTGCGGGAGGGCCTTCGCCATCGGCGATGCACGCCTGACGAACTCTGGCGCTATGCACGCAAGGCGAGGGTCTGGTCGGTGATGCGTCCTTATGTCGAAGCAATGGTGTCCGATGCCGCGTGAACCCCGCAACATTGGTGCTTCGGTGCGGGCGCGCCTGCTGGATCGGGCGCGGGCCGAGAGGTCGGACTTTCAGATCCTGCTGACACGCTATGCGCTGGAACGTCTGCTTTACCGGCTGAGCGTTTCGGCGCATCGCGAGCGCTTCATTCTGAAAGGGGCGATGCTCTTCGTGACTTGGGTGGCCGATCCGTTCCGACCGACTCGCGATCTTGATTTGCTCGGTTACGGCGACAATGACGTGGAGGCCATCGCCGATACCTTCCGCTCCATCTGCGCCGAGCCAGTCGCCGACGATGGCGTGGTCTTTGATCATGCCGGTTTGCAGGCCGCGCCGATCCGTGAGGAAGTGGAATATGGCGGCGTGCGGGTGCGTACGACGGCGACGATCGCCGGCGCGCGCATTCCGATCCAGGTCGACATTGGCTTCGGCGATGCGGTGACACCAGCGCCCGTCGAAATCGACTATCCCGCTTTGCTGGACGCCCCTGCGCCGCATCTTCGAGCCTATCCGGTCGAAACGGTGGTGGCCGAGAAATTCGAGGCATTGGTTACGCTTGGCATTGCCAACAGCCGGCTCAAGGATTTCTACGATCTTAGGCTAATCGCGGAGACATTCGACCTTGATCGGTCCGTGCTCGTGACTGCGGTAAGGAACACCTTCGGCCGACGCCAAACCGCGTTACCGGGCGAGACCCTGTTAGGGCTGAGCGATGCCTATGCGGAGACTTGGGACCATCAATGGCGGGCGTTTCTCGGTCGTGAGCGAATGGCTGCCGCTCCGCAGGGGCTTGCCGTGGTTGTCTCGGATTTGAGGCGCTTCCTGCTTCCGCTCGCCGAAACGATAGACGGTGATTGGAGATGGGTGCCGAAGGTAGGCTGGGTCCGGTCGTCTTCGGTCCTGCGGTCGACATGAAGGTGGAGCAACGTCTCATGGCGCAGCAAGAGTTACGCCGTCGCCGCGCATGCAACGGGGGGCATAAAAACCATGCACATTGAGACTTTGCGGATTCGAAACTTCCGACGTCTTAAAGACGTACGGATCGATCTGGCATCTGATATCTCCATTTTTGTCGGCGCGAACAATAGCGGAAAGACGTCGGCCTCGCATGCGCTTCAGCTTTTCATGGCGGCGTCTCGGGAACGTTTCTCGGTTCACGACTTCAGCGCTGAATCCTGGGCGGCGATGGACGCCTTCGGCGATGGCGTGGATGGCGCGGTCCTTCCGACCATCTCGCTCGACATATGGTTCCACGTCGATGCGCCCGCCCTCCACCGCGTCGTCGACCTGTTGCCTAGCCTTGCGTGGGAAGGAACGTTGGTCGGCCTGCGTGTCGAGTTCGCTGCGACCGATGCTGCAACGCTACTCGGGAACTTCCGCGAAGCGCGCGAGCGGGCGCGCGCCAATATCCGCCCGGGAGCGAATGGGGGTGCTGACTATCATCCATCGCCACGCACCTTAAGCGACTATCTGGCCGACAATCTGCGGCGTGAATATGAGCTGCGCTACTACGTGCTCGATCGCGCAAAGTTCGGTGCCGCGTTCGAGGAGACGGCCGACTATGCTCCGCTGCTGCTGACCCTAGACAAGGGGCGAGGCGGCAAAGACATCCTGAATTCGCTCTTGCGCGTAGACTTTCTGCATGCCCAGCGCCATCTAACCGACGCGGCGGCGGGCAGCCGGGCCGAAGATCTCTCGCGATGCCTGAGCCGTTTCTATGAGCGAAACCTGGAGAAGCGCGGCGACGACTTCGACGCGATCCGGGCGCTGGCGGACTCCGAAGCGATGCTCAACGATCACCTTCAGCGCGTGTTCGAGCCAACGCTGAGCCGCCTGGGCGCCCTGGGTTACCCTGGCCTCTCCAATCCGCGGCTGCTGATCAAGTCGGCCCTCAACCCAGCCACGATCATGGGTAGCCATGACGGCGCGCGCGTCCACTACGCGCTCGGCGATCCGCAGGAGGGGATCGAACCACCGACGCTCCCCGATCGTTACAATGGCCTGGGCTTCAAGAACCTCATCTACATGGTCGTCGAACTCCTAGATCTCCATTCGCAGTGGATGGACATCGAGGAGAACCGGCCACCCCTGCATCTCATCTTCATCGAAGAGCCAGAGGCGCACCTCCACGCCCAACTCCAGCAGGTCTTCATCCGCAAGGTGATCGATATTCTGGCGATCGAGGGCGACGACCGTGCGTATTATGTGAGTCAGCTCGTCGTCACGACGCACTCACCCCACATCCTCTACGAACGGGGGTTCCGGCCGATCCGCTATTTCCGCCGCTCTTCGAGGGCGGTGTCGCAGTCTTCTGAAGTGCTCAATCTCTCGGCCTTCTATGACCAGACCGCCAACCCCACCCGCGACTTTCTCGAACGCTATGTCAAGCTCACCCATTGCGACCTGTTCTTCGCCGATGCGGCGGTGCTGGTGGAGGGCAATGTCGAGCGGCTCTTGTTACCGCAGATGATCGCCAAGGCGGCGCCTCGGCTTCAGTCCGCCTATCTCAGCATTCTCGAAATCGGCGGCGCCTTTGGTCATCGCTTCCGCACCCTGATCGAGTTTCTCGGCATAACCGCGCTTATCGTCACGGACATCGATAGCGTAACGGCGCCGGTCGCCGCTGCCGAGACGGCAGTCGAGGACGACGACCCGCCCGAGGATCAGGAGGCGGGCGCGGCCGGTAGCGTCTGCATGGTGCATGTCGCCGGCGCCGTCACCTCCAACCAAACGCTCATTCAATGGTTGCCGGCCTGCACGACGATCGCCGATCTCCTGAACGCCACGGCCGATCAGCGGACGCAATCGCGTGGTGAGGATGGTTACGCTCTGGTGCGCGTGACCTATCAGACTATGGTCGACGTCACCTGGAATGTGCGGCAGATGGCAATGGCCGGCCGCACACTCGAAGAGGCCTTCGCGCTTGAAAATCTGACTTGGTGTCAGGATGCCGCGCGCTCCGACCTCAAGCTGCGGGTGCGCGGAAGTGGCGGTCTTACGGCCGGGCAGCTTGCCGAACGTCTGCACAACCGGATCAAAGGGTCCAATTTCAACAAGACCGATTTCGCGCTCGCGCTTCTTGCCCAGGACCCCGCCACTTGGACTGTTCCGCACTATATCGCCGACGGCCTCCGATGGCTTGAGGACGAGGTCACGCCAGTTCCTCCGCCGGCCCAGGTGCAGGCTGAGGTCCCGGCATGACGAGCCGGATCGGACAACCCGACACTGACGCCGATCGAGCGCTGCGCCGGTGTCTCGATCAGCAGGCACTGACCAGCTTCGTGGTGGTGGCGGGCGCGGGTTCTGGCAAAACGACGTCGTTGGTGAAGGCCCTTGCCCACCTCTCGACGACACGCGCCGCCGAGCTCCGTCGACGAGGTCAGCGTATCGCCTGCATCACCTACACGGATGTCGCGGTTGGCGAGATATGGGGTGATGTCGGCAACGACAATCTCTTCCACGTCTCGACGATCCATAGCTTCCTCTGGACGGTTGTGAGCCCGTTCCAGCAGGATCTGCGACGGTGGGTGGCCGGACGCATCGAGGAGAAGATCGCCGCTGCCCAGGAGCGCTTGGATAATCCAAGAACACGGGCAAACACCCGCGAGACTCTGGTTCGCGACATTGAGCGCTACCGGCGCCAGACTGAGGCGCTGGTCAGCGTGCCTCGATTTACCTACGGCACGGGCAGCGACTACGCCAAGGGCGTCCTCGGGCATGATGACATCCTCAAGATTGGACCCGCGTTGATCGAGGAGCGGCCACTGTTGCGGACGCTGATAGCCAATCGCTTTCCGTTCATCTTCGTCGACGAGAGCCAAGATACCAGCCCAACCTTCGTCGCTGCCCTTAGACTGGTCGCCGAAACTGTAGGACCGGGCTTCTGCCTCGGCTTTTTTGGCGATCCGATGCAGAAGATCTACACCACGGGCGTTGGCCCAATCGCGCTCGGCGAGGGGTGGAACGAGATCACCAAGCCGGAGAACTTCCGGTGCCCGACAAGCGTGCTCGCCGTGGTCAACAATATCCGCGCCGAAGATGACGGGCTTCGGCAGATCCGCGGTCGCACGGTTGAGCGGAATGGGGTCATCGAAGCGGTCGAGGGATCTGCACGTCTGTTCATCCTGCCGGCTGATGAGAGAAGGACCGAACGGCTCGGTCAGGTGCGACAGTGGCTGGCGACTGAGCATCACGATCAGCGCTGGCAGAGCGACGATGACGACGCAGATGTCCGGGTCCTTGTACTCGTGCATCGCATGGCGGCGCGTCGCCTGGGTTTTCCGAACCTCTATGCCGCACTCAACGACCAGGCGCCCCCTAGCCTGAAGGACGGACTGTTGGACGGCACTGCCTGGGTGTTGAGGCCATTCATGACATTCGTCTTGCCGTTGGTGATTGCGGCGCGATCCGACGCGGATTTCGGCGTCATGGCGGCGCTACGCGCAAACTGCCCGCTGCTGAGCAAGGAGCGTCTGACCGATCAGAATGCGCCCGCGGTGCTCGCCCGTTTACGTGAAGACGTGCCGCATCTCGTCGCTATGCTTGAGCCGCGAAGCGGGATGACCATCCGGGAGGTGCTCGTCTTCATGAACGAACGGGAGTTGGTGAGCCTTGATGATAGGTTCGCCGGCTATCTGGTCGATGGTGGCGCTGGATCGGACGAGGAGGAGGCGGGCGCCGAGCAGGCAGCAGTGAACGCATTCCTTGACTGCGCGGTCACGGAACTTTGGGGGTATCGCGAATATATCGAGGACCAATCGCCGTTCGCCACGCAGCAAGGCGTCAAGGGCGCAGAGTTTGCGCGTGTTCTTGTGATCCTCGACGACGAGGAAGGGGACTACAACCTTTTCTCTTACGGGAAGTATTTCGGGATTTCGCCGCTGTCGGCTACTGATCAGAAGCATCTCGACGATGGGACTGACTCGGTCATCGGTCGGACCCGTCGCCTGTTCTATGTCTGTTGCTCACGAGCCTTTCAAGACTTGGCCATCGTGCTTTTTGTTCCGGATGTCGCTGCGGCCCGAATGGCGATCGAGGCCAAGGCGCTGTTTCCGGCTGCCAACATATACGATCTAGCTGCGATGACGGCTCAGAACGTGTCACCTGCGGCGTCCGGATAGATGTGGTTTATCGAACGGCTCTTCGAACAATAACAGATATGGGGAACACGGCATGATCGAGGGAGCAAGACGCCTATCGCGGCAGCACATTACTGTGCGCGTGCCATGGCACGACACCGGTTGGACGGGTCACGTCTGTGCAGCACCCTGTGCCAATTCGTCTTGCCTAGCGCTTGCCCGCATCGCCAAAGGCAAGCGACCGGATGAGGACAAACTCGCCGGCGAGGCCTTCGAAACCTTGGCACAAGCTGATCTCCCGCCCTGTGTTGAGGAGCGAGCTGGCTTCCTTTCCGGACACGATCTCATCCTGAAGAAGGAACATCCCTACAAGGTGCGCAGTCCGGAGACGCATGGTCACTTTGGCGAGACGACGCTGCGGTTCGAGGCGTACTCGGCCGCGTGTATTCCCTTCGGCTGGATGTTGCGACGGCAGGTGGAGGGTGACGAGCGGCTTGGCCTTGTCGGTAAAGCCGACACGCTTCGGCTCGGTTATGATCCCGCACGTGAGCCCGATCTCCCCTTCGACACGAGTTGGGTCCAGGACAAGCGCAACCAACTCATCATGCTCGACACCTTCTTCGGCTCGCTCGAGCCCGAGGGATCGCTGTGCGTATTCTACGCCAAGCGCACGCCGCTCGCCGAAGATCAGCGCCGCGTCATCATCGGCGTAGGACGGGTGAAAGGAGTGGGGCACTTCACCGAATACGCCTACGACGCGGCCGGCGCGTTACAAGGCGTACTGTGGGAGCGAAATGTACGTCATTCTCTTCGCCCCAATGGCAAGTCCGACGGCTTCCTCATGCCGTATCATGCGCTGCTGGCGGCCGCAGAGAGCAATCCGAGCCTTGATCTGGCCGCCTGCGTCGCCTTCGCACCCGACGATCAATTCGATGCCTATTCCTTCGCGTCAGAGCATCTCGCTGACGACGCGGCCATTGCTTCGTTGTTGGCTTGTGCCGCAGCACTACGTGCTGCCGCCGAGCGGGCCGATGTCGAAGTCGACGCGTCACTGAGATGGATCGACAGTGAAATCGGGCGGCTGTGGACGGCCCGTGGCGTCCATCCGGGACTTGGGAACGCACTCTCCGCGTTTGGTCTCGATCACGGTGGCCTACTCGCGCATGAGATCGTTCGTGCTGGCGCCAAGGACGGCAAGATCTTCGACGCGTTCGCCTTCATCGACAGCTTCGTCGCCGACCCCAAACGCTTCCCACAGGCCGAAGGTCTGGGTTTCGGAGTGAGCTATCGACAGAAGTGGCAAGGCCTGCCGGCTGAACGACGGCGATTGCTGGAACTGGTCGCGCGCTGCAATCTCCAATCCGAACAGGCGCTCTGGATCTACCAGCCGAGCGTCAGGCATCTGAGCGCACCGACGAGCGATGCCGATATCTTGGCCAATCCCTATCTGATCTTCGAGCGTGATGAGGGGGCGGTCGAACGCGTCAGCTTCGGCGTGATCGATCGAGGTGTCTTTCCCGCAGAGTCGGTGCGGCAGGCAGCACCGCTTGATCCTCCAACCCAGATGACGGATGCGATCGACATGCGCCGCGTCCGCGCGCTGATGGTTCACCTTCTCGAAGGTGCGGTCGGCGAAGGCGGGCATACGGTGGTGCCCCGGAGCTGGTTGGTCCAGCGCGCCCTGGCGGCGCCGCTGGAGCCAAAATGCGTGATCGACGAAGATGTGATCGCGATCAATTCTGCCTGGCTTGCCGAAGTTCTGGCTGAAGGAACGACGGGCGACGAACCGGCCTACAAGCTTCAACGCTACGCGGTCGCGCGCACTATGATCACCGCGGCAATCCAGAAACGCGTCGGCGCCAAGCGGCACGATCTATCATATGACTGGCGCAAGCTCGTGGATGCCGAACTCGGTGCGCTCCCGACGATCGAGGCTGACCGGAAGGATGAGGAACGGGCGCGCCGAGAGAAGGCGGCCTCGCTGAAGCAGATCGCGCAGTCACGCTTCTCCGTGCTGGTCGGCCCGGCAGGGTCTGGCAAGACGACATTGCTGAGGCTGCTCTGCGATCTGCCCCAGGTGAACGAACGAAAGGTTCTGCTGCTCGCGCCAACGGGAAAGGCGCGGGTTCGAATGGAGGAAGCCACCGGCCGGCTCGGCCAGGGCAAGACGCTCGCACAGTTCCTACAAGGCCTCGATCGCTATGATGGCGCAAGCGGCCGCTACTATTGGAATCCGGCGGCGCGTCGGGAGAAGGGCTACCGAACTGTCGTCGTCGACGAGTGCTCGATGCTCACGGAGGATCAACTCGCGGCGCTCCTCGACGCCATCGAGGGCGTGGAGCGTCTCGTGCTCGTCGGAGATCCCCGCCAACTTCCGCCGATCGGCGCCGGACGTCCATTCGTCGATATTTGCAGAAAGCTGGCGCCGCCGGAGCAACCGCCGATCTTTCCCCGGCTTGCTGACGGATATGCCGAGCTGACGGTCATCGGTCGTCAGCGCGGGAGCGGACGCGGTGACGTGCTGCTCGCGCGGCAGTTCAGCGGTGAGGCGCTCGATGCCGGCGCCGATGAAGTCTGGGACGCCTTGAACGCTGGAACGCTCGACCATGTGCGTTCGGTTCGCTGGGCGGGACCGAGCGCGGTCGAGCAGACGCTGACCCGGGAGCTTATCAGTGGCCTCAAGCTGACGGGTGTCGACGACGAGGCAGGCTTCGAGCAGAGCCTGGGCGGCAGCGCCTATGAGGGAAACGTCTATTTCTGGGCGGCGCGCGAAATCGGGGGAGATGGCGCGGCTTCGCGGTCTCACGATTGGCAGGTGTTGTCCCCCATCCGGGCGGGACTCGCTGGCGTCGACGCGCTGAACCTCGCCGTGCAGCGGCGCTTCCGAACCACGACCAAGGCGCGGGCCGAGGCCACACGGTATGCGAAAATTCCTAAACCCGCCGGTCCCCAGGGCCTGCTGTGGGGCGACAAGGTTATCAACGTCCGCAACAACGGCCGCAGGCGGACCTATCCGGTGCAGGAGAATGCCTATGTCGCAAACGGCGACATCGGCGTCATCGTGGGCGGCTTTAAGACCAAGAAGATGACTCGCCGGCCGCGCAATCTCGAGGTCGAATTCAATAGCCAGCGCGGCGTGAAGTTCACCTATCCTTACTGGGAGTTCACCGGCGACGACGGGTCCCCCGAGCTGGAGCTGGCCTATGCGCTTACGGTCCATAAGACCCAGGGCAGCCAGTTCGGCCAGACCTATCTGGTCGTTCCAAAGTATTGCCGGCCGCTGACCCGGGAGCTGCTCTACACAGCTTTGACCCGCCATCGCGATCAACTCGTAATTCTCCATGAGGACGAGATTGGCGCATTGCGGCGTTATGCCGAACCGGCGGCGTCAGAGATCGCTCGGCGCATGACCGACCTATTCGAGAATCCCGCGCCCATCGAAGTGTTGACGGGCACCGGGCCCAAATTCTTGGACAAGCATTTATTGCATCGAACGAGCCGCAATGAACTCGTCCGTTCGAAGGCCGAGCTCGCGATCGCCGAGAAGCTGCATGCAATGGGGGTTCCCTATGTCTACGAGCAGCCGCTCGTGTTGGGCGGAAAGATGCGGTGGCCCGACTTCACCATCGAGGACGATGCCAGCGGCATCACTTATTATTGGGAGCACCTTGGTCTCCTGTCGGACCCAGCCTATGCGCAGCGCTGGGCGACGAAACGGAAGGCCTACCTTGCGGAAGGCGTGCGACCGGTTGAAAGCGCCAACGGCGCAGACCGTGTCCTGATCGAGACGACCGAAGCGGAGGGCACGGGCTTGAACATGCTCGAAATCGAGCGCTTAGCGAGAATTGTCTTAGGATGATCCCGACTAGCGCGACCTATGGGCTGAAGCGGCTGGACGATGCCGTGCTGAAGCCTGGTGATATCGTGCTCACGACCACGACGGCCGCCGTGAGCAAAGCCATTCGCGTCGCAACCGGAAGCGACATCTCCCATGCCATGGTGTGCGTCGAGGATCGGTCCGTGATCGACGCGACAGGCGAGGGCGTTCACGCACGCAACACGCAGCGGCTGCTTTTCGAGGAGGAATGCTCTGTGCACGTCTTGCGTCTGCGTGGCAACATCTCCGATGCCCAGCTTTCGGCGGTGCGAACCTACATGCGCGGACACATCGGTACGCAGTATTCTACCAAGGAGGCAATGCTGACGGTGTTGGGTGGCGTGCGGCGATGGAGCAAGAAGCAGTTTTGCTCGCGGCTCGTCGCGCAAGCCTTCGCGTCTGCGGGCATCCAACTCGTCGCCGATCCCAATTTCTGTTCACCCGCCAATCTCAAAGACAGCCCACTTCTCGCCTCTGTGCCGGACGCCACCGTGCCCGTGACTGCCGAGGAAGCGTCATGGTGGGAAGGGAACGAGGATGTCCCGCAGCTTATGCGAGATGCGATCAACGCTGTCCTCGGCGGCGCGCGCGCAAAGAACCCGGACATACAAACTTTCGATGATCTCCACCACCATCTGGCAAGTCATCTGGAGCACGACGATGATTTCTGTCGATTACTCGAAACGTCGGGCTATCTCTCGCTTTGGAAGATCGAGCGGGACAAAAATCCATGGCAGTATGATCTCTCTCTCATGAGCGCGGCGCCTCTGGATCAAGTCGAGACCTATTGCTGGAGCGTGCTGGAGAACGAGGACGGCGGGCCGAACCGCTACATAGTCAATCGTGGCGGATACCTGCTCTTCTGCCGGCAATACGATCGTCAGTTTTTCAGGCTGATGGCGGAGTTATATGAGCATCTAGCCGCACTTCATCGCCAACGCGTGGATGTCGCGGGCAAGTGGCTCGAAGCGAATGGCCTTCTCGCGCGACCGACATCTTCCCCTCTCACGCCGCATACACCCGAATGGTTCGCAGCCCTGGAGCAATGGGATCCGCCGAAGGCGATGATGACACGCAAGATTATCGACCTCACCGGCCGGACAGACGTTTGTTCGATTTGCGGCGACGATCCTGCAAGCGATTACCGCCTGGCGGAAGAACATCGGCCTGCCGGCGGCGCAGACACGCTTCGGCTTTGCGATGACTGCGTCGGTATCCGCAGAGAGGCGGGCGAGCCGTTTATGCCGTTATCCGACGACCAAGGCGCCGATGTTGACCAGGGCACTTAGATTAGATCACGCCGGTTTCAGTGTTGGCCTCGGCGGACGTGTTCAGCCAAGCCGGGCGGCCGTCTTGGCGGTGCTGGAAATCGTAAGAGGTCGTCGTCGAATGGAGGACCGTCCTCGACGGCCCGCGAACGACATAGTCTCCGTCATCGAGGTGGACGTGGGTGACGCCGGGGAACAGCGCGTCATCGACTGGGTGAAGCGCTCGCGGGTTGTGAAACAGGATGAGCTCGTCGAACCATCCCTCGGCATAGTCGGGGCTCTCAACGTCGATCTTGAATGGGACGGCGCTGGCCATGCCGGCCGCCGGATCGATCAACACTCCTTCCCGGACCAAGCTGACCCACGGATCGCCGAATCCTGCGCGCACGCCCATTCGGCTGAACTTCACGATCGTGCCCGCGTTCGAAAACAGGACACCGGAGATATGCTCCGCGTTGGGCTGCGCGAAGAAGTTGGTCGGCACGACCTTGCCTTCCACGACATGGTCCGGGCCTGGCACGAAACAGTCAACGAGCTGGTTGTCGCTGTCGACAGTCGTCACCATGCGTAGTCCATAGAGATAGAACGGCAGCGCGGCGTGCGACCAGCGCATCGACGCGGGCGCGTGAAAGTCTGCGATTGCAAGCAGGAGGGGATGGCCCCAGTAACGCTTCTTCATCTTGGAGAAGAGCGGCGACCCGAATTTCTGTGGCATCTGGTTTTCGAGGAACGGCCAAATCTGCTCCGGCGCGTCCGGCGGTGGGCCAGCGCCTATCGCCGAGCTGAAGGTGTCCTGCGAGTTCACCGTGGTCGCCTCGACGAAGACGGTCTTCCCAACTTTCCTGATGCAGAAGTCCGGAGCCGCGTGCGTGTAGTCCATGTCGAAGTTCAGCGCCGGGAGCGCGGCCCACAAATAGAGTTCCCAAACGCGCGCACTGTAGCCACTGGTTTGGAAATCTCGAACGAGGTTGCCATCGAGGTCGGGGACCCAGCGAGAGACCTCTTCGAGCAAGGCACGCGCCGCCCCCTGATTGAAGCCGTCACGCAGCATCACGTAGGCGTCGTGATGACGTTCGATGTTACCGAGGGTCGCGAACAGATGGACGCCGTTCGGCTGTTGGTGGGCCACCGGGAACTTTGGTTGGGCAGTCAGTAAGGCGCGGCCGAAATTTCGCCTAAGAGCAAGTTCGCCGGCCCGCGCGCTGGGCAAGAAATGGGATCGCTGGAACGGCCGATATCGGCCAGCCGTGTCGCGGGCAAAGGCGACACACATGAATTCCTTGGTGGCGATGACATGGAAAACGCCTGCGATCACCCGTTCGTTGTCCGCGGACCAATGGGAGGCGCTTAGCGTGTCTTCGCGCATCTGCTGCGGCATGCCCCACAGTGCCAGGGCATCAAACCTCTCGCGTGAAACGCGCTCGAACAAGCGATGTGCGTCGCCCTGCGTATCAGGGTGCGTTTCGGGCATTGGCTTTTGGTTGCTGGGCGTCAGCGCCTCCCATTGGTCCGCGGCCCTTGATAAACGATTTTCGTTATATTAACATCAACGAATAGAGTTTGCAAGATTCGGACGTTTTGAGATATGGCTGCCGCCGAGACACCACCTGTCACCCCTTCGCAGATCCGTGCCGGACGGGCCTTGCTCGACTGGTCCCAAGAGCAGCTCGCCGAGAAAGCCAAGGTGGGACTGAGCACCGTGCGTGACTACGAAAAGGAGAGGCGCGGCGGCGAGGTGGGCGGTGCCAAGGCTATCTGTCTGGCTCTTGAAGATCATGGCGTTGTTTTCCTTTCTAGCGAGGGCAACTATGGCCCCGGCGTTCGCCTCGTTGCCAGCATGCCCAATGTGCTGCGTCGTCCCACTAAGCTCGGCCGTTGGGATTCGCTCATGATCTCTATCGAGTGGCGTGGCCGGCAAATCGAAGTGTTTGTGTCGCAGGAAGCTCTCGACGATCTTGGCCATTTTCGCGAGACCCGACCTGAACCGGAGTACATAGCTCTCTTCGATGAGCACCGGGGACGGATTCTCAAGGCGGCTGCCACGGCGATCGACGCCGGCCGCGTCACACCGGATCGGCGTGTGCATCTGACCAGCGAAGACTTTCCGGAGCGCGGCGGATGAGCAAACGATTTCGCGACAAGCCCTGCGCCTACTGTTTGACCAATCCGTCGACGGCGACGGGCGATCATGTTTTTGCTCGCGAGTTTTTCCGGAGGCCGCGCGAGCGAACTTGCCGAAGGTTCCGGCTTGCGAGTCGTGCAACAATGAAAAATCGCGCCTGGAGCACTACCTGACGGCGGTGTTGCCGTTCGGTGGCCGCCATGCGGACGCACTCAGCAATCTCCAAGAGTTGGTGCCCGGCCGGCTGGCGAAGAATGCGAAGCTGCACCGGGAACTTGCGCATGGCTGAGGCGTCACGCTGACAGAGGAACAGCCTGGCCTGCGTGTACCAACAATGACGCTCCCGTTTGACAGTGACCGTCTCCACCAACTCTTTGGGTTCATTACCAAAGGACTTTTGTGGCATCATTGGGCTGTAGTGCTACAAGCGCACCACGATCTGAAGGTTGTCTCGTTCACAGAGTTTGGCGAAACGAGCTTCTCAGCCCTCCTCGGACTGAACGCCAAGCAACGCGTCCGCTCCACTCTTGTGAATGGCGCCTTCTCCTACGAAGGCGCGCAAAGCACTGACTATCCCGAATTCAGCATTTGGAGAATCTCGATTTATGGCGGGCTCAAATGTTGCGGCGATCCGATGACGCCCATGGAAGAAGCCAGCGGATTGGGCATCATCACCGCAGAACGCCAATTTCTTCAACGGCCGAATGTGATCGCGATTTTCGGCTGAAGCATTTCGCCCGTTCCGATTCGAGAAAGGTCCGGCGATGATGTGTCCGCATCGTCTTGAGGCGTTTCAGCATGGGCGGGAAGGACGGGGATCTCCGATGGCCAGACGATACAATGAAGGCAAAGCAATCGACGCTGTTCTCCAGCGATCAGGTCGAGCACGAAGGGGTCACGTCGATCGGGGGCGTCGGGTCCTTCCGGATATTGCCTTGCGCACCAGAGGCGCGGAAAGGTCGTGGGGGATGGGCACGCGGGCGTATGGATCGTGATGGAGGTCGATCACTACCCCCGATCCTGCCGGTTGGCGCAACGCGGCGACCGCGCTGATCGAGGTGTTGTTCCGGCTGGTCAGCGTTGCCAATAGCGGAGGCGTCGTCCTCGCCGGATTGAGCATCTGGATTAAGGGCTAATCCGGTCGCCGCCGCCAACTCATTTCGCCGCGGGGGTCGAGCGGCGAACTGCCTTCTTCCGGGATATTGTGTCAGCAATCGCGGATCGAAGCTGGGCCGCTTCTGGACCGTCCTCGGCCAGACGTCGCGTTAGGGCGGCAATCAAGTCGCTGTCGGTGTCTGAACCAGCCCGCGCCCCTATTTTTGGCGTCCCCTTTCCAGCTAAAGCGGCCGCGATCCTCTTGGTCACACGGTTGGCTGCCCGCCGCGACGGATCATTCTGCACGTGAGCATAGATTGCCGTTGATCTCTGATTGGAATGACCGAGTATGGCACCGGTCAGCGCCAGCGCTTCGCCTGTTGATATGGCTGTCGATCCCATCGTGTGGCGCAGCGTATGAGGTGTCACTCCTGGAAGATCGGCCTTCTTAATCGCCCGCGACCACATGGTCTTGGTGCCTTGGAAATAGCCATCGCCACGCTCAGCGGGAAAGACAAAATCAGTTCCATCATGCTTGTCGATGCTTTTCAGCAAAGCAACGGCGGCGTCGCCGAGCGGTCGAACGGATTTTCCGGTTTTGCTGTCCATTAGTTCGAGAAGCCCCTCATCCAGCTTCAACTCCGACCATTTTAAGCCGGCAATTTCGTCCCGCCGGCAGCCTGTCAGCGCCCAGAGGCGCGCGATATTCAGCGCCTTTGTATTTACGCCTTCCTGCGCAAGTTCATCGAGTGCCTCACCGAGACGTCCAACCTCCTCTAATGTGAGGAAGCGCTCCCGCTGATTGTCGGTTTTCCGGACGGCGGCCGTTTCGCACGGATTGCGGGACGCGATCTCGTTCCGAGCGGCAAAGCTGAATACGGCCGAAAGGTCGCGTACGACCTTGCGCGCAACGCCCTCACCACCGCGGACAATGATACGCTTTCGCGGCCCAACCTTCTCATCGCGATTGGTTTTGCCGGCCGCCACCTCACGCACGAAACGCTCGATATCGCCGGCGTTGATTTCGGTGACCCGTTTGTGGCCAAGCAACGGCAGGACGTGATTCCGGAGGCGCGCCATGGTGAACTGCTTCGTCAGCGGTTTCATCGGCACGCCCTGACGTTTGCCGCGCTGAACGAAGCAGCCCTCTTCTTCGTAGAGATCGATCAGGCCGCTCATCCTCATTTCACGGCGCTTCGCCCGGCGCTCGTCAGCGGGGTCATCGCCCTGCGCCACGCCGCCAAGAATGGTCTTTGCCTGCTTGCGGGCTTGTTCTGGCGTCAGGGGGCCATAGCGACCCACTGTGACGAACCGCTGGGCAGCAGTGCGTCCGCCGCCTTCGGCGCGATATCGGACAATGAACGTCTTGGCGCCGCTCTTCTCCACGCGCATGCCAAATCCGGGTAGAAGGCTATCCCAGACGTAGTACCGGTCGTCCCTTGTCTCGGCGGCGTCCACAACCCGCTTTGTGAGAAGAACCCCGACCCGCTTGGCCATGTCTCGTCTCCAACCTATCGCCGCCAGGTGCCCAACCCACCATGTTTTGGTCAACACCTGGTCAACACGGTGAACGGCAATTGCCGGCACACCCTAGCGGGCCGCAGAGTAGTCAGTCAAGTTATATCTATATTTTTCAACGGATTAATGGGGCTCTGGGATACTCTGGGATACCCCCGAAAAGCTACACTGCAACCTTGCCAAGGTTGGGGTCGAGGGTTCGAATCCCTTCGCCCGCTCCAAATTTTCTCAATGAAATCAAGCGATAAAAGCGGTCCTTCGGGGCCGTTTTTTGCTTACACTGACGGCGGAGATCGCCGATGTAAGCCCCTTGTAAGCATTTGGGTGAAGGTTTGCGGATACGATAGGCGGCTCCTGGCGGCGGTTGAGCGGCCCACGGGTTGAGTGAGCGCCATTTTCGCCCCCCCGCCCTGCCTTCCGCAGGCTTCGGAAGGTGATCCAGCGACTGAACTCTGGCGACCATCCGAGCTGAGGGAGGTGATAGCGTTCGGCAATCGCTGCCGCGAGGCGGGTGTGCGGCCGGCCATGGGCTCAGTCGGCGATGCGTATGATAACGCCATGTGCGAGAGCTTCTTTGCGACGCTGGAATGCGAGCTGCTGGAGCGCCGCCGCTTTGCCCCCAGGCCGAAGCCAAGATGGCCTGCTTCAGCTTCATCGAGGGCTGGTACAACCCGGTCCGGCTGCACTCGGCGCTGGGCTACCAGTCAACCATGGCCTACGAACTGCCAAGGAGGCCGCCACCGCAGAACCCACCTGAACCAAGTCCCTCAACACTCCACGAAAACCGGGCATCTTCAGCTTCAGCTTCAGCTTCAGGCATCAACGAATTCGGGTGACGAATTTTCGTCCGATTGGAATTTCCCTGCCATCCTTAAGAACCGCGACCCACCCGCCAGCGGGCAACCGCTTCATCGCTGACACCTGCGAGCGGCGGATTATCCAGGACCGGTGGGCCCTGACGAACTGGTCCGGATTGAGCCGGCTTTCGAGGCTGGTCAGGGTGCCAGCCATCAGGAATGACCTCGTTCCGACATGCAGGCGGACATAATCGCGTTCCGCCTCGACAAGATCGATCGTCGTGACCGGCACGCGGCACAACTGTCCCCCGCTTGGCACCCACAGGTCCTGGGCAGGGCCAGACGCCGGAGCAGGCGCCGGAGATAAGGATGGCAAAGGCCGGATGCGCTGCAGGGCCCGGGCGAGACGTTCCTGCGTCACCGGCTTGAGCAAGTAATCCGCGACCGCCAAATCGAATGCCTGCACAGCGAAATGGTCGTGCGCGGTCACAAAGACGATCGCCGGCGGCCTCTCGGAGGCAGCGACGGCACGCGCCACAGCCATGCCGTCGATCCCGGGCATGGCGATGTCCAGGAGCAGGACATCGGGACGCAGGGTTTCCAACAGGCGCAGCCCTTCACTGCCATCGTTTGCCGTTCCTGTGACATGGACGCCGTCCAATCGTGCGCAGAGGAGACACAGGCGCCGGATGGCGTGCGGCTCGTCGTCCACAATCAGGACGCGGAGCGTGGGACCAGAAGATGTCACGCCCCCCGCTGTCACGCCCCCCGCTGTCACGCTGGTGAGAAGCGGAGAGGCATGACGATCTCGGCGATGAAGCCGCCTGTACTCTGCTTGCCGAACGAGCAACGTGCCTCGTCGCCAAAGCGGGTGGCCAGGCGGGCGGCGACGTTGCGCAGGCCCAGACCGAGGCCACCGCCAAAGCTGGTTCCAGCTCCGTGGCCCGCATGCAGCTTGCCTTCTCCGCCTCCCCTATCGGCGGGGCCTGCCGGCGCATCGTCCTCCACGGTCAGGCGAAGCGCGCCCCCGATCGCTTCAGCCCTCAACACGATCCGAACCGGGCTGGAGATCCGCGCGACGCCGTGCCGAACCGCATTCTCCACCAGCGGCTGCAGGAGCAGGCCCGGCACGCGAGCGGAAGCCAGGGCCGGGGGAACAACCACCTCGACACAGAGGCGGTCACCGAAGCGGATGCGTTCGATCTCGAGGTAGAGACGTTGGTGCGCGATCTCGTCGGCCAGGAACAGATCCTCGTCCGTCTGCTGCGCCAAGGCGGAGCGGAGAAAGACGGAGAGCGCCATCAGGGCGCGTTCCGCGCCGTCGGCATCCCCTTCGAGCACCAGCGCCGACACGGTGTTGAGCGCGTTGAACAGGAGATGCGGATTGATCTGATAACGCAGCGATGCCAGCTGGGCGGCCCGCAGCTCGGCTTCAGCCACCGCCATGCGGCGTTGCACGTCCTGGTGCCGCGCGGCGCTGGACACGGCCGTATAGGCGATTGCCCAAGCGGCCATCAGGAAATAATTTTCGCTCAGCGTCTGGGCAGCGATGATGATGAGGCCGACGCTCTGGCGGTAATGGGCGGTCCAGAGCTCTGCCGGGGCGAGCACGAACATGATGTCGTAGTTAAGCACCGAAAGCAGAACTGCGGGCACCGGTGTCACGGCCAGCGCGAGCGCGATGCGTGGCCCGATCGGCCAGCGTTCCCACCGCTTCAGCACGAGAAAGACGACCCAGGTCAGTATGGCTCCGGCGATTGCGGTCAGCAGATGGCGCTCGACCAGAGCGATTTTTCGATCGAAGGCGATCACGGCGATGCGGCCCGCGACAAGCACCACGTAGAGGGCCCAGGTGCCGGCGATGGAGAGTATCGCCAGGGCACTGGCGCGACGGTCTCCCACGGGTTGGTCTGCATCCGATGCGCCGGTTTCTGTCATCTCGCTCCCCACGCCTGGCTGAAAACGCCCATGTTTTACGACAAGCGAGGGCTACGCTAGCAGGAAACACTGGCGCATGCCGGCGGCGCGGCGGTCGTTGGTCGAAGCCGTGGGTCGTTCGTCGAACCGAGGCTTCCGTCCGGTCTCCATAGCGCGCTGGGTAGCTCGAAACCTGGTCTCGGGCCAGGACCAACGCGTGATGGCGGGAGCTTCGGCGACTTGACACAGTTTAACAGCGGCGCCCTCGCGCTGCTCGTCCTGTCATCCCTGGGTTGGAATTCGGGCGCCGCGGGGCAATCAGCACAACAAGCTGCGACGCGGCCGGCCAGAGGCGATGGCCCGGTGCTGATGCTGTTCCCGAACACGTCGCGGGATCGCATCGCGTTCATCGCGGCCGACCAGATATGGACCGCGCCCCGGGCCGGCGGCAGGGCCACTGAGCTCACCACCGATCCGGCACGCAAGATGTTGCCGCGCTTCTCGCCGGATGGACGATGGATCGCCTTCACAGCCGTGCATGGCGCCACAGCCGATGTCGAGATCATCCCGACGGGTGGAGGTCCGACGAGACGCCTCACCTACGCCGCGGTACCCGGCATCGTGCGTGGAGCGCCGGACAACATGGTGGTGACCTGGACACCGGATTCCCGGTCGGTCGTGTTTCTGGCCAGGAAGGCAAGCTGGAACCGCTGGGTGGAGCGGCCCTTTGCGGTGTCGTTGGACGGGGGGATGCCAACACCGCTTCCGGTCGACCGGTCGGGGTTCCTGTCGTTTGGTCCGGACGGGCGCAGCTTTGCGCTCAACCGGGTGATGCGCGATTTCGATCCGTGGAAACGCTATCAGGGCGGTCAGGCGCAGGCGGTATCAATCTATGATCCCGACACCCAGCGGCTCCGGACGATCACAAATTGGAAGGGCACGAACGCCGAGCCCATGTGGGCGGGCGGAAAAATCTATTTCCTCTCCGACCGTGACCCGACCTGGCGGAAAAACATCTGGGTCGAAGACCTCAGCAGCGGTACCACGCGCCAGGTCACCCACTTCAAAGATTTTGATGTGGATTTTCCAAGCCTCGGCGCAGGCGCGATCTCCTTCCAGCAGGGGGGGCGGCTATGGCGTCTCGACCTGCCGTCCGAAACGCTGCGCCCGCTCGATATCGAGATCCCCGGCAATCGCGCGCGTGTGGCGCCGAGAATCGTCGATGCGGCTTCGGCGATCAGGTCCGAGGATGGGTTCCAATATCCCTGGCCGCTCAAGCTGATCGATTACGCCATGTCGCCGGACGGAAGCCGGGCGGCGTTCTCCGCCCACGGCGACATCGTGATGGTGCCAGTGGGCGCCGGCGCGCCGCAGAACCTGACGAACAGCACCGATGCCGACGAGGACCACCCTGCGTTCTCTCCGGACGGACGGATGATCGCCACCACCACCGATAGTAGCGGAGAGCAGCAGATCGCGATACGTCCGGTCGCCGGCGGCCCCGAGCGGATCCTGACCCACTTCACGAGCGGCTTCCCCTATTTGCCGGTCTGGTCGCCTGATGGAACCCGGCTCGCCTTTGGCGATGCATCCCATAATCTTTGGCTGCTCGATGTACGGGATGGTCACCTTCTTCCGGTGGCGCGCAATCCGGTCCGCGAGATCCGGGACCCGAGCTTCTCCCCAGACGGGCAATGGCTCGCGTTCTCCACCCAACGATCCAGTGGTGTGGCCTCCATCCATCTCTACGACATCGCCCACCGGCGGGACATCGTGGTCAGCGATCCGCTGGAGAACGATACGAAACCGGTATTTTCGCCGGATGGGCAATTCTTGTTGTTCATTTCAAGCCGTCGCCCCGCCGTCGTTCAATCGGACTCGCAACGGGATTTCGTAACAACCTTCTCCACGGGGCTCTACGCAGCGGTGCTGCGGAACGATGATACAGCACCTGAAGTGGCCGTGGGGCCTGCTGCGACATCGTCATCCAAACGGAGTTTCCGGATCGACCTCGATGGTCTGATGCAGCGCGTCGTACCGCTCCCGGCATCGGCTGCGAATATCTCGGACCTCGTCGTGCGAGGCAGCCATGTGTTCTACCAGGCGGACCCGGTTGAATCCCTGGCGGGGCCATTGGGTGGGGGACGGTCGTCGCTTCACCTTCTCGACCTGACGAAGGGAGAGGACAAGGTCCTCATCGACGGTCTTGCAAATTTCACGGTGTCTGGCGACGGCAGCCGAGTGCTGTATGCCACGGATGCGGGCGAGTGGCACGTCTGCGATGTCGGGCCAGAGCACAGAGAGAACATCGTGCTCCCCACTGCCCGCCTACAGGTCCGCGTGGCACCCCTGCATGAGTGGCGGGAAATGTTCGAGAATGCCTGGCGCCTCGATCGCGACCTGTTCGTGCAAGCGGACATGGACGGGCGCAACTGGGCAGATCTGCGTCGGGCCTATGAAACCTATCTGCCGCTGCTGCGGTCGCCATCAGACATGACATATCTCCTGCGGCAACTTCAGGGTGAGCTGAGCAGCTCGCACATGGTCGTCTCCGCGGCTGATGGGGACACAATGCCCGCCATTGCCGAGGCCCGGCCCATCGGTGCCGATCTTGCGCTGGATGCGTCGTCCGGCCGCTACCGCCTTGCACATGTCTATCGGGGCGATAACAGCCGGCCGGAACAGGCAAGCCCGCTGACGGCACCCGGCGTAGTGGCCCCCGTGGGGAGTTTTCTGCTGGCGATCGACGGGATGGAGCTGAAGGCGCCTGAGGACCCCGACCAATTGCTGGCAGCAACAACGGGGATGCTTACATTGAGCCTGGCGGCAAGCCCCGATGGGCCACGACATGACGTGCGTATCAAACCGCTGCGCAATGAGCTCGCGTTGCGAGAAGCCGACTGGGTCGAAAACAATCGCAAAACGGTCGACCGGATGAGCGGGGGACGGCTAGGCTATCTCTATCTTCCGGACATGCTGGCCGGCGGCGTCATCGCCATGACGCAACCCACCGCCGACAAGGAGGGGCTGGTGGTGGATGTTCGTTACAACCGCGGCGGCTTCATCACACCATGGGTTCTGCAAAGGCTGCGAGAGACACCGCTCGGGTATTTCGTCAACCGGCAAGGCGGCACGGAACCACGGCCTGCGACAGCCATGAACGGCCCGGCGATCGTGCTGGCCAATCAGTATTCGGCATCGGACGCCGAACAATTCGCGTATTTTTTCCAGCAGCAAGGCGGAAAAGTCGTGGGGCTCAGAACCCAGGGAGGCGTGCGCGGCATTGCCTCGGAGTGGCAGCTCATGGATGGAAGCGGCATCACCGTTCCCTTCAACCAGATTTACACGGCGGACGGTACGTGGCCGGTGGAAGGGCATGGCGTCGATCCGGACATGCGCGTGGACGAGGAACCCTCGGCCGTGCTCGCCGGCCACGATCCGCAGCTGGAAGCAGCGACGCGCATGCTGATGAGAATGATCGGTAACCATCCGAACGGGATGCCGAAGCCGCCTCCCGCTCCGAGATACGCAGGATAATCACCAAGCGAGTTGGACTGCGTTTACGGCCAGCGTTTGAAACAAGGATAACCAGATGAGAAGAACAACGACGGCCGCTTTCATCGGTCTCACATTAACTCTCTTCGCTTCACAGGCATTTGCCGATGAGAGTCCCTGGAATGGCTCTTGGACACTCGACGCGGCCCGTAGCACGCCAGGGGCATCGGCGTTTGCGGCGCCGGGATACGCGTTCTCGGTCTCTTCAACGGGTGACATCACCTGGCGCATTCCATCAATTGGCGAGATTGCCGTGGGCAAGACAGATGGCACTGCAATGACGGTGCGCCGCCGCGTGCCCACGCCAGGATTGGCGCTGAGCGTGCGAGCCGAGGGACCGCTTCTTCTGCATTATCAGGTGCTGAAGAATGGTGTCGCCCAAGGCGAGGGATTGATGCGCATAGTGGAAGGGGGAAAGGCCTGGGTTGACATATCGTGGCGTGTCGACAAGCCGGAACAGGCGGGAGAGCTCATCTACACACGTGATGCCGCGCGGTGATGGAGAGCCAAAATATCAAATCCTGGCCTTGATCTCAACGAGAGAGGTCGTTTGTTGCAAGAAACAACTGACCTCAGGATGGACAATAAGACGCCATGCGTACGCTCACTTCAGGACTGCTGCTGTGCTCCACGCTGATCCTCGGCGGCGCGGCACAATCGGGCTTTCCGGCCTCACCCAGTGATCCAAGTGGCGATGTGAGGACGGTCTCCTCCTTCACGACCTCGCATGGCACTCAGATGTCCTACCAAGCCATTGCAGGAATATTGGACGTGAAATCCCACGCGGACCTGACAGACTCGACATCGGCCGGCGCCACGGCGAGCATGTCCTTTGTCGCCTATTCGGCTTTGCCGCTATCGCCGATCCGTCCGATCGTCTTTCTCTTCAATGGCGGACCGGGAAGTTCGAGCGTCTGGCTCCACATGGGTGCTTTCGGTCCCAAGCATGTTGTGACGGGTGCGCCCACGCAGCTGCTTCGGCCACCCTACCAGTTGGCGCAAAACCCCAACTGCCTTCTCGATGTGGCGGACCTTGTGTTCATCGACGCTCCTGGTACGGGCTTCGGGCACATTGATGGAAAGGACGGCAGAAAGCTCTTCTTCGGGGTTGATGCCGACGTGGCGGCGTTTGCCGACTTTATCCAAGCTTTCCTTGAAAAATTCGATCGAAGACAGTCGCCGCTGTTCCTGTTCGGCGAAAGCTACGGCACGTCGAGAGCGGCGATCCTTGCGGACGAGCTTGAAGAGAACCGACATATTGACGTCAGCGGCGTGATCTTGATGTCGCAGTCACTCAACTTCGACCTCGTGGTAGATCATGCCAGCGGCAATCCCGGCTCCGACCTGCCTTATGTTCTGGGCCTGCCGAGTTATACTGCCACAGCCTTCTATCACCACAAGCTCCCAAACGCCGGCAAAATACCACTCACGACTCTTCTGGCCGAGGTGCAAACCTGGGCAACCAGCGTTTATCTACCGGCCCTAGCAGAGGGTGCCGATCTCGATCCCGCGAAGCGCGCAGCGGTCATTGCGAAGCTCCACGACTACACCGGGTTGCCGAGTGCGTATATCGACCGGGCAGACCTGAGGATTGAGGCGGGCGAGTTCCTTCAGCAGTTGGGATCGCCATCAGGCGAGGTCTACGGCCGTCTCGATACGCGGTACGAGGGACCACGTATGGATCCGCTCGAAAAGGAACCTTCATACGATCCGCAGACTGCCAGGATCGCCGCGGCGTATGCAGCGGGCTGGGATAACTACGCGCGACACGACCTGAAACTCAATCCCGCGACGAAATTCATCCAGCAAGTCGGCGACGCGTGGAGCGTTTGGAATTGGAAGCATGTCCAGCCGAACGTCAACGAGCCGGTGCCGGGGGCTCTCAACACGATGGCCGATCTGGCGGCAGCGATGACCTTCAACCCAGGCTTGAAGGTCATGCTCAACAGCGGTTACTTCGATGTCGCGACCCCATTCTTCCAGGGTTTCTATGAGCTGAAACACCTGCCGATGTCTGCCGATCTCCAGAAGAACATCACAATATTCAGATACAAATCTGGGCACAAAGTCTTCGTCGATCCAGCGTCTCTCGACGCTCTACATGAGAACCTCTCGCACTTCATTGAAGTGGCAGCTCTGGGTGGTCAGCCGTAATCCCGGTCTGAGGTATGAGTAGTTTCCGAAGCTTGCCTGATGTAAGGGCAATCGTCACATCCGCTACAGTTTTGCCCTAGCTGATTGGACAATCCAGTGGTCTTCGGTGTTCTGCCAGATTCAAGGGCCATTTCCCAAACCATTTTTCTCCACTCCGCGCCTGCTCGCCAGAAACGAATGAAGGACCTCACCATCCCTCATTGCAGTATTGGAGATCAATCGTGAACCGTCGGACCGTTGTCGGCCTAATGGCCGCCGCCACCGTGGCGACTCCACTCCTTCAGCCGACAGCAAACGCGCAGCCTGCACGAAAAGCGCGCAATGTCGTCCTCGTGCATGGGCTGTTCGCTGACGGGTCGTCCTGGTCGGAGGTCATTTCGCGGCTTCAGGCAGCCGGCATGAATGCCACATCGGTTCAGAATCCATTGACGACATTCGACGCAAGCGTGGCGGCCGCGCAGCGCGCTCTTGACTTGCAGGATGGCCCGACCGTTTTAGTTGGACACTCCTTTTCCGGCATGATCGTCACCCAAGCAGGGATTGATCCAAAGGTCGTATCCCTAGTTTATGTCGCGGCACGCGCTCCCGATGCAAACGAGGATTATACGGCGCTCGCGAAGCGTTTTCCAGCATCGCCGGCGTCAGCCGGTATCGTATGGACTGCCGATTGGGGACAGTTGAGCGAGGCGGCCTTCCTGCGCGATTTTGCGGGCGACATCCCGGTCGCAAAGGCGAGTGTTCTGTATTCGGTACAAAGCCCTTTCCAGCGAGAGTTGTTGGCTGGGAAAACAACACATGCGGCATGGCGGACGAAACCAAGCTGGTATGCAGTATCGACCGAAGACCGGACCATCAACCCCGATCTTGAGCGATTCATGGCAAAGCGAATGGGAGCAACAACAATTGAAGTGAAGGCAAGTCATCTATCGCTGATCTCAAAGCCCGACATAATCGCAGGCCTCATCCTAAACGCTGCAGGTCACGCATAGGCAGCTAGACGTGTTGACGACCGCCATCATCACAGCGCCAGCGCCTGCTGGAGCTCGGTGTGCTCGAAGGCGCTTGCCATGCGGGAGATTTCGTCAGTGCCGCACTCGCCAGCACCTGGCCGGTTCAAGCCGCCTTGTGGCAGGCGTCGCTCGCCAGGGCCAACGCGGTTCCTGCGCCGCGCAGGTGATGAATGCAGGTTTCGATGGTCGCCAGCAGCGTGGGCGTGTGGGAAACGAGGTCTGCGGAGAGCGTCGGCACCTCACCGCGCAGGGCAGATGAGGCGAGTTTTTCCGTGCTATGGCGCAACAGTTCGGCGTGCTTGGCCAGAGAGGTCACCTGAGTTTGCGTCACACCCATTGCCCCCCCGCTCTGCCACCCAGCCTCGCCGGCCATGCGCAGCCTCTCGCCCGGAGCAACAAGGGCTGCCACCGCCGATGCTGCCTGAGTGACGCGCTCTAACGCAACTTCCTGGACTTCGGCGCGCGATGCCAGGTTCGATGCCAAGGCCTGCACCTCTGTGATCACCTTCAGCACGTGAGCCCGCTCGTCGTCGGCCGCGTGCAGAGACATTTCGCTCGCCGCGTGCGTGCGCAGTGCGGCCGTGCTTGCACCCGCTGCATCAGCCTCTTGCGACGCGGCCGCTTGCAACAGTCCGACAAATTTTTCGCTCCGGTCCAAAAGCTCGGCCAGTCGCGCGGTTTGCACGGTGAGCAATGTTTGCGTATCCGCAACAATCCCATCAGCCACCGCGTCAGCGGCGCCGGCGCGGCCGGGCAATTTCATCAGCGTTGCCATCGCCTCTTCGGATGCCGTGGCGACAACCCGTGCGGCCATCGACAGTGAGGCTTCGCCGGCCGACATGCTGGAGGCAGCGCGCTGCAGGTCACCGCTGATGCCGGCGGCAGTCTCGCCCATTGCGTCTGCCGCGATAGTTTGCAGCATCGTGTTGTCCTCGATGCGCCGGGCAGCGGCCAGGAGAGACTCGAGCATCTGACATTCGCCGGCCTCATCCGCCGCACCACGTTCCATCCGCAGCGCCACCACCCGCAACAGCTCGGCGTCGGCGCGCAATTCCGCGGCACTGGCGGCCAGCGCCGCGGTCTCGGCCCCAATCGCGCCGACTGAGGCGTCGGCGCGCGCGAACAAAGCCTCCAGCCTGGCGGCGGTGCTCTCCGCCTGGCTGGTGTGGAGTGCTGGAGCCTCCGCAGCTTGCCGGTCCCGCACCACAGCTTCCGCGCCAAGCGCCGCTTCCATGCGGGCCAAGAGCGCCAGCATCCTGTCGGCCGCGTCGTTCATGCCGCGCACGGACGTGACCGGCGTGCCGGCCAGATCCAGGGCAACGTGGCCGGTCCCTGTGGCCGCTTCGGCTTGCAATCGCGAGGTGACGACCCTGAGCGCCTCCACGTGCACGGGCAGGCGCACAGCAGCATCGAGACATTCGCTCAACCGCGCCGCCGCGGATGTCGCATCCGCTCTGGCGGCCTCCACCGCTTCACCTGCCCGTGCGACAGCTTCCTGGCTTGCCCCAACGCTGCTTTCCAGGCGCGAAACCTGGCTGTTCAGTACTCCCGATGCCGCCTCCAAGACGGCAGCCTTGTCTTTGGCGAGCTGGTTCAGCGCGGCAGCCGCATTTTGCAAAGCCTGTTGGGCGGCATTGAAGGCAGCCGTTTTTTCACCGGCGTCATCGACAATCGCGGCAAGTTTTTCGCAGGCGAGCTCGATCGCCTCGGAGCCCTCAAGCCGCAAGGCCCGCACTTCCTCCAAGAGACGCTGCGGCGCGTGCGCGGCGGCTTCGCCCCCGCGCGCCACCCCCCCGGCGACGACCGCCGCCATGGCCTCCGGCAGCGAGGCGTTCATCTGGTCGATCCGGGCGCCCAGTTGCGTGACAAAGTCCAGGATCGGCCGGTTTGCGTCTCGCACATCATGGGCGAACCGAACATAATCCGCCTCATTGGCCACACGCGCATTGCCGGCCGTGAGCGCCGTCAGTCGCTCCTCGAGTCGCTGCGCAGCTGACTTGACCTCGTCGCGTATGCGCGTCTCCGCCTCGCCAGCCTGCGCCAAGGCCTCGATCGTTTTGCGCCATTCCAGCGGCGTCGCCGGCAGCGATTCCGTCAGCGTCGCAAAGCCGGCGGCGATGTCAGCCGCCACGGAGTCCAGGCGCCTGGCTCCGCTGGCATCGGCCCGGTCCATAGCCTCCGCCAGCCGGCCCGGCACCGACTCGAGCCAATGCCGGAGTTCGACGGAAATGGCAGACTCTGCGGTGAGACGCTGTTCCGCTGACTCGATGCTGCCACGCAACCTGGTATCGGCTTCCTGCGCCGCGCTGGTGAGCCGGCCGATCGTGCCCGCGGCTTGCTGTATGATGTCGGAAGCTTCACCGCGCACCGTCTCAGCCAGGCTCAGCGCCTGGTGCGTGCCGGCGGCGGTCTCCTCGAGGCGGCGTTCGATCGTGCCCAGAGTTTCGCTCATGTCTGCCGCATCCTGCGGCGGCGGCGCGCGGCCAGCCAGGACGGTGAGGCAATAGGCAAGTGCGGTTGCCAAAAGACCAGCCAGCGCGGCGAGCGCCGGAACCAGCCACGGCCGCTCGAGCGGCCGTGGCGGGGGCTGAGCCTGGCGCGCCGCCTCCAGCCCGGCGACGGCAGCCTCCATCCGGCTCGCCAGTGCGCTCATCACCAAGGCCGGCGGCATATCGCCCTGCCGCATCTCCTCGGCCTGCAAAATGGTATCCAGTTGTGCCCGAACCGCCTCCAGAACCGCCGCGTCCGGTTTGCGGGCCAGGCTATCCCGCAGGCCCCGCAGCAGCTCCACCTCCACCACCCTATCGGGCTGGGTGAGGGCGCTGAAAATCTGGCTGGCCCCTACGGTGGGCGGCGCAGGCCGGGCAGCAGGCGGGCGGGAAGGCTGGGCTGATGCGATTGCCCCGCCGCAGGTGATCAGCAGCGCGATGGCGCAGTGCCGCAAGCCGCGCGACGTGATGCCTCTCCGGCTTAGCCAGGCCCGCCCGGCTTGGCCATGGTTTGCCTTGGCTGCCGTCACATCAGCCGCCCGAACGGGCCGAGATCGAGATTGAGCGAGTGCGGATCGATATCCAACCGCACGCAGAGCGCCTCAATGGCCTCGCGGGACGCCATCAACGTTCCGCCCAAGGCCTCGGTCTGCGCATCATTGATCGTGCCGGCCTCCATGCGGCGCACCGCCTGGGCTTCCATCAGCCGGCGCAGAAACTCCACCAGCGTCAGCACCAGCCGGACAAGGTCCCGCTCCAGCATCGATGGATCGATCTCGACGCGGGCAAGAGGTGTTGGCAGTCCGCGGCACACCGGTTTCTCCAGCTCCCCGATGTCGGCCCTCATGGCGGCGGTGCCAACAGCCGCGCGGCGCTATCGACGGAGGCCACCAGCGCCCGCAGGCCGATATGCACCAGATCAACGCCGGCGACCGACAACACGATCTGTCCATCCAGCACCACGCCCGTATCCAGCAGCCGGTCGAGCACGTCCACCAGCGCCTGTGGTCCGGTGGATGACCAGGGAACGGCCTCACCAGCTGTGGGCTCACGCATGAGCCTGCTCCTGCCACGCAGCCCGCGCAAACGCGTAGGGTGGCCATGGGCCAGTTATCCGCAACGCGAGGCCGCTATCAGCGAAGAGCGCAGCGGACAGCGCCTCGATTCGCTCCGCGAACCGGCTGTGCCGGCACGCCAGTGCGCTCCAGGCCGCACCTTGGCGGGCGGCTTCCTGCCGCAGCTCGACCTGTTCGGCCTGCAACCGCTCCATCAGCATGGCGCCGGCCGCAACCCCGTGCCTCGCCCGCGCAGCATCGAGGGCTTTGGCCAGGCGCCGTTCCAGCAGGAATTGGGTGCCTGGGGGCGCCGCGCGGGCGGCCTGAGCCAGAGTCCGAATGTCCGGGTCATGAGCTTCCAGCCAGGCGGCGTGCACGCAGGCATCTTCAGTCAGAGTGAGGGCCCATTCCTGCCGGTCGGATAGCATGGCCAGGGCGCGAGTCATGCGGTCGGCATTGCCGGAGAGCCATGCCCGCAGCGCGTTTTCCGAGGTGAACAGGGTGCCGAAACCCAGCGGAAGGCAGGGTCCCGCGCTGGCCGCGCTTTGCACGACACGATGGTGGGCCTCGGCGCAGAGGGCCACCCAGTGCGGATCTGCGGCACGGCTCTGAGGATGGTCCGCGGCAAAGAGGCCGCGCGGCACCAGGCTGACCAGGGCGGCAACGGCGCCATGCCGCAGCACTCGCACTTCGGAACCCGCCAAAAGCGCCGGCGAGCGGGGCACTGGGTCGGCGCCCCCGGGCAGCACGGCATAGACATACCAGGCCTCGTCCGGTGACGGTGCCAAATTCATTGGTGCATCTCCCATGAGGGTGCCGGCACCATCAGGTGCACGGTGGCGCGGCGCTGCAGGGCCGCCAAGGACCAGGGTTTTTGCGGGGTCTCCGCCGGCAGAAGGCCACGCAGCAGGCGGAATGCGGCGCCGGCCTCGGTGATCGGGCCGCAATCGTCGGCGCCGTGATCGGGGTGCAGCCGGGCGGCGCAGGCGTGCCAGTGCCGGCGCAATGCCGCCGCATCCACCCAGTCCGGCAGCGACAGGCTCTTCCAGGCCGCTGCGACCTGGCGCGGCGCCGTGCGGACGACCCGGACGGCGGCAAAACTGATGGGCGGGAGTGGCCCGCGCAAGTCGGCCGTCGCGCCCTCCGAGATATCCGCGGCGAGGCCGCACAGCGCGGTCTCCAGCACCGCCTCGCCGCCGGCAGGCACCAGGGCGGCGACCGCGGTTTCCGTAGTGCCCGACCTGGCGGACTGGGAGGCCAGCGCGACCGGGGCCAATGCCCGCATCAACGCGGCCTCCCGCCTGTCGCGCTCGCGCCGGAGCGCGGCTGCCACTGCCTCAGCCAGTTCCGCCTGCCCGCCGCCCGCGGCGGCCTCGGCGATCTCCGCACGGCGGGCGGCGACGACGGGTTCGGCGTGCCAGCGAAGTACGACATCCCATTGGTGACACGCACCGGGACCCTCCAGCGCCGCGCCAATCGGGCCTGCCGCTTCAGCCAGCAGGGTGGCGACCTCGTCCGCCCGGCAAAGCCCGGCCGCCGGGTCAGCAGGAAGAAATGGACCCTGCAGGCAGGCCACCTCAAGCCGCCGCTGCACAGTCGCGAGCGACCGCAGCATGCAAGCGCGGCTTTGGCCGATCCAGGCCTTCCCACCCGCATGGTGCGCCTGCACAAAAGCTGCCACGCCGCCGGCACACGACAGCGAAACGGGCGGCCCAGGCACCGCCGACAGGGCGGAGGCCAGTGCCGCGGCCGACGGCGCGGCCGCAAAGCCCAACATCTTCACATGGCCTGGCATCGCATTGCCTCCCTGTGCTGGCGCAGAGCCACGGCAAAATCCGCCGATCCGATGCGCAGCGCCGCCGCATCGGCATCCGCGCCGACACGTTCCAACGCCGCCAGCGCCGCAAGGCGGCACAGCCCGGCAATGTCGGCGCCGACAAAACCCTGCGTGTCGGCTGCCAGAGAGACCGCATCGAACCCAGCTTCCAGCGTCATGCGTCCGGCATGCAGGCCAAGCAGCTTGGCGCGCCCCGCCTCATCCGGCGGCGGGATTTCGGCAACCAGGTCGAACCGGCCGGGGCGCAGCAAGGCGGGATCGATCCGGTCCGGCCGGTTGGTGGCACCCACCACCACGATCCCGCCTGGTTCGCTGATGCCGTCCATCTCCGTCAGCAACTGGGCCACCATGCGCTCGATCGTGGCACCGTCCTGGCCGCCACGCCGCCCGGCGATGGCATCGATCTCGTCAAAGAACAGAATGCAGGGGGCTGCCGCACGCGCGCGCGCGAACAGGTCACGCACTGCCCGTTCACTCGCCCCTTGCCATTCGGTGAGCAGTTCCGGGCCGCGCACCGAAATGAAATTGGCTGCCCCTTCGTTGGCCAAAGCGCGCGCCAGGAGGGTTTTTCCGGTGCCGGGACGGCCATGCAGCAGCACGCCGCGGGGCGGCCTCACCCCGAGCCGGGTAAACAGATCGGGCCGCGCCAGCGGCAACAGGATCGCCCGCGTCAGCGTATCGCGCAGCCCATCCAGCCCTACGACATCGCTCCATCGCACATCGGGGATCTCCACGAACACCTCGCGCAGCGCGGTGGGGGTGATGCCTTGCATGGCCGCGCGAAAATCCGCCTGCGTCACCTCCAGCCCGGCGATCGCCGCGGTATCGCCGGCCAGCGCCACCCCGCCTGCCCGGCGAATGGCGGCGATTGCAGCCTCCCGGCAGAGCGCGGCGATGTCGGCTCCCACATACCCATGACTCGCGGCGGCCAGCGCCGGCAGATCGACGTCGGCGGCCAGAGGCATGGCCCTCGTATGCACCGCGAGGATCTCGCTGCGGCCGAGCCGGTCCGGCGGTGCGATGCGGATTTCGCGGTCGAACCTTCCTGGGCGACGCAAGGCGGGATCGATATTGTCGGGAAGATTGGTGGCCGCCATCACCATCACCTCACCGCGGCCGGCCAGGCCATCCATCAGCGTGAGCAACTGAGCCACGATGCGACGCTCGACCTGCTTTTCGCCGCTGAGCGCGTCACGCTTGGGGGCAATGGCATCGATTTCATCAATGAATATGATCGCGGGCGCCTTGCTGCGCGCGTCCTCGAAAATCCGGCGCAGATGCTGCTCGCTCGCGCCGTAGTAGCGGTCGATAATTTCCGGACCGTTCACCGCGATGAAATGCGCACCGGTTTCAGCCGCGACCGCGCGGGCGATCATGGTCTTGCCGGTCCCGGGCGGCCCGCTGAGAAGCACAGCCTTGGGCGGCGAAATACCGAGGCGGGCAAAGGCGGCGCGGTTTTTCAGCGGCAGCTCCACCACCTCGCGCACCCGGTCCACCACGGCGCCGAGGCCGCCCAGGTCCTCATAGCGCACCGTTTCCCCGGCTGGAGAAGCGGCAATGGCTTCGATCCGCGTCTCGGCGGTGACCAGGGCTGGGCCGGCCGGGTCTACCAGCCGGACAAGAAATTCCGCCTCCGCGCCATCGACGAGCGGCAAGCGAAACCAGTCGCCCTCCGTGAGCGGCACGCCTTCCAGGGCACGGCGGAGTATGGCTTGCGTCACCCAATCCGGCCCACTCAGGCGGGCGACCCGTGCCGGCGGTGGCGGCGGATGCGGCGCCACGCGCACCAGTTCGCCGACAGCACTTGCCGCGTTGCGGCGCAGGCTCGCGTCCATCTGCAGCAGCTTGCGGCCACGCAGCGCCGGCGGCAGAGGCAGGGCGCGCGCGTGCGCGGTGCGCGATCCGGTGATCGCGATCAGGGTGCCGGTCGCGGCCCCAAGCGCGGCCAGGTCTGCGGGGTCGAGCCGGGCTATGCCGCGGCTGGCATCTTCCGGGCGGGCAACGGCGACGCTGAGGCTCAGGCTCTCCACGCCGGTCATCCTGGCCTCCCGTCCCCGGCCAAATGGAGAGGGGCTGGTGCGGCGGCGCTTTCAGCCCCAGCCGCCTGTTGAGCGGAGAGTGACGCGAGCAGCACCGCCTCCTGCGCCTCGAATTCCGCGTCGTCTATTTCGCCAGCGTTCAGCCGACGCTCCAGCGTCAGCAACGCCGCCTCGATGCGCGCGGGATCGGCCATTTCCTGCTCGGCCGCGGCCGCGATCTGCCGCGCCAGCCAGGTGAGCCCCCGCAAGGGACCGACGACCGGCAGACCCGCCGTGCGAGCAAAGATGCCCATCAGAGCGAGCCTCCCGCCTGGGTCAGCCAGTCGGCGCGCAGGCTGACGAAGTTGAAGGGTGGAACCGGTCCGACATAGCGGAATTCCAGCCGGTCACCGAAGCGTTCGGCAATCCGTGCCACCGCCGCATCGAAGGCCGCCTCGGCCGCCTGGGGCACCAGAAAGGCGCGGTTGAGGACCATGTCTTCGTCATGCGGGCGCAGTTCGGCATCACGTTCGGCCAGCGGCAGCAGCTCAGCCATGATCGCGGCGGTTTCACTCGCCCGGCGTTCGGCCAGGGCGGCTTCGACGCGGCGCCCGAGTTCAATGCGCTCGTAATAGGTTTCGCCGGCGGGGCGGGTTTGCAGCCGGTCGCGCATCTGCCGCAGACCGTGATCCCGCTCGACGATATCGGTGAACACACTGCCCTTGTGCCAACTGGCTTTCAGCCCCAGTTCGACCCGCCCCTCTATGCCCTGCAGTGCCTCCCGGAACGCGCTGCTGTTGGCGCAGATGCAGGCAGCCAGGGCTGCTTCATCCGGCGCCACGGTTCCGAAACGCAGCGGCAGAATCGTTGCCAGCGGCATCACCCGTTCCAGCACGCTGGTGTGGGTCAGCATGTTTCGCCGCGTCCGGGCGATCGGGTCGGAGCTGGCGAGGCTGACCACGGCCGCCAGATCCCCGATGGCACGGAGATGGACCGGCGCTCCGCCTACACCGGTGCCGATGCCGGCGGTCCAGGCCGTGTGCCGGTCATCCCCGCCGGACCACGGCACGACCCCATAAACATAGACCGGCTCTGCCATCACGGCCGCGCCGCGCGTGCAACGGAGATTTCCAGGATCCCGTTGCGGCATGAATGAACAAGCGTCGATGCATCAACCGGGCCTGGCAGCTCTATGGTTCTGGCGTACACGTGGCCACCATGGGATTCGATGTGGAGCCTCAAGCCATCGAGCGAGCAGACAACATCCTCGGCCGCGACCCCAGGCAGTTCGGCGACAACGCGAATGGCGTCTGCCTCTTCGAAGACATCGACGATTGGCGCGCGCGGCGCCGGGCGTTGGGCCGACGCCCTGCTGCCCGGCCTGGCGGCTTTCGCCGGCATGTCGCCGAAAGGTTCGGCCTGCAGGCCATCCAGCCCCATGCGCATGGTGTAGCCGAACACCATCCGGCCGGATTTTCCGCCAATGCTGATCGGCACATCGCCGTGCTGGCTTGCGGACTCCGACATCTTGGTGGCGGTTTGCGCCATCTGGTCGAACACGTCCTTCAGCCGGGAGAGCAGATCGCCAGGAGGGGGTTGTCGTTTTCGCATGTGGTCAGCCCGATATCGTTTTCTCAGCGCCCGTTTCCGGCGGCCCCGCGACAACACCAGCAAGAGTTTCTTGCGTCTTGCTCTCAAGAAAGAAGACCTTCTCTTTCTCCTGTCCGTGCATCATCCCCGCGCCCCCACCTGTTCCAACTGTGCCAAACGTTGCACCAGGTTTGCGTTTTCGGTTCGCAACCGGGCCGCATCGGCGCTGAGCATCGGATCGGTTTCCCACCAGCGGATGCCGAGTTCCAGGGCACGATCGACCGAGCAGATCACCAGGCGGATGCGCACGGTGAGCAGCTCCACGCCTACCAGGCTTATGGCAACGTCCCCGGCGATGACGATACCTTTGTCGAGAATACGTTCCAGCACATCGGCCAGACCCGACGCGCCGATCGTATGTTGCATGGTCATTGGCCGTCATCCTTCCGTTTGCTGGCAGCGCACGAACCTGTTGGTGCGATGCCAGTTCTGGACGTTGCCGTCCTCGTCGATCAGCACATCGAAGCTGGCGAGCAGGTCGTAGGTGCGCGGGATGGATTGATGCTCCACCATATCGATCCCGACCTTCCAGAAGTTGCCATCCCGGTCGAGGCGGCTGACGGTCTCTGGCGCCAGGCCGGTGATCGCCTCCATCTGCTTTTTCGTTCGCGCAATGAGTTCGGTCATGGTCATGGCAAGGCTCCGTCATTCGGGAAGGAAGGGACGGCGGCGGGGAATGGGTCGCGCCAGGCGTGGGGCCAGCTTGGCGCGACCGAAGGCTGGGTGCTCGGCCGCCGGGGCTTCCGGAGCGGGCCGTTCGGCCGGCAGGCTCGGGGCCTGGCGGGGCCGCAAAGGGACTGCCACAAACGCGGGCTTGGGGGCCGGGTAGACGGGGCCACTGGCCGCTGACGGTGCGAAGGGCGCCGGCGTGGCGGCACGCGGGCGGGCGGGCGGCGCGGACGGCGGCACCGGGAGGGGCGGCACGGCCGCTGGCCGCAACGCCGGATCAACATGGTCAATATGTTGTGCGAGCGTGGCCATACGGGCTTGCACCTGACGCAGGCTCGCGTGGGCGGCGGCCAAACGGTGCGCCAGGAGATCCACCTGGCGCGCGAGGCGGGTGCGCCGCTGCGCCAGCAGGGCGAATTCGGTGGCCATGCCTTCCATTTGCGCGCCGCGCGGATCGTGGCGGCTGGTGCGCGTGACGCAGCGGCGCGCCGAGAGCGCCTTCGGCTTCATGGCATGGTTCCCCTTGCTGCCTTGGCACCGCCGGAGGGCGGACAGAAATGGTCGATCAGTTTTTGCAACAGCGCGCGTTGTTGCGGCTGCGGCAGCCCATCCTCCGCGGGTTTGAGCTTGGCGCCGAGGACATCGAGGCAGAGCAGTACGAAACGCTGATCGTCGCTACTGACGCGCATGCCGCCGCGGGCGGCGAGTTCGGCGATCATCAGGGCCGCGCGCAAGGTTGGCCGCTGCACATATTCGCGGGAGGCGCGGAAATCGCGCACCACATCGACAATGCGCGCCGCATCGGCGGCACCAAGCCCGGAGCGGGAACGAACGATGGCAATCTCCGCGGTACGGTCAAAGCCGTCCAGATCGATAGTGACCATGCGGTCCACCAGCGCATCCTGTGCGGGGTGCGTGCCGACATGATCCACCGGATTGGATGTGAAGATAGCGCGGAAATCCGGGCTGACCTTGACATAGGATTCGCCGCGTCCGGCTTTGGGCAGAACCAGAATGCGTTCCTCCAGAACCGTCAGCAGAACATTGTTGGCGGTCGGCGGTGCACGGTTGAATTCGTCATAGAGCAGGGTGCAGCCTTCCATGCAGGCAACGGTGAGTGTGCGGTCCAGCCAGACCGATTCCGTTTCGCTCTCCACTTTCATGACGGTGGAGATGTAGCGGTCCACCACCCGGCGGGTGCGCGTGCCGCCTTCGCTGCCGACCAGGTGGCGGGTATCGAAGCTGGCATCGCCCACCAGCAGCATCACAGGGCGTTTCAACTGGTCGGCCAGGCGCAGGGCCAGCGTGGTTTTGCCGCTGCCGGCCGGGCCGCGCAGATGAAGCGGAAAACCGGCCTGCAGATAGAACAGCGCCCGCGCCTCGACCGCGCCCAGGCCCATGGCGGGCTGCTGGCTGGCGGCTTGGACCACCGCCTGCATCGGGTCCTCCGCCTCGATACCAGGAAGGGGCGCGAAGCGGTCGATGGGCGTGGGGCGCTGGACCATGCGGATATCAGCCTTGATTGAGTTCAATGGCGCGGCCGCGGCGCCAGGCGGCGCGCAGGTCGGGATAGGCGGAGCCAGGCTGGCTCCAGGCCCCAAAGAGCTCGGCCACCGCGCACAGGCCGGGCGACAGGAGCGACCAGAACGCCGCCGAGCGCGTATCCGGCGTGGTGGCGAAGGCACGGCCGGGCTGCCACGCGGCATGGCCGGCGAGGGCCGATGCAGCGACATCGCAATGCACCTGCCATTCCGGAAATGCCATGCGACCGATGGCGGAGAATCCGCAGACAGCACCGAACGGCCCGGCCAGGGCCGGCGCGATGGCAAGGTCGGCGGCCATCTGGTCGGCGCATGCGGCGATGCTGCGGGCCACCGCCTCGGGTTCGGCGGCGCCGGCGCCGAGCGCCAGCCCATCCTGCCAGCAGAGATAGGGAGAATCCGGTGCGCCGTGCCGCGGCAGAAGGCCGAAGCTGAAAGCGGCCGCCGGAAATTCCGGAGCGGGCTCGCCCAGCAGGGCGAGCGCCAGCGACCGCCAGAGCGCCATGAACGCGTCGCGTGCCTGCGCCATGTCCGGCTGCAGAACGATATCCGGCCGCTCGCCATCATGCAGGAGAATCCGGCACGGCAGACCGACGAGGCGACGCAGCTTTCCCGGCAAGGTCAGCTCGACGCTGCCACTCCCTTTTCCGGCTGTCCTGATCTGGCGGGTGCCTAAATCCATGGAGGCTTGGGTCTCCGGACGCGGGCGGATATCGCCATCGCCTAGCAGAAACCCTAGCAGCGATTGCTGAACAAACCCTTAAGCGAGACACACCAGACGAGGGAACGGTATTTTTCCCGGTTCCGATTCACGTATTGCCAACCTAACCGCGGCAATGTTGCCCCGACGACCGATTTTGTCTTGCCGGACCCTTCAATCTCCTCAGCGCCGCTCGGCATTCATCCGCTCTCTTTGACGTCCGGCGGGTGCCCCTTTGGGGGGAGAACAAGGCTTTTGGCAGGCGCACACGGATCAAAGGGTTCGATAATGCGAGATCTGCATGCCGCGATACGCAACCAGCCGCCGGCGGAACATTCCTATGACTGGGATCCGCTGCACATGCCGGGCTCGGTGCAATCCTATGGCGTGCTGCTGGTCGCCGATCCGAAAACCCGCCAGGTCAGGCTGGCGAGCGCCAACGCCGCCGAGATCCTGGGCGTTCCGGCCGCCGATATCGTCGATCGCAGCTATCTCGCGCTGTGCGACAGCGAACGCGAAAAAAGCGCGATCAAGGACGCTGTAAGCCACGATACCATCCTGTTTGCCAATCCGATGCGGCTGACGGTGAAGGGCCAGGCCTTCGATGCCGTGTTCCATTCCCATGCCGGCCTACATCTGATTGAGATAGAACCATGCAACCCGGCCAGCGCCGCCTACGCCGAGATGGCGAATCACGCGGTGGAGGAGATGTTCGATCCCGCAACGGTTGAAGAACTCTATCAGCGCGCGGTGCGGGTGGTGCGCGGCGTCACAGGGTTTGACCGGGTGATGCTTTATCGTTTCGATGCCCGCTACAACGGCCAGGTTCTGGCGGAATCCTCGCGCGAGGGGATCGGTTCGTTCCTCGGGCTGTTCTTTCCCTCCAGCGATATCGGTGCCCGGGTACGGCAGCTCTATTTAGAGAATTTCACGCGCTATATCCCCGATATCGGCGCGCCCGCGCACAAGCTGATGGGCGTGCACGGGCCCAGCGGCGGCGGCGACAGTGCCATGCCGATTGACCTCAGCCACGCCAACCTGCGCAGCGTGCAGCCCTGCCACATCGATTATCTGAAGAACATGGGCGTGAAGGCATCGATGTCGTTCAGCATCAATGTCGATAACCGGCTCTGGGGCCTGTTCGCCTGCCACCATTATGCGCCACGCCTGGTCTCCTATGAACAGCGTGTGGTGTGTGAACAGACCGCGATGATGTTCATATTCCGGCTCAACCAGATGAGTTCGGTCGCGGCACGGCTGGCCGCGCGCCATCGCAGCGTGCAGCAGATCGGCCGCAGGCTTTCGATCGGCAGCGCACTTTCCCGCCGGATCGCGTCGCTGGAGGCCGGGTTTGCGGATCCCGCGGATCAAGCCACGGCGCGGCCGATGCTGGTGGAGGCGGTCGCCGCGATCCATGCCGAAACCAGTTGGCTGCTGGCATCCGATGGCGGCGGCCAGGGCGGGCCGTTGACCGCGCAGCAGCGTAGCCTGCTGGACCTCGTGGAGGCTGACAGCGCCGCCATTGTCCGCCATGGCCGCGTGACGCGGATCGGCGATGCGCCGGCGGAGATGGCTGTATTCGCCATCGCATCGATGTTCGGCCGCGAACTGCCCGATATCGGCCATGGTAACCTGCCGGTTTTCGCGACCGACCATCTGTGTGGATTCGCTGCGGTTGCCGCGGAAATTAAGGACAGTGCCGCGGGCATTCTCGCCGTATCCCTGTCGGATGATGTGCCGGCCTACCTGATCTGGTTCCGGCGCGAGCAGATCGTGCACGCGACCTGGGCCGGCAATCCGCAGGACGAGGCGATGGCCGGTGGCGCCACCGGCGCCAATCCGCGCGCCTCCTTCGCCGCCTGGAAGGAGGATATACGCAACCTCTCACAGCCCTGGCTTTTGGAAGATGTCGAGGTGGCCTATGAGCTGATCGGCCTGATCCGGGCAGCGGAAGGTGCCGCGCCGGTGCGCGAGATGCCCTTTCCCGTCAGCTTGGCACATATTCCGCCGGCGGCTGCGCACGCGGCGATGTGGCCGGCATCCCGACCCCCATCGCCTGCGCCGCAGGGCCTGGCGCCGCATCAGGCGGCGGCGCCGCAACCGCCAGGCGCCGGGACCCGACGCGTTATCCGGGTGGGCCAGTTCTGACCACGGATAACGCGCCACTCAAGCTTCTCACCTCCACTCGTATCGGATACGCGCATGAGCACTTTCGAGATCACCCTCACGGCTTCGGAACTGGCTTCGATCCTGGCAACGAAGGGAACGATGGACAGCAAGGTCAGCGCTGTCTTCAAGGAAAAGAGCGAAAAGGCGCTGGAGATGAAGGCACCGCAGGTGACGATCGATTTCAAGAACCTCTCGGCGCTGGATTCCTCGGCCGCCGGCATGCTGATGTTCTTCAACTATGCCGCGAAGACGAAGGGCAAGCAGATCAACATCAGCAATGCCAGCCCTGGTGTGATGCAAGTTCTCAACCGCGCCAATCTCGGCAAACTCGTTACCATTCGCTGAGGGACACGGACATGGCGCCACCTGATCCACTGGCCGGGCCGGTTCTCCCCACACAGCCGGCGGTGCCACCGCTGCTGGCGCGCCTGCGCGCCGAAACCCGCGCGGCGCATGAGCGGGTTGAAATGTTACCGGGATTTGCCTGCCTACTCTCGGCGGAGTTGTCACCGGAGGCCTATACGGGCGCGTTGCGTGGGTTGCATGCCTTTCATGCGGGCATGCATGCAAGCCTGCCGAAAGCGTTGCGCGCGCTGCCCTGTGTCAGCGCCGGCGCGCTATGCCTCGACGAGTCGGGCCTGGCCGCGCTTACGGAGGATCTTGCCTGGTTTCATGTGCATCCTAAGCGGCCGATGAAGCTGCCGCGCGCCAGTTCCAGCGGCCCATCCGCGCTGGGCGCGCTGTATGTGATGGAAGGATCGGCCCTGGGCGCGAGGGTCATTGGCCGGGCGGTACGACATTCCCTGGGCGTGGAGCCTGGACGCGGTGGCAGCTATTTCTGTGGCGCCACGGCAGACGCGGCACGGCTGCGGTGGCAGGAATTCTGCGCCTTGCTTGCCAACACCGAGCAGCTTCTGGATAGCGCCGGACTGCGGCAGGTGGTGGGTGGCGCGCTGGCCAGTTTCGCCGCGCTTGAAACCGCGATGGCCGGCGCCCAGGCCGCCGGGCGCCAGGCGCCGCAGCGCATGCGAGTGGCGGAGCCTTCCCGGATGAGTGCCGCAATCCCGTCTCTGAATTGAAAGGCCGCGAGATGCTCGACTCACTTGTTGCTGGATCAGACAGCAACTACACGAAACTGCGGTCACCGGGGCGGGTGCAGGGTTTTGGCGTGATGCTGGCGCTGCACCCGCGTACCTTGCGTATTCTGTGCGCGAGCGAAAATGTGGCTTCCGAGCTCGGCATACCGCATGCCGACATTCTGGGCCGCTGCCTGACCGACATTGTCGCCCCGGCGTCAACCGTGGCCGAGCTGAAAGCGGCCGCGGAAGCGGAGTTCCCCAGTTTCGAAAATCCGCTTCCCGCCGACATCGGCGGCCGGCGCTTCGAGGTTGTGCTATGCGCACATGACGGGCTGATCTTCGCCGAACTGGAGAAGCTGGCGCCAGGCGCGCCTGCACGCGGGGATCTGGACCGGCTGAACGAGGCCGCCATTCAGGGTATGCTGGTGCCGGACACGCTGGCGGGGCTGATGGAAACCGCCCCACGGGCGATCCGGGAGACAACGGATTTCGACCGCGTGCTGCTGTATCGGTTCGACGAGGCCTATCGCGGCCAGGTGGTGGGCGAGTCCCTGCGCGCCGGGGTGGACAGTTTCATGGGTCTGTTCTTCCCCGAAGCCGATATCGGCGCGCCCGCCCGCCAGCTGTATGAGCAGAATTTCTGCCGCTATATCCCGCATATCCAGGGGGCGACATCACGCGTTCTGCCGGCGGAGAATCCGCTGACGGGCCGCCCGCTCGATATGTCGCAGACGATCCTTCGGGGCGTCGCGCCCTGCCATATCGAATATCTCTCGAATATGGGCGTGGCCGCGTCGATGTCGTTCTCCATCGTGTCGGAGGGCAAACTCTGGGGCTTGTTCGCCTGCCACCATTACCAGCCGGCACGGCTGAGCTATGTGCAGCGCCTGGTATGCGAACAAATAGCGATGATGTTCGCGGCGAAGCTTGAGGAATTGATCAACCCGGCCGCGGTGTTGCAGGATCTGGCGCAGCGGCGTGCGGCCGTGCTGGGGCGTTCCCCCATTTGCCGCCCGAATCCCCTGCGCCAGACCTGGACGGATGCCGACGAAGCGGCCCTGATGGGCATGGTGGAGGCCGAGGGAGCGGCGATTTATGCCGGCGGCGAGGTTGGCCAGATTGGCGTCTGCCCCGATTTTACTGACCTGCACGCCTATATCCGTGACCAGCCGGACGCATTCGGCAGGCTGGTGCGGATGTACGATGATGAAGGGCTGTTCTACACGAGCAGTGTTGCGAGCGTGCTACCGTACGGCGAGAAGATGCGCGAAAAAGGCAGCGGCATGATGGTGATCCCCCTCTCCCGTAGCGGGCGCGATTATCTCATGTGGTTTCGCCCGGAACTTGTGGTGAAGGCCACCTGGGGTGGGAACCCCTCCGATCGGCACGGCACCGATCCCAATGCCCGGTTTTCGCCACGCCGTTCCTTCGCGGCGTGGAAAGAAGATATTCGCGATCGCTCCTCGCCATGGACACCGGGGCAGATCGCCAACGCGGTTGCCCTGCGGGACTATGTTCTGGCGCAGTGAAAGTCTTCTTTTTTGAAAAAAAGAAGCAAAAAACTTTTGACCATTGAGCTACACGCCGGGGCAACGTGCGGCTCAACACGCAAGAGTTTTTGGGTGTTTTTTCAAGAAAGAACGTCTTCTTCCTCTTTGTCATGAGGTTGTTCCATGAAAATCCAGGATTTCAACACGCCGCCCGAAGCTGAACCCGCCCCAGCCGCAGTGGAGACCGCGGAGGGGCCAGCCCTTGCCGATGAACGAAGTTCCGTGGAACTCGCCCTGCTCCGGGCACAGGTGGAGCATCTTGAGCTGGTGGTGGAAACCGCGCGCAGCCTGATGACCAGCAATCAGGAGCGTCTGCTGCGGCGGCTGCATGACGTGCCACGGGAAATGGCAGCGCTGACCGCCCGGCTGGAGCGGCTGGACCACCCGTCCGGCGCGTCATCTGGTCTGGAGCGAAATCGGACCAGCCTGAGGAGGGTTGTATGAACGCGATAACGGGTCATGTCGCGACCCAGGCCTTCGAGGGCGACACGGTTTCCGCGCCGGTGCTGCACACCTTGCGCCGCACCGGGCGCAAAGCCGTGCGTTTCACCGGGCGGCAAGTGGTGGAAGCGCTGGGCAATCCGGAGTCGGGAACGATATGGTATGATCTTTCGATCTACCGCAGTGAAGCGGACGCGGTGATCGTGGAACTCACCGCACGCCGACGCGCCGTCGACGAGCAGGATCTCTCCCGCGTCGAGGTTTTTGCCAGCCTGCCTGAGGCAGCGTCATGGCTCGAATCCTATCCCTGCGCAGGCGACGTGCCAATCCCGCCCGCGCTTGCTTCCGACGGCTCGCCAATGGCGACATGCGTTCTCCAGGCATTGCAGCTGCGGCAGCGCATCGCGCGCATTACCGACGAATATCACGGCCTGCTCTCCGATGTTTTCGAGGCCCTGGATATCACCGATGGTGCCTATACCGGGCCGGCCCATGACGCCCAGGCCTGCTGAACACGCCTCGTGGCACGTGTTTGATGCGGGTGTGCAGCTGGCGTGCCTGACGTGGCTGCCCTGGCTCGCCTGGGCTGCATCGCTGTCATTTTCCGAGCCGGCCGCGGCCGAGCCTCCATCTGGGCAGCGGCAGCGGCCGGTGGAGGAAGGGGAGTTTGAGTTTGTCCCTTGAGGCCATCACCCTTCCCGGCCTGATGCGGGGCGCTGCGGATGTCTTTTGCACCGGCCTGCTGGATTGCGCGGCGCCAGTGCATCTGCCTTTGCCGGCCCTGCCGCCTGCGCCAAGCGCCCTGCGATGGCACAACACCCTGCTGGCCAGCCGGCAGTTCCGCCGGGCCCATATCGAGATTTTCGAGGTAGAGACCTGCTTCGCTGTTCTCCATGCCTGCATTTTGCCGCATCTGGACGACCCTGCGCCCATATTCGGGTTCGATATGGTCAGCGGGCAGACCATGGCCACCGGGATTTTCCTGGATTTTTCGCCCAGCATCCCCGGCCCATCCGTGCTGACCTTGTCCGATGCCGTTCCCGCCGACTCGCTGAGGGCTTTTCGCCGGGAACGGGAGCGGCCGGATTGGGGCGGGATTTTTTCAAGGGAGTTTTTTGCCATCCGGCCGACCTCCGACGATGAAGTCCGAACCGCCATCGACCTCGCGCAAAGGGCGTTCCTGCATTACCTTGGCTTTCTCAAGACCGCCGGCAGGGCAGACACACCGCAATTGCGCGTGGCTCGGGGGCAGGCAGATTACGCACAAGGCCAGCGCAAAAATCCGCACACCTATCGTATGCTTGCCCGCTACGTTGGCGCCGGACCCGCGCGGCGCTTCATTGAAGATGTTCTCTTTCCTCTGCCGCCTGACTGCAACGATAGCGACGCCACAACCCGGGGCCGCGACCCAGTTTAACACACCCGCACGCCTGTTCATGACCAGAGCGGAAGTTTCTTGCGCCTTCGCATCGGCTTTGACCTTTTGATAATAATAAAACGTTAGCGTGAGCCTGGCGCGCGGTTGCGCGGTTCAGATCTCTCAGAAGCGGAGGCGCCGGTGTCTGTGACAAATTTGGCCGTTGAGGCGATTTCCGGCCCCACCGAGATGACCGGGATGGGCAGGGCGGAAGGCCATAAATTCCTGCAACTCGCCGAGTCACGAGGCGCCGAGACGGGCTGGCTGCTGCTGCGCACGCATGGCGGCAGGCCCTTGCGGCTGAAAGCCGAGTTGCTGGCCGAGGGAAGCAACCGGGAGCTGGGTGCGCCGCTATGGCACGAGGTGGCGCTCTATCGGGCGGATAGCGGGGAGATAGCTGTCGCCCTGCGCGTGATCCGTGCGGACGCACTGGATCTGGCCGTGCACCGCGCCAGGCTGTTCGACACTTTGGATGCAGCCGTGTCGTGGCTGGAGAATTTCGATACCTCGGCCGACCTCTCAGCCGATTTCGACGTCGCTGACCGTGGCGTGAGCGCGGCGAGCGTGACGCTGAAAGCAGCCGCCTTGCGGGAGCGCGCGGAGCAACTGGATCGAGGGTATCGCGGTCTGATCGGAGAGATCCTGTTCCGCCTCGCGGCAGATCTGTGAACCCGACATGACGGCAGCTTTTGTATGGGCAGGTCGGCGGCAATGAGCGCGTTGAGCGAGTTTTTGGGGCGAGAGGTGCCAGGGTGCGAAGAGACGGACGCGCATCAGGCCGGTTTTGTCTGGACGACATTACCGCGCCACGGCCGGCGGCCGGCGCGCTTTCTTGGCCGATCATTGCTGCGTGCCGATAATCGGGCAGCGGCGAGAAGAGGCAGCACCATTTCGGATTGGTCTGATGTCGAGATATATGAAGTGTACGCGGGGGGGTATGTCGGTGCGGTAAGGCACATCAGTCTCTCCGACGACCGAATCTTTTACCAGAATGCCTGGATGGCCAAGGATGGCCAGGGCGTGATCGCCGCCTTGCGCGCACATGATGCCGACAGCGCCTGCCCCTGGGAGAAGCCGCCGGCCCAAGCGTGCGACTTATGGGACGGCCTGATCGGCGCCATATTCGGTTCTGAACCGCGCCTGTGAGCGCAAGATTGCGCAGGCCGGCGCTTCCGACGGCGGCAACACAGGAGCAGCAGGTCGCCGCCGCGATGATGCGGACCGGCGCTTGCGCCGACTACATTCTGCAGCGAACGGGTGGCCGGCCTCTGCAATTCAGGGGCATTTTGTTCGATTGCCTTGATGACAGCTTTGGCGCAGCTTGGTCGCGTGTTCGACTGGCCCTCTATCGGTGCGAGCCAGAAGATTATGTCACCGAAATCCGCTGCGAGTCTGCATTCGGCGAGACTGCTCTGCGCCCGTGGTGCTTCGCCGCACGGCACCCCAGTCTGGCTGCAGCACTACACGCCTTTGAAAATGCGAGCCCGGCAGCCGAGATCCGGTGCGAGGCCGCCGACGCGAGCCGGCTATTGGCCGCTAGTGCCCGGGCCAGACGCGAAACGATGAGGGTATCCGCCTTTCGTCATGCGGTTGGCACGTTCCTGCATGCACTTGCAACGCGCTAGGGGCACGCGGGCATCCGCCAGGATTGGGTATTTTTCGATCGGGAGGTGCTGCAACTTTATGATTACTTCATGGTACCGAGTGCAAGCTCTGCCGAACCAGCATCAAACCCATGGGCTGGTTCTCAGCAGTCTTGGCACAAGCGCCTCAACTGAAGGTACACCGCAATGACCATAAACAAGAGCCTGGCCTCTAGCAGTCTTGCCGAAGTCATCGACCGCATCCTGGATAAGGGTGTGGTTATTGACGCGTTCGTTCGCATATCCTTGGTGGGAATCGAGTTGATCGCCATCGAGCTGCGTGCCGTGATCGCGTCCGTAGAGACGTATTTGCGGTATGCCGAAGCCGTTGGCCTGACGACCGACATGGTTGCCGCTGCGGCATAACGCCAATGCCCGGCCTGGAGCGAGGTACCTGCATGGCTGCCTCGCTCCGTCGGCCGGCGCGTTACCGGACCATACCGCGACAGGTTCGGGGAAGAGCACCACATGAGCCAAGAGAACGGCCACACCAATCAGCTAAAGGGGGAGACCCTGAGCGGGACGGATAGCAGCGCACCGGCCTCGGGTGAGCCAGTCGCAGCCTTGCGCAGCAAGGGCCAAGGTCTTGTGGAAGCGTTTCGCAAAGCGCGAATAACCCAGCGCCCCCAGTTGCGGACCGAATTGCGCGAGAGCCGGGTAGCGCTTCACCAAAGCCGGTTGCGGCAGATAGGCCACCGCGGTCCATTGGCCGCCCCACCACACGCGGAGCAAATTTCGGCCAGCGCCCATCCTGCATTGATGGAAGCGCCCCATCCTTCAGCGACGGGGGAAGCATCCTCGTCCATTTTCGCGACATTGTGCGTGGCGCCGGAACCGCGTGGCGTGCCGCCCCAGCAATTGGAGCCAAGTGTGCCGCCGGCCGACATTTCACCGCCGCAGCCGGAGCCAAAAGAGTGCAGCTCAAGCACGGTTCATAATGCCATTCCGTTGTCGGCCATCGGATTTGGGCCAGGCATGACGATCCGAATGAGCCACCTGGGGATTACAACCCTATCTCAACTGGCCGCAGCGGACCCGGACTGGCTGCGCACATCGCTGGGTGATCTCAGTCAGCTGGTAAACGCGGAGCTTTGGATAGCAGCGGCGCGCAAAGCCTGTGCGGAAGCGGCCTGAAGCACATCACGGACAACGAACAACCATGGGTCGTTTGATAAGCTTGGATCTGCCATGCGAGATCGAGGCGATCCATGCGCCCGATGCCATTCAGCCCTGGGGTGCATTACTGGTTGCGGACGCCGGCGAGCTGATTGTGCGGCAGGCTTCCGCAAATTTGCACGCCTTTCTGGGTCTGACAGCGCAAGAGGCCATCGGGCGCAGCCTGGGTGATGTGATCGGGCCGCCGGCCATGGCGCATGTTTTGCCGCCGGGCCAGGGAAGCGTGGCGACTGCCGGGTTTGCGTTGCTTGATCCGCCTGCCCCCGGCAAGCCGCGCGTCTCGGTGATTTTCCACAGGCTCGGAGGGCTCCTCTACGTCGAAATCGAGCTTGCCAGGGAAGGACAGACGGACCTGCCAGCGGGGGGCGGATGGGCGGGCGGGCGCGCGATTATCGAAAAGCTGCGCGGCGCACAAACCACGCCTGGCCTGTTCGCGATTGCCACCGCCGAGTTGCGCAGGCTGACCGGCTTCGACCGTGTCCTGGTCTATCGGTTTGATGCGGACGATCATGGCGAGGTTATTGCCGAAAGCTGCGCACCGCACCAGGCGCCCCTGCTTGGGCTACATTTTCCGGCAGTCGACATTCCACCGCAGGCCCGCGCGATCTTTTCCAGCCTTGCTCTGCGTGTCATTTCCGATTCTGCCGCCATTCCGGTGCGGTTGCTGGGCGCCTGCCCCGAATCGCCCTCGCCCGACCTGTCCCTATCCGCCCTGCGCATGCCCTCGCCGTGTCATCTGGAGTACCTCCGTAACATGGGGTCGCATGCCACAGCGACCATTGCCATCAAAGTGGACGGTGCGCTGTGGGGGCTGCTCGCCTGCCATCACGGCGCGGCCTCTCACCTGCCGCCCGCGGTGCGCGCGTTGTGTGAGCTGATCGGGCAGATCACCTCGCTGATGGTAGCAACTTTGCGCGATGCCGAAAGCCGCGCTGCGCAGGCACAGCGCCGCATGCGCATTGCCAGCATGATCCCCCGCCTTGCCGCTCGGGGGGGCGAGCCTGCCGATCTTGTCGCTGCACTGGCTGATGAAAGTGCCGATCTTCTTGCGTTGTGCGACGCTACCGGCGCCGTAGTGCGGCTCGGTGGGTGCGCCTCCAGCTGTGGCGAAGCACCGGGCGGCCCAGACTGCGCGGCGTTTCTGGATGCCTTGCTGGCGCATGCCCCGTCCGGCGATGCACCCTTCGCCTGCAACCTGCTGAGCGACCTTCTGCCAGCCGGCATTCGCGCCATGGCGCCCAAAGCCGCGGGTGTTTTGCTGCTGCCCCTGATCCACAGCAAAGGCGATGCCATTGCCTGGCTACGGCCGGAACAAACAACCCATGTGAAATGGGGTGGTGATCCGAACCACCCCATGGCGTTCGAGGCCGCCACCGGACGCCTGACGCCGCGCAAATCCTTTGCCGTATGGTCTGAGGAAGTTCGCGGCCGCTCGTTGCCGTGGCTGCCCGTGCAACTCGACGCCGCGCGGGAATTGCGACGCGAGATCAATCAGTTACTGGCCGGATACACGGAATCGATGCGCCTGGCACGCGAGACCGCCGAGCGCGCGACCCGCGCCAAATCCGAATTCCTGGCAACCATGAGCCACGAGATCCGCTCGCCCATGAGTGGTTTGCTGGGGGTGCTGGAATTGCTGCGCGCAACCCAGCTCGATCCGGATCAAAGCCGCATGGCCAGCATGATTCACAATTCGGCATCAATGCTGCTGGCCGTGCTGAATGATATACTCGATTTCTCAAAGATCGAGGCAGGCGCGCTCTCGATCGCGCTAGAACCGGTAGCGCTGCGGGCCCTGGTGGCCGATCTGGTTCAGCCGCTCAGTGCCGCTGCTGCGCCGAAGGGTCTGATCGTACGGTCTTCGGTCGAGGCAGACGTGCCCGCGTTCATCAGCACCGACCCGCTCCGGTTGCGCCAGATTCTGGGCAACCTGCTCTCGAACGCGCTCAAATTCACGGCCAGTGGTGAAGTTCTGCTGCGGGTCGATATGGTTGACATGACGTCGATCCCCGGGTTGCGGTTTCGCGTGCGCGACACCGGTATCGGCATGAGCGCGGATGTCATGTCCCGCCTGTTTGCGCCGTTCATGCAGGCCGACGGATCAACCACGCGTAATTTCGGTGGTACCGGGCTTGGCCTGTGCATTTCACGCCAGCTCGCCACGCTGTTCGGCGGCGATCTGACAGTCGTTAGCGAGGTCGGCGTCGGCAGCGAGTTCAGCCTGGTACTGCCGTGTCTACAGTGTGCGATCCAGCCGGATGACCTGGAGACGGAAAACCAGCCTGTCACGGCATTGGCACCGGCCGGAAAGCGCGTGCTCGTTGTTGAAGATGATGCAACCATCCGCTGGCTCTCTCAACGCCAGTTGCAGAAACTCGGCATGGTCGCCGACATTGTCGACGATGGCAGGACCGCGCTGCGCAAACTTCGATCCCACGTTTACGATCTTGTTCTGACGGATTGTCATATGCCTCTGATGGACGGGGTGGAACTCACGCGCCTGGTGCGGGCAGACGCCACGCTGTCCCGCATCCCGATCATCGGCCTCACCGCGGACGTGACAGAGCGCCAGCGTGCCTTGTGCCATGATGCCGGCATGAGCGAGTTGGTGATAAAGCCGCTCACCGTGGAAGGCTTGTCGCAATTGCTGCACAAGCATTTGCCGCCGGAAACGGATGTTGCGGCTACAGCGGCGCCAACCGCATCTCCCGACAACGTCCCGGCGCTGCGCCGCGTTGTGTTTGACGAACAGATCTACCTTTCCATCTTTGCACAAACCGATAAGGATGGGGCTGCCTGGCTAACAGATTGGCTGGCGACGGCACGGCGCGACAAGGCGGAATTGGGCAACCTGCTATCCGGAGCGCCCCCACGGGATGTGCTCGCCAGGGTTGCCCATAGTCTTGCCGGATCTTCCTTCTCGGTGGGATGCATGCTGTTGGGCGAAGCCGCGCGAGCCTTGGAACTGGAGTCAGGCCGGGGGACGCGCGCGGCGTTGCGGGAATTATATGGCGCCCTGTGCCAGGCTTTCGCCGCCGCTGAAGCCAGGATTTGGACGTTTCTCGATTGCGAGCACGAGGCGGACCAGCACGACATGGTTTAGCGTGACAAGGAAGAGCCTTCTTTCTTAAAAAAAACTTTTGACACCTGGTGCGTGCTGGGGGCGAGTCCGCGACAGCCAGTCAAGAGTCTTTTGCTTCTTTTCTTCAGAAAAGAAGACCTTGTTAGAAGCCGCACCATCCTCAAGCGGCCAGCAGAGCCGTCACAAAATCATGCACCGCGGTGTGCATGGCACCGCATTTGGCGGCGAGCTCGTTCGCGTTGTTCGCGCTATCCCGCGCCGCCGTGTTGCCATGGGCGGCCTGCTCGGTCAGCACGCGCAGGTTACTGACAACCTCTTCGGTACCGGCTGCGGCCCGTAGCGCGTTCGCGGCGATTTCCCGGGCGATTTCGCCCTGCTCGGCCAGGGCGCTGCTGGCAGTAACGGTAATGCCTCCCAGGTTTGCAACCGTACTTGCCATCCCGTCGATAGCCGCCATCGCCTGGCTCATCTGCGCTCGTATGGTGGCGATTTCCTGTTGGATATCGTGTGTCGCGGCTGCTGTCTGCACGGCAAGTTGCTTTACCTCGTTCGCGACGACACTGAAGCCACGGCCAGCCTCCCCGGCGCGCGCGGCTTCGATGGTTGCATTAAGGGCAAGCAGGTTTGTCTGGCCGGCTATCTTGCTGATAACGCGAACGATATGACCAATGCGAGTAGCCGCGTCAGCCAATTTTTGCACTGTGGCATTGGCAACGCAGGCATCGTCCATCGACCGGAAGGCTACTTCGGATACTTCCTGTATTTCGGCAGTGACTCGGGTTATTGAAGCAGCCAGTTGATCGACCGAGCCGGCCACGCTCTGCGCGCTGGCGACAGTTCCTTGCGAGGCGTCCGTAATCGCCGACGTGCGCAAGGCGGACTCCTCTGCGACCGAAGAGTGTATTTCCGCCGCGCGAAGGACATTCTGGGCGGCGATAGCAGCGTCGGCGACGATGCCGCCAACCTGCTGCTCGAATGCCCGTGCCAATCTATCCTCCGCCGCCTGCGCAGCCAGGTCCGTTGCCACTTCCGATGTCAGCCGTAAGGAACTCTCCCGGCGTGCGGCTTCTGCCTGTGCCGCCTCCAACGCGCGGGAAATGGCCCGCACAGATCGGGTCAATGAAAAGATCGATACGATTGCAAGTGCCGCCGTGGCCGACAATAGGCAGACGCGCGGCAGAATTGGCCAGGATGGCGTGGCCGCTGGTGCGGCACCCCACACCACCGGGCTGACGGCCACGGGTTCGAATGCCATGAGAAAAGCTGCCGCGGCGACAATGCGCCAATCGCGGCAGGCGGCCAGCGAGGCCAGTGCCGCCACGGCCGCCACGTCCGCGTAGGTTTGAAGTGGCGTTGCCGCGAGCAGGTATGCCGCCAATGTTGTGATGCAGACCATGGCCACGGCCAAGGCCGGCCACATGGTCGCCTTCACCAGACTGGGAAATTTGCCCGCAGGTTTTGACTGAGCTCTTAGCAATACGTTGTCTCCGCGGCCTAGGCGACAGCATTAGTATGGACCGCTGGTTGGGGAAGCCAGGCCACCGGAACGCTCCCCGAATATGTTGCCACGGGTGCATTACACGGCCCCTAACGCCGGCCCTCAACTGCCCTTTGTATCTCCGTATATTCCTCAGCTTCCTGTTAAGACTTGCTGTGTAAAATATGGCGCCGTCGCGCTGAAGCCTGTGTGGCTTACCGTGTGCACACAGCGGGAACATGGGTGGAAAGGGGCGGAAAATTCGATCGCACTTGAGATGCCGCCGCCTGGCAGACCCTCGTCCGCATGGAGTCTAGTCAATGCCTAAACGTGTGATCATTGTTGACGATTCGAAAACAACGCGCGTCATGGTCGCATTCACCTTGCGGCGGGCGGGGTACGAGGTGATCGAGGCAGATGACGGCGCTCACGCCCTGGCGCTTCTTGAGACCCATCCTGTCGATTGCATTATCACCGACCTTAAAATGCCCAGTATGGACGGCCATGAGCTGATCCGCACGTTACGGGCCAAACCTCTGCACAAGACGACGCCAATCCTGATGCTGACCACCGAGACAGAAAGCGCCCAGCAGCGTGAGGGCGAGTTGGCCGGCGCCAGCCACTGGATAGGCAAGCCATTTCATCCCGGCAAGCTGCTGGAAATGCTCGCCAGTATGGCCTAGCGCGGTCTCTGGACCGGACTGCCCTCTCACTGTGGGCAGGGCCGGGATAGGGCGGGCGACGTTAGTTTTACCGTCGTTTGGTTCATTCAGCGGCGATGCGGCGGCTGAGGCCGCTGTGTTTTTGGTATTCTTCCTGCCACGGGCTGGGGCCGTTGGAGGGGCTTATCTGCACAGCCGTGACCTTGTATTCGGGGCAGTTGGTGGCCCAGTCGGAAAAATCGGTGGTGATGACGTTGGCTTGCGTCAGCGGGTGGTGGAACGTGGTGTAGACCACGCCGGGGGCCACCCGGTCGGTGAGGTGGGCGCGGAGCGAGGTTTCGCCGGCGCGGCTGGTCAGCCGCACCCAGTCGCGTTCGCGGATGCCACGCTGTTCGGCATCGTGCGGGTGGATTTCCAGAACATCCTCTGCGTGCCAGCGGCTGTTCTCGGTGCGGCGGGTCTGGGCGCCGACATTGTATTGGCTGAGGATGCGGCCGGTGGTGAGCAGAAGCGGGAAGCGGGGGCCGGTTTTTTCCTCGGTGGGGATGTATTCGGTGATCATGAAACGGCCCTGGCCACGCACGAAGCGATCAATATGCATCACCGGCGTGCCGGCGGGTGCCTCGTCGTTGCAAGGCCATTGGATGGAACCGAGTTCTTCCAGCCGTTTATACGACACGCCGGCGAAACTGGGGGTCAGGCGGGCGATTTCGTCCATAATCTCGCCGGGATGGGCGTAGGTGCCGATATCCACGCCGAGGGCGGCGGCGAGCCGCAGGGTGACTTCCCAATCGGCCAGGCCGGGCTTGGGCGGCATGACGCGCCGCACGCGATTGATGCGGCGTTCCGCGTTGGTGAACGTGCCGTCTTTTTCGAGGAAGGTGGTGCCGGGCAGGAAGACGTGGGCGTAGTTGGCCGTCTCGTTGAGGAAGAGATCCTGGACGATGACACATTCCATCGCCATCAGGCCGGCGATCACGTGCTTGGCGTCCGGATCTGATTGCGCGATGTCCTCGCCCTGCACATAGAGCGCCTTGAAGCTGCCCTCCACGGCGGCATCGAGCATGTTGTTGATGCGAAGCCCGGGTTCGGGATCCAGGGTCACGCCCCAATCCCGGCCGAACTGCTCGCGCACGGCTGTGTCGCTGACATGGCGGTAGCCGGGCAGTTCGTGGGGGAAGCTGCCCATATCGCAACTGCCCTGCACGTTGTTCTGGCCGCGTAGCGGGTTTACGCCCACGCCGGGGCGGCCGATATTGCCGGTGGCCATGGCCAGGTTGGCGATGGCCATCACGGTCGTTGTGCCCTGGCTATGTTCCGTGACGCCCAGGCCGTAGAAGATGGCCGAATTGCCGGGGCTCGCGTAGAGGCGCGCGGCCTGGCGGATCAGATCGGCGGGGACGCCGGAGACGAGTTCCACCTGCTCGGGGCTGTTCTGCGGCTCCAGCACGAAGTCGGCCCAGGCGTGGAATTCCTCCATGTCGCAGCGTTCACGGATGAAGGTCTCGTCGATCAGGCCCTCTTGCACGATCGCATGGGCGATGGCCGTGACGACGGCGACATTGGTGCCGGGGCGCAGCTTGAGGTGAAGGGCCGCGCTGATATGCGGGCTTTTCACGAGATCAATGCGGCGCGGATCGATGACGATGAGTTTGGCGCCGGCGCGCAGGCGCTTTTTCATGCGCGAGGCGAAGACGGGATGGCCGTCGGTGGGATTGGCGCCGATCACGAGCATCACGTCGGTGTGCTCGATACTGTCGAAATCCTGGGTGCCGGCGGAGGTGCCGTAGGTTTGCGACAGGCCGAAACCGGTGGGGGAATGGCAGACGCGGGCGCAGGTATCCACGTTGTTGTTGTGGAAGCCGGCGCGCACGAGTTTCTGCACCAGATAGGTTTCTTCGTTGGTGCAGCGGGAGGATGTGATGCCGCCAACGGCAGCGCGGCCGTACTGGGCCTGCACGCGCTTGATTTCCGAGGCGGCGCGGGAGAGGGCTTCCTCCCAGGTGGTTTCGCGCCAGGGGTCGGTGATGCGGTCGCGGACCATGGGCACGGTGACGCGCTCGCGGTGGGTGGCGTAGCCCCAGGCGAAGCGGCCTTTCACGCAGCTATGGCCGCGGTTCGCGCGGCCATCCTTGTAGGGCACCATGCGGACGAGCTCGGCGCCGCGCATTTCGGCCTTGAACTGGCAGCCGACGCCGCAATAGGCGCAGGTGGTCACCACCGAGTGTTCCGGCGTGCCGATTTCCACCACTTTCTTTTCGATCAGCGTGGCGGTTGGGCAGGCCTGCACGCAGGCGCCGCAGGAGACGCATTCGCTGGTCATGAAGGGTTCGTTCTGGCCGGCGGCGATGCGGGAGGTGAAGCCGCGGCCATCGACGGTGAGCGCGAAGGTGCCCTGCACTTCCTCGCAGGCCCGCACGCAGCGGCTGCACACGATGCATTTGGAAGGATCGTAGTCGAAATACGGGTTGGACTGATCTTTTTCGGAATGGATGTGGTTGGCGCCGGTATAGCCGTAGCGCACGTCGCGCAGGCCAACCTCGCCGGCCGCATCCTGCAATTCGCAATCGCCGTTGGCGCCGCAGGTGAGACAGTCGAGCGGGTGATCGGAGATATACAGCTCCATCACCCCTTTGCGGAGCTTGCGCAGCCGTTCGTTGCTGGTGACGACGGACATGCCGGGGGCGGCGAGCGTGGTGCAGCTTGCCGGCGTGCCGGGGCGGCCTTCGATTTCCACCAGGCAGAGGCGGCAGGACCCGAAGGCGTTCAGCGTGTCGGTGGCGCAGAGCTTGGGCACCTTGATGCCGATTTCGGCCGCCGCGCGCATCAGCGAGGTGCCTTCCGGCACGGTCACATCGAACCCGTCGATCTTCAGCGTGACGAGCTTGTCGGTCTTGCTGGCGGGCGTGCCGAAATCCGCTTCCTGAACGAGTGCCATCTAGGTTCTCCTTAGGAATAAAAGTTCTTTGCTTCTTTCTTTCAAGAAAGAAGACTCTTTCTTCAAGGCCCTTGGGCAAGGCCGGGCTGCGCCTGCCAATGACGCTGCCGATTCTGGCGCGAAAGAAAAAGCATAACCACGAAGGCACAAAGGCACGAAGGTTTTCACGAAGAAAAACGCAAGGCTTTCTTCGTGTCTTTGTGCCGTGGTGGTTGTTCTTTCTTTTTTCATGCGGCGAGCGCGGGCTGGTGGCGGCTGAAGTCTTCGGGGAAGTGGCGGATGGCGCTCAGGACGGGATAGGGGGTGAAACCGCCCAGGGCGCAAAGCGAGCCGAACTTCATGGTGTCGCAGAGGTCTTCGAGAAGGGCGAGCTGTTTGCTGTCCCCGGCGATGATCTTGTCGATCACCTCCACGCCGCGGGTGGATCCGATACGACAGGGGGTGCATTTGCCGCAGGATTCGATGGCGCAGAACTCCATGGCGAAACGCGCCATGCGTGCCATGTCCACCGTGTCGTCGAACACCACGATGCCGCCATGCCCGATCAGGCCGTCCCGCGCGGTAAAAGCTTCATAATCGAATTGCGTGTCGAATAGAGCGGGCGGGAAATAGGCGCCCAGGGGACCACCCACCTGCACGGCCCGCACCGGGCGGCCGCTGGCCGTGCCGCCGCCGATCTCCATGACCAGTTCACCCAGCGTGATGCCGAAAGGAACCTCGAACAGGCCGCCATGCTTGATGTTGCCGGCAAGCTGGATCGGCATGGTGCCCCGCGACCGCCCCATGCCGAGCGCCTGATACGCGGCGGCCCCGCCCGCGAAAATATCGGGAATGGCGGCCAGCGACAGCACGTTATTTACGACGGTTGGTTTGCCGAACAGGCCGGAGAGTGCGGGCAGCGGTGGTTTGGCGCGCACCTGGCCGCGCTTGCCCTCCAGGCTATCCAGCAGCGATGTCTCCTCGCCGCACACATACGCCCCGGCGCCGACACGAACCTCCAGATGAAATGCGTGGCCGCTGCCCAAAACGCTGTCGCCAAGCACACCCTCGCGCAGCGCCACGCCGATTGCCTCGTTCATGGCGGTAATGGCGTGGGGATATTCCGAGCGCAAATAGACGTAGCCGCGCGTGGCGCCCACGGTGAGGCCGGCGATGATCATGCCCTCGATGAGGAGGAACGGATCACCCTCCATCACCATGCGGTCGGCAAACGTGCCGCTATCGCCTTCGTCGGCGTTGCAGACGATGTATTTTTGCGCGGACGGCGCAAGCTGCACGGTGCGCCACTTGATCCCGGTGGGGAAACCGGCCCCGCCACGCCCCCGCAGGCCGGATTTCGCAACCTCATCGATCAGCTCAGCCGGCGACATGCCGAGCGCCCGGGTAAGGCCGGCCAAGCCGCCATGGGCGCGGTAATCAGCCAGCGAAACCGGATCGGTAAGCCCGGCGCGCGCGAACGTAATGCGGGTCTGGCGCGCGAGAAACGGCTGATCCTCTGGGCGGCCTATGCGCTTGGCATGCGCCCCGCCGCCGAGTAACCCGGCAGCGAGAAGCGACGGGATGTCGGTAGCCTCAACCGGTCCATAGCCGATGCGGCCGACTTCCGTCTCAACCTCCACCAGTGGCTCCAGCCAGGCCATGCCACGGGAGGAATTTCGCACGATCAGGGCATCGGGGCAGGCGGCACGCAAGGCCGCCGCCACGTCGTCGGCGCCCAAGGAGACGGCCAGCGCATCACGCGGCACATATATGCGCGTCACCGCACGGCCTCCAGAATGGCATCAAGGCGTGCGGTATCCAGGCGCGCCACCGTACGCTCATTCACCATGCCACACGGGCCGGCAGCACACAGGCCGAGGCAAAACACCGGCTCCAGCGTCACGGCACCATCCGGCGTGGTCTCGTGCCAGCCAATGCCAAGAACTTCACTGGCATGGGCGGCAATACGGTCCGCCCCACAGGCCTGGCAAGCCTCGGCACGGCACAGCTTGAGCACCGCGCGGCCGGCCGGCTCGCGCCGGAAATCATGGTAGAAGGAAACCAGGCCATGCACCTCGGCACGGGAAAGATTGAGCGCATCGGCAACCACAGGAACCGACGCCTCAGGGACAAAGCCGAACGCAGCCTGCACCGCATGAAGCATCGGCATCGCAGGCCCCTCCAGCGCGAGATAGGGCGCAATGATCTCGGCCGTGCGGGTGGCGATCTCGGTTTTGCCTATCAATGGTAAAAGGCCCTACTCGAAGGAAGGAAGATGTTCTTTTTTGAAAAAAAGAACCAAAAAACTTTTACTTGTTGGGGCTTAGGCTTGGTAACCAACCCCTAGTCTTGGAAGATCGGGGGTAATCTGCAAGGGCGTAGCGCTCATGCTGCGATAGAACATATCTATCGGGGTGGCGTCTCATCCTGTGCAAGGCGGCGCGCGGCCATCACCAAGGCCGTCGTCAAGGGGAGCAAAGGCTCCCGGTGGGGGTAGATCAGGCCGATCACCGGCGAGGGCTCGGTCTCCAGGATGGGGATCGAGCGGATGGGTTCCGAAACGCCCAGGCTTTCAGCCATCACCTCCGGCAGAATACTGGCTGAATGCCCGGTGCGGACATGGGCGATCAGCACGATCATCGAGTTGCTCTCCAGCACTGGCACGGCATCGGTGCCGGCGAGATGGAGCCGGCGATCGATGATACGTCGATTTTGCATGTCAGGCGTCAGCAGGCTGAGCGGCAGCGTGGCGACATCCGCCCAGGTGACGTGGCCGCGATCGGCAAGCGGAAGCCCGGGGCTGACGAGAAGACGGTAACGTTCCTCGAACAACGGCAGGGTGCGTACCCGGCCGAGCGGCTCGTTGTCCACGTAGGTGATGCCCGCATCGGCCTCCAGATTCTCCATCAGGGAGAGCACCTCCAGCGACGTGCAGGAGCGGACGGAGAACGTTACGTCCGGGTGGTCCTGCCGCAGGGGCGTCGTGAGGCGGGCGGCGACGGGCAGGGCGGTTGGCACCACGGCCAGGCGCAGATGGCCGGAAAGGCCCTGGCGCAGGGAATGGACTTCATCGCGCATGGCGCGGGCATCGGCCACGATGCGGCGGGCCCATTCGAGCACGCGCTCGCCTTCCGGCGTGAAGCCGCCGAAGCGCCCACTGCGCTGCACCAGCAGCACCCCAAGCGTTGTCTCAAGCTGCTTGATGCCCGCCGACAGAGTAGGCTGCGTCACCCCACACGCTTCCGCCGCCCTCCCAAAATGTTTTTCTTTGGAAAGCGCTACTAAAAACGTGAGCTTGTCTATCACTGGCTAATAGGCAAAAGGTCTTTGCTTCTTTCTTTCAAGAAAGAAGTCTCTTTCGTCTTCACTCTGCACCAACCTGCTTCAGCCAATCATTAAGATTATAAAAATTCGTCACCCGCGCGATCTGCCCGTCGCGCAGTTCGAAGAACGCCCCTGCGGGAAGCGTATACGTCTGGCCGGTGGCTTCCGGCAGCCCGGAATCCGTGGCTTTGTAGGTGCCGTGCACGGTGAACTCGGCCGCGGCGTGCGTGCCGCCGGGTTCACTGAGGATAACGATGTCTTCCAGCCGTTCGGTGTAGCACGCGTCCATATGGGCCATGAAGGCGCGGAAGGCGCTGCGGCCGATTTCGCGGCCGCCTTGGTTGATGTCGTGGGCGACATCCTCGGTGAGGTAGCTGACCATGGTGTCGAAATCGCCGGCGTTGAAGGCGGCGTAGTAGGCACGAACCACGTGTTCGGATGTCATGCTTCCCCTCTCCAGGCTTTTCTGGCGCGGTTGCGGCCAATCGCGGAAGTTACGAACGGCACCTTCGGCTCGAATGGTTTCAATACGGTGTTGCTCCAGATCGGCAAAGACCCATCCTGGGGTGTTGGGCACGCCGCGGGCAATCACACCGTCTTCCGGGAAGCCCCGGTCCAGCGGGCCGAACACGGCAGCATAGCCGATATTCTCGTCCAGTGTGGCGAGCGTGGGGGCCAGGCCGACGGTGGGGGCGACTGCGACGAAACACTGGTTTTCCAGCGCGCGGGCGCGGGCGCTGAGGCGCACGCGGTTGAAGCCATGGATAGTGTCGGTGCAACTGGGCACCAGGATCAGCCAGGCGCCGGCCTCAGTCTGGGCGCGCACGATGTTGGGAAACTCGCTATCGTAGCAGATGGCGATGCCGATTTTCCCCCAGGGCGTTTCGAACGTGGCGGGCGGGTTGCCGCTTTGCACGCCCCAGCGTTCGGATTCGAAGCGCGTCATCACGCTCTTGTCCTGGTATTTTATGCTCCCGTCGGGCGCGATCAGGGGCGCGCGGTTGCGCACCCTGCCATCCTCCGCCCAGGGCAGCGAGCCAGGCACCAGCCACACGCCATGGCGCCGGGCTGCGGAGGCAAACAGATCCAGAAACTGCGGGCGCAGGGCGCAGACGGAGGCGAGTTCGCGCGCCACATCGCCGGCACCGGGGAAGGCGCTAGCCACCTCCATGCAGGCATATTCCGGCATCAGCAGCAGCCGCGCGCCGGCGGCGGCACCTTCGGCGACCAGGGCATTGAACTTGTCCGCGAAGGCGTCGAAGCTGGCGGGCCCTGTCACCGGATAGGCCAGGCTTGCGATGCGCAGGGTCATGGGAGAGGGTCACCGGCGAGCGGTTTCAGCCAGAACATCAGGGTTTTGGGTGTTTCGGCAGGGCTGCCAACTTCCTTCCAGGACATCTCACAGGTGAGGTCAGGTCGGCTTGTGAAGCCGCGGCGGGTCCAGAAATCGTTGAGCGGCACGAAATGCGGCGGCCGCGCGGGGTGGTCTGGCGGGCGGATCACGCCGCAAAAGCAGGCGAAGCGGCAGGCGGAGACGGCGCGGGCATGCGCCTCGCGTTCGGTGAAGAAGGCCACGCCGGCGCCGCGGCCACGCCACGCCGGCAGCAGCACGCTTTCGCCGAAATAGAAGAAGTCCGCCGGCTTCCAGCCCCGCGCGCGAAACGGGGCCTGGATGTTGGCGGTTTCATCCTGCAGAGGCAGACAGGTGGAGGCGCCGACGATCTGGCCTTCGTGGCGGGCGAGGATAACGGCGGCACGCGGGCTGCTCAGGTATATGCGGAGATAGTCACGCTCATAGGCTTCGTCACCATCATAGAGATAGGGCCAGTCGCGGAACACGCGCACGCGCAGTTCGGCCAGCGCCGGGATGATGCCGGCCAGATCGGGCCCGCTGCACCGTGTAATCTCCAGCGTGCCGGCTGCGTCCGGGGCCATCCTGATAGTGTCCTCTGCCATCACCGGGTTCTAGTGGCGCAGCCCGCTCACCCGTCAAGCCCCCTTGCACGCCAGGGTTGGGAACGGTACCCCGTGGCGTGACCCCATCAAGGAAGCGTCCTATGCCCATCGCTGCGCGGCAATTACCTGGTTTGGCTGCCCTGGCGGTCGCGGTCTGCGCGGCCATGCCGGCTGCATCGATGGCCGCGGAGCCGGACGCAGCGCTGCTGGCGGCGGTGGCGAACCCCGACCGTACGCCCAAGTTCGTCGCGCGGGATTCGGCGCGCCACCCGGCGCCGGAACTGGCCTTCTTCGGCCTGCGGCCGGATGCGACGGTGGTGGAGATATGGCCGGGCGGTGGCTATTGGACCGAGATCCTGGCGCCGTACCTGGCAGGCCATGGCACCTACTACGTCGCCCTGCCGCCGCCCAAGGCGGATGAGGATTCGGCGGGGAAATTCCGCGCCAAGTTCGCCGGCAAACACGGCTTTACCTCGATCCAATATACCGTGCTGGGCAAGGGCGAGTACGATATCGCGCCGCCGGATTCGGCCGATTTCGTGCTGACGTTCCGAAACCTGCACAACTGGATGTATGACGGTTATGCGCAGCCCACGTTCGCCGCCTTCTTCAAGGCGCTGAAGCCCGGCGGCATTCTGGGCGTGGAGGAGCATCGTGGGCTGGCCACCGTGCCGCAGGACCCTAAAGCGCAGGATGGATACGTGCGGCAGGATTACACGATCGCGCTGGCCGAGAAAGCCGGGTTCGTGCTGGCCGGTTCATCGGAGCTGGATGCCAACCCGAAGGATACCAAGGTGTGGCCCAAGGGAGTGTGGACCTTGCCGCCGACCTTCGAGATGGGGGCGGTCGATCGCGCGAAATATGCCGCCATCGGCGAAGCGGACAACTTTATTCTCAAGTTCCGCAAGCCCGCTAAGTAGGACCCTTGGCCCGGCTGGCAATCACGGAGACATTGTCGATCGACGAGGCTGAACTCGGCGAGCGCTTCGTGCTGAGTTCCGGGCCTGGCGGGCAGAACGTGAACAAGGTGAGCACCGCGGTTGAGTTGCGCTTCGATGCGCGCGGATCGCCCTCACTGCCCGATGGGGTGAAGGCGCGGCTGATCCGCCTGGCCGGCAGCCGCAGCACGCAGGAGGGCGTGATCGTCATCAGCGCCCAGCGTTTCCGTTCCCAGCCGCGCAACCGCGAGGATGCGGTGGAGCGCCTGGTCGCCCTGATCCGCGCCGCCGCGGATCCGCCGAAGAGGCGGCGGGCAACGCGGCCGACTCTAGGATCCAAGGAGCGAAGGTTGGAGAGCAAGGGCGTGCGGTCGGGCACCAAGGCGATGCGGCGCAGACCGGAAACGGAGTAGGAGCTGAACAGCATGCCGAGGCCGGGGGAATTGCGGCATCAGCCGCTGGGAATGGCGAAGAAGAAGGAAGTCTTCTTTTTTGAAAAAAAGAAGCAAAAAACTTTTGACCGTGGCGTACTCTTCCGGCGACTCCGCGACAGCACAGACCAAAGTTTTTTGGTTCTTTTTTTCAAAAAAGAACAGTCTTCTTCAGTGTGATTGGTGGCGCGTGGGGGTACGTTCCGAAGCGTGGATCCGCCCCTCCAAGAACCCCCGTAAAGCCGCCGGATACAATTTATGCTCTTCGGCCAACACGCGCGCGGCGAGCGCCCCCGCATCATCCCCCGCCAGCACAGGCACGCGTGCTTGCGCCAGCACCGGCCCCGCATCCATCACATCCGTCACCAGATGCACTGTGCATCCATGTTCGCGCATCCCAGCCGCGATCGCCCGCGTATGCGTATCAAGCCCTGGCAGCGCCGGCAGCAGGCTTGGATGGATGTTCAACATCCGGCCCTCCCACGCCGCAACGAACCACGGTGTCAGAAGCCGCATATATCCGGCCAGGCACACCACCCGCACGCCCCGCGCGCGCAGCACCGCATCCACTGCACGCTCATGCGCGGCCCGATCGCGGCCAAAATCGCGATGGTCGACGGCCACCGCCTGCACACCCAGATCCCGCGCGATCGCCAGCCCTGGCGCCTCCGGCCGGTTGGACACCACCACGCGGATCTCGGCCGGAAACCCCGGCTCGGCCGCCGCCTGAACCAGCGACTCCATATTGCTGCCACGCCCGCTGATCAGCACCCCCACCGGCACCTTCACGCGGGCCAGCTCTCCGGCAGCGCCACGCGTACGCTGGCATCGCCGGCGCAGGCCTCAACACGGCCAATCACGAACCCCGTCTCCCCCATCTCGCCCAGAACCGCCATCACCGCCTGCGGATCGGCCACCACCAGCACCATCCCGATGCCGCAATTGAACACGCGCAGCATCTCCTCCCGTGCCACCTTGCCCGCCCGCGCCAGCCATGAAAACACCGGCGGCACCGGCCACGGCCGATCCACCACCGCGCAACACCCAGCCGGCAGCACCCGCGGCAAATTCCCCGGCAACCCCCCGCCGGTGATATGCGCCGCCGCCCGCAAATACCCCGCCCGATGCAACGCCAACACGGGCTTCACATACAGGCGCGTTGGCACCATCAGCGCCTCGCCCACGCTCTCCCCCGGCGACCACGGCGCCGCATGACCCCAGCCCACCCGCGCGATTCCGCAAATCCGCCGCACCAGCGCAAACCCGTTCGAATGCACCCCGCTCGCCGGCAACCCTAGCAGCGTGTCGCCCGGCTGCACCCCGCGCGGCAGCAGCGCCCCACGCTCCGCCGCCCCAACCGCGAACCCCGCGAGATCGTAATGCCCAGGACCATACATGCCCGGCATCTCCGCCGTCTCACCCCCCACCAGCGCACAGCCGCTCAGGCGGCACCCCTCGGCGATTCCCTCCACCACCCGGGCGGCATCGGCCACCGCCAGCTTGCCCGTTGCGAAATAATCCAGAAAGAACAGCGGCTCCGCCCCCTGCACCACCAAATCGTTCACGCACATGGCCACCAGGTCGATGCCCACCGCATCGTGCCGCCCGCTTTCGATCGCCACCATCAGCTTGGTGCCGACCCCATCGGTGCAGGACACCAGAACAGGATCGGCAAACCCGGCCGCCTTCAGATCGAACAGCGCGCCAAAGCCGCCCAACCCGCCCATCACCCCGGCGCGCTGGGTCGCGGCGGCGGCCGGCTTGATCGCCTCCACAAGCGCGTCGCCCGCCTCGATATCCACGCCCGCATCGCGATAACTGACCAAATTCAAGCCCTCTTCCGGCGGCGACACGCGGACGCCTGCGCAATACTCGCAAACTCTGCCGGATAGGCTAGGTTACCGCCATGGGAAACCTGCCCCGCACCCGGCACCTGCATGCCTGATACCGGCCTTGCCCACGCCCAGGGTGCGGCGATCCTCACGCTGCCGAACATCATCAGTTTCGCCCGGCTCTGCGCCGTGCCGGTCGCTATCTGGCTCGTCCTGCATCGCCTTTTCGGCGGCGCGTTCACGCTATTCATCCTCGCCGGTATATCGGATGGCATCGACGGCTGGCTCGCCCGCCGCCGCGGCGGCACCACGCTCGGCGCCATCCTCGACCCCCTTGCCGACAAGACCCTCATGATCGGCATGTACGTAACCCTCGCGGCCATTGCCCAGTTGCCGGACTGGCTGGCCATGCTCGTTGTCTTCCGCGACCTCGTCATCGTCGGCGGAGTCCTCCTCCTCTGGGTCGCCAGCCATCCCACCAAAATCAGCCCCTTGATCGTTTCCAAGCTGAATACGACATTGCAAATTGCCCTGGTCGCCCTTGTCCTCGGCCTCGATTCGCTGGGGGCCAACCTGGATACGCTGCGCGACATCGCCATCGCCCTGGTCACCGCCTCCACGCTCGTTTCCGGCGCCGCCTACATTATCCGCACCGCGAACGCCGCATGAACCACGACGCCCGAGCCCCCGTACCCACGCCCCATCCCATCGCTCCGGACGCGCCGCCGCGCCAGCCCGCCACGCGCACCCAGCGCCTGGCGCTCCTGGCGGGTATCCTCGTCGCCCTGTGGCTCGCTCTTCAGCTTTTCGCCTCCATCCTGCTGCCCTTCGTCGCCGCCTCCGGCATCGCCTATGTGCTGGACCCGTTCTGCACCCGCATGACCCGCGCCCGCATCCCGCGGGGCCTGGCCAGCCTGCTGATGGTGGTGGGCCTCATTCTGGTCGGGCTGGTTTTTGCCCTGTTGCTCTATCCGCTGATCGTCAACCAGATCGGCCTGCTGGTCGGCCACGTGCCGGATTACGTGCGCGGACTCAGCGCCTTCGCCGCCAAGATGATCGCCCGCCTGCAGCAGCATCTCGGCCCTGAATACGTGGATGCCAAACTCTCCGATCTTGTCTCCGGCCAGGCCGGCGCCATGCTGAGTTTTCTGGCTGGGGCCACCAGCCACCTTGTCGGCGGCGGCTACGCCCTGTTCAACGTGCTCTCGCTGATGGTCGTCACGCCCGTGGTGGCCTTTTACCTGTTGCGGGACTGGCCGCGTGTGGTCGCGCTCGTGGATAGCTGGGCGCCGCGCCGCTACCAGGGCGTGATACGCGCCCAGGCCCGCGAGGTGGACCGTATCCTCTCCGCCTGGGTCCGCGGCCAGGCGATGTGCTGCATGATCCTCGCTTTGTTCTACGCACTCGGGCTGTCCATTGTCGGGCTGGAACTTGGCCTGGTCGTCGGCCTCACCGCCGGCTTCCTCTCCTTTATCCCCTATGTCGGCACCATCACCGGCGCCGTCGTCTCCATCAGCCTCGCCTTCGCGCAATTCCCCACCTGGGAGGGTGTGGTCCGCGTCTGTATCGTGTTCGTCGTCGGGCAGATCCTGGAAGGCTACATCATCTACCCGCGTTTCCTGGGCGACCGCGTGGAGTTGCCCGCCGTGTGGGTGATTTTCGCCTTGTTTGCCGGCGGCGCAGCTTTCGGCTTCCTCGGCGTCATGCTCGCGGTGCCCGTCGCCGCCACTGTCGGCGTCCTCGCCCGCTTCTGGCTCCGCCGCTACCTGACGAGCCCTTTGTATTTGGAACCCCCGCAATAAGTAAAAGTTCTTTGCTTCTTTCTTTCAAGAAAGAAGACCCTTTTCGCTTTACCGCTCCGCGTATCAGCCCACACCAGAAGCACGTCCAACCAACGCCTCGGATCACACGGCACCCTGTTCGGCTAACCCAGCCGATCCAGCGGCGCTCGCAGGCGCCCACCCGGCATAGCGCCCCACCCCCAACCGCCCCATACTCCCTTGGTGACCCGCCAGCTCGCGCTCCCGTTCCCGCAAACCTGCCTTTTCTCCCCCGCCGGCTTCCTGCCCGCCGCCGCCAATGCAGATGCACGCGCCTGGCTCGCCGCCCACGCCACCTGGCCCAACCAGCGCCTCGCCCTGCACGGCCCGGCCGGCAGCGGCAAAACCCACCTGCTGCACATCTTCGCCTTGCGCCACGCCGCCATGCTGCTGCCAGGCCCCGCGCTGCGCCACCTGCCGGACCTGCCGCCGGACGCCCCCATCGTTATCGACGATGCCGATGCCGCGCCCGACGCGGAAACCCTCCTGCACGTCATCAACACGGCCGCGGAACGCCACCTCCCGCTGCTGCTCGCCGGCCGAACGCCCCCGGCCCGCTGGCCCATCGCCCTGCCGGACCTCGGCTCCCGCCTGCGCGCCACCCAAGCCGTCGCCCTCACCGAGCCCGACGATGCGCTTCTGCGCGCCCTCCTCGCCCAGCTCATCGCCGCCCGCCAGTTGCGCGTGGAGGAGCATGTGCAAGCCTACCTGCTGGCCCGCCTGCCCCGCACCGGCGCAGCCATGCGCGAGGCCGCCGCCTGTCTGGACCGCATTTCGCTGGCCGAGGGCTCGCGGATCACCCGCGGTATCGCCGCCCAGGTGCTCGCCCGCATGCACGCCGAGCCGGCAGACGACGGCCAAGATGAAGATTTTGTTCCGCCCAGCGAAGAACCCTCGCCCCCCGCCCCGCGCCTGCTCTAGGATCGCGCCATGCCCAGAACGCGCGCGCTGGCCGCCCAGCACCTCAAACCCGTCCCGCCCGAAATCCCACCCCCGGCCATCACCGCCGATAGCCCGGAGCGCTTCATCAACCGCGAACTCTCCTGGCTCGATTTCAACAGCCGGGTGGTCGAGGAAGCGGAAAACCCCCGCCACCCGCTGCTGGAGCGTCTGCGCTTCGTCTCCATCAGTGCCGCCAACCTGGATGAATTCTTCTCAGTCCGCGTCGCTGGGCTGATCGGCCAGGCGCGCGCGGGCATCACCAAACTCTCGCCGGACGGCCGAACCCCGGCGCAGCAGCTGGAGGCCGTGAACGCGCGCGCGAAACTGCTGATCGAGCGCCAGCAAATCGCCTGGCTCGATCTGCGCCAGGCCCTGGCGGCCGCCGGCATCGAAGTTTGCGACATCGCCGCCATCCGCGAGGAAGACCGCGCCTTCCTCGACACCTGGTTCATGGAGCGCGTGTTCCCCGTGCTCACACCGCTGGCAATCGACCCGGCGCACCCCTTCCCCTTTATCCCCAACATGGGCCTGGTCATGGCCCTGCAGCTTCATCGGGAGGAGGAGACAGCCGGCACCCAGGGCGGCTACCACATGCGCGGCCTCATTCCGCTGCCCGCCCAGGTGGAACGATTCATCCGCCTGCCGCAAGCCCCGGGCGGGCCCATCCGCTTTGTGATGCTGGAAGAGGTGGTGGGCCTGTTCCTGCAGCGCGTGTTCCCCGGGTTCTACGTCACCGGCCAGGGCCTGTTCCGCCTGATCCGCGATACCGACATCGAATTCGAGGAAGAAGCCGAAGACCTGGTGCGCATGTACGAAACCGCGCTCAAACGTCGGCGCCGCGGCTCGGTGATCCATCTCGCGGTTGATGCGGCCATGCCGGAAGCCCTCGTCAGCCTCGTCGCCGACGAGCTGGATACCGAGCGCGACGAACTCAGCGTGCAGCACGGGCTGCTCGGCGTGGTGGATCTCAAGCAGCTGATCGTGGACGACCGTCCCGACCTCTTGTTCCCCCCCTACACGCCGCGCTTCCCCGAACGAATCCGGGATTTCGGCGGCGACTGCTTCGCCGCCATCCGCGCCAAGGACATTATTGTTCATCACCCCTTCGAATCTTTCGATGTGGTGGTGCAGTTCCTCCGCCAGGCCGCCGGCGACCCAAGCGTGGTCGCCATCAAGCAAACGCTTTATCGCACCAGCCGCGACAGCCCGATCGTGAAAGCCCTGATCGAGGCGGCCGAGGCCGGCAAATCCGTCACCGCCATGGTGGAACTGCGCGCGCGCTTCGATGAGGAAGCCAATATCCGTCTCGCCCGTTCCCTGGAAGCGGCCGGCGTGCAGGTGGTTTATGGGTTTGCCGAGCTGAAAACCCACGCCAAGCTCAGCCTTGTGGTGCGCCGCGAGGGCAACACCATGCGCAGCTACGCGCATTACGGCACCGGCAACTACCACCCCATCACCGCGCGCATCTACACCGATCTGAGCTTCTTCACGGCCGACCCAGATCTTACCCGCGACGCCATGCGCCTGTTCAATTATATGACCGGCTACGCCCGCCCGGAAAAGATGGACGCGCTGGCCTTCTCGCCGCTGACGACCCGCGCCACCCTGATGGATTTGATGGAGCGCGAAATAGAATTCGCCCGCGCCGGCAAACCGGCCGCCATCTGGCTGAAGCTGAACAGCCTGGTGGATTGGAAACTGATCGACAAACTTTATGAAGCCTCCAATGCTGGCGTCACCGTGATGGCGGTGATCCGCGGCATCTGCTGCCTGCGCCCGGGTATGCCGGGCCTATCGGAAAACATCCGCGTCAAATCCATCGTCGGCCGCTTCCTCGAACACGGCCGCATCTGCGTCTTCGGCAACGGCCACCGCCTGCCCGGCCGCAATGCGCTGGTGTTCATCAGCAGCGCGGACTGGATGGAGCGCAACATGGACTGGCGTGTGGAAACGCTGGTGCCGATCCGCAACCCCACTGTCCACGCGCAGGTGCTGGATCAGATCATGGTCGTAAACCTGAAAGACACGCTGCAATCGTGGGAACTCGACGCCTCGGGCGCCTGGCACCGCCTGCCCCCAGGCCCCAAACCGGTTTCTGCCCACGACTACTTCATGACCAATCCGTCGCTGTCCGGGCGTGGATCGGCGCTACATGGGCCGGTTGTACCGCTGCCACGCCCGCGGCCGATGCGGCCGGACCGCGTCCTCCAGGACTAACCTTAACGCGCAGGATGGGCTGCTCCGCAGCCCACCACCACCAACTCTGGACTGGATGGCGGCAGGTGCAGCAGGACGGTGTTCTTCGGCACCACCTGCGCGCCACCAAGGCGGATGGCGCCGAAAATATACGCGGAAGGAAGATCTTCTTTTTTGAAAAAAAGAAGCAAAAAACTTTTACCTTTTTAGCGCGCCTCGCCCCGGGTGACGTACGCCATAGTCAAAAGTTTTTTGCTTCTTTTTTTCAAAAAAGAAGGCCTTGTCTTAATGTTCAATACGATTTCGGCAACCCCAGCACGCGCTCGGCCAGATAGCACAGGATCAATTCGCGTGAGACCGGCGCCAGCCTTGTGACCACCGCTTCGCGAAAATACCGCTCCACATCGTATTCGCGTGCGTATCCCATTCCGCCATGCACACGCACTGCCCGGTCGCAGGCGTTGAAGGCGGCCTCACCGGCCAGGAATTTTGCCGCATTGGCCTCGGCACCGCAGGGCAAACCGGAATCATATAGCTGAGCCGCGCGCAGCGTCATCAGCTCGGCGGCATAGAGTTCCGCCCAGCTTTCGGCGAGCGGATGCTGAATCGCCTGATTCTTGCCGATCGGCCGGTCGAAAACGATGCGTTCATTGGCGTATTGCGCGGCCTTCGCCAGCGCGCGCCGGCCGAGGCCAATTGCCTCGGCCGCGTTGAGGATGCGTTCGGGATTAAGGCTATCGAGAATATACTTGAATCCTTTGCCTTCTTCGCCGATCCGGTCGGAAGCGGGTATTGGCAGGCCATCGATGAAAACGGCATTTGAATTGACCGCGGCACGGCCCATCTTGTGGATCTCGCGCAGCTCGACGAAATTGCGATCGAGATCGGTATAGAATAGCGACAATCCGTCCGTTGGCTTTCGGCAGTCCTCGATCGGCGTGGTGCGGGCCAGCAGCAGGATCTTGTCTGCCTGTTGGGCGGTGCTTGTCCAGATTTTACGGCCATGCACGATATAGCGGTCGCCCTGACGCACCGCCTTGGTTTTGAGTTTTGTCGTGTCGAGCCCCGCATCCGGCTCGGTGACACCGAAGCAGGTGCGGGTTGTGCCGGCGATCAGCGGCGGCAGCATGCGCGCGCGCTGTTCCGGCGAACCATGAACCACGATGGCATGTGGCGCAAAAATATTGATATGCACGGTCGAGCAGGCGGCGAAGACGCCTGCGGAGGCGCCGATGGTTTGCATCATGATCGCCGCTTCCGTGATCCCCAGCCCGGCGCCGCCGAATTCCGCTGGCATCGTAATGCCCAGCCAGCCGCCTTCAGCGATCGCTTTGCTGAACTCGAACGGGAAGCTGGCGGTTTCATCCAACTCGCGCCAATACTGGTCGTCGAACCGGCGGCAGATCGCGGCCACCGTATCGCGTATCTCGGCGCGTTCCGGTGTATCGGCAAGGGGGCGAATTAACGCATCGAGCACGGCGCTCTCCCGCAAGATGTGAGCATTGCCTTGAGTCCTTTAAGAAACGATGGCGGCATCAGGGGTGAGGGCAGTGCGGACCGACGGTGCACTCAGCCGCAGAGTTCGGCCATCTCATCGCGTCGCTGCGATTTGGCTGGCTGGGGAACATCCTTTGCGTGGACTATAGGAAAACGAGTCTCATTGTCGTGGATGACGAGGCGCGCCTAAGCCGCCGCATGCACGCGCACGGCTACGCTTTTGTACGCCGGCGTGCCGGAGCGCTGGTCGTGATTGGCCAGGGCTATCAGGCCGTTTGCCTCCGGGTAGTAGGCGGCGGCGGAACCGCGCGGGATATCGTAGGCAATTGCTGTCAAGCCCGGAACGACAGGGCCGGGGCCGGTGCCATCGGGGGGTACGGCAGACACATCCACCTTGTCGCCATGTTCAAGGCCGCGGGCCGCGAGATCCTCCGCGTTCATGAACAGGATATCGCGGCGGCCGAACACGCCGCGATAGCGGTCGTCCAGGCCGTAGATCGTTGTATTGTACTGGTCGTGGCTGCGCAGGGTCATCAGGGTCAGCACGCCGGGGCCGCGTGACCGCTGGTCCTCGTCCAGCCCCGCGGATACCAGGAAATGCGCGCGCCCGGTCGGCGTGTGCCACACGCGGCGGCAGGCCGGCACGTCCAGCCGAAAACCGCCAGGCTCGCGAATGCGCGTGTTGAAATCGTAAAAATCGGGAAATACCGCTTCGATGCCGGTGCGGATAACGTCGTAATTCGCGATCATCCCGTCCCAGTCTATGTACGGGCGCCCTTGCAGGGTTGCCTTCGCGATGCCCGCGATCACCGCCGGTTCCGACCGGCAATGCTCCGAGGCCGGTTTCAGCGTGCCGCGCGAGGCATGCACCATCGACATCGAATCTTCCACGGTGACGGATTGCGGGCCGCTGGCCTGCATGTCCTGCTCCGTGCGGCCCAGTACCGGCAGGATGAAACTTTCCTTTGCCAGCAGGAGATGAGAGCGATTCAGCTTGGTCGCCATGTGTACGGCGAGGTCGAGCTTCCGCATCCCTGCGAACGTCGCTGCCGGGTCCGGCATCGCCACCGCCAAATTGCCGCCCAGGCTGATCAGCGCCCGGCTGCGCCCTTCGATCATCGCCTGAACGCTTGCCACCGCATCGCGGCCATGCGCGGCCGGCGGCGTGAAGCCGAACACCCGCTCGATCGCCGCCAGCAACGCCGGGCCCGGCTTTTCGGTAATGCCCACCGTGCGGTCGCCCTGCACGTTGGAATGGCCGCGCAACGGGCAGATGCCCGCGCCCTCCCGCCCCATGTTGCCGCGCAGCATCAGGAAGTTCGCGATCTGCTGCACGTTGGATGTGCCGTGCGCATGCTGTGTCACTCCCATGCCATAGCACAGGATCACCCGCTCCGCCTTGACGTAGATATCGGCGGCCTCTTCGAGCGCCGATCGTGAAAGCCCGCACTTGGCCTCGATCTCCTCCCATGAGGTGGCATCCAGGTCGGCACGCAGGTCATCGAAACCGAGCGTGTGCGTAGCGATGAAATCACGGTCCAGAACGCCCTTGCCGCCGGCTGCCAGATCGGCCGCGTCGCGGTCCAGAACGCGCTTCATCATGCCTTTCAGCACGGCCGTATCACCACCGACGCGCAATTGGTAATATACGGAGGCGATCGGCGTGGCGCCAAAACTTGCCATTTCCACCGGATCCTGGGGCGAGGCGAAACGTTCCAGCGCGCGTTCCTTAAGCGGGTTGAACACAACGATGGGCACGCCGCGGCGCGAGGCCTCGCGCAACGTGGTCATCATGCGCGGATGGTTGGTGCCGGGATTGTGGCCGATGGAAAAGATCGCGTCCGCGTGGTCGAAATCCTCAAGCGTCACTGTACCCTTGCCGACGCCGATGGAGTCCGGCAGGCCCACGCTGGTTGCTTCGTGGCACATGTTGGAGCAGTCGGGGAAATTGTTGGTTCCGAACGCGCGCGCGAAAAGTTGGAACAGGAACGCCGCCTCGTTGGAGGCGCGACCGGAGGTGTAGAAGTCCGCCAGATCGGGCGAGGGCAGCGCCCGCAAGGCGGCGCCGATGCGGGTAAAAGCCTCGTCCCACGCGATCGGCACAAAACGGTCGGTGGCGGCATCGTAGGCGAGCGGATGGGTCAGGCGGCCTTGGCCTTCCAGGGCGAAATCCGACCATTCCCACAGCTCCGCGGCGCCATGGGCGGCGAAGAATTCCGGCGTCACGCGCTTGCTTGTGGCTTCCCAGGTGACGGCTTTGGCGCCGTTTTCGCAGAATTCGAAGGATGAGGTGTGTTTCGGGTCCGGCCAGGCGCAGCCGGGGCAGTCGAATCCGTCGGGTTGGTTGTTGCGGAGCAGGGTGGCTGTGCCGCGCGCCGGCACATGCTGGCGGCGCAGGGCGGTTGCCACGGCGCGCAGCGCATCCCAGCCGCCGGCCGAGTGGTCATAGGGCCGAATGCCCGGTACATCGCGTTTCTGGCTCATGGCGGCGGATCTCCTTTCTCGGATGTCCGGAGGAGGATGTAAGATTTGCCACTGCCCCGCAAACGCCAGACCGGGGGTGGTTCTGGATGCCTCGTGCCAAAGTAACTGATGTTGCCGCGTTGGTCGGGTGCCAGCCAGCAAAAGTTTTTTGGTTCTTTTTTCAAAAAAGAACACTCTTTCTTCTCTCGAGGAAAGAAAGCCCTTTGACCCTTAGCCGTCGATAGGCAGCGCGCGCTTTGCATCGTGGTGGGCTGCCCACGTGCTACCCACCCTGCGCCGCTGATTTTGCCGTGTCCTGGTGGCCGCGGTTGGTCAGTAGCTGCGCGGCAGCCCCAGGACGTGTTCGGCGATATAGGATAAGATGAGATTGGTGCTGATGGGCGCCACCTGGTAGAGGCGGGTTTCGCGGAACTTGCGCTCTATGTCGAAATCTTCCGCGAAGCCGAAGCCGCCATGGGTCTGCACGCAAGCCTCCGCGCAGGCCCAGGAGGCCTCGGCCGCCAGCATCTTGGCCATGTTCGCCTGTTCGCCGGCGTTGTGGCCGCTTTCGTACAGTCGGCATCCCTCGCGTACCATCAGGCGTGCGGCCTGCAATTGCGCATAGGCGCGCGCGATGGGGAACGCCACGCCCTGGTTCTGGCCGATGGGACGGCCAAAGACCTGGCGGTCCTTCGCGTATTGAACGGACTTCTCGGTGAACCACGTACCGTCGCCGATGCATTCGGCGGCGATCAGCAAGCGTTCGGCGTTCATGCCATCGAGGATATAGCGAAAGCCGCGGCCTTCCTGCCCAACGAGATTGCGAACTGGCACGCGCAGGTCGTCGAAAAAAACCTCGCAGCTGTTATGGTTCATCATCGTGCGGATGGGCTTGATCGTCAGCCCATGGCCGACCGCCTCCCGCATATCCACGAGGATGGTTGAGAGCCCATCGGTTTTCTTGCCGGCCGGCTGCGGCGGCGTGGTGCGCGCCAGCAGCAGCATCAGGTCGGAATGTTCCGCGCGGCTGGTCCAGATCTTTTGGCCGTTGACGACGAAATCGTCCCCGTCGCGGCGGGCCGTGGTACGGAGCGCGCCCGTGTCCGTGCCGCTGCCCGGTTCAGTGACGCCGAAGGCCTGCAAGCGCAGCGCGCCGGACGCGATAAGCGGCAAATAGGCGGCCTTCATATCCGCCCCGCCATGGCGCAGGATCGTGCCCATCATGTACATTTGCGCGTGGCATGCGCCGCCATTGCAGCCGGTGGCCTGAATGGTTTCCAGGATCGCGGCAGCGGCGGAAAGCGGCAGGCCGGAGCCGCCATATTCCTCGGGGATCAGCACCGAAAGATAGCCCGCCGCGGTCAGCTCGGTGACGAAGTCTGTCGGGTAGGCGCGGATTTTATCCAGTTCGCGCCAGTAGCTGCCGGGAAAGCGGGCGCAGAGTTTGGCGACTTCCTGGCGGATTTCCGGATAGTCAGGATCGGGCTCGGTCATGCTGTTTTCTTTGTGCAGGATGAGTCGGGATGAAGGGTGGCTTGCGCGCTCATGCAGATGGCCCCTTCGGGATCGCGCGTTTGCAGGTGCCAGATGCGAGGGTCGTCTTCGTCATGCCATGCCTCCAAATGCAGGTCCTGGTTGACGAAGGCGGGGTTTTGGCCGCGATAGGCGAAGTGCCGGATCACCGCCCCCGGGCACGCCGCGGCCAGGTGCCCAGCCAGCAGGATGGCCTGGAGCGGGCCGTGCACGACCAGGCCGGGGTAGCGTTCCACCGAGGTTGCGTAAGGCCGGTCATAGTGAATCCGGTGGGCATTGAAGGTGATCGCGGAAAAACGAAAGAGCAGGATTTCGTCTGGCGTGATCGTGCGAAGATGCGCGCGCGGCGGGGCCGGAGGTGCGATGCCGGCAGTGGCGCGTGGCGCATCCGGCGCGCGATAGACCAGATCCTGCTCTTCCTCGATCGCCAGCTCATCGCCGGCAAAGATGCTGTGGTGCAGCTTGACGAAGCGCAGCCTGCCGCTGCGGCCCTCGCGATCCTTGATCTCCATCACCCTGCTCTCACGGGCAAGCTCGGCATCCAGACCGAGTGCGCGATGAAACATCACGCGGCCACCGGCCCACATCCTGGCCGGCAAGCCTGGATCGATTTTAATCAGCTGGTCTGCCGCGCGGTGTCCATCCCGGCCCAGCAGCCGCGCTGGCACCGCATCGGGGAAAAACGCCCAGTGCCATAACGCGGGCAATACCGGGCCGAGCGTCACGTCCAGGGTCGCGGCAAGGCGTTCGGCCACGTCCCGGCTTGTGAAATCGCGTTGGTGCGGAGTCATGAGTGAAAGAAAGAAAGGTCTTCTTTTTTGAAAAAAAGAAGCAAAAAACTTTTGGTTATGGTGCGGCACTCGCCGGCAGCGCACGCAATAGGCAAAAGTTTCTTGGCTTTTTTTCCAAAAAAGAACTGCTGTCTTACTTAACCGGCGCCGGCTTCTGCTCCATCGCATAATGCTCCAGGCTGGTATAGTTCGGACCATACCACTTGGTCGGCGCCGTCAGATAGCCCGGCAGCTTGGCACGCACATAGGCCAGAACCGCGGGCGGGATATAGTCCAGCGTCCGGGCCGCGGCAAAGGCGCCATCATACATCACGTGGCCCGGCGTGGTCCCCATCAGCATCCATGGCATCCAGGGCTGCACCCGCACCCAGCTTCCATTCGCCGGCACATGAGTCATGGCCGGGTTCTCCAGATCCGCGCGGCTGATGAAGTATCGGAACAACTCGGAGGCCTGGATGAACTTGCCCGAGGATTCGCGCGGCCATTTCGCCGGGTCCAGCCGGTTGGGGTAATATCCGTGGCCGTCCTCGGTCAGCAGCACGGTATCAGGGCCGAACAATTTCCAGTTCAGCAGATAGGGCTTTCCGCCCGGCTTGGCCTGGCCGTTATTGACAATGCCGGGCAAGGCCGGCGGCTGCACCGTTGTCGCGATCACCCAGTTATACGGATCGTTTGCGACAGGCACTACCTTCACGCGTTCATTGGTATAGGGATTGAGCCAGGTTTCCAGGATCGCGCCGGTGGCGAGGTCGGTATAGAGCACCGTTTCCTTGGTCATGCGCTGGTAATTGCCATCGGCCTGGCGCAGCACGCGGATGGTGCTGAACACCTCGAAGCCAACAAGCGGCCGCACCGCCTCGCCTGGCCGCACGCCGCAGACTACGCCGCTGCAATGGCCATAAACCTGGCTGCCATTGGTGTCGGCCTGCAGCCGGGCAGCAGCTTCGCGGTTCCAGACCGGATCGTCGAAGCGCAGGGGGATCCGGTTGGTCTTGCCGGTGGTGGCCCGGGCGCCGCTCGTGGCAAACGCCGCGCCGGCCGCGGCGGCCAGGCCCATGGCGCGGCGCCGGCTGGAGATCAGTGTCTTGACGTTGAGCATGATGGTCCTTTCGGGGCGCAGCGCCCGGGTTCAACTTTTTCCGATGGTTTCCAGGATCGGGATCACGGCGTTTTCCGCCGCCTCGCAGGCGCCTTCGATACCGGCGCTGACGGTGCAGTTATGTTCGCCGGCGAAATACATCGCACCCACCGGCTGGCCCAGAATCGATGCATGGCGGGCAATGTCGCCAGGCTGGAAATAGGCGATATGGCCCTTGGTGAACGGATAGGTGGACCAGTTCATGATGTGGCTGGCCCGCACCAGCCCGGATGCGGCCGGGCGCAGGCGGATCAGTTCGGCGGTGGCGTGGGCGCGCAGCGCATCGGGCGCCATCGCACTCAGCGGGGCGGTGGCGCTGCCATTGACATAGGCGCGCAATACGCCGTTCGGGGCGGTACGGCTGGGCGTGTGGGCGAAGAACTCGAACGCGGAATCGGTCCACATATTCGGCGGCAGGCCGTCTTTTTCCCAAAACGGCTCGGTGAAGTCGAAGCAGACTTGGATGGATTGGTCGGATCGCTGGCGGCGCCAGGCTTCACGCTGCGCCGGCGGCAGCGGGCCGGTTATGGGGATGTCCTTCAGCACGGGGGGCGGAATGGTATTGATGCAGGTTCTAGCCGTCAGCTTCGATCCATCGGCGCAGGTGATCGCCACGGATTGCGGCCGTGCATCGATGTGGACCACGCGCTTGTTCAGGCGGACGGGGTTTTTCAGCGAGGCCGCCATGGCGTCGGTCAGCGCGGAGGTGCCGTCACGCACGATGCTGGAGGCGCCGTGCTTGGAATCCCAGAAATAGAAATTGTTCTTGCGCAGGAAATCCAGCGCGTTGGCTTCATCGAGGTTCCAGGCCGGCACGCCCACATTCATCAGGCGCAGGGCTTCCGGCGAGGCGCCTTTGGATGCCAGGTACTGGCGTAGCGACATATCGTCGATGCCGTGGAATTCCGGCTTTCGCCAGTCGGTGAGGTCGGTGAGCGGGTTGCCCGCCATCAGGTAATGCGGGAACAGGCTCAGCGGCGTGAAGCTCTTTTCGGTCGCCGCCAGATGGTTCATCGGCGATTTCGCCCAATCCACCGTGGGCGTGCCACCGCCCACACTGACGGCGACCTGCGGCAGATGCGCCTCTCCCATGGCGCCGTGGCGCGGCGGAATAAGCGCCACGTTCAGCTCGGCCGCGTTGGCGCGGACCCTGCCGTAGCTGGAGCCGATCTGCTCGGCGCCGAATTCTGGCTGGCCGGGCACGTCACGCGCGGTCCATACGCGGCCGCCGATGCGGGTGCTGGCTTCCAGCACCACGACGCTGGCGCCGGCCGATTGCAGCATGCGCGCGGCGTGCAGGCCGGACATACCGGCGCCGAGGATCACCACGTCCGGTGTGCCCGTTTGCTCCGCGGCGGCAGGGGGCAGAAGGCGTGGCGCCGCCGCCAGGCAAGCGGCCGACTGGATCAGGCGACGCCGGGACAGTTTTGAGGCAAACATGCGGGCCTAGGGTGAGATCATGGGGGTGGCGGGGCGGCGCTGGTTTGTTTCAGATAGGCAATAATGGCCTGACGGTCGGCGGGATTGGGCATGCCGGCGAAGGCCATGGCGGTTCCCGGCACCAGATCGCTCGGCCGGGTCAGCCACCGATCCAGGGTGGGCGCATCCCACACCAGATGCACCTGTTTCATCGCCGGAGAATAGGGGAAGCCAGGCAGCGAACCCGAGGCGCGGCCATAGACGTGATACAGATTGGGGCCGATCTTGGCCGATTGTTTGGCCGAAATATCATGGCATGACGCACATCTGAGGAACAGCAGCTTGCCGCGCATCGCGGAGGGAGCAGATTGGGCCGAGGCAGCGCCTGCACAGAGTATTGTCACGCCCAGGCAGAGCACGAAGTTGGCAGGCGACACAAACACCTCGGTCTCGTTGGCAGCGCAGTTTAACCGCGACGCCGGAGCACAAGACAGGATTTCGGGGGATGTCCGTATGGTGGATAGATTAATCGCGGCCGCGCCGGGCGCTATGACGAAAGGGCGGGTGGCGGGAAGCGGGGATAGCGGCCGAGTGCCAGCAGGCACAGGGAGCTGAGCGCCAGCATCACGGCGGCGGCCTCGAACATCGGCGTATAGGACCCATCCCGGTCGAACGCCCAGCCGAAGACCGCCGGCCCCACGCCCGCGCCGATCCCGAAAAATACATAGAGAAACCCGTAAATCGTCGCATAGCTATGCCGCCCGAAATACCGCGCGGTCAGATAGGCCAGCAGATCGTATTCCACGCCCACGGAAAACCCGATCAGGCAGATCGAGAGCGCGGCTTCGCCCGGCCCCAGGCCTTGCCGCGAGAGCAGCCAGCAGGACAGGCAGGGCATCGCCAGGATCAGCACGGCGACCGCGGGCGCCCAGAAAAGATCGAGCAGAAATCCGCCCAGCAGCCGGCCCGCGATGGCTGAGACGCCGATCAGCGAGGTGAGGCGCACGATATTGCCATGCGCGAAGCCGTGCGTGTGCAGGATATTCTCCATGTTCGGGATGGGCCCGGCGATGGCGAGGGATACCGGCAGCAATACGATGGCGATCAGCCAGAAGCGCCAATGGCGCAGCGCCTGCATCGCGGGGATGCCGGGCAGCACCGCCGCCGGTCCGGCTTCATGCCGCGGCACCGGCGCCTCGCGAAAGAACACATAGCCGACCGGAAACGCGATCAGCAGCGGCAGGGCACCCAACGCCAGATAGGCGCCGCGAAAACCCCATTGCGCGATGAACCAGCCGACCATCGGCTTGGAGAGCGAGCCGAAAATGCCGGTGCCCATCAGCGCCAGCCCCAAGGCCAGGCCCTTATGCCGCTCGAACCGCTGGTTGATCACCCGCGTCCATGTCATCGGCAGGGTGCCGACACCCATCACCGCCTGCGCGCCCCAGATGCCGTAGTAAAACGTCAACGATCCTTGGCACAGCGAGAACGCCATGAAGGAGAACGCGAACAGAACCACCGAAATCAATGCCACCGGCCGGGCGCCGTAGCGCGTCGCCAGCACCCCCGCCACCGGCGCCAGCAGGGACACCGCCACCGTCTGGATGGTGATCCCGAAGAAGATCTCGCGGAAGCTCCAGCCGAAATCATGCGCCAGGATGGGGGCGAAAATGCCCACTGTGTAGAAGGCGAGGGGCGATAGACCAAGCCCCACCCCCAGCATGGAGGAGAGCACGATGGGCCAGCCGGACGCGAACTCCCCCCGGCGCGTGGCCGCGGTATCAAAGACTGCTGCGTCCATCCGTGCGGCCTGTCCGGAAATACTGGGTGAAGGGGAGCGGGCCGGGGCGGCGCGGGCAACCGGCTTGCCGGGACTGTCCACAATGCGAATACCAAATAGCGCGCCCTCGGTAGGCCGCCGGCGGGCGCCTAAGATGAAGCCAGTATTCCCCCACAGACTGGAGCGCCGTGATGGCCCAACCCTCGACACCCGCGCAAATTCGCGCCGAGTATCCGTTGCTGGCCGACAACGAAGGCGTGTGGGAGGGCACCTATCGATATTACGATGCGGCCACCGGCAAGCTGGTGGACGAGCATCTCTCCCGCCTGATCTGCCGCCTGACCGACGATCCGCGCTACACCTATCATCAGACCAATTATTACTACTGGGCCGATGGCCGCATGCAGGAGCGCGACTTCCCCGCCTGGTACGAGAATGGCCGTATCTACTGGGATAACGACCTGATCAAGGGCTGGGCCGCCCCGATGAAACCCGATGATTTCAACCGCTCCACCTGCCTGAACTGGACCCGCAAGGGCGAGGAAGACCTGTACTTATACGAAATGATCCAGAACTCCGCCGACCGCAAGCTGCGCGCCCGCACATGGCAGTGGTTCCGTAACGACAAATGCTACCTGCGCACGCTGATCGATGAGCACTTCATCACGCGGGATTGGCAGAGCTGGACGGATATGTCGCCGCCGAAGCTTTGAAGGTGCCGCACAGTATCTCGGCGCCGTGGGTTCGCGCATGTCATGCGGGCACCGGGCAGTCGTTTGATAGCGGATCGAAGACGGCGATGGATGGGTCGTGGGAAGGCGCATCCCTGGGCGGGTAATCCGCCGGATCGGTGGTATCGAACAGGTCGCCCTGTTTTTTTGAGAGCAGCATCACCCGGTTGGCGCGGGGAATGCGCAGGCGCGCATAGGCTGCCAGGGCGGCGTCGGCGCCCTCGTGTTCGGCGAAGCTGCGGCCCAGGATGGTGGCATCCTCCACCGCCATCGCAGCGCCCAGCCCCAGAAAAGGCTGCATCGGGTGGGCCGCATCGCCCAGCAGCGCCACCCGGCCATGAACCCAGGTTTCGCGCGGCGGGCGGGCGAAAATGCCCCATTTGATCAGCTTGCCTTCAGGCGCGCGCGCCATGAGCGCACGCACCGCGGGGTGCCAGCCCTCGTAATGGCCGAGCAGCTCGGCGGTTGTGGCGGGCGTGTTCCAACCGTCCTCCGCCCAGTCATCGCATGCGAGCAGCCCCACGCAGTTGAGCAGGCGCCCCTGCGAGACGAGATAGCGGTTGAACACCCGCCCCCGCCCGACAAACAGGCAGGCCGGGCCGCCGAGCTGCCGGAAATCCCCTGCCTCCGCCACAGGCAGCATGAAACGGAACGCGATCTTGCGGGTGAATTCGGGCTGTTCCGGGTCGAACACCGCGTGGCGCACGGCGGAGCGCACCCCATCCGCCCCGATCAGCACCGCGCCATGCGCTTGCGTGCCATCGGTGAACCGGGCGGCGACGCTGCCTCCGCCCTGTTCGATGGCTGTCAGGCGCCGGCCGAGCACGATACGATCCGCACCGTAGGCCCGCACCGCTTCGACGAGAATCCGATGAAAATCCGGCCGGTAGATATGTCCGCCCTGCCAATCCCGCGGCCGGGTGGCATCCGGCGGCGTGGCAGGCACCAGAACCGCACCGGTCTGGTAATGCAGATAGGAAAAGCCGGTGGCCGGAGCGAGGCTGGCGTGCACCGCCTCGGCGATGCCCAGATGAGCACAGCAGGCGAGCGCGCCGCGGCTGAGCGTAAGGCCGGCCCCCACCTCGCCAAGGTGCGGCGCCTGCTCATAGACGCGTGCATCGAAACCGGCGCGGAGCAGGGAAAGAGCCGCCGTAAGGCCGCCTATGCCGCCGCCGATGATCAGGATTTTCATGGGCGCTCCCTTGCCCGCGAGCCGGCGCATACCTCAATAAGCAAAAGTTTTTTGGTTCTTTTTTTCAAAAAAGAACGCCTTCCTTCCCCCCTGCCCGGCATGCGGACAAACCGGGCTGCCCCGTTCCGCCGGCCACCCGCTTATGTCTCCTTACCCCCGTAGCGCTAGGATGCCTGGATGAATCACGACGTCATCATCACCTGTGCCGTCACCGGCGCCGGCGATTCCACGTCACGCAGCCCGCATGTGCCGGTTACCCCCGCGCAGATCGCGTCTGCCTGCCTGGAGGCTGCGCGGGCCGGGGCGGCCATCGTGCATATCCATGTGCGCGAGCCGGGAACGGGGGCCGCTTCCCGCAAACTTGAATACTACGACGAGGTGGTTGAGCGCATCCGCGCTTCCGACGTGGATGTGATCCTGAACCTCACCTGCGGCATGGGCGGCAAGCTCTGCCTCGATGCCGACAACCCCGCCGTGATGGTGGAAGGCACCGACATGGCGACGCCGTATGAGCGTGTGGAGCATGTGGGCCGGCTGCGCCCGGAGCTGTGCACGCTGGATTGCGGCAGCATGAATTTTGGCGATGGCCTCGCCATCAACCGCACCGACGATCTAACGAAGATGGCGCGCCATGTGATGGAATGGGGTGTCAAGCCCGAGCTCGAAGTGTTCGATATGGGCCAGGTGGGCATCGCGCTGAAACTGATCGCCCGCGGCGTGGTGCCGGGCGATCCGCTGTTCCAGTTCTGCCTCGGCATCGATGGCGGCGCGCCGGCGGCGGCTGAATCGATCATCGGCATGCGCGCCATGCTGCCGCCTGGCGCCACCTGGGCGGCGTTCGGCATCTCCCAGCACGAAATGCCGATGGCCGCACTCGCCGTGCTGCTGGGCGGCAATGTGCGTGTCGGGCTGGAGGATAATCTCTATCTGGAGCGCGGCAAGCTGGCCACCAACGAGCAACTGGTGGAGAAGGCGGCGCGCATCGTGCGCGATCTGGGCGCCCGCGTGCTTACCCCGGCCGAAACGCGCCAGAAACTCAAACTTGAAAACCGCTACAGGAGAGCCGCATGAACGACGCCGTGGAAACCCCGGTGCTGCGCAAGCTGAAGCCGGTGAAGGCGACCCCGGAATCGCTGGCCGGATACGGCTACCTGATCGGAGAGCCGGGCGGCGTATCCCGCGACAAGATGGATTTCTACGGCAAGCAGGTGCGCGTGACCCAGCCGGCGAAGTTCCATGGCAATGACGATATCTGCCTGAACCTGGTCAGCTTTCAGGAACGCCCGCTCACCGTGCGGTGGATGGAATTCCACACCAAGCACACGCAGACCTTTATCCCGATGTCCGGCAAGCCATTCTACATGGTGCTCGGCAAACCCACCTGCCGGCGCCCGGATGGATCCTGGGACGAGAGCGAAAGCACGCTGCCGAACCCCGACGATGTCACCGCCTTCGAATTCGACGGCTCAGGCGGAATCGTGATGGAAGTGGGCACCTGGCATGAAGTGCCGTTCCCCATCGCCGGCGACACGCATTTCATCTGCATCTGCACCAACGAGACCAATCACGATCTGGAAAACCAGGGGCCGGATGGCGATTTCGAAGGCGGCGATCTGAGCAAACGCAATCTGGTGAAGCATATGGGCTATACCTTCGCCGTCGATGCATGATCGATCTGTATACCTGGTCCACGCCGAACGGGCGTAAGGTTTCCATCGCGCTGGAGGAAATGGACCTCGCCTACCAGGTTCATCCCGTGGCGCTGAAATCGGGTGTGCAGAAGGAACCCTGGTTTCTGGCGATCAATCCGAATGGACGGATCCCGGCCATTATCGACCGCGGCGCGGATGGTTTCGCGGTGTTCGAATCCGGCGCGATCCTGATTTACCTTGCCGAGAAATCCGGCCTGCTGCTGCCATCGGCGCCGCGCGCCCGCTCGGTGGTTCTGCAATGGCTGATGTGGCAGATGGGCGGGCTTGGCCCCATGCAGGGCCAGGCCAACGTGTTCTTCCGCTATTTTCCCGAAAAGATCCCCTCCGTCATCGCGCGCTACCAGGCCGAGACCAGGCGGCTGTTCGGGGTGATGGAGGCGCGGCTGGCGGAAGCCGAGTACCTGGCAGGCGACTACTCGATCGCGGATATCGCGTGCTGGCCCTGGGTGATGCAGCATGAGTGGAGCGGCGTGGATATTGCCGATCTGCCCCAGCTGCGCCGGTGGCTGGCGGCGATCGGCGATCGGCCGGCGGTGCGGCGCGGTGCGGCGGTGCCGGTGGCGCAGGTTGTGCCGGATGTGGAGACAGGGAGGACGATCGTGACAGGCGCCGATGGGAGAAAGAAAGGCGTTCTTTTTTGAAAAAAAGAACCAAAAAACTTTTACTCATTGGCGAACGCGGCTGGAGAGGCGCGCGCCACGTGTCAAAAGTTTCCTGCCCTTGATCTGGCCCGACCACGCACGCCTCGCCGTATCACTTGTCGTGAACATCGAGGAAGGATCGGAACGCTCCGTCGCGCGCGGCGATTCCGGCATGGAGGCGGTGGACGAACTCGGCATGTTCGTCAAAGGCCCGGTGCGCAACTATGCCAATGAGAGCAATTATCTCTTCGGCATCCAGGTGGGCGCGCCGCGCATTCTGCGCCTGCTGGCGGAGCATCAATTCGCCGCCACCTGGACAGTGTGCGGCATGGCGATGGAAAACGCGCCGGACCTGGCCCGCGCCATCACCGCGCAGGGCCATGAGCCGTGCAGCCACGGCTATCGCTGGCAATTCCAGTACAAGATGGACGAGGCAACCGAACGCGACTTCATCGCCCGGGCCACCGAGGCGATCGCGCGGACCACCGGCGTGCGGCCGCTCGGCTGGCTCAGCCGCTATCTGCCCAGCGACAACACGCGCCGGCTGCTGAGCGAGGCCGGCTACCACTACCACATGGACGATTTTTCCGGCGAGCTGCCGTTCTGGGACGGCGCCTCGGGCACGCCGATCGTGGTGGTGCCGTACCAGATCGATACCAACGACATGAAGATGTGGTCGGACCCCGCCTATACCGCGCGGGCCTGGCTGGATTATGCGGTGGACAGCTTCGACCAGCTCTATGGCGAGGGCGGCGAGGCGCCCGGCATGCTCTCGATCGGCCTGCATGCGCGCATCATCGGGCGCCCAGGGCGGGCGCATGCGCTGGCCCGGCTGTTGCAGCATATCGCCAGCCACAAGCAGGTGTGGGTCGCAACCCGGCTTGCCATTGCGCAACATTTTGCGGCCCAATCGCCCTATACAGCCCTATGACAGCCTCCGAGCTGTTCGCGGCGCATGCGCTGGGCCTGGACTGGCGCGCCCTGCCTTCCGCCGTGCGCGATGCCGCCAGGATATTCCTGGCCGATACGCTGGCCGTGGGCGTCGCCGGCGCCCGCGCGCCGCTGGCCGCGGAGGTGATGGCATGCGAGGCGGTGGGCAGCCATGGCGGCGCCCGCATTCTAGGCCGGACCGAAACGCTTTCGGTGCGGCAGGCCGCTTTCGTGAATGCGTTTCAGATCCATGCGCAGGAATTCGACTGCGTTCATGAACCCGCGGTGCTGCATCCGTACTCCGCCGTGCTGGGGGCGCTGGCAGCGGAATGTTCGGCCAATCCTGGCATCGATGGCGCGCGCTTCGGCGCGGCTGTGGTGGCCGGCGTGGATGTGGCCGTCAGTCTCGGCCTTGCCGGCACTGGCAAGCTGACGTTCTTCCGCCCGGCGGTGGCCGGGATCTTCGGCGCCACCTGCGCGCTCGCCCGGGTGCGCGGCCTGGATCAGCTTCAGGCCGTGGCGGCGCTGGGCCATGCGCTCTGCTTCGCCGCCGGCACCATGCAGGCGCATGTGGAGGGCACGCCCGGCCTGGCATTGCAGGTGGGCAATGCGGCGCGCGGCGCGGTCGCCGCGGTCGATCTCGCGCAGGCCGGGTTGGCGGGCGCGCGGCTTTCGGTGGAGGGGCCCTTCGGTTTTCTGGCGCTGTTCGAACCGGCGCATGATCTGGCGCCGGTGCTGGCGCGTCTGGGCCGGGAATTCGCGGTTATTGAACTCAGTCACAAGCCCTATCCCACCGGCCGTGCCGGCCATGGCGGGATTGGCGCGGTGCGGCGCCTGGTGTGCGAGCACGGAATCGTGGCTGGCGATATCGCCGCCTTGCGCTATGTGGCGCCAAGCCTGATCGCGCGCCTGGTCGGGCGGCCCGCGAAACCGGGCATGCCGGTAGCCTATGCACGGCTATGCCTGCCCTATCTCGCGGCGCGCACCATGTTTTATGGCACGGCCGGGCTGGAGGCGTTTTCGCCGGAGGCGCTGGCGGAGGAGCGGGTTCTTGAACTGGCCGGGCGCGTGCACGTTGAGGTAGATGACAATCCGGATCTGGCGGCGTTTACCCCCGCGCTGCTGCGGTGCGTGAAGCTGGACGGAAAGGTGATTGAAATCGCCGTGCCGGCCCTGGCCGGCAGCCCGGCTTCCCCGCTGAGCGAGGCCGAACTTCGCTGTAAAATCCAGGATTGCCTGGATTTCGGCGGCGTCGCACTCTCCGCCGAAACGCTGATCGCGGCGGTGGCGGAGCTGGACCACTCCGCCGGTATCGGCCGCCTGTTTCACCTTGTCAGCCGGCCTGAACCCTGAATGCGCCACCCCCGACATACCAAGCCGCAAACCCCAAGGTCTTTTTTCAAAAAAAACCCGTCTCCGTCAGGAGTTGTATATGATCGCCTACGAAATCGGTGAGCAGCAGGGCCTGCATGGCCTCACCCGCGTTGAGCGACCCGCCCTGGTTGCCGGCGTCGGCGACGTGGTGTTGCGGATCAAGGCCGTGTGCCTCAATCATCGGGACCTCACTATCGTCTCCGGCCTGTATGGGCCGAAAAAGCCGGCCACCCGCGTGCCGGTCTCCGACGGTGTCGGTGAAGTGGTCGCGGTGGGTGAGGGCGTGACCGGTTGGCAGCCAGGCGAGCGCGCGATTTGCGGCCATTTCGTGAGTTGGATCGACGGCGCCTTCACCCCGGCTATTTTTGGCCGCGATCTGGGCGTGACCCTGGATGGCTGGCTGGCAGAGTACATTGTGGTGCCCGCTGCGGCCCTGGTGAAGCTGCCGGACACGCTCACCGACGAGCGCGCCGCGCCGCTGTGTGCCGCGGGGCTGACCGCCTGGCATGCGCTGGTGGAGGTTGGCAAGGTCAAGGCCGGTGACGTGGTGCTGGCCCTGGGAACCGGCGGGGTTTCCATCTTCACGCTGGGGTTGGCCAGGCTGCATGGTGCGCGCGTTGCCATCACCTCCTCCAGCGACGAGAAGCTGGAGCAGGCGCGCGCGCTGGGCGCCGATATCCTGATCAATTACCGCACCCAGCCGGACTGGGCCGCGGCGCTGATGGCACAGACCGGCGGGGCCGGGGCCGATATCGTGGTGGAGACTGGCGGCCTGGCGACCCTCAGCCAATCCATCGCGGCCGCGGCGCCGAACGGACGCATCGTGCTGATCGGCGCGCTGGCCGGGCCGCCTGCCCAGGTGCTGCCGAATTTTTCCACCATCATCGGCAAGAACTTGGTGCTGCGCGGCATTACCGCCGGCAACCGAAGGATGCTGGCCGATCTGGTGCGCGCGGCCGACGCGAACGGCCTGGCGCCGGTGATCGGCCGCGAATTCGCCTTTGATGCCGCACCGGACGCCTATGCGTATTTGAAATCGGGCGCCTGCCTCGGGAAGGTGCTGATCAAGGTTGCAGCCTAAGGCATCGTCGGCAAATACGTGTGTCGGCACGCCGACAAAGATGCCGCGTCAAACAAAGGCTTAGGGCCCGAATCACCGATTTTGGTCGGGTGCAAATACGCAAAAGTTTTTTGGTTCTTTTTTTCAAAAAAGAACATTCTTCTCCTCAGCTTCAAGAAGCAAAAACTTTTGTTCATCATGCGGCGACTTGCCCTATAAGACTTGGCGGCGAAGTCGCCGGGGCCGGTGTTGAAAGCACTCTATCAACGGACGGCGGAGGTTGGTGCGATGGATGGTGATGCAACACTGATGGCTCCGGCGGCCGCGTATGACGGGCCGCCGGATTACCGCAAGGTCGGGCGGCATGGCGTGTTTCCCGAGATGTCGCATGACGAGATCGAGCGGCTCAATTTTCTTGCCCTGATGAACCGGCATGTCGCGGGCCGTGTGATGCCGCATGTGCGTAGCGCCTGGGAGGCGCGCGGCCTGAAGGCATTCGAGGCCAAGCATGGCCGGCCGCCGGAGGACCGCCACGAGCTGCGCCGCGCCCTGTTGGGTGATCCGGTCTTCCAGACCTGGTCGGCCCTGCGGCGCATGACGATGGAACAGCGCCAGCAGGCCGGACGCTTTGTGGCGCTGCGCCAGGCGGAGGAACTGGCGGCCAGGGCCCGCGCGCTGACCGATGGCGACCCGCGCCTTTCGCTGGATCCCGGCCTGAAGATCCCGCGCTATGTGGGCACGGTGGATCACCACTGCATGCCCGGCAGCTATTACACGGAGCTGTTCCCAGGCGATGTCTCGGCTGCGGCGAATTACGATTGCGGAATCTTCGCCACCACCGGCGGCCAGCTGGGCCGTTACACGGATGGCGGCGGGCATGGCGTGGTGCAGTGGGTGCGCCGCAACCGCCCGGATTTCACGCCCCGGCGGATATTGGAAATCGGCACCACGGTGGGCCACAGCCTGCTGCCGATCGCGAGCGCCTTCCCCCAGGCTGAGGTTGTGGCGGTTGATGTCGGCGCCCCGGTGCTGCGCTATGCGCTGGCGCGCGCCAAATCCCTGGGCATCGAAAACCTGCGGGTGATCCAGGCCGACGCCACCGACCTTTCGATGTTCGGGGATGCGAGCTTCGACTGGGTGCAGTCCACCATGTTCCTGCACGAACTTTCCGGCCCCGCCATGCGCGCCATTTTTGCCGAAGCGCACCGCGTGCTGCGGCCGGGCGGCATCATGCTGCATGTGGAACAGCCGCAATACGGCCCGGAAATGCCCTTGTTCGAGCAGACGATGCGCGACTGGGACGCGTTCTACAATAATGAACCGTTCTGGAGCACGATGCACGGCCTGGACCTGGATGGGCTGGTGGTGCAAGCCGGCTTTGCGCGCGAGAACCTGCTGCATGGCGGCGTCACGGCGGTGGTCGACAAATCCGTGTTCCCCGATGCGGCCGATGAGGAAGGCGAGGATTTCGGCCGCAAGGCCGCGTGGCACGTTGTGGGAGCGATACGATGAGCGTGGCCGCCGCGCTTGCACGCTCCGCCGCCAAGCCTGCCGGCAAGCGCCCCTATTTCATGGATCCCGAGGTGGAGCGGGTGCTGGCCATCACCATGGCGGCGGTGCAGGAACTGGCGGTTGCCCGCACCCGCATCGATACGCTGGAGCGGGTACTGGAACGCCACGGTCTGCTGGACCGGACGGAGATCGAAGACTTCGTTCCGAGCACGCAGGAAGCCGCCGAGCGCGGCGCCTGGGTGCAGGAATATCTGGTTCGGGTGCTGCGCATCGTGCAGCAGGAAGGCGAGGCGGCGGCCTCGGGGGCGGAGATGGCATCGGAGGAGCTGGCGGCGGAGTTGGCGACGTAATACCGATCGGTCTTGAGTTCGAGTCTGTGCGATTCACCACGTCATCGCGAGCCGTGCCTTCGCGGCGACGCGATACGGAGCCAGACGGCAAGCGTTCGTCGTGTGGCTTCGGGATTTTCGCCGCTTCTCGCAGGGCCGCAATGAACGAAGATCAATATCTACGCCGGTTGGCATAATACCAACCGACCTTGGCTTTGCCCGTTAGCCGTCAATAGGCAGCGGCCGCTTTGCATCTTGATGGGCTGCCCAACCGCACCCCACCCTGCGGCGGCGGGCAGTTTCTGAAGAGTTGGCGTCTATGGCGGCTGGCATGACAACAGCCTTGCTTAAAACTTCACCGTCACCTTCCCCATTGACCGACCCGATAGCAGCCGTTCCACTGCATCATACACCTGCTCCAGCCCCCGGAACTCCGCGCGGTCGAACGTCACCTCGATGGCCCCCTGCGCCTGCAACGCGAAGAGCCGGGCGCGAGCTGCGGGCCAGAGCGGCGTGAGCAAACCGTTCATGAAGCCGCGCACCGAGGCGCCCTTGTAATAGAGTTTGTGCACAACGCGGGGCGCGGTGACCATTTCCGGCCTTCCCTCCAGATCCTGCGCGGCACCGCCGACCACCAGCCTGCCATGCACGGCGAGATTGTCGATCAACGCATCGAAAATCGGGCCACCCACCGTATCGATGGCGACATCGAGCGCGTTTGCAAACTCCGCCTCCAGCACCTGGGCCACGTTCTCCAGACGGTAATCGATCACCCGGTCGGCCCCGAGGCCGCGCACGAATGCCGCCTTCTCCGCCCCGCCGCACACCGCGACAACACGGCAGCCGCGCAGCTTGGCAAGCTGCACGATCAGATGGCCGAGCCCGCCGGCCGCGGCGGTTACCGCGACTGTCTCGCCATCCTGCACCGCGCCCACATGCTCCAGCGCCAGCAGCGCCGAGACGCCGGTGGAGGCTAGAGCCAGCCAGACGCGGTCCGCATTCGGAGCTTTGGTGAAATTGCTGGCGTGCGAAATATTCGCCTCGCGATAGCCGCCGGTGAAGCGCGTGGTAATGGCCGCATCGCCGACGGCGAAGGCCTCCACGCCCTCGCCCACGGCTTCGACACTCCCGATCGCCTCCACACCGGTAAAGCTCGGCAGCGCGATGCGCACGTAATCCACCGCGTTGCGGGCGATCTGGGTGTCGAAGATCCCGTTCACCCCGCACCAGCAATTGCGCACGGCGATCTCGCCGGGGCCGGGTGATCGCTCAGGCAAGTCGACGATCTCGCCTGCGGCACGGAAACTATCGGCAAAGCGCTCCAGCCTTATGGCACGCGGCGGCCGCCTGCTCATCCGAGATGGCCGGGGGCATCCAGCCCGAGCACCCCAGGGTTCAGGGCGCCAGCAGGATCCAGATGCGCCTTCAGCGTTTCAATCAACTGCCAGGCGGCGGGATCGAGGCTTTGGCGATAAGGGTAGGTGCGGCCGATCTGGAAATGCGCGCAGCCGAATGCCGTCAGCACCCGCAGCACCTCGCCGCGCGCCTCGCGCACCAGGTTGGTGGCGGCCTGGTTCGCCGCCAGTTTCGGCAGCCGCGCCAGGTGCTGGGGTTCCACCGCCGCCTCATGCACCGCGAAACGCTCCTCCGGCCAATAGAATACCGGCTCCACGGTGATGGCGTTGGTCTCCAGATGGGTGAACAGATAGCCGGTGCTGACGCCCGCCTGCGCGAAACGGTCCGCGAACCCGGCGAACACCGCCTGCAACGCGGTGAACAAGGCGGGCGCTTGCGACAAGGCCACATGCCCATGAATGGGCGCCCATCGCTCGCCGGCCGGCCCGAGCACGCTGTTGAGCGGCGGAAAAGGCTGCGCACGGATGATCCTGGCGATGCTGTCCTCGATTGCCTGACCGCCTTCGGCCAGCGCGATGCGCGTGGCGGAGGCGACATCCTGCGCGACGCCGCCGGCATTGCGCCCTTCGAAGACCAGATGCAGCGGGTAGCCATCCTCCGGGATGAAGGAACGGCCGCCTTTGACGACGCGCAGCGCGGTGATCGCGCCCGCCAGCCAGGATTTCTGCCGGGCCGCCACCGCGCCCAGGGTTTTCACATCGCCTGTCAGCGAGGCACGCTTCATGCGCACCCGTGTCAGCCCCGGATCGAAGCCGCAGCTTTCGCTCACCAGCCCGGCGCGGGCGATTTCCGCCAGCGCCCGCAACATGGCCTGGCCGGTCGGAAAAGAGAACGAGGCATAACCCTCGTGCGCCGGTGCCCGCATCAGCCGCAGCGTGATCTGCGCCTTGACCCCGAACACGCCGCAATCGCCGCAGAACAGCCCGGCAATATCCGGTCCGTAATGGCGATAGAAGGGCAGCCCCTCCGGGGACCCATCCGGTGCCGGCCGCCGCGCCCCGGTATGCAGAATGCGCCCGTCGGCCAACACCACCGTCAGCGCCACCACGCTCTGGCTGGAGGTGCCATACTGCCCGGCCCCGAACATCGCATTGAGCTGGGAGAGCCCGCCACCGATGGTGGAGAGCAGGCCCGACATCGGCCCCCAGAACGGGGTGCGCAATCCCAGCGGGGCCAGTGCCGCATTCAGCGCGGACCAGGTGCAGCCGGCTTCCACCGTCACCACCATGTCCTCCTGCCTGATATCCAGGATGCGGTTCATGCGGGAGAGGTCGAGGCTGACTGTATTCGGGCCAGCCGGCACATAGCCGCCCGTATAGCTCATCCCGGCACCGCGTGGGGCGATGCTGAACCCGGCATCGCTGACCAGAGCGAGGGTGCCGGACAGCTCCCGCAGCGTGGCGGGCGCCGCGATCAAGGCGGCCGTGTCTGTGCCGCGCGACCAGATATCCGCGCTATGCAGGCCCAGGCTCTCCGCATCGGCGCGAACATGGTCAGGGCCCAGGAGCGCTGCCAGCGCGGCGCGTAAAGCCGGCAAAGCCGGCGTAATGTTCGACAAATCATCCGGCATCGGGATGCTCCTTAGCTGCGGGCGCCCTGGAGAATGGCGCGGTCCGCCAGTTTCTGTCGCGGCCTCGCCATGGTCTGCGCCTGCACGCCCGGCGTCTATCTTGCCGGTGCAGGCTTATGGATAGACTTCGCATATCTGTCCGAAATGCGGGCCTTGCGCGCCAGTGCAGCGCGAAGCGGCGGCACACCCGTGCTACACAGCGAGGCATCATGCAACGTGCATTTGCAACCCTGCCCGCACGCCAGGTGCATTACCGCCAGGGCGGCACGGGCGGCCGTGCCTTGCTCATGCTGCACGCCTCCCCCGCGTCCTCACGCCAGTTGGAACGGCTCGGCGATGCCCTTGCCTCGAAGCGCCCTGTGTTCGCCCCCGACCGGCCAGGCAATGGCGATAGCCCGGCCCTGCCGGTCGCCATACCGGAAATCGCCGATTACGCGCGTGCGGAACTGGAATTTCTGGATGCAATCGGGCTGGACCAGGTGGATGTTTATGGCTCGCACACCGGGGCCTGCGTGGCGGTGGAACTGGCAATTCGCGCGCCGAACCGGGTGCGTCGGGTGGTGCTTGATGGCATAGGCCTGTTTTCGGAGGAGGAAGTCAGGGACTATCTGCTGCATTACGCCCCCGCAATGGCGCCCGACCTCGCCGGCACGCATCTCACCTGGGCCTTCCAGTTCTGCCGCGACCAGGCGCTGTTCTTCCCGTGGTTCAAGGCATCGACCGAGACTGCCCGCGGATTGGGCCTGCCCGCACCGGCCGCGTTGCACGAAATGGTGGTAGACGTGCTGAAAAGCCTGCAGACCTATCATCTGGGGTATAATGCGTCATTCCGGTACCCAGCGCGAGAAAGGCTGCCGCTGTTGCAGCACAAGGTGCTGGCAATCGCGGCGGCTGACGATCCTTTGGCAAAATATATTGGAGAAACCTTGAGCCTGCTTCCCAGTGCGGTCACCGCGCCGCTGGGGCCGATGCGGGCAGAGGGAGCCATTGCCCGGCTGGCGGAGTGCATTGCGGCGTTCCTGGACAGGTAGGAGGTGCTGATTTTTCAACGAACGTTATGGCAAGCTTGCGGGAGACTCTTCAGATAGACCAGCATGTTATTGGCATTGTGAACGTTGATGCGGGTTGGTGTTACTTTGCCACTTGCCCAAGAAATGCATCCATGTCGGCCGCCACCCGGTCCGGCGCTTCGCGTTCCACCTTATGCCCGACGTTGTCGTAGATCGATTTTTTGACGAGCGGTGATTTAGACAGTATCTTTTCCAAATCGTCTGCGCAGCCCGGGCCGAAGGCGGGGTTGTTCAGCCCCCACAGGATGAGCGTGGGCACCGTGACGCGCGCCAGATCGGCATGGGCGCGGGTATCAGCCTCCGCGGGAATGATCTGGGCGAGCTTGGCACCCCATTCCCCCGGCCGACCCCGCTGGTTGAGCAAATCCTGATACATCCGAATGGTGGCCGGCGTGAGAAACTCCGTGTTGGCGACAACGCTGCGAATCGACGCCTCCGTCTGCGCCGGCGGCATAGTGTATTTGTTCATCCAGCGATCGAAACTTGAAAGCCCGCGATAGGGACTGAAATACGCGTTGACCGGCCGGATGCCGGGAATGCTGATCAACACCAGCGCTGTGACGCGATCCGGATGATCGATCGCGTAATTATAGGCCACCGTTCCGCCCCAGGACGATCCGCCGATGGCGAACCGCGCGATCTTCAGCCGGTCCATCAGCGTGGTAATCCGGGCGCCGTCATCCTCCACCGTATAACGCTGCTTCGGATCGGCCGAGCTTAGCCCGTTATCCGGCACGTCGAAGCGAACGACCCTGTAATGGCCGTGCAAATGCGCCACCACGCCATCCCAGGCGCGCAGACTTTCGGAACTGCCGTGGATCAGCATGATGGCGGGCCCGCTGCCCTCATCCTGGTAATGGATGCGCACGCCATCCATGTCCATAAAGCGCGATTGGGGCGTTGTGTATTTGCGCAGGTTCTCCGCGGCGCTGGTGTTCCAGAACCCCAGCACCAGGCTGGCATAGGCGATAGCGGCCGCGCCCAGCACGGCCGACAGCGCGATCGCGAAGGCCTTCCACATATCCGGCTTAGCCCTTCAATAGCCCGGCAGGATCGCGGGCGATCTGCGGCACGATGCGGGTCATCTCGTCACGCCACAGGGCCGGCATATCCGCGAGCCTGAACGCCTTGCGCCCCGCCGCGCGCGAGAAATAGATGCCCTGGATGCTGCCCATTTGTAGCCAGGGCGGCCAGGTGTTCAAATCGTTGAAGATTATCCTGGCGCCAGGGTTCTTTTGCGCGGGGTCGAGCACATCGGCCAGGCGCCCGGCATAGGTATTGAGATCATTCACATGTACCGGCGCGTGGCCGAGCTCGCCATGCAGATTGGTATCGCCCACTACATAGATATCGCCGCCCTCCACCCAGGCCGGCCCGATGCCTGCGGTGCGCGCGAGCCCGCCCAGAATGCCGCTTGGCGTGTCCGTTCGGCCTTCGGGCCCATAGCTTATCGTGCGCGGCGTTGGGGGAAAGAAATTGATCTCCACCATCTTGCCGGTGAGCGGATTCTTGAAATGCGTGATTCGCTGCCCGGTGGCGAGATCCGTATAAAAGCTGGTCTCGATCAGGGTGACATCGTAATGCCCGTCGCCGCGATCTTTTACCCGCAGCATACTGCCCACCACCATGTCCCAAAACGGATAGAGGCGGCCATCGACAAGGCCGTAGCGCCGGCCGCGCAGCCAGGTGAAAAACACGTCGTCATTCAGCGAGAACGCCAGCTTGCGGAACGCCAGCGCGCGATCCGCGGGCAAGCGCGGATCGAAAGAGGCGGCACGGGCTGGCCGGGCCAGCAGTAGGGCGCCGACGCCGGCCAGGCTGGTGCGACGGGAAATCATCCGAAGGAAGGCCTTCTTTTTTGAAAAAAAGAAGCAAAAAACTTTTGCCTCTTGCTGTGCCGACGATCCGACACGGTAGGGACAGTGCGTACCGCAACGAACAAAAGTTTTTTGGTTCTTTTTTTCAAAAAAGAACTCTTACTTTCTTTTATCTTCTGCCCGCGGATCAGGCCCCGGATTGCCCAGCGCCGCACCGCTCAACCCCTGCAGCGCAAGCCCATGCCCCACCTCGCGCACCACCATCTCCTTCAGCCGCTGTGAGGTGGCGACGCGCATGTAGCGCAGCGTGAGTGTAGGCAGTGCTGCGAGTTGCGCCGCGAGCGCGCGGGCCCGCGGCATCAGATCCGGCAGCGGCAACACCTCGTTCACCACGCCAAGGCGCAGCGCCTCTTCCGCGCCGATCTTCTGCTGTGTCGCCAGGAAATACCGGCCGCGCACCGGCCCGAGCACGTGCGGCCATAGCACATGCACGCCATCGCCCGGCACCAGCCCGAAGGCCAGATGCGGCAAATCCTGGAACACCGCCGTTTCCGAGGCCAGCACGGCGTCGCAGGTGAGGATGTATTCGCTATGCACCAGGGCCGGCCCGTTAACCGCGGCGATGACCGGCACATCGATATCCAGAAGGTTCTGCAGAACCTTCTTGCCTTCCCAATAGACGCGATCCCAGTTTTTCGGGATGGTGAAATCGTCTTTTTCGGTGGCCTGGCTCTCATCGAACGCGGCGATCCAGCTATCGCCGGTGCCGGTGAGGATCATCACCCGTGTATCGGGGTCTCGGCTGATATCGTAGAACGCATCGACCATATGTTCATGCGTGCGTGGCCCGAACAGGCAAGGTCCGCCGCGTGTATGAAGCCGCACTTCCAGAATGCCTTGCGCATCGCGCTGCATGTGCAGTTGGTCGTAGCGGGTGAAGTAGGCAGGTTCCACGCCAGGCTCCAGGCCATTTGGTATGGTGACGAAACTGCCAGCTTCACGGCGCGGCCCCAAACCATGGGCCCCGCCTGTCCGCCTTGCGGACATGCCGTGCGCACAGCTTCACGCCGGCGCCACCACCCCCATGATCGGCTGCGATGGACGCCCGCGCCCTGAATTTGGACCACTTAGCACCGGCGGAAGCTTCACGCCGGCTTGGGCCGATCCGCCTGGCCCAGGGCATCGCCCCGAGCCATGTTCTCGCCTTCGCGTGCGTCGCGATTTCCGCCCTCAGCCTGACCGTGTTCCTCAACTTCATGCAGCCTTATCTGCTGCATGGCCAGATTGCCGTGGCTGGCGGCCAAACCGGCCGCCTGACCAGCCATCTGGCCATGATGCAGGAAATCCTGGTGCTGTGCTGCGTGGGCCCGTTGGGCGCGCTGTGCGACCGCGCCGGGAGGCGGACCGTGTTCGCGCTCGGCCTGATCGTGGTGGCGGTAGCGCTGATCCTATATTCCTACGCCGCCAGTGTGGCCGCCCTGTTCGCCGCGCGCGCCATCTTCGCGTTGGGCACCGCTGCCACCAGTGCCACGCTGGCAACCGTGGCGGCCGACTATCCGGACAACGCCTCGCGCGGCAAATTTCTTGGCCTGATGCTGATCACCCAGCAGCTTGCGATCCTGTTGCTGGTTGCCACCATTGCGGCGCGGCTGCCGGCCTGGCTGGTGGCGCGGGGGATCGACCCTATCGAAGCCGGCCGCCTGACGTTTCGCGCTGCCGCGGGATTGGGTATTCTGGGCGCAGTGCTGGCCTATCTCGGCCTCGCCCGCGTGCGCCCCGGGGCCTCCGCCAGCCGGAACCAGGGTTCGCTTGCGTCCCTCGGCCTGATCGCGGACCATATTCGCCGCAACCCGGCCTATCTGATGGTGGTGGGCGTGGCTTTCATCGCGCGCGGCGATGCGGCGATCATGAGCGGATTCCTCTCGCTATGGGTGGTGCGCAATGCCACCGCCGCCGGCATAGATACCCCGGGCGCCATGCATCTGGCCGGGTTTCTGCTCTCCGCCGCCACCACGTGCAGCGTTGCAAGTGCCTGCCTGGCCGGGCTGATCGCCGACAGGGTGAACCGCATGGCCGCGCTGGCCGCCAGCCTGGCGCTGGCCGGGGCCGGCAATATCCTGCTGCTGGGTGTGCACAGCTTCGCGCATTGGCCGGCCATATGCCTGGTTGGGATCATCGCGGCGGCGGAAGTGGCCGTGGTGGTGTGCGGGCAGGCGGTGCTCGGCGAGCAGACCCCGGCCGCGTTGCGCGGCGCCGCGATCGGCGTGTTCAGCATGTTCGGCTCGCTGGGAGTGCTGATCCTGACATTCGCCGGTGGCCTGCTGTTCGATCTGGTTGCCGGCGCCGCGCCCTTCGTGATGCTGGGGGCGGTGAACCTGGCCGCCGGTGCGGCCGCCTTCTGGGTATGGCGCCTTGCCGGCCCTACCGGAGCCACGATTGCGGTGCACGCCAGATGAACGAGGATCTCGCGGCCACGCTGCGGACGCTGCAACCGGCGGGGGCGCGTGCGGGGCTGTATTTTGTGCGCGTGTATGCCGGCGATGACGGAGTTTCTCACATTGAAACGATCGACCCGCGCCAGGCCGAGGAGAAGCTGCCGTACCTGTTTCGCGCCAAGGCCGTATCCGTGGCTTTGCTCACCTTTCCTGCCGGCATGGTGTGGGATTGGCATCACACGCATCATGGCGTGCGCCGGCTTCTGGTGACGCTGCGGGGCCTTTGCGTGACGATCGTGAACGATGGCTGCGAGCCCGGCCGATCCTACCACCCGCTGATGCCGGGATCGGTGATGCTGGCGGAGGATTTTTCCGGGCGCGGCCATCGAGGCCACGTGTTTGCGGAGTCCGAGACGATCGTTTTTCAGGTGGATCTGGCCGGCTGAGGCCGCGCCGGGTGGTTCCATGAGGAAACTTGCCAGCTTCGCTTATCCGGGCCGCACCGCCGCATGGTCGGTGGTGGCGATCCTGTTTCTTGCCAGTATCCTCAATACCATCGACCGATCGATGCTGAACTTCCTGGTGGATCCGATACGCCGCGATCTGGGGATCTCCGACGTGCAGATCAGCCTGTTGCAGGGCCTTTCCTTCAGCCTGTTCTACGTTTCGGCCGGATTCCCGCTTGGCCTGATCGCCGACCGTGTAAGCCGGGTGCGCCTGTTGATGGCGGGCAGTTTCATCTGGAGTGCGGCGACCATCGCGGCGGGGCTTTCCCCCGCCTATGGCTGGATGTTCGCCGCGCGCATGCTGGTGGGCTTCGGCGAGGCGACGCTGGGCCCATGTGCCATGCCGCTGATCAGCGACAGTTTTCCGCCCGAAATGCGCGGGCGCCCGATCAGCCTGCATCTGCTCGGCGGTTCGATCGCGAGCGGGCTATCGGCATTGCTGATCGGCTGGATCCTGCGCGTGGCCCCAACGGGCGCCTTCGATTTCATCCCTGGTGCGGCCGGCGCCGCGCCCTGGCGCCTGGCTTTCGTCGGCGCCGGCGGCCTTGGTTTTTTCCTGGTGCTCAGCCTGGCCTTCCAGCCGGAACCGCGCCGGCGTGGCGTTGCGGTGAATGCTGGACAGCCCTTCCGCCTGCGCCCGATCGCCGCCTATCTGATCGAAAATGCCGGCGTGTTCCTGCCGCTATATCTGGGGTTCGCCGCCTTCTCGCTGGCAACCTGGGGCATGGTGAACTGGTCCTTCGCCATGCTGACGCGCCAATACGGGCTTTCCGCCGCCGCGGTTTCGGAGGCGTTCGGCACGAATTTCGTTATTGCAGGCGCTATTGGCGCGTTGCTGAGCGGCCAGATCGTTGATCTGAAATCCTTCGCCCGCCATCGCGGCGCCAAAATTGGCCTGCTTGCCGCACTGCCGCTCTGCACCATCCCCGCCGCCTGCGCGACCCTGGCGCCACACAGCCTGACGGCAACATTGCTTGTGGCATCGATGATCCTGGTCAGCCCCATGGTGAGCATTGTGATGCTGCGGGTACTATCGGAGATGATGCCCAACGATATGCGCGGACTTTCCGTATCCTTGCTCAGCTTTTTTGGCACCATGATTGGCGGTGTGTTCGGGCCGCTGCTGGTGGCGGCATGCAGCGAGCATGTTTTCGCTGATGACAGAAAGGTCGGACTTTCTATTTTGATCGTTTCCATTCCCTTCCTGCTGATCTCCTCAGCCTGCTACCTGGCCGCGCGGCGCGCATTGCTGGGGCGCCTTGTGTCTGACAACAGCCTTTGCCGAATCATGACAATCGACCGCAGCGAAATTCCGATACAGACCCCGCAGGAACTGCATGCCACCGGACATTGAAAGCGCGTCGGACCTCGCAGGCCGCCTGGCCGCCATCGTGGGTGACGCGCATGTAATTACCGAAGAACGGGAACGGCGCTATCTCAGCAGCGATTTTTTCTACTGGGATGGCGCGGGCACCGCCGCCATCGCCGTGGCCCCGGGCGATACCGCCGAGGTGCAGGCGATCATGCGCGCGCTGGCCGGCACCGGGCGGGAAGTGGCCATTCGCGGCGGGGGGATGTCCACCGGGCGATCCTACGTGCCGCAAACGCATGAGGCGGTATTGCTGGACATGCGGCGCCTCAACCGCATTCGCGAGATCAACATCACCGATCGCTATCTGGTTGCTGAAACAGGGTGCACCTGGCAGCAGGTTCTCGATGCGTTGGCGCCGCATGGCCTGGTATGCGATTTCACCATTCCGCTCTCCGGTAGTGTTGCGACCGTGGGCGGTACGATGGCGCATAACGTCACCGGCGGCATGAAGGGCGTGCTGGGCATTGAGGTGGTGCGCGCCAATGGCGATCTGGTGCGCACCGGCGCCTGGGCGCGCGCCGAACATGGCACGCCGTATTATCGCGATTATGGGCCGGACCTGACAGGGCTTTTTCTGGGCGACACCGGCGCTTTCGGGATCAAGACCGCGATCTCGCTGCATCTGAGCAACGCGCCCGCGGCGAGCGCCTTCGCATCCTTCGGGTTTGACTCTGAATTGGATCTTACCCGCGCCGCCATTGCGCTTGCGCCGCTCGACTACCTGACAATGCGCAGCGGCTTCGATCCGCATCTCACCCGGATCGTGCGTGCCATGACCATGGCGGACGCGCAAAACGATGATCCGGGCTGGACGCTGCATCTGCGTTGCGACCAATTGAACCGGGCGGCCGCGGAGGCCGGTATCGAGCAGGCGCGCACATTATGCCTGAGCTCTGGCAAGGAGATTTCAAGCCAGATTGCGGCCGCCATGGCCGGCAATAAACTGAGCGTGCGTGGATCCTTAAGCGCCACGGGGCAGCGATGGATTGCGACAAACTCGGTATTCCCGCTCTCCCGCGCCATTGATGCGACCGCGGCGGTGCGCGCGTTTGTGGACGCGCGGGCGGCTGATTTTGCGCGACACGATGTGAAGCTTGCCAGCTTCATCACCTGCAACCCCTATCATTTCCAGCTTGAGCCGCTGTTCTGGTGGAGCGACGCGGTGAGCGAATTATCGCTGCGCCATATTCCGGCGGAGGAAGCCGAGCGGTTTCGCGCTATCCCGGAAAACCTGGAAAATCGAGCCTTCATTATCGAAACCCGCACTGCGCTTAGGGATCTGTTGCAGAAACTCGGCGCCGTGCATGTTCACACATCAAAATTCTTCCGATATGCCGAATTGCTGATCCCTGGCACGCGCCGATTGCTGGCCGATCTGAAAACTACCCTCGACCCCGAATGCATGCTCAGCCCCGGTAATCTCGGCCTGAAAGGACCACACCGATGAGCGACTACACCCACCCTGGCGCGACCGGAGGCGCTGTGCTGGCGAGCCTAGGCGCCCCTCCGGGTTTCTACTTCATCCATCTTTTCACGGGGCCGGACGGACATTCCCGGATTGAGCAACTCAACCCGTCTCAAGCCCAGGAAAAACTACCGTATTTCTTTCGCGCGCAGGCCACTGGCGTGTCGCTGCTCACGTTCCCTGCCGGGCACGAATTCGACTGGCGCCTGGTGCGCGATGTGCCGCGCCTGATTGTGCAACTGCGCGGCATGTCGGTGACTATCGTCAACGATGGTTGCGAGCCTGGCGTTTCCTACCACCCGTTACGCCCCGGCAGCGTGATGCTCGCCGAGGATTTTAGCGGGCGCGGCCATCGCGGAAAGGTATTCGGCGACGAAGATTGCGTGACTCTCCAAGTGGACCTTCTAAAGTCCTAAAAGTTGTTTGCTTTCTTGTCTCGAGAAAGAAGCCCTGGCGGGGCGGCCCTTACCCGCGGAGGCCGGCGCTTTTGAGGCGGGGAGCCATTGTCTGGCGCCACGCTTCGATCCCTTCGGCGTAGTCAAGCCAGCTCAGCAGGATGCCATCCAGGCCGGCGGCGGAGAGGTCGGCCAGAATGCCTGCGATGTCGTCCGCGGTGCCGACCAGCGGGTAGCCGCCGGCGCCGGCCTTGAAGTGGAACTTGAAGGTCTCGTAGGCTTCCGCATTCCCCAGCTTGCCGGCAACCCCTAGTTCCCGGCAGAGATTTTCCACCGCGACGTCGTCACCTTGCTCTACCACATAGCGCCGCAATTGTGCCTGTGCGGCTGCGCGCGTTGTGGCCTGCACCACGTAGCCGTTGGCCCAGATCTTCAGTTCGCGGCCGTATTCCCGCCGGGCGAAATCGCGATAGTCGGCGATCCGTTGGCGGGTGGATTCCATGTTGCCAGGTTCCAGAAGCACGAAAGCGACATCGCAATATTGGGCGCAAAAGCGCTTGCCGCGCTCGGAACCGCCGGCATTCATCAAGGGTGGCATGGGCGCCCGCAGCGGCTTCGGGATGGAAACCGCCTGGCGTACCCGCAGGTATTTGCCCTCGAAATCGAAAGGCGCATCCTCGATCCAGGCACGCCGCACGATTTCGATCCATTCGGAGGCGTAGTCGTAGCGCGCGTCATGTGCCAGCATATCCGCGCCGAACATGTCCATTTCCGATTTCGACCAGCCGCACACGATGTTCAGCCCGTAGCGGCCGCCCGAAATATGATCGATGGTGACCCCCTGCTTGGCCGCCACCAGCGGATGGATCAGCCCGACATGGCAGGTGCTCATCAGCCCGATCGTCTCGGTGGCCTGGGCCATACCGGCCGCCCAGGTGAAGGTTTCGAAATTGCTGCCGTTATAATCCGTCTGCCCGCCGAATCCGCGCCACCGCCCGATCGGCACCAGCAGTTCGAAGCCGTCCGCATCAGCTGCGCGCGCGATTGCCACATTGCGTTTCCACTCGATGGAGTGGAATTCCGGCGCTGTCGTAATGGCACAGCCATGCCGGCAATTCATGGCAAACACCCCCAATTTCAGCCTATTGGGCCCATATAACGGATGCCGATCCAGCACGCCCTCAACCTCATAAAAGTTTTTTGCTTCTTTTTTTCAAAAAAGAAGGCCTTACTTTCTTGCCTTCTCCACCAGCGCATCCGCCGCCAGCTGGAACGGCGCCAACATCGCCTCGATAAAATCCTTGCGCGCCCGGTCGCGCCGCGCCTGGTCCGCCTCGTTCGGCTGAAACTGCTCCACTTCGGCGAGGCTGACGAGATGAAGCTGCTCCAGTAGCAGCAAGAGGCTATCCAGCTTTTCGTCGACCTTGGATATTTCCGCGCCCAGCGCGAGCACCATCGCGAAGAGGCGGTCCACATTCGGGTCTTCGGCGAAAATTTTCGTCGGGCCGTTCATGGTATCTTGCATGGGGTCAGCCATCATCCATCCCGCGGTGCGGTGTTGGGGTTTGCAACCCACCCTGATTGCTCTATTTTGGCGCCACATGCCAGCAGTCTTTGCTCGTGGCATGGCAGCAAGCACGAGGTGCGCGCATGGTCCGCTTCCATCCTGAAAGCCCGGAGATCACTCAGTCCGCGCTTTCCAAGCTGCGTTTTGTCGCGGATGTGCGCAAACAGATGCATGCGGCCTTGTCGAAAGGCAATCGCGCTGCGTATGAAGCCGATATAGCGCCCCGGCACAGCCAGGAGGGCACGCAGGCTGAGCGACGCGCGGCCTTGCGCACGGCGATGGAAGCGCATCCGTTCTACCGTGGCTGGAGCAGCATGCTCCTCTCGTCGCAGGATTTGATGTGGCGCCTGGTGGGCCAATCGGTGGATCACGATGCCGAGCGCATGGCCAGCCGGCTGAATAGCCTCTCCCATGCGGCGAAAGGCTCCGTGACGCTCGATCCGGATTTGCAAGGTCCTGCTTATCTGGTCGAGTCCGATGTGCACCGCATGCCTGGCGGCTATATGGGGGCTGGGCGAGAGGCGGAGATGCGGGCTGGCGCGCTGTATGATCTTGGCGGTGCCATCTACCAGCTCGGCATCGGCAACAAGGCGGGCGGCCTGCTGAACGATAGCCGGGGACGCACCCTGGTTGCGCATCTGCGCACCCGTTTTCCCCAGATCGATCCAGCACGCATTCTGGACATGGGGTGTGGCGTTGGCCACAACACGGTGCCGCTGGCCGCTGCTTTTCCGCGGGCGAAGGTGTTTGGTATCGATGTTGGCGCGCCGCTGCTGCGGTATGCCCATTTACGCGCCGAAGGCCTGGGCCATGAAGTGCATTTCGTGCAGGACAACGCGGAGCATACGCGCTTCGAGGATGCCAGTTTCGATCTGGTGGTATCGCAAATTATACTGCACGAAACGTCCAGCGCCGCCACCGCACGCATCATCGCTGAAAGCCGCAGGCTGTTGCGGCCCGGTGGCGTCGCCGTGCACCTCGAAGTGCCGCTACGCGCTGAGGATGGCGACGATTTCGACCAGGTGATGTGGCTATGGGAGCAGCATTACAACGCGGAGCCCAACATCGCGGGTGTTATGGATGATGATCTCGCCGGTATCATGCGGCAAGCTGGCTTTGCTGAGGTGATGCTGGGCTATCAGGGAATTCCCGCCGCCGGAAGCGAGCAATCCGCCTTCACCGCGACAAAAACTTCCAAAAGCTTTGCTTTCTGGCTGGTCGTATCGGGCATCGCCGCGTGAGTCCAGGCGGCATCGTCCGCGGGTACACCAGCTGCCGTTATGGCCAATTGCATTTCCGGGCGGCAGGCGAGGCGACCGACGGCAGCGCACCGCCATTGCTGATGTTGCATCAGAACCCCTCCTCCAGCCTGGAATTCGAACCCTTCATACGCGAAATGGCAAAGGACCGCGCGGTGCTCGCCTTCGACACGCCAGGCAACGGCATGTCGGACCCGCCCCCGGCGCCACCAGGCCTGGCGGAATACGCGGCCGCTTTCGCCGACGGCCTGGATGAGATGCTGTTTGCCGCCACCAGCAAGATCGACGTTTTTGGCTTCCACACCGGCGCCTATCTGGCGGTGGAACTGGCCCTGGCCCGCCCCGATCTCGTCGGCAGGCTGATCCTCTCCGGCATTCCCCTCCGCACGGCCGAGGAACGGGCGTTGCGCCTGCAAGCCGCATCGGAGCCAGTACCACTCGGCGAGGATGGCGAGGCCATCTTTGCGTTCATCAGGGCTATGTGGAGCTTCACTGTCGCTGGGCGTGATCCGCGTACACCTATGGAACGCGCCCTAGCCGTTTTCGCCGAGCGCCTGCGGCCCATGCACCGCCATGCCTGGCCGTATATAGGCGTATGGTCGTATCGGGCAGAGGAAACCCTGCCACGCATCACCCAGCCCACCTTGGTGCTGCAGCCGCACGAGATGCTGCTGGAGCAGAGTAGGGCCGCAGCACAGCTCATTCCGCGCGCGGTTCTCGTGGAACTTCCAGCGCTGAACAAGGATCCATTCGATACCGGATCGGATATCCTGAGCCAGGAAATAAGAAAGTGGAAGAGTGTTCTTTTTTGAAAAAAAGAACCAAAAAACTTTTACTCATGGTGTACGCTTCCGGCGAGGCGCGCACCAATAGGCAAAAGTTTTTTGCTTCTTTTTTTCAAAAAAGAAGGCCTTTTTACCTTCCTTTCTGCATCAAACACACCTGCACCCCATCCCGGTCGCGAAACAGCATCTCCCGATCCTGCTCCGCCGCGTCCGCACGGGGAAACAGCACCATCGGCGGCGCGATGATCGTATACCCCGCCGCCATCACCTTCTCCGCCAGAGCATCCAGCGCATTGGTTGGAAACACCAGCCCCACATCGCCGGTGCGCGCACGCGGCACCTGCACAACCGGGCGCACGTGATCATCCGCACCGAGAATTTCAAACAGCCCGACATTGCCATAAACGGCATCGCCGGACTGCAATATCGCCACCTTTACGCGGGCGCCCTGCATCCCCAGCACCTGGTTGAACCGCGCATCATCCGCCTCAAACGCAAGGCGCACCCGCAACCCCAGAATATCACGGTACAACTTGAGCGACTCAGCCTGATCGCGCACGAAAACCGTGGCGCGCGACATCGGCGCCAGAACAAACCCATCAGGAATGGGATTGCCCGTGGCCATCGCTAGCTGGCCGGCTTGTGCAGCCTGGCATATGCGCTCCAGGGCAGTTCGTGATCCGTCCACGGCACATCATCGAAAATACGCGGATGCACCTGGGTGAACATCGAATGCGTCGCCGCCGGCAATTCCGAAGCCGCGCGTATTTTCAATCCTGTTGCTCGCCAAAGCTGTAAGGCCTGGTGCTGCCCCATCATCATCCATGGAAAGCATCCGCCCATGCTGGCGAGCGAAAACCCCGAATCAGCGCAGGAAACGGCCGGGTCCGCAAGCTGGCTCAGCCGGCCCGTATGGGTGGAGGCCAGGCAGAACCTCAACCGCGGCCCCTCGCTCTCCAGACGCCATACGACAGGATCGATCGGGTTCGGCAGGTCAGCGTAAACCTCCCGCGTCATCCAAATGTCGTCGCCGCTCTGGTGCCAGTTGACGGAGAATGGCTGCTCGGTCTGCTGTTTCAGCAATTTCGCGTCACCGTTCAGCACCACCGGCATGCGGTGGTTCTCGCCATAAACGTAAGTGAGCTGGCCTTCCCGGAACTGAAACGGCTCGACCATCCGCCCAGTGATCGGATTGCGCATCCTGCCCAGCGGCTTGGCCTCTCCGATCGCGTGGAAAACATCCGCCTCCCAGGTGACGATATGATAGCTGCCATCCGGTTGCGGTTCCGTCTTGCGGCGGATCAGCGTATCCACCCCGATGACCGGGCAGATGGGGTGCCCGGGCGCCGACACGTCGATGACCCCGGTGTACCAGTAATACACCGTGCTCGGGCCAGTGCTGGTGAGTAATTTCATGAAAGCTGTCAATTGCGCGCGCGGCGTGGAAAGATCCAGGGGCGTGCCGGCGCGGGCCGGAGTGCTGGCAACCAGCGGCGCAGCCAGCCCCGCCGCAAGTGCTGCACGCCGGGACACGGATAGCGACGACGCCATACTTCTCCACTCCTGGACCGTTTCGCAGTCAATTGCCGCCATTCCCGCGCCTCCCGCTCAATGCCCGCCCAGGCCCTATCCGCAAGGCGGACATGCCGCATCCCGGTCTATCGCCGGGCTTTGCCGCTTGGCTTGAGTGTTCCGGTGAAAGATCGAGGGCGGGGAGCTGACCGATTTCATCCTGAATGGCCGGCCGGTGAGCCTCTCCCTGCCGGGTGAGACCCCGCTGCTATGGGTTATTCGCGAACATCTCGGCCTTACTGGCACCAAATTCGGCTGCGGCATCGGCATGTGCGGTGCTTGCACGGTGCATTTGGATGGCGAACCCGTGCGTTCCTGCTCTACCGCGCTGGATGACGCCGGTGGCAAGCACGTGACCACCATCGAAGGGCTTTCGCCGGACGGCACACACAGGCTGCAAAAAGCCTGGATCGCCGAACAAGTGCCCCAATGCGGCTACTGCCAATCCGGCCAGATCATGCAGGCCGCAGCCCTGCTGGCGCACACGCCCAGGCCCGACCGCGCCACGATCGTTTCGTACATGGACGGCAATATCTGCCGCTGCGGCACCTATGGCCGCATTATCAAGGCCATCACGCGTGCCGCTGCCGAGGCCTGACATGCCGGGCTTGCGCACCGTTTCGCGCCGCAGCTTCGTGCTCGGCGGGGCGTTCGCCATCGGCGTGGCGTTTGGCGAATATCCCGCCTGGCCCGCCCCCGTGCCGCAAGCCGGCAATCTGGGCGCCTGGGTGCATCTGGATGTCGACGGAACCGTTACGATCCAATTCGCTTTGGCTGAGATGGGCCAAGGGATTATGACCACCTTGCCCCTTATTCTGGCCGAGGAAATGGATGCGGACTGGGCCCAGGTGCGCGTGGCGCAATCCCCTTGCGACGGCGCCACATATGGTATCAAGGGCGCTATCAAGACGTTCGGCAGCACCGCGACACTGGCGAATTATCAGCGCTTCCGCCTGATCGGCGCGCAAATTCGCCGGCTGCTTCTGCTTGCCGCGGCCACACGGCTGGGATGCACGGCGGCAGAGCTGCAAACCGAATCAGGTCACGTTAGGCACGAAAGATCCGGCTGCACGATGAGCTACGGCATGCTGGCCTCTCAACTGCGCGTGCCTGAAGTGCTTCCTGAGATCACCACCGCCGATCTGAAGCCCGCTGCGAAATTCAGATATCTCGGCAAACCGGTGAAACGGGTGGATGTGCCCGCCAAAGTGGACGGCTCGGCGATATTCGGCATCGATGTGCGGCGCCCAGGCATGGTGTATGGCGCCATTCTCCGCCCGCCTGTGCAGGGCGAAACCGCCTTGTCGGTCGATGACTCCACAATCGCAGCTCAGCCCGGCATCCTCAAGATCGTTCATCTCCCTGGCGGGATCGGCGTCATCGGCGATTCGGTGGAAGCAACACAGGCGGCCAAGAATGGCATGAAGGTTGTTTGGTCCAACATAGCAAAAGCCAAGGGCTATAGTTCCGCCGCTGCCCGGTCGGCGTACGAAGCAGCCGTCAGCCAAACCGGCGCCCAAGAGGCCACCTACCTCAAGAACGGCGACGCCCCCGCGGCACTCGCCCAGTCGCACGCCGCGCTTGCCGCTACCTACACCGCTGACCATGCAGCGCATCTCTGCATGGAACCGATGAACGCAACCGCCCTGGTTGATGGCGGCACGATTGAGCTTTGGGCTGGAACGCAGGCCCCCACCAGTATCCAGGTGGCTGTAGCCAAACTGGCCGGCGTGGCGCCCGCGAATATCCATGTGCATTCCACGCTGCTTGGCGGCGGCTTCGGCCGCCGGTTTGAGGTGGATTACGCGGTTGATGCGTATCTTTTGGCCAAGGAAATGCCTGGCCGCCCGGTTAAACTGATCTTTAGCCGCGAAGACGATGTCAGAAAGGACCCCTACCGGCCACTGGTCGCGCAATACGTGCAGGTTGGGCTGGATGAAACCGGCCGGATCACGGCATGGCACCAGCGGATCGCGGGCGAATCCTACTTCGCCCGCACGGCGCCGGCGTTGCTTGAAAAACTCGCCGGCAAGGATCCCTTGGTCACCGGGCTCGGCGATATTTCCTATCCGGTCGGCGCCCAGTTGATGGAATATGTCAGGCAGGATCGCGGCATCGCCGTGGGCGCATTGCGTGGCACGGATGCAGGCTACACGATTTTCGCCGTGGAGAGCATGATCGATGAAATCGCTGCCCATCTCGGCCGCGATCCGCTGGCGTATCGCCTGGCTATGCTGAAAAACACCCCGCGCGCCCAAGCCGTGCTGCGCGAAGCCGCCGCCATGGCGGGCTGGGATCGCAAACGCCCCGGCCGGGCCGTTGGCATTGCCTATTCCGGCGATCTCTCAAGCTTCCTCGCGGTAGTGGCGGAGATCTCGCTGGATGCCAAAACCAGCGGCATCACCGTTCACGGTATTTGGGCTGCCTTCGATGCCGGCCAGATCATGCAGCCAGTCAACCTGGAGGCCCAGCTGGAAGGCGGCCTCGTCTTCGGCCTTGGCCTCGCTCTCACTGAACAACTGAACATCAAGAATGGCGCCGCGGTGGAATCCAATTTCAGCGATTACCGCGTTCTGCGCATGTCCGATCTGCCGGAGATCCAGATTCGCCTGATCCCCACGGACAACCCGCCAGGCGGCGCGGGCGAGGCCGGCATTCCCGCTATTGCGCCGGCCATCGCCAACGCGCTGGCCCAGCTTACCGGCGGCAAACGCGTCCGCGCGCTGCCCATGCTGCCGGAAAGGGTTAAAGCCGCCCTGGCGGCATGATGCTCAGTCCGGCGCCTTGGGAGAAGGCAGCGGCGGATACTGCATGATCAGCGTGCGAGAGGAGTAGGAAATCCACAGATGCACCTTTGTCATGAAGTCGGTACCAAGCACCATATCGAATTTCTGCGGTGCAAGCCAGTCGAGAACTTCAACAGGAAAATGGTTGAAGGTGAGATCGCCAATGTCCAAAGCCGGTAAGACATAGCTTGATGCCTTTACCGGATCGGCACCTATGCCGTGGATCGTGCCGTTCGCATGCCCCCGCACATCGGCAAGATTGAGGCCGAGACTCAGGGCCATGCCACGAGAGATCGCGGTTCTATTCGAACCGGTATCAATGAGGGCCTTAAAACCCTTACCTGCGACCCCAACATTGATCACCAGGGTCTTGTCGCGGTCGAACGGGTCGAGCGGAACCTGATACAAATCGCCCCCAAGCGCCGCCTGAGGCCTTCGGCAATCCCCGAACGTGCCGAATAGAAGCAATTGCTTCTCAGGCACGTCGAGATCAATATCGAATTTCGAAATCATGTCGGAGCTCATCAGCCCATCAAGCTCGCCAAGATCCGTGGTAGCAAACAGAAATCGCCGCGCCTTGAGGCCACCAAATTCAACGCTTTGCGCCCGCACAATCCCGGCCGCCCTACGCCCACCGAAACCTTCTATCTCCATGTCCGTGGGTACCATGTTAACATGCAGTCGCGCCATCGCCCGTGTGGATAACAGGCTGCTGAAGGCGCCCGTATCGAACAGCAATTTTGCGGGCTCGCCGTCGATCGTAACATCGATAAGCCATCTGCCCTGATCCAGGTGAACCGGCAGCCGCGATTGCAGAAACATCTGGCACATGGACCCGCCCTGTGCCCGCGCCACCCGGCCCGCCAGCATCGCCGCCAGCATGGCGCCGAAAAAACACCCCCACCGCATATCCGGCCTCATCAGCTATAAGCTAGCCTATGGCCGATCCACTCCGCTGAGCAAGACCGAAACGATTACATGTCCCGCGCGACCCGGAAGCCGAAAAGAATATTCATCCGCGTCTCCGGGTCCCGCCCCCGCCAGCTCGGCCGAAGCCGGTCCACACGCGTGCCCCAACTCCCCCCCCGAATCGACCGCAGCGGGCACGCCGAATAAACCTCAATCGCGCTGCCATCCACCGGCCACTCCGGATACTGGTACAAATAACAATCCTCAACCCATTGCCAGGTATTGCCCGTCATGTCGTACAGTCCGAAACGATTGGGCGGAAAGGAGGCAACGGGCGCCACCTCCACAAAACCATCGCTGCAATTCGGCGCCGCATACGGCATCTTCAGCACAACCGCCGATTTATCATAAAGATTGGCGTATTTGCAGGCATCCTCCGGGCTGTTGCCCCAAGGGAATTTCGTGGTGCTCCCCGCCTTCGCGGCATATTCCCATTCCGCTTCGCTCAGCAATCTGTAATGCATGCCAGTGATCTTCGTCAGCCACGCCGCATACGCCTTGGCATCACGCCAGGATACACATACCACCGGCTCATCGGACTTCGGCGGCCGCCCATAGCCCGGATCGCGCCAATCCGCCTCCGCCACCACGCGGAAGCCGCCAGCCCCGATCACGCCACACCCCTTCTGCGTCTTGTAGCCTGTAGCCGCCACAAAATCGCCGAATTGCGCGTTCGTCACCGAAGTGCGGCCTACCGCGAACGAGTAACCGATATGAATGTCGCGTATCGGGTCCTCCGGCCTGTCAGGCTCGCCATCCGGCGATCCCATTTTGAAGGAACCTGGAGGGATCACCACCATCGTGGGGCAGGTGCGGCAATCCTGGATGGTGGTGGCCTGGGCAAAACCGACAAAAAGGAAGAAAGAAAGGACTTCTTTTTTGAAAAAAAGAAGCAAAAAACTTTTAACACCTGCCCCCACCTCTCGGGCGAGTCCGCGACAGCCGAGTAAAAGTTTTTTGGTTCTTTTTTTCAAAAAAGAACAGCCTCCTTCTTCAAACACCCAAAATCTCCAACGCCGCCCTCTCGCCCGACTCAGCCGCCCCCTCCATGCCTGGCGCCAGCTTCGCCGTATGCTCGCCAGCAAAATGCAACCGCCCCGCGGGCGCCCCCATCACCGCCCCGAAATCGTTGATCTGCCCGGGATGGAAATACGCATAGCCACCTTGGTTGAACTTGTAGTCCGGCCAGGAAAACAGCCGGATGAATTCCAAAGCGCCCTTGGTGGAAGGCCGCAACTCGGCCATCTTCGCGAGCAGAAAGGCTTCCGCATCCGCCGGCTTCATCGCGCGAATAGCATCGGCATGCCGGCCACGCAGATAGAAACAGAGATTCGGGCTCGGTTCCACGCGGGATGGAAAGGAGAAGAAGCGCTCGGCCGGCCCGTCTGACCACAGGCCGGCAGGCAGCCCATCTTCCTCCCAATAGCGGCGCTTCGCCACCACCCAGCCCATCACCTGGTTGCTATAGCCCAAATGATCGATCGCGCGGCGCTGCGCCGGCGGCAGGGGCGCGCTGATGGCAACCCCGCGCAGCACGGAGAATGGAATGGCGCAGATACAGAATGGCGCCGCATAGCGCGATCCATCCTCGCAGCGCACCTCCACCCGGTTTGGCGCGACCTCAATGCTGGCCACGAACTTGTTCAGCAGCACCGGCGCGGCAAGCCCCCCCGCCATCGCGGCGGGAACCGTGCTGATGCCGCCCACCGCGTTCTGCACCACCCCGGCAAAGGCCACCGATGTGTAGAGAAATTGCTTGCGTAGCGCATCCAGTGCCGAAATCGCCGAGGTATCGTAGGCGTATGTCTCGCCATCGAACATGCTGATTGCCGCATCCGATGCGCCCTGCGCACGCAGATAGTCCCGCAATGAGAGGCGGTCGAACCGCGCTGCCGCCGGCTGAACCCAGTCATCCAGCGATTTCAGCGGCATATTCTTGCCGATATAGCGCCCGTAGAGAATATAGGGTGGCGTGTCGTGCTCATAGGCGGGCAAAACATTTTTCGGATTGCTGCCCCATGGCACATGGCTCACGGGCGCGCCACCGATGCTGATCGGCAAGGGCAGGCGGTTGCCTTCCGAGGCGGTGCCGGGCAGCAATGGTGCGGTGGGCACTTTGAAACGCGCGCAGTAATCGCGCACCCGCGCATATTGGCCGCCGATGGTGGATGCGCCGAGTTCCGGCCGGCCGGGCAGATCATACGCCGTCATGCAGCGCCCACCCACGCGCGCGCTGCCTTCCAGCACACGCACCTTCATGCCGGCATCCTGCAATATCAGCGCTGCCGTGAGCCCCGCCATTCCGGCGCCGATCACCAGCACATCGCTGCTCTGTGCCGCCGGTTCGCTCCGGCCCAGCGCGCCGGTGGCGAACCCCGCGCCGATCGCGCCCAGCACCACGCGGCGTTTTAGCATGCGTACACCACCTCTTGAACTCAGGCGCAGGCTATAACCGGTGGATCGGGCTTTTTATGCGTCAGGCGGCAATGTCCGCATTTCGGGCGGGCGGCACGGTGAAATATGTTAGCTTTTGAAAATAAAGGTAACTGCCTCAGCCAAAATCGCCGCTGACGGAGCGCCCACCGCATGATCCTTGGCCGCCGCCTCTTGTGCCTGGGCGCTCTGGCTGGCCTGGGCGCGTCGTTGCCCGAGGCAAATGCGCCGATATCGCCAACCCTGCGGCGCTTCGTGAAAATGCGCGGCGCGCTGGATGGGCGGCTGGTGCTCGGCTGCGTGCGCGGCTTGTATAGCGGCGTGGTCGATGGCCGGGTGACCCCGCTGTTCGGCGTGGTCTCCGCGGTGTTTTCGCTCTACCGCCCGCGCGCCGGAGGTTTCGAGGTGGCTGGCTTCGAGCAGGCCTATTACACCGATCGGGAGACCGGGCAGGTGCTCGATCGCTGGAAGAACCCCTATACCGGTGAGGCAGTCAGGGTGCCTGTCTATAGCGAAGTGCCAAGCACATTATTCTTTGGTTCTGATCTTGTTTTCCACAGTCCGGCGCCGGCGCGCGCGGGCGTGCAGGTTGCCCAATTCGCGCGGGGGCCGGAGATGATCGGGCCGGACATGGTGTTTGTGGAACAGGTTTCAGTGTCGGTAGCGGGTGCGGGAGGTGCGCCCCCCTTCACCTATCGCGATAATACTGTGTTGCGGGCGAAGGCCAGCGAGGTGGATCGGCCCGATACGCTGGCAACCCCCAGCAAGACCACCTTCGATGCCGTCGTCAGTTGGCGGCCGTGGCTGAACATGGGAACGCGGCCCGGGCATATGGAGGCCTTGGGATATGGTGGCTTCGGGGTCTCATTCGCCGATCTGCCAGCAGAATGGGTAACCGCGACCGAGCGTGTCCGCCCGGGCCTGCTGAAGCATCCTGAGCTGTTGCTGGCGGCGGCCTGGAAAGCTGTGCGGTAGGGCTGAAGAAAGTGTTCTTTTTTGAAAAAAAGAACCAAAAAACTTTGATCAATTTGCGTGTGCTGCCGGCGAGTCCGCGACAGCACTGTCAAAAGTCTTTTGCTTCTTTTCTTCAGAAAAGAAGACTTCCTTTCTGCCCCTTGGCCATAGGTTCGCGTTCGCATCGCGGACAACAATCAGTTTTCGTTGGTGCGGCGCAAGCAAGCCGGTTCTGCTCCATCGGGTTCCGCTGACGTAATGGATTTTCTGCCGATGCTGAAGCTCGAGCGCCGATTTGTCGATGTCGCGGGCCGGCGCGTGCATTACCGCCGGGCCGGCACCGGGCCCCCCGTGGTCATGTTGCACGCCTCGCCGGCGAGTTCCGAAATGCTGGCCCATGAAATGCAGGCGGCGGCACCGCATTTTACCTGTTTCGCGCTCGACACGCCGGGATTCGGCGATTCGGATCCCTTGCCGGGCAAAAAACTCACCGTGGCTGACCTGGCCGCCGCCACCGAGGCTGCCATGAAGGCCCTGGCTTTGCCGCCCTGTCCTGTGTTCGGCACGCATTCCGGCGCCGCCATCGCGCTGGAGCTTGGCGCCGGCTTTCCCCAAAGTGTCACCGGCCTGGTTCTCGATGCGGTGCCGATCTTCACCGCTGCCGAACGGCGATCGCTGTTCAAGACCATCTTCGCGCGTTTCCCGCCCGATCCGCTGGCCGGGCATTTCACCAGCGTATGGATGCGCTTCCGCGACCAGTTCACCTGGTTTCCCTGGACCGCCCGCAGTCCCGCGCGCCTCAATCCGGGCCCGCGTCCCTCGCCGGAAGCGATCCATCAGTGGGTGAGCATGTATTACAAGGCGTGCGACTCCTATCTGCCCGCCTATCGCGCGATTTTGGATCATGGCGAGGCGACTTCCCTGGCCGCCGGCGCGCTGACTGTGCCTGCCGTTTTCATGGCCACCGAGGATGACATGCTGTTCGGCCATCTGGACCGGCTACCGCAGTTGCGGCCCAGCCAGAGCATCCGGCGCCTGGCGCAGGATCAGCCGGCGAAATACGCGGCCATGGTTGCCGCCCTGCAATCCCTGCCGACCCGGCCGCCTTCCCCCATGCCGCCGCCCACACGGCTGGCGGGGCACAATCCGGCGGTGCAGTTCCTGGATACCGAGGATGGCCAGATCTTCCTGCGCTGCTACGGCACACCGGAAAATCCGGCCCTGATTCTGCTGCACGATACCCCCGGCACCGGCCTGGCCCTGCAAGGCCTTGCCCGCGCCCTCAGCGAGCGCGCCTATGTTATTCTGCCGGACCTGCCCGGCACCGGCGAATCGGGCGCCCCGGACGCGAGCCGCGACATACTGGAAAGTGCCGCCGACCTGATCGCCGCCATCGCCGACACCCTGGCGCTGGAAAGCGTATCGCTTGCCGCCACCGGAACCGGCTGTGCGGTGGCCGCCCGCTTCGCCACCCGCGCTGATCCCCGCCTGGCCGGCATCATCGCGCACAACGTCCAACCGCCCAGCGAAGCCGCCGCCGCGGCGATCGCCCCGGAGATCCCGCTCGCCCCGGAAGGCAGCCATTTCCTGACCATGTGGCTGATGCTGCGCGATGCCCAGATTTACCAGCCGTGGTATGAAGGCAGCGTTGCCGCACAGCGCCACACCCAGGGCAATTTCGATGCCACCTGGCTGCACGGGCAAACCTGCGCGCTGATGGTATCCCGCGCCACCTACCACCGCCTGCCGCGTGCGGCCTACCGCTTCGACACGCCAAAATTCCTTGCAGCCGCCCAGATCCCGGTGCACCACGCGCCTGAGGCGGGGCTGGAAGCGGCCATCCGCGCTTATTTATCAAAGGCTTAACCTAGCCCACATGAAATGCGGGGCTGCGCTGCGCCGCGTGGGCTGGCGGCACCTTCCCGCATGGCATGCGGGCCACGCCGATATCCTAGGCGCGCATCCCAGGGCGGGCACGCGCGTTGAACGCGCTATTGATCCGCTCGCCCAGCTTCTGCAACTCCGGCACATAATCGGATTGCAACTGGCCGATTTTCATGGCCGATTTCAGATACCGCATCACCACGCCACCGATCGGCACCCCATTGATCAGCAGCGGCACACCCAATCCGCCCTCCCGGTAGGCCGCATACTCCCTGGTACAAAATCCGTCCTCACGCACCCGGTTCAGCAGCAGCTCCAGCCTCTCCCGGTTGCGGGCCAAACGCTCCCGCGGATCGGAGGATTGGCGGGATAGCTCGATCACGCGCTCCCGCTCCGCCTGGTCGCAAAACGCCAGGTAGCAATATCCCGCCGGCGCATGCAGGATCGGCACGTTGAAGCCGACCATATACCGGTCGATCGCGCGGGGATTTTCATAGTCCGTGGTGATTCGCACCACCATCTGGCTGGAGGCAGGGGTCGCCAGCGCAATCGGCCAACCCAGTTCGCGCCCCAGTTCCTTGATCAACGGCTTGGCGACTTCCACCGCCATATCCTGCTCGCTGAACCCCGCGGCCAGGCTCCGCACCAGGCTCGTCAGCCGGTAGATCGTGCTATGGTCCTGTTTTTCGACATAGCCTTCGGAGGCCAATGTTTCCAGCAACCTATAGGCGGTCGGCCTGGGCACCCCGACGGAAACCGCCACATCGGTGACGGTCGCCTCGCCACGCTCATTGAGCACAATGAGGGTCCTCAGCGCCTTCTTGAGCGACTTGACTTCCTGCCTGCTGTCCATGGCACCGTCCGTTCGTTCAATCACCTTTTATTGCTTTGTTGGGCCAAGAATGCCACAAAAATGTCGTTAAACACCGGCAAAGCGCACGAACATATATCACGCTGTCGTGAATAAGTCACAGTAAAATGCCGCGCCGCGCCTGTAAACCACCAATCCGGCACCGTGGGTGACGCAAGAAAAAATCCCTCTTCCGCCACGGCGGAAGAGGGATTTCAGGTTATCCGTCCATACGAAAATTGAGTGCAATTACAGATAGGCTCGGGAAAAAATCGATAAGTGCAAGATGGACGCCGCAGCTCCGGGGGGGAGCATGCGGCGCCGCATGTTACTTCAGGATGATTTCGACCCGCCTGTTCTGCGGCTCGCGCACACCCTTGGCGGTTGGCACCAGCGGGTTGGTCTCGCCATAGCCATGGATGGCGATTTCCTGCTTGGCCACGCCATCACGCACCAGCTCGCTTTCCACCGCTTCGGCGCGGCGAACCGAGAGTTTCTGGTTATACGCCGGCGTGCCGGAGAGGTCCGTATAGCCATTCACCTCGATTACCGTCGTCTGCACGCGGGTGGAAGCGGCTGCCGCGGTCGCCACAATCTGGCGCGCGCGTTCGGTCAGGTCGGCGCGATCCCAATCGAAGAACACCAGGTAGGTGCGGGCCGCCTCCACATGCGGCACGGGCACCGCTGCGGGCGGCGGGGGCGGTTCGGCATTCGGCATCGGTGCCGCTGGCCCGCCGAAATGCACCCCGAAGGTGAAGGCGAAGGTGCGGCCCGGCGGCAGGTTGATCGCCGGAATACCCTGGAACGCCTCAAGCGTCACTTCATACTGGAAGTTCACCGGCACCCGGTTGTCGGTGATATTCTTCACATAGGCGCCCAGGCTGTAGGGCCCACGAGAAATGCCTGTGTAGAAGTCCAGATTGCTCGAAGGGCCGATGCTGTTCAGCCCCGCTGGGTCGGCCGATTCCGAGGCGTGATAGCTGTAGTTGGCCCGCACATAGCCCTTGTAGATGTCCATGAACTCGTAATCATATTCGCCCGTGAGGCTAAGAGTGATCTTGGGCGAATACGGTACGGCACGGCCACCAATCGGGATTTCTTTATCTCCGTTGGATTTGATGGTCACAAGCGTAGGGCGGCAAGCGGCGATATCAATGCAGTAGCTGGAGTCAGCTAGATCGAATGCGCCATTATTGAAAGTCGGATTATTGTAATCACCACCGAGGGTGATCGTTATGTCGTCGGTCGGCTTGCCACTCGTATCGACTTCAAAGCCTGTATTGGTTGACGCCCCGAAATTCTTAATAACGGTGGCAGCATTCTTCGGGTCCGAAGAAGGTCCGTAGGCCTGCGTGTTCTGTGTTTCGACATGATACGCGGCTACGTTGAAGCGCACCCGGTTGTCGAGCCACGTGGTTTTCGCACCGCCCTCGTAGCTGGTATCGGTTTCAGGCCCGAAAGCCTCGTCGGCCACCACGGTGGAAGCACCGTTGAAGCCGCCGGGCTTTGTGCCGTTGGCGAAAGCGACGTACAGGGTGGCATTAGGCACGGGCAGCCAGCGCAGCGAGTCGTTATTGTTAAAATACTGATTTGTCTGGCTGATGTGCGGTCCGAGCGGGTCGATCACGGGGCCGTAGTACTGGTTCCGCACGGCGACGAATTGCTGCAGAAGATCAGTGTAGCGGTATTCTGCGGATGCCGTCAAATTCGGCAGGATGTCGAATTCACCATTACCGAAGCCAGAGGATTCCACGGTCAACTGGTGTGCGACGTTGATGTTCTTGCCTTCAGCACCGGTCGGGGTTTCCCAGATCGGCAACAGGCCAAAACCGCCGCCCAGTTCATCGCCAGCCGGGATGTTATATGTTGAAAGGCTTGCAGACGAAATGACGATACGGCGCTCGCGGTAGTAATAGCCACCAAAGCCATAGCGTATCCGTTCATCCTGCGGCGATTTATAGCGAAGTTCCTCGCTGAAATTCCCAGTATCGTTCGCGCCGCCGTAATAGCCGTACTCATTCACCGTCTTGCCGGTTGGCAGACCCGTTGTTGCGTTCAATAGCGGATAGGGGCGTCCGCAGCAGCTTGCGTCAAAAATACCAAATTGCTGCTCGTCGATCTGAGTCGCACCGGTAACAGAATCGATCGTTCCCCAATCGAAGACTGCTGTATTGCGCATAGATCCTAGAAAGGTCCGCCGTTCATTGCCCGGATTGCCGGCCGCCGGATTATTGCCGACATCGACGTGCGTGCCCGCTGGCAGGCGCCCGCAATACAATCCGAAAGTTGCTCCAATAGGTATAGGAACATATGTATTAGTGACGGTATTGAACGTTTCTCCGCAATTTTGTCCGACCGCCTCAATCGGATCGTTATTGAAGAAATCGTAGCCGTAATAGCCATCGATATGAGTGCTGAGGTTTTCGGTCCATTTGAAATCGAGCAGCCCACCGAAATCCTTCTTGAGATCGCCGCCCGCTTTTGCACCTGAAATGGAATCCTTCCAGGTGCCGTCGAAGCTATCATACTGCCCGAAAAGCTTGCCGAATACCATGTCGCCATAGATCGGCCCGCTGACATTGCCGACCACCTGTTCCTTGCCATAATCGCCGACGGTATACTCAAGATTGGCCTTCGGCGTGCTGGTTGGGCGCTCGATGATGTAGTTGATCACGCCGGTATAGGCATCTCGCCCATACAGAGCGCTGGTGGGGTTCTTCACCACTTCGATCGATGCAAGGCCAGGGGCGGCGACTTCGATCGCCGCCGGCTCACGGAGATACACGCCGTCCAGGAAGGTCGCGACATCCGGCACGTTCACGCCATAGGTCAGGTCGGTAACACCACGAATGGTGATCGACGTTCCGACTTCCGAGCCGAAATCGGCCACGTTGATGCCCGGTGTCAGGAAGGCAATGTCATGAAAATCCTGGATATGCGATTCCTGGATGGTCTTCGCACTGATCGCGGTGATCGAGAGCGGAACCTTTTGCAGATTTTCACTCTTTTTGCGTGCCGTAACGGTAATCTCGTCCAGCCCCCCCCTGGGACCCGCCGCAGCGCTCGCCGAAGCCGGCGCTGTCTGCGCCATCGCCATGGGCGCCAGACAGAGGCTGGCAGACCCCATCGCCGTTCCGATCAGCCATGCACGATACGACCTTCTACGCATGCTCGCAGCCCCCTAAATCAGTGCCAGGCCACAGACGGGCCGGACGGTGACGACATCATCCCCAGGCACGCGCGAACGCTACCTGAGGCTTCGTTATTCAGTTAGAACTGCTGCGTGACACGATTTAAGCGGCGTGCGCGGAGTGTCCGATATGCGGACGTAATAGCCTCTCCGCCGCTCCCTGCCCCTTCCTTAATGGTGCGTCCCGCACGCGCCACAAGGCCCCGCCAAACCGCTGCCACGCCCAGGCAACAACGGTTTATTGGTTCTTTTTTTGAAAAAAGAACAACTTTCTTCTTTACTGCGTCCGCGCCGCCACAAACCCCGCCGCCCGCTCGGCAATTGCAATGACCGGCGCATTGGTATTCCCGCTTGTAACACTCGGCATCACCGAGGCATCCGCGATGCTCAAGCCCCGCACCCCATGCACACTCAGCGCCGCATCCACCACGCCCGAGCCGGCATCCGGCGCCATGCGGCAGGTGCTTGTGGGGTGCCAGTTCAACGCCGCCGTTTCCACGAAGAACCTGCGCCACTCGTCATCCGTCGCAATCTCCGGTGCCGGCGTATACAGCCGGCCGCCGCAGCGCTGCCCCGCGCCCTCCTCCAGCATCGCCTTCGTCAACCGGCACGCGCGCAGTAATACGCCCACATCGCCTTCCTGCCGCAGCAACGATATCGCTACAACCGGCGGTGCCGCCGGATCGGCGCTGCGCAAGGTAACGCTGCCCCGCGCCTGCGGACGGCACGGGCTGACCACGGCCGTAATCCCGTTACGGCGCATCTCCGCTTCGGTGCCGAAGCCCAACGCCATCAATTGCACCTGCGCATCCGCGCTCGCCAGCCCCGGCTCGGTCTTGATGAAGGCCTGGCAATGATTGGCAGGGCTACTCGCCGGCCCCCGCCCCGTCGCCAAAAACCCCAAACCGTGGCGCAGCGCCGCCAGGCCGCGAGCTTGCGTGTTGTAACTGGGGGTGTCAACGAACGCGGAAAGCTTGATATTGACATGCTCGTTCAAATGCCGGCCCACGGCCGGCAATTCATGCACAACATCAATGCCGTGTGGCCGCAGATTTTCCGCAGCGCCAATGCCGGAGAGCAGCAGCAGTTTCGGCGTGCCAATGGCCCCCGCCGCCACAATCACCTCCCGCTCCGCATGCACCGTCAGCTCCCGGCCTTTCTGGCGGTAAACCACCCCGATGCAACGCCCATGTTCCAGTAGAAGCCGTTCCGCGCGGGCGCCTGTCACCACGCGCAAATTCGGCCGGTTGCGGGCCGGCCGCAAATAGGCGCGCGCCGTGCTATGCCGCCAGCCGCTCTTCTGCGTCGCCTGGGTCAGCCCGATGCCTTCTGTCACGCCCACGCTGTAATCGGGCACGTAGGGCACGCCATGCGCGATAAACGCCTCCATCGTGGCGCGGCAGGCCGGGTCGGTCTCGGTGAAGGGCCGCACCTGCACCGGGCCGCCCTGCCCACGCGTGGGATCGGGCGTGCCTTGCCAATCCTCCAGCTTGCGAAAGGCCGGCAGCATATCCGCCCAGCCCCAGCCCGGATTTCCCGCCGCCACCCAGGCCTGGTAATCCGCCGGCAAGCCGCGCCCATACACCATGCCGTTGATGGTAGAGGATCCGCCAATCACCCGCCCGCCAGCCCATACCAGCCGACGCCCGCCCAGGCTCGGATCCCGCTCGCCCTCATAGTGCCAGTTCCACCGCCGGCTCATGATGCCCTGCTCCACCAGGCCGGGCACATGCAGGCCAGGATACCAGTCGCTGCCGCCGGCCTCCACAAGCAGCACGCGCCGGTCGGGGTTTTCCGAAAGTCTCGCCGCCAGCACGGCCCCGGCACTGCCGGCGCCGACGATGATGTAGTCCCAATCGGGCATCTAGAAGAAAGTATGTTCTTTCTTGAAAGAAAGAACCAAAGAACTTTTACACATTGCGTGTACCTCTCGGGCGAGTCCGCGACTGCGCTGCAAAAGTTTTTTGCGTCTTTTTTTCAAAAAAGAAGGCCTTGCTTACTTCTTCAGCGCCTCGACATCCTCCGTAATCACCCGAAACAACCGCCTGATATACGCATCCCGCCACGCCTCCCGCGCCGAATCCGCCTGCGCGTCCGGCGCATAGGCCTCCACCGCATCCAGCGCCGGCAGCGCGCCGCTCGCGGCAATCCGCTCATGCGTATCCAGCCGATCCCGAATGCTGGCTACTTCGCTGGTGAGCGCAAGCAGGATCGCCATCACCCGATCCACATCGCCGCTGTTGAAATACACCGGCCGCTCCGGCCCCACCGCCTTGCGCGGCCGCGCGATGTTCTCCTCGCTCATAACGCCAGGCCCAGGGATCCCGGGTTCATCAATCCCGCCGGATCAACCACCGCCTTGATCTGTTCCAGCAAGCCACGAAAGGCGGGTTGCCGGCTTTCCAGATAGCGATAGGTCTTGCCGATCTGCAGATGCACGCAGCCTTGCTCCATCCAGAACCGCGACAGATCCAGGCGCAACGCGCGCATCGCGTCGGCGGCTTTCGGGTTTGGCGGCAGCACCGGCAATTTGCCCAAATGCCCCGGCGCGATCATGCGTTCATGATAGGCATCGCGCGCATCCGGCCAATACAGCATCGGCTCGATCAGGATGGCGTTGGTGGAAATGGCGAAAGGCACAAAACCCCATTCGATGCCGTGTTCCGCCAGCAGCGCCGCCCGGTCGGCGAAGAAGCCCTTCAACGCATCCACCAAGGCGATCGCGCGGGAATGCGGCACAATGCCGTGGCTCGGCGCCCAGCGCTGGCCTTTCGGGCCAAGCAGATCGTTCGGCGGCAAGAACGGCGTTCCCCGTACCGCCGTCGGCACGGTCGGCTCAATTTCCCGCCCTGCACTGGCTATTTTCCGAATCGCGGCGAGCGAGGCCGCCACCGAGGCGGCACAGTTGCCATCCACCGCCACATTCATCGCGTAGGTCACATCGGCCAGCGCGCGCCGCCCCTTCAACGCCATGCGCGCGCCGGCCCAAAGCCCCGACAATAGCGAGCGCCCCGCCTTCACCACACCCGCGAGCCGCTTCATGTCCCGCATCAAATCATCGTCCCACAGCCGCATGCCCCAGATATAGGGATCCGCGCCATAGCATTCCGCCGCCAACCCGCGGCGCGAGATTTCCGACATCGCGGTCAGCAGATCGGCATGCGTGCCGAAGGTGAACGAGGCAAATCCGGAATGCGAAGGCGCAGGCAGCAGCCGCAGCGTGGTGCGCGCCTTGAAGGCCAGCGCACCGCCATCGTGCAGGAAAATGCCGGTCAGGTCAGGTCCGTAATGGCGAAAGAACGGGCTCGCTTCCCCCATGGCACCCGCCGACCCGGTATTGACGATCGAGCCATCCGCCAGAACCACGCTCAGGCTAAGTACCGACTCCGCCGTCGTGCCGTACTGGGTCGATCCCAGAAAAATGCTGCCCTGGCTGAGCGCGCCGCCGATGGTGGAGGCATAGCCGGACATCGGGCCAAAATACGGCGTGCGCAATCCCAACGGCTTGAGCTTTTCATGCAGGGATTTCCAGGTGGCGCCGCATTCCACCGTCACATACATATCGGTAGGGTTCACTTCGATAATGCGATCCAGCCGCTGCATGTCGATGATCACCGAATTGCCGCGCACCGGCAGAAAGCCGCCAGTGTAGGAAAGGCCGCCTCCGCGCGGGATTACCGCCAGGCCCTGTGACGTGCAGAGTTTGATCGCGCCGGCCAGTTCCTCCACGCTGCCGGGGCGCAGCACCAGCACCGCATCCACGTCAGCGCGGCGGTAAACATCGGTGGAGTAGAATGAAAGCTCCGTGCCCTCCGATATCACATTTTCCGCGCCGAGCAGGGCCGTCAGCGGCTCTACCGGCAGCGTTGCCGTGTTGAAATCTATCGTATCCATGAGTACTCGCAATCGGGAGGTTTTGGGCAAGGTCTTCTTTTTTGAAAAAAAGAAGCAAAAAACTTTTGCGCCTCAGGCCTCGCTCTTCGCCCCACCACCCACCTAAATGGTTAAAAGATTTTTGCTTCTTTTTTCAAAAGAGAAGGTGCTTCTTACCTTTTCCTCGCTCCACGAAACCCCACAAACGCCAACTGCTCGGACATATACGCCGCATCCACCGGCTGCAGAAACACATCCTCAGCGGCGAACCCCGCCGCCACGCAGGCTCCCGTCCAGTCGATCGTGCCGCTGCCGCGCTCGAAGGGCTCGTTATTATGGTGGCTGTTCCATTCCGCCATGAATTCCTGGAACGGATCGGTCGGCCAACCGACCATGTCGTTATGCACCATCACGCCACCGGGCGTGAGCAGGCGATAGCATTCCGCGATCACCTGCCTTGTCACTTTCTGGGGAATTTCGTGGAGCAACAGGTTCGATAGCACGAGGTCGAAGCTGCCATCGGCAAAATTCGTATGCGCAGCATTCTGCTGGGAGTAATGCACCGCCACGCCGAGGGATTCCGACCGCCCATGCGCATAGCGCAGCATCGGCGCCGCCAGGTCCACCGCAAAAATCTCCGCCTCCGGCCAGGCTTGCGCCAGTGGCAGCGTCGACATGCCGGCGCCGCAGCCCAAGTCCAGGATTCGCCGTGGCGTGAAATCGGGGAAGCGCCGGCGCACGCAATCGATCGTGCCCTGGCCGAGGGCCGCGTTCTTATCGCCCAGCCCGCCATAGGCGTAAATATACACTCCGCGATCATACACCGCCCCGGCATACACATCGTCCTGCGCGGAGATCTCCTTGTGGAACGATCCCGGCATGACATGAATATCCACCTTGGTGAAATATTCAGGCAACTCCAGGGATGGATCAAGGTTCAGCGTGCCGCCGGCCTTGGCAATCCCGGCCGCGGCGCGCTTGAGGTCCGGCAATTGCCGTTCCACGCTTTCACCCACGCTATCCCACAGCAGCTCCTGGGTCGCGCGATTCAGCAGCGAAAAGGCCCGGAAATACGGGTCATCCTGCATCACGGATTTCACGTCCAGATAGGTCTCCGGCGGCTTGCCATGGCGCGCGACGAAAGCGGGGATCTGCCGCTGCCGGAAAGCGACTTCGTTGCCGTCGTAAAGATCGGTGATCAAAAAGCGGCGCATGGCCGCCAGAAAGCCCTCCCGCCCCAATTCGTCGGTGGTTTGCCGGGGCAGCAGCGCGTGCCGGAATTGCTCACCCATGTCGTCAACTCCCTTTTTCCATCGCCAGATACATGCGGCCGCCCAGGCAGGATCACAATTGGCTTGAGGCCTGGGGCCTGGCCACGCTCCGCGCGGTCAATCCACCAACTGCCCGCCATCCACCGCCAGCAGCGCGCCGGTTACGAAACTATTGGCCGGGTCGCAGAGGAACCCGACCGCCTGGGCCACATCGCAGGTCTGCCCGATTCGCCCGATCGGATGCTGCTTCACCAGCATATCCAGCAGGGCCTGCGGTTCCTGGCCCTCGCGCAAATTGCCCCACAGCATCGGCGTGTCAATGGCGCCCGGCAGAACAGCATTCACCCGCACCCGGAACTTGCCCCCCGCCTTGGCCGCCAGCCGGGTCAGCGCCAGCACCGCGGCCTTGGAAACGCAATAGGCGCCGCCATCGCTCAGCATGATCTCCGCCAGCCCGGAAGAAAAATTCACGATCGCGCCGCCGCCTGTGGTGCGCATCGCGGCCATCGCCGTGCGGCAGCCCAGGAAGCTGCCGTCCAGGTTCACATCCAGGTGGAACCGCCATTGCGCCAGGCTCATCTCCTCGAAAGGAATGCCGGGTGTGAACACGCCGGCGATGTTCACCAGCGCATCCAGCTTGCCGTGCCGCGCCACGACAGTGTCCACCGTGCTGACCCAGGCGGTTTCCGAGGTCACGTCCAGCGGCATATACTCCGCGCTGCCGCCGAAGGGCGCCAGCCGGCCATCATCGCTGGCTGCCCGGTCGGACACCACCACATGCCCACCGCGCTCCACGAAATAGCGGGTGACTTCGCCTCCAATGCCGCCAAGCCCACCGGTGATCAGTATAATACGATCAGCAAACGCGTCGGCCATTGCGTAATGTCACTTTCCTTGACAGGGCCATAAGATGCCACCCATCATCATGTATCGTGCGGCAAGGACGCGTCATCTCGCCGTCGGTTGCTGTCCACCATACGGCCAGCAGGTCGCCTGTGCTTTGTGCCGCAGCCTCAAGCCCCTCATCATCAGGTCCATGCACACGGTAGTCAGATGACGAGCACGCAAGCGGCCGGCGCCGCGACGCATGGCGTCCACCCACGTCTCTCATTGCCCACTCTGGCCGGCTTCAGCCTCGGCATGATCGGCGACCGCATCTTCCGCGACGCCCCGGCTTTGCTTCTGTTGCTGTTCATGACCGATTACCTGGCCGTTCCCCCCGCTATGGCCGGGGCCGCGGTGTTCCTGCCCAAGCTGATCATCATGTTCGTGGACCCGATCGTCGGCACCCTGTCGGATCGGCTGCAAACACGCTGGGGCGGCCGCGTGCCGCTGATGTTCGTGGGCGCGCTGATCGCCAGCCTCAGTGTGGTGCTGTTCTTCCACGTGCCGCATTTCGCGGGCTCGTTCGCGCAAGCCGCGTATATGAGCTTCATCGTGCTGGCCGGCTTCACCGGCTACTCGCTCTATTCCGTGCCCTATCTCACGCTCTCGTCCGAAATCGCCCAGGGTGCCGATGAGCGCCGGCGAATTATGTCGTGGCGGGTCATCTTCATGGCCATCGGCCTCAGCTTCAGCGCGTTCGCCGGCGCCTATGTGCAACGGCTCGGCGGCGGCCTCGCAGGCTATGGCGAAATGGCCTGGACCTACGGCGCGGTGTGCCTGGTCACCATGCTGGCGACCGTTCTGGCCGCCAGCCGTTTCGGCCACACCCAAACCGCGCCCGCCGCGCTCTCCCTGCCCGCCCAGTTCCGCATGGTGGCGGGCAACGCCACCTATCTGCGCCTGCTGCTGGTATGTTTCGCGCAGAAACTCGGCGAGGGCGTCGGCTACGGCTCCTTCGCCTATTTCTGCATCTACGTGGTCCGTCAGCCGCTCACCGGCATCGGGCTTGTGGTGCTGGCCAGCATGGCCGGCCAGGTGCTCAGCCAGCCCGTCTGGCTCTGGGCCAGCCGCCGCTATACGCCCGCTACCCTCTACACTGTGGGCGTGCTCGGCTGGTGCCTGAACCTGCTGCTCTGGCTCGGCATGGCTGGGCGTTCGCAACTCTGGCTCATCCCGCTCGGCCTGCAGGCGGGTGCCGCGGCCGGCGGTTTCCTGATGGTCACGCTCTCCATGCTCTCCCACGTGTTGGCGGCCGATACCGAGCGCACGGGCGTCAACCGCGAGGGCGTGTATAGCGGCGTATGGTGCGCCATCGAAAAACTCGCCTTCGCCGCCGGCGCCCTTGTGGTCGGCGTCGTGCTCTCCTTGTTCGGCTTCGTGGAAAGCACCAATGGCGCGCAGACCACGCAGTCGCCTTGGGCGATCACTGGCATCGCCTTCACCTATTGCGGCATTAACATGCTGATCTATCTCGCCAGCATTTGGGCGATCCTGCGCTCCGCCCGCCACGCGCCGGAGCTCGGCGCCCCCAAGGCCGCGGATGCTCTGAGCCCCGCTTGACCGAGATTACCCGCCACTTCCTCGCCTGCGGCCGGCGCCGCGTGCATTACCGCCGCGCCGGCAGCGGCCCGCCCGTGGTGATGCTGCATGGCTCCCCCGGCGACAGCCAGATGCTGGAGCATGAAATCGCCGCCGCCGCCGGCAGCTTCACGGTCTTTGCCCTGGATACGCCGGGCTTCGGCTTTTCCGAGGCGCTGCCCGGCGAAACCCTCACGGTGCGCGACCTCGCGGAGGCCACCGCCGAGGCGCTTGTTGCCCTCAACCTGCCGCCCTGCCGGGTCTATGGCAGCCATACCGGCGCCGCCATCGCCATAGAGCTTGGCGTCGGCTGGCCGCATCTCGTCTCCGGCCTGGTCATGGAAGGCTTGCCCGCCTTCACCCAGGACGAGATCGACATCCTCTTCCGTGGCTATTTCGCCCCGATGATCCCGAACGCGCTCGGCGGCCATCTCACCAGCACCTGGATGCGATTCCGCGACCAGTTCACCTGGTTCCCCTGGCCTTCGCGCGACGTCATCCGCCTCAACCCCTATGGCCGGCCGGAACCGGAGGATATCCACCACTGGGTCTCCATGTTCTACCGCAGCTGCCGCACCTACGCGCCGGCCTATCGTGCGGCGTGTTTTTATGGCCAGGCCGCGCTGCACGCCGCCGCCGCCCTGCGCGTGCCGGCGATCTACACGGCGACGATCACGGACATGCTTCACCCCCACCTTGCACGCCTGCCGCCATTGCTGCCGAACCAGGCCGTGTTGCCCCTGCCGACCGAGGCGGAGGGAAAATTCGCGACCCTGGTGGCCTATCTGCGGCAATTGCCCTCCGGCGGCGAACCCCCGCAATCGCTGGCCGAAACGCCCATCGGCCGCGATCCCGCCCTGATGTTCCTGGCCACCCAGCATAGCCGCCTGCTGCTGCGGTGTTACGGCGACCCCGCCCGCCAGCCGCTGATCATCGCCCACGACGCCCCCGGCAGCGGCCTGTCCAGCGAGATCCTGGCCCGCCGACTGTCAGGGGAATTCTACGTCATCGTCCCTGACCTGCCCGGCTGCGGCGAGTCCACGGCACCGCCCTGCCAGCCAGTGTTGCAAGCCGCCGCCGCGGCACTTCCCGCCATCGCTGATCACTTCGGCTTTGCCCGATTCGCCGTGCTGGGAATCGGCTGCGGTGCCGCCGTCGCAGCCCATCTGGCGCGGAGCGGAGATGAGCGGCTCTGCGCCATTCTGATCGACAGTCCGCCCGCACCCGACGCTGCGATCGCCGATGCCATCGCGCCGGAATTGCCGCTGAGCCCGACGGGATCCCATTGGATTCGCGCCTGGCTGATGGTGCGCGACAGCCAGATCTACGACCCGTGGTTCGACGGCAGCGTGGACGCCCAGCGGCGCACCCAGGGCAATTTCGATGCTCAATGGCTGCACGACCAGACCTGCGGCATTATGGCGGCCCGCACCACCTACCACCGGCTGCCACGTGAAGCCTGGCGCTTCGATGTCGCCGCCGCCCTGCGCGATGCCAAAGCCCCCGTTCATAGTCTTCCCTCGGGCGACACGGCGAGCCTGGTGGCCAGCCTGCTCACTCAAGAAAGGACAAGCCCATGAGCACTCTCACGCTGGCCGCCGCCGAGGCCCTGGCCAAGCGGGCCATCGCTGCGGCCCGCGAAAAATCCCTCAACCCCATGAGTGTCGCCGTCATCGACGCCAGCACCCACCTGAAATACGCGCTGCGGGAGGACAAGGCGGGCTTGGCCGGCATCGATATCGCCCTCGGCAAGGCCCGCACGGCACTGACCTTCGGCATCCCCTCGCGTGAGATCGCCGAAGCACTGACGGGCAATCCCCTGGCTGGTCCGTCGGTCATTGCCAATCAGGGCGGGCGCCTCGTGCTGCTCGGGGGTGGCGTCCCGATCCACGACGCCGATGGCACCCTGATCGGCGCCCTCGCCGCGGCCGGCGATACGCCGGCGAATGACGAGGCAATCGTGTTGGCGGCATTGGCGAACTAGCGAAAAAACGCCCACCGATTTAGCCGGCATGGGACATCCACGGTTCCTCGACCACCAATCCCCGCCGCTGCCGGCAACTTCGGTGGGTGCCCGGCGTATGGATAAGGGAGCAACAAACCTGATGTCGTAACAGCGCACATCATTGGCAGCAGCCCAGCCAAGTTGGGAGAGTGTCCCTTGGACGCCCAGGACCGCAACGGCAAACCGCCCAGCCTGTGAGCACGGTATTTGATTTCACCGGCTTCAGCCCGCACGGGGTCTGCCTGGCCTGGCAGCCCGGGCTGATCTGGCTCACCGCTGCCGCCAACGTGATGACCGCCACCGCGTATTTCTCCATCCCCGCGGCCCTGATCGCGTTGCTGCTGCGCCGCCCGGATTTTGGCTATCGTGGCGTGGCGGTGTTGTTCGCGACCTTCATTCTGGCCTGCGGCACGACCCATGTCTTCGGTGCCGTCACGCTTTGGGTGCCGCTTTACTGGCTGAGCGGTGCCATGGACGCGGTTACCGCCGTGCTGTCGGTCGCGACCGCCATTCTGCTCTGGCCGCTGATCCCGCAGCTTGTCGGCCTGCCATCGCCGCGCGCGCTGCGGGAGGCAAATCGCCGTCTGCAAGCCGCCGAGGCGGTTACCGCGCAGGCCAACCACTGGCTCGCCATGGGTGAGCAGATCGCCCAGGTGGGTCACTGGCGCCAGAACAGCGCGCAGGATCCGATGATCTGGTCCGACGAGATGTTCCGCATTTTCGATCTTCCCCATACCGGCGGCGAGGTTAGCCAGGCGGAAATGGGCGCCACCTGGCACCCCGAGGATCGCGATATCGTCAGCGCCGCCGCCGCGGCCGCCTTTCGTGATGGCGCCGGCTTCGACGTATCGGCCCGTGCGCTGCGCCCCTGCGGTGAAATTCGCCATTTGCGGTTCCGCGGCAGTGTGCAATCCAGCCAGGATGGCAAGGCCGGCGCCCTGTTCGGTATATGCGCCGACCGCACCGAGCAGGCGGAGATCGAGCGACAACTGCACCGGGCGCGGTCCGATGCCATGGCGGCCAACCGGCGGCTGGAAGACCTGGCGTTGCAGGACGCCCTCACTGGCCTGGCCAACCGCCGCAACTTCGATTCGACGCTCGATCGCGAATTCCGGCGCGCCCGGCGGACCGGCGCCACGCTCGCTTTGCTGATGATCGATGTCGATCTCTTCAAGGGTTTCAACGATCGCTATGGCCATCCCGCTGGCGACATCTGCCTGCAAGGGGTGGCGGCCGCGATCTGCTTCCCCCTGCGGCGGGGGGGCGATCTGGCGGCCCGCTATGGCGGCGAGGAGTTCGCCGTGATCCTGCCCGGCATCGATCTTGCCGCCGCGCGAGACGTCGCCGCGCAAATCGTTCAGGCCGTGCGCGACCTCGGCATCCCGCATGCGGATAGCGCCAGCGGTGTCGTCACCGTCAGCGCCGGGATCGCCGCCATGGCACCCACCCCGCAAGGTGGCGAGCCGAAGCGCCTGGTGGAACTTGCTGACCAGGCTCTGTACGCGGCCAAGTCGGGTGGCCGCGACCAGGTCCAGATTCCTTTGGACTTGGCCAGAAACGATATGCAGCGGCGCGACGTGGAGACGCCGGCCCGCCTCGGCGAGCTGCCCGATTGGCACCGGTGCGCGCGCATGCCGGAAGCCACCGCGCCGAGCAGCCCCCTTTTGGGAATGGACTTCGCCGGCATCCTGGAGGCGCTTCCTTATGGCGTGGTGCTGACCGATGCGAGCCTGCCAGACAACCCCATCGTCTTCGCCAATGCCGCCTTCGCCATCCTCACCGGCCACCTGCACCAGGAGATTATCGGCCGGAACTGCCGGATGTTGCAGGGGCCGCAGACCGACCGAGCGGTCGTCGCCGACCTGGCCGATGCGGTACGCCGGGGCATACCGTTGCGGCGCGAGGTGCTGAACTACACCAAGGGGGGCCAGGCCTTCTGGAACGAAGTGTTTCTCAAGCCGCTCACCGACGCATCGGGGGCGCTTGTCGGCTTTCTGGGCACGCAACGCGACGTGACCGAGCTGCGCCTGGCCCAAGCGGCGCAACACGACCTTCAGACCCGGCTGGAAAGGATCATGGACAACCTTCCCGGCTACATCTTCCAGCGTGTCCGAAAGCCAGACGGAACCTACGGCTTCTCGTATTTCAGCCGTTCTTACTGGCATATTCTGGGGTTTGCCGACATTCCACCGCTGGACACCCTCGATGCCTATGCGCACATCCATGCCGAGGATGTTGCGCGGGTGCGCCAATCGGTGGAAAACTCCGTCAGTACCCTCAGCGAGGTCACCATCGAATTCAGGGCGCTGGCGGCCAATGGCAGGCTGCTCTGGCTGCGCACCCATGCGATGCCGCGCAACCTGCCGGATGGCGAGATCGTGTGGGACGGCGTGGGGGTCGACATCACCGCTGAAAGGGCGGCGCAGGAGGAACTGGCCTACCTCGCCTATCACGACCCGCTGACCGGTTTGTTGAACCGCATGCGTTTCAAGCAGCTGATGTCCGAGGCCGTTGATCACGCCACCGCTTCGGCAAGCCGGCTTGGTGTCTTCGCCGTCGATCTGGACGGCTTGCAGGACATCAACGATGAGCTGGGTCCACCGGTGGGCGATGCGGTGCTGCAATGCGTGGCCCAGCGTCTGGCGCTGTTCTGCGGCACGGATGGCGCGACCGGCCGGCTCGGCGGCGACGAGTTTGCGGTCTTTCGCTCCGTCTCGCCGGCTGGTCCCTCGATCCTCGACAGCGCCACATTTCTATGCAGGGAACTAGGCCGTCCGATGATGATCGACGGGCATGAAATTACTGTTGAGGCTTGTGTCGGCGCCACCGTTTATCCGTTCACCGAGCGCGACCGGGCCGGCTTGGAGTCCGGCTGTGACGAGATCATCAAACAGTCAAACCTCGCGCTCTCCCAAGCAAAGTTCTCCGGAAGTGGCGTCGCGTGCCGCTACACGGCCGACATGGACGACGGCGAACGCCACCGCGCTGTCCTGCGCCGCTCGCTGCAACGCGGTTTTATCGAAGCGCAGTTCCATCTGCTCTATCACCCGCTGATTGATCTCGCCTCCGGCCGCATCATGGGGGCGGAGGCGCTGCTGCGCTGGCAACATCCCGATCTGGGATTGCAGCGGCCTGATCGGTTCATCCCCATGGCGGAAGCCTCCGGCCTGATCGTGCCCCTGGGCGCCTGGGTGTTGCGCACCGCGCTGCTGGAGATGCACGGCTGGGCGCGCCCCGGCACCGAGACGACGCGGGTTTCAGTCAACGTCTCCAGCGTTCAACTGCGCGATGCCGGGTTCCTTCCCATGATCGATGCCGTGCTGGCCGAAACCGGCGCCGATCCGGGTCTGGTGGATCTGGAACTGACCGAAAGCGTGCTGATCGAGGCCACCGGCGCGACGATCGCCATCCTCGATGCGCTGCGGGCGCGTGGCTTCCGCCTGGCGCTGGACGATTTCGGCACCGGCTATTCTTCGTTCCGGTGCCTGCAGGATCTGCCGATCGACACGATCAAGATCGACCAGACCTTCGTGCGGCGCGTGACACTCGATACGGGAGACGATGCCATCGTGAAGGCGATGCTGTCCGTCGCCAAGCGGCTTGGCCTGGAGGTGATCGCCGAGGGGATCGAAACCGTGGCCCAGCGCGACTTCGTCCGTGACGCGGGATGCCGCATCGGCCAGGGCTATCTGTTTAGCCTGCCGGTGACGCCGTCAGATTTCGGCCGCCTGCTGGAGCGCCGTATTGTCCTGCCAGCCCCCGGCCCCGGGTAGACAGGCTTGAACCGAAATCTTGCTATACGACATCTGGCAGGCGACGATACGGGAGAAGGAAGGTCTTCTTTTCTGAAGAAAAGAAGCAAAAGACTTTTGAATGGCTGTCGCGGACCGCGCCGGACATGCACGCCATGTCATGGCGCTGTCCTTGCTGGCGCCGGGAATGATGCAGGCCGGGCTGCATCAGACGGTGGCTGGTTTGGATCGGCATCGGCGGCTTGAATTCGTTGGAAACTGGATACGAACTCTTGACAGCGCCGAAGCCCAAGCCAGACTCCCTCAGCCGACTTCATCTCCCAGCGCCGGCTTCGGAGCCAAATGTCCAAGATCGTCGAACGAACTCTGGATTTTCTGGAATTATTTGCCGACCAGAAAAGACCGCTGTCGCTTACTGAAATCGCGCGCCTTCTGGAGATCCCCGCTTCGAGTTGCCACGATGTCCTTCAGGCTTTGCTAGACCGCGGATATGTTTACGAACTCAATCCCCGCGGCGGTTATTACCCAACGCAGCGCATGTATGAAGTTGCGCGCACGGTGGCCGAGCATGACCCGGTGGTGCAACGTGCCGATGCCGTGCTGCGGGGCGTGCGCGACACGCTTGACGAATCAGTCCTGCTCGCCAAGGTGAACGACTTGCAGGCAACCTATCTGCTCGCCTTCGAGCCCTCCCATCCGTTGCGGTTCCTGGCACGTGTGGGCGACAATGTGCGAAGCCTGCATGGTACCTCGGCCGGCAAGGCGCTGCTGGGATCGCTGAGCGAACTCGCGCTTGCCGGCTTCCTCAAGACCACCAATCTGGCACGGATGACGCCGCACACCATCACCTCCAAGGCGGCGCTGCGCGCCGATATCGTCACCGGCAATGAACGGGGATGGTTTGTCAACAACGAGGAAAGTCAGGATGGCGTGACGACTATTTCCGCCCGCTTCACCTGGATTTCCGCTCTTTATATTATCACCGTTGCTGGCCCAACGATGCGCATGACGGCCAAGCTGGGCAAGGCCGCGGAACTTCTGCAAAACGCGTGCAGGCTTCTCGCGACCAACACCAGATAGATCGGCCTTCGCAATCCGGTGATTGCGCCAGCGCCAGGTGCTGGACCCGAGTTAGACTTTCCCTTCAATATCCAGAAGTCCGACGGGTACTTGTATCAACATCTCCAGAGCCATCTGGCCATAGGCCTTGCCTTGGGGATCGATCCGCAGGGAGGACATTCCGCCACCACCCAGGGCATTGTGGAGCAGAAAATTGAACGCATGCAGGCCGGGCACTTCAAAACGTTGCACGGGGCCCTGGACCAGATGGCGAAAATGTTCCGCCATCCGCTCTTCCGTCACCTCGCGCCGCAACACCTTCAGGTATGCCTCGCGCCGGGCTATGATCGCGACATTCGCCGAATCGCCCTTGTCGCCGGAGCGCGCGATCGCCAGTCGGTAGAGGGGTACATCGATAACCGGGCCGGCGTACTCTTCGCTGTCGGGGGCGGGTGCCGCGATCGGCACCTCCGGATCGGTACCCGCCGGTATCTCGATGCGATAGGATTGGTCACCGATCGAGACTACCGGCGCTTGCATCATTGTCTTGCCGATGAAAAACGTGAAGAGCCGGATTTGCGGCGCGGGCTTGGGCCGGCCGCCGTAGATGCCGGTTGTGCCCGGCGCGAAGGAAATGCCTACCGATCCGAGTTCGCGTGCGAACAGATCAAGGCATTTCGGATCAGGATGAACGACGACCAGACGAAGCAGCACCTCACGCGCGCCACGCGCGCGCGATCCGCCACCATAGGAGGCCTCGGCCCCCAGGGCCTCGATATGCGTCGCGGTGAAATCCGGCAGGCCCCGTTCGGCAAATATCAGCCGGCCGCGTGCGATCAGGGCTTGCCCGGTGCGTTCGGCCTTCAGCGCCGCATCCATCCCGACAATCGATACCGTGGCCACCGCCCGATATCCATCCTGATAGGTCGCGGACACTTTATAGTGCCGGGTCGGCGCCCGGCCCCGCGCGCCGCCCACGCACACCCTGTCGGGGCCATCCTGCGTGAGCCGCACATTGGAAAAATCCGCTATGACATCAGGGAGAATGTAGGCAGCAGGATCGCCGATCTCGTAGAGTACTTGTTCGGCAACCGTGCCGGGGATCACCAGCCCGCCGGTACCGGCCGGCTTGGTCAGAACGCATGTTCCGTCCTGGCTGCACTCTGCGATCGGGTAGCCGATATTTTCCCAGTTCGGCACCTCTTGCCAATCGGTGTGCAGCCCGCCCACGCCCTGCGCGCCGCATTCCAGCAAATGCCCAACCAGGCTGCCGGCCGCCAGCCGATCGTAATCATCGGCCTGCCAACCAAAGGCGTGCATCAATATGCCGAGTGCCAACGCGCTGTCCGCGCAACGGCCGGTAATCACGATGTCGGCGCCTTGATCCAGGGCCGCACGGATCGGCAATGCGCCGAGATAGGCGTTGGCCGTCAGCAGCCGGTCCGGCAGCGCGGCGGCGGTGGCGGCTTCGCGTACATTGTCCGCACGTAACCTATCGACATACGGCAGAACGTCGTCACCTTCCACCACGGCAATCCGCAGATTAACGCCCATCGCGGTGCAGCAAGCGGCCAGGGCGGCCGCGCATCCCCTGGGATTGACGCCCCCCGCATTGGAGACAATGCGGATTCCCCGTTGTGCGATGGTTGTCAGATGCTCTTTCAGATACGCCACGAAGTCGGGCGGAAAGCCGGCCTCGGGCGATTTTTGTTTCGCCCGCGCCAGCAGGGACATGCTGACCTCGGCCAGATAATCCATCATCAGAAAGTCGACCCTTTCCCGCAACAGTTGCGGGATCGCGCGCGGCGAGTCGCCCCAGGCGCCCGAGGCGCCGCCTATGCGGACCAGCATATGCTGCCTCCAAGCGAAGGTCCCGCCATCCTGTTCAAACCGGCCAACCGCTTTTCGCCGCCTAGGCGTACCTCTGGACAACGACCCACATAAACGCCAAAAGTTTTTGGGTTCTTTTTTTCAAAAAAGAACATTCTTCCTTACCCCGCCCATCCAGGCTTGCGCTTTTCATTGAATGCCGCGAGTCCCTCCCGCGCATCGGCGCTGCTCGCCGCCAAGGCGATCTGCCCTTCCGCGAACGCCAGCGCCTCATAAAAGGACATCATTTCCATGGCGAAGATCGCCTGCTTGCCGCGATGCATCGCGGCTGGAGAGGCATCGTGCAATTTTGCCACCAGCGCGTCGATGCGCGCATCCAGCTCGGCCGCGGGCGACAGCTCGTTCACCAGGCCGATCTCGGCGGCGCGAGCGGCGTCGATCAGCGCACCGGTGAGACAGAGTTCGTTGATGTGCCGGGCCTGCAGGATGCCGCGCAGCAGAACCAGAACCTGCATGGGAAAGACGCCGACCTTGACTTCCGGCAGCCCGAAGCGGGCATGTTCGGCCGCTATCGCCAGATCGCACATGGCCATCAGCGCCATGCCGCCGGCGACGCAGGCGCCATTCACCCGTGCGATCAGCGGCACGCGTGCCGTGCGCACCACGCGCAGCAGGCGGCCGAATTGCGTGGTCGGTTCGTCGGATTCGTCGCGAAAGTTGGCGGTTCCATCGGAAAGATCGGCCCCCGCACAGAAGGCTTTCTCGCCGGCGCCGGTCAGCACGATGCAGCGTATGCTGCGGTCGTTTTCGGCGTGCCGCATCGCGGTTTCGATTCCGGTCAGCACGGCGGAATTAAGCGCATTGCGCCGGTGTTCGCGATCGATCCACACCCACAGCGCGGAGCCGCGGCGTTCATGGCGGATATCGGGTTTGACGTGTTCCGTCATGGTATGGCGGGTTTGAGGATTTCGGCGTTATGTTCGCCGAGATTGGGGGCGAGGCGCTGCACCGAAGCGGGCGTGGCGCTGAACCGGATAGGGAAGCGGCTGGTCATCAGCTTGCCTTCGGTTTCGTGCTCAACCTCCTGGAAAAACCCGACCGCCTGCAGATGCGGATCGTGGAACAGCTCGTCGATGCCGTTCACCGGGCAGGCGGGGATATCCACCCCGTGCAGGATCTCCAGCCAGGCCGCATTGCTGCGGGCCGGCAGATGTGCCGCCAGGAAGGCCCCCGCGGCTTCGGCATTCTGCGTGCGGCTTTCCTGGCTGGCGAAGCGTGGATCCTGGTCCAGCAAATCGGGGCAACCGACCAGTTTGGTGAAGGCGCGCCAATGCTGGTTGGTGTAGACGACCAGCGAGAGATGCCCATCGGCGGTAGCGTAGGGACCACGCGTGCGCGACAGTAGCCGCTTGTATCCCATCTCCCCCAGCGGCGGCACGAAGGCGGCGCCGCCGATGTGATCGGAGAGGACGAACTGCGCCATCGTCTCGAACATCGGCACCTCGATCATCTGGCCTTCGCCTGTTTTGTCGCGGTGATGCAGCGCACTGGTCACCGCAATCACCACGTACAGGCCCACCACCCTGTCGCAGATATTGATCGGCGCGTAGCGTGGCGCGCCATCCACCGTGCCGAACAGTCCGGCGATGCCGGAGGCCGCCTGCATCAGATCGTCATACACCGCGCGGCCGGCACTGGGGCCGCCGCTGCCGTAGCCGACCGCGGCGCAATAGATCAGCGCGGGGTTGGTCTGCCGAAGGCTCTCATAATCCAGCCCAAGGCGCTGCAGGCCCTGCGGCCGCACGTTGGAGACCAGCACATCCGCCTGGCCGGCAAGCGCCAGGGCCGCCCGCTTGCCCTGAGGCGATTTGAGGTCCAGCACGAGGCTGCGCTTGTTGCGATTGGCCTGCATGAACAGCGGCCCCATTCCCGGATGCCGCCATGGCCCGACCCAGCGCATGGAATCGCCGGCCTGGGCCTCGATCTTGATGACATCGGCACCAAGATCGCCGAGTATCTGCGTGGCAGAGGGCCCCATCACCACGGTGGTGAGGTCAAGCACCCGTAAGCCGCGCAGCGGCCCGGTGGGTGCTTCGGCGGCCAATTCCCACTCTGCTTCGGCCTGGTCGGTGCCGGAGAGCATTGTTTTCTCCCAGTTCATCAGCGGTGTCGGTCGTTATTCATACGCTATAGCGAAATAAATTTTATGGTAGCGAAAATTTCCCGGAGGGGAAGTCCCGGTCTTGCCGTGCGCTCCGGCGCCCGGCCGGCGCTCTCAACCCTAGGGGAACCAGGCTTCCGGTCGCGTGCTTGACCCTACACCAGAAGCATGCATTATCGCCACAGCGAAATTGCGTTCGCCTGGGCGGGATAAACGATCGGGGAACGCACGTCAAATTCACAAGAGCGTCCGCAGGCGCCGGCTTCTAGGGAAAGGGAACCATGTGACGGAAACGGTGTGCGCAGTTGGCCCGGGCCATACAAATACCGGCGCGCCGCCATCCGGGGTCATCGCCCTGGAACGTCAGGCCGTTCACCGTGCCGCCTGGCGACTGATCCCGATTCTGGTGGCCTGCTATTTCGTGTCGTATCTGGACCGCGTAAACCTCAGTTTCGCCGCCTTGCAGATGAACAAGGCGTTAGGCCTGACCAGTGCCGCCTATGGCCTTGGCGCCGGGATGTTCTTCCTGACCTACTGCATCTGCGAAATCCCTTCCAACCTTTTGCTGTATCGCTTCGGCGCCACACGCTGGATCGCGCGCATCATGGTGTCGCTGGGCCTGTGCGCCGGGGCGATGGCGCTCGTAGACGGCAAAACCAGCTTTTATGTGGTGCGGCTGCTGCTGGGCGCCGCGGAGGCGGGATTTTATCCCGGTGTGATGTTTCTGCTCACCTTGTGGTTTCCGGCCGCCTACCGCGCCCGCATGCTGGGAATCTTCATCGCCGCCATTCCCATCAGCGGCATCATCGGCGCGCCGCTCTCCGGCCTGCTGCTGTCGCTGAACGGCCATGCCGGGCTGGCCGGCTGGCAGTGGTTGTATCTGGTTGAAGCGGCGCCAGCTTTTCTGCTGGCCCCGCTGGTAGCCTGGCGCCTGCAAGATGGTCCGGAGCGGGCGAGTTGGATGCCGGAACGTGAGCGCACCTGGCTGATCGGGCAACTCGCGCGCGAGCGAGCCGCGGCAACCGGCAGGCGCCACGTCTCCGGCGCGCAATCGCTCACCAACGGGCGCGTGCTGTTCCTGGCGGCAATATACTTCAGCAATGTGTGCCTGCTCAACAGCATCACCTTCTTCCTGCCACAGATCCTGAAGGGATTTGGCCTGAGCAACACCCAGACCGGGTTGGTGGCGGCGATCCCCAGCCTGCTGGCATTGGCGGCGATGATCGCCTGGGCGCGCCATTCCGACAGCAGGCAGGAACGCTACGGCCATGCGGCGCTGGCCAACCTCGCAGGCGGCGCGGCCCTGCTGCTGTCGGTGCTGGTGCCAGACCCCGCCATCCGGGTGGCGGCCCTGGCAGTGGCCTTTGCGGGCACACTGGCTTTCACCACACCGTTCTGGTCCATCCCATCCACCTTCCTGGCGGGGGCGGGCGCTGCCGGCGGCATCGGCACGATCAGCGCGCTGGGCGTGATTGGTGGCTTCGTCGCCCCGTGGTTCATCGGGTTCGTCAAGGATAGCACAGGGAATTTCCACATCGGGCTGGGCGCCATCGGCATCATGGCCATGCTGTTTTCGGCGGCGCTGTTTGTCGCGCGGCCCGCCACGGCACCTCTGGGCCGTACCGGGGGCGCCGATGTTTCTTGACCGGGCTGCCGACCGCCAGCGCCTGCCTGTCATACTGCTCAGCGGTTTTTTGGGCAGCGGCAAGACAACTCTGGTCAATGCGCTGCTGCGGGATCCGCGCCTGGCGGAAACCGCAGTCGCCATCAACGAATTCGGCGAAGTGCCGCTGGATCAGCTGCTGGTGGGGCACGACCGGGATGCGACCCTGGTGATGGCCAATGGGTGCCTGTGCTGCAATCTGGCCGGCGACATGGAGGATGCGGTGATGCGCATTTTCACCCGCCGGCAGACCGGGGACCTGCCGGCGTTCCGGCGCCTCATCGTGGAACCTTCCGGCCTGGCGGATCCGGCGCCCATCGCGCAGGCCATCTTGCGAAATCCGGTCATGTCGCGCGCGCTGCGCCTGGCTGGCATTGTGACAACGGTGGATGCGGTGTTCGCCGGCGCGCAATGGGAACGGCACCCCGAGTTCCGCAAACAGGTGGCGCTGGCAGACACGATCGTGCTGACCAAATCCGATCTGGCGGACGATCAGGGATCGGCACGGGCGGTATCGCTGGTGCGACATGTCAACAGCACGGCGCGCCTGGTGCGGGCGGTGCAGGGTGAGGTTGATGCCACGGATCTGCTGCCGGCGTGTTTTTTCGATCCGCTCGCGCCCGACGAGGTGCCGCCGCGGGAGGTGCCGGACTCAGCGCATGATCATGCGCTGCATGCGCAGAGCGTTTCGCTGATCGCGGGCAAGCCGCTGCGCTGGCGCCCTTTGGAGGCTTTCCTGCGCGGTATCCGGCTGTCGCTGGGCGAAAAATTGCTGCGGATGAAAGGCCTCGTGCATGTAGCCGAATCCGCGGGCCCGGTGGTTCTGCAAGGCGTGCATCATGTTCTGCACGCGCCGGTGGCCCTGGATTGCTGGCCCGATGCCGACCACCGCACCCGCATCGTGCTGATCCTGCAGGGCACCGATCCAAGGCCGATCAAGGCAGGCTGGATAGATTGGCTCCAGGGCCAGCCTTCCCGCATCGAAGGGTCGCCTGCATGCGCGCTATAGACGTTCATGTTCATCCGATGAACCCGGCTTATGTCGAAGCAAGCCTGCCGTTCATGCCGGCCGCGCAAAAGATGTTTGCTGGCAAGTTCGATGCGCGGCCGGATTCGACCATCGCCGAGGATTTCCGGCGCGACGACGTGCTGGCGATGCCGATCGCCTGGGATGCCGAACATGGCGCCGGCGGCGGCATCTACGCCAATGACGAATTGGCCGCCCTGTGCCGCGCCTATCCGGATGTGTTTCTTCCCGGCTGGGCGATGGTCGATCCCTGGCGCGGCCGCAAAGGGCTGGAGGAAATCGAGCGTGCCGTGAAGCAACTCGGCCTGGTCGGCGTGAAATACCAGCCGCCGGTGCAGGGGTTTTCGCCGTCCGACAAACTCTTCTACCCGATCTGGGATCTGCTGCAATCGCTGGGCGCGCCCGTGCTGATCCACTGCGGCACCACAGCGATCGGCGCGGGCGAGCCGGGCGGACTAGGGTTCAAGCTGTCGCATGGCCGGCCCATTCCGAATATCGACAACGTGGCCGCGGATTTTCCCCGGCTGAACATCATTGCCGCCCATCCGGGCTGGCCCTGGACGGAAGAACTGATCGCCGTCGCACTGCACAAGCGCAACGTTTCGATCGATATTTCCGGCTGGGGCCCGAAATACATTCCGGCACCGCTGAAGCACGACATGCAACGGCGCCTGCAGGACAAGGTGCTGTTCGGATCGGACTATCCCGGATGGAGCCCAGGCCAGTGCTGCGACGAATGGCAGATGGAAGGTTTCAAGCCGCACATCATCGACAAGCTGTTCAGCCAGAATGCCATACGCATCCTGGGCCTGGAGGCCGCCGTCGCCAACGCGGCCCAGGCAGCCGAATCTCGCCTGTCAACAAAGGAGCCTTAGCCTATGGCCGAAAAGTCACCCTATATCATTCGCGCGTCCGAGGTTGAGCCCTATAGCCCGGCCAATCATAGCGGAACGAAAAACTACCGGCTGGTGGGGCCGCTGGCCAACGGCGCGCGCTATATGGAAATCGCGCTGGGTGACATTGAACGGCATGAGGGTGCGCCGGCACATGCCCATCCGGATCTGGAACAGGCCGTGTATATCCTGGAAGGTGAGGCGATCGCCGGGATAGACGGGGAAGACCATCATGTGAAGCCGGGCGATATGATGTTCTTTCCGGCGAAGGTGTTCCATTCGATTCGCGTGCTGACCGAGCGAATCAAGATGCTGGTCATCTACGCGCCGCCCTATGGGGAAGATCCGGCAAAGGTGATGCATATGCCGCCTTCAGGGTGAGGCATATGCCGGGGTTTTGGTTTATGAACAAGGAAGGTCTTCCTTTCTGAAGAAAAGACGCAAAAGACTTTTGACTCACAGTCGCCGACTCTCCGGCAGCGTGCGCAAAGGAACAGAAGTTTTTTGGTTCTTTTTTTCAAAAAAGAACACTACTTCTGCCCCAGGCGCTGGTCATCTGAATCTGTTACGACCGCGCAGGCTTGGATGAGTCAACAAAAAAGAGGAAACAACGCCCTCGCGTATATTGCTTCGCGACGGCGCATCACTTATAACCCTCGCATAACGTAACGCGTCAGCAAAAAGACGTGCAATGAGGGGGAATCTCGTGTACATCAAAGATAGAGCCTTGCGTGACGTCCTCCTTGGCACGTGCTGCGTCGCAGCTGTGATGGTGGCGTCGATCCTGCCGGCGTCTGGCCAGACCAGCACAGCCGCGCGCCCGCCGCAACTTGAGGATGTGGTCGTCACAGCGCAGAGGCGCTCGGAAAAACTCCAGCGCGTGCCCATCGCGGTTACTGCTTTTACCGCGCAGGACCTGAAGCGTAAATCGATTACCGAGGTCAGCGACCTGGGGCGGCTGACGCCGAACGCCAACCTCGATACTGCCTCGCCGTTCGGCGGCTCCAATCAGGTGCTTTCTGCGTCCATACGCGGCATTGGGCAAGATGATTTCGGCTTCAATTTCGATCCCGGTGTCGGCGTGTATGTCGATGGCGTGTATTACGCCCGCACGGTCGGCGCCAATGTCGGCCTTCTCGATGTCAGCCGCGTTGAAATCCTCAAAGGCCCGCAGGGCACGCTGTTTGGCCGAAACACGATCGGCGGCGCCATCAACGTGGTCACCGCCACGCCCGGCAATGTCTACAAGGCCGATATCGAAGCCACCACCGGCAGCTATAACCGGCGTGACGTGCAGGGCACTGTCGATCTACCCTTTGTTCCGGACAAGCTTTTGGGCTCGCTCACCTTCTCCTCGGAGAATCGTGACGGCTACCAAAAGCGCGTCCCCTACACCACTGCGGGGGGCTACATCACCGATCCGCCAAACGCCTTCAATAATAACGGTACAGAAACATTCAACACGCAGGGCGGCCAGGCCGACGACACCCTGCGCGGCAAGCTGCGCGCTATCGTGAACGACCAGATCACCGACACGTTCTCTGCCGACTGGACTCACGGCAACTCCTCCTCCGTGCCGGAAAGCCTGCTCGCGGCACCGGCCTCGCCGAGTGCCCTTGGTCTGGGCGCGGTGTTCGGCCCGTTCTACAATCTGTGCATCGCCGGCATCGCCGCCATCCCCACCTTGCCGATTGCCTGCGGTCCACGTGGCCCGGGGCTTACCGCCGCTGGAACCACCAATGGCAATCCAGGCATTTTTGGCGCAACCGGCCGCCTGCCGTTCGGCCCGCAATTCATCACGAATAATCCGGACATCAGCTACGCCACAGGCCCGGATTACGACATCATGACCAATTACGGCGTCGCCAACACGCTGGATTGGGATTTTGACCAGGCCTTCGATCTCAAATCGATCACTGCTTACCGTTACATGGATTGGAATGTCGGCGTCGATCCGGATGGCTCGCCGGTGGAAATGAACCAGGGATCGTTCGAGATACGCCAGCACCAGACCAGCCAGGAATTCCAGGCCAGCGGTGCGCTGCTCGACAACAGTCTCAAATACGTCGCCGGCCTTTATTACTTCAATGAAGGCGGCACCGAGCAGGACTACGTGACCCTCGGCGCCGGCCTGCTCCAGATCGACGGTCTCTCCACGCTGAATACCAGTTCCTATGCCGGCTACGCGCACGTGGATTACACCGTGATCGACAAGCTCACGATCACCGCGGGTGCCCGCTATTCCTATGACCATAAATCGATCCTGTTCGACCAGACCGACACCAATCTGTTCGACTATAAGATCACCGGCTGCTATCCGCTGAACGCGGCGGCGGTGAAGTGCGTGGGTGAGCGGGGCGGGTACTACTTCCCGCCGGCTGATCCGACGCTCTACACGCCTGTCGGTCCGTATACACAGGATTTCTACCAGTTCACGCCGACCGTCGGGGCGAATTACCAGCTGACGCCGGACGTGATGGCTTATTTCAGTTATTCCAAGGGTTTCAAGGATGGCGGCTGGTCCACCCGCATCACCCAGCCAGAGCCTGCCCTGCCGAGCTTCGGTCCGGAAAAATCCGTCACCTACGAAGTGGGCATCAAGTCGGAGCTTCTCGATCACCGGCTGTTGCTCGACCTCGCCGGGTTCTACACAAATTACGACGGTATCCAGCTGAATTTCCAGAAGGGAATCTCGCCCACCATTGTGAACGCCGGCAACGCGGTGATCGAAGGTTTCGAGGCGGAAAGCCGCGTTCTCGTGACCGACGATCTCTCGATCGCGGCCAATACCGGCTACATGAACGCCTACTACACCTATCTGGAGCCGGGCATCAACTCCGGGCAATCCTGCGTGCAGCCCTACGAGCCCTGCATCACGCTGGGCAGCAAGTTGCCCAAGACACCGAAATGGAAATTCACCGTAAGCCCGGAATACAGGCTGACCTTGCCGGGGGATGCAGCCATTCGTTTCAACGTGGACTACACGCACACCGCATCCATGTTCAACGACTCGGTCAATACCTCGCTGCTCCGCCGGCCGGACACCGACATCGTGAACGCGTCAGTTACCTATATGTCGCCGCATGACCGTTACGAGATCACCGTAGGTGGCACCAACATCACCGACGACCGCTACCTGATCACCGGCAACGAGGATACGACCGACTCGATCATCTACGGCACTTACGATGCGCCGGCCGAATGGTACATTACCGCCCGGGCGAAGTTCTGATAATACCAACCGGCGTTGGGTTTGACCCTCTGCGGTTCCCCCCGTCATCGCGAGCCGCCCCTTCGCGGCGAAGCGATCGCCAAACGCGCGGCAACCGTTCGCCGTATGGCTTCGGGAGTTTTCGCCGCGGCTCGCAATGACGCAGTCCGAGAAGGTCAAAGTCAACGTCGGCTGGTCTTGAACCAATCCGCCTGGACGCTGACACACGCCCGGTCGCGCGTGCCGATGGACGTGATACGGGCTGGGTCGGCGATGCGCCGGTTCCAGGCGGTCTTGCATGCCTCAACAATGTCGTCGTAGCTGTCCCAGACCAAGTCACAGAGTTTGTTCTGGCGCAGATAGTCCCAGACGTTTTGCATCGTGTTCAACTCTGGACTATATGGCGGCAGATGCAGCAGGACGGTGTTCTTCGGCACCACCAGCGCGCCACCACGCCAAGTCACGCTGAAGCTGCAACTCGCCCCACCCGAACGGTCACGGCACCAGCGGCAACCTGCCGCGGCCGGAAGATTGAGTTGATCGGCGAGATCGCAGCCATGATCAGCCTGGCAATAGGCGACAACCACAGAAAAGCCGCCTCGGGTGAGGCGGCTTTGCCATGATCATGATCACTTCGTGCGTTCGGTGAAAGTGGTTGCGGGAGTCGGATTTGAACCAACGACCTTCAGGTTATGAGCCTGACGAGCTACCGGGCTGCTCCATCCCGCGTCATGTTCAGATATCTGCATTCAGCCTTGAGTGATCAGAGAGGGCTTTTC